>Ga0326728_10021048_pt1 | contig 12327 bp, 7 predicted proteins | sample MB3enrmetagenome_FD_207602 | JGI IMG/M metagenome (GOLD analysis project Ga0326728, IMG submission 207602) | Lab enriched peat soil microbial communities from McLean, Ithaca, NY, United States - MB31MN | ecosystem: Environmental > Terrestrial > Soil > Wetlands > Peat | place: USA: New York...
TTATGAACCGCCGGTTGACCACTTGGCCGGTCACTGCATCCTCGGTCTTAAGGTTCTGCACTTGGGCCTGGACTTCAACGGCTTGTTTTGTGGTGGCGACCTTCATACGCAGGTTTGCCGACACGTTTTCGCTGACGTTCAGCGTGATGCCGGTGCGCACCGTTTTCTCAAAGCCTGGCATCGCTGCGGACACGGAATACAGTCCGGGCGGGACTGCAGTAAACAAGTACCGCCCCACATTGTCCGAGGTGGCGGCGAACTGATAGCCCTTCTGCTGATCGATGAGCGTAACCTTCGCCCCCGGAATTATCGCCCCGCTTGGGTCGGTGATTTCCCCGCTCACGCTGCCAAAGTAGCCCTGGCCGAAAAGCATCGCGGGCATCGTCAACAACGTGGCAAAAAGGAGTGCGCGGAGAAACCTCCACGGCGCGCTAGATACGTAACTTGGAGTATTGACACTCATGGTTCACCTCGTAAAGGTTTTCGGTAGGGCCTCACATACGTAGAGGCAATGGTCGAGGTTATTCGCGAGGTCGGGCGGGACGCATTCCCATCCTTCGTCCCGAGCCTCTTGGGCGATGGCCGGGAAAGCATTGTCAAGGAATGGCGCGGGCACAGCAGGTCGCAACACGATTACAGGACAGGCATCGTACTCGATGAGCACTTGAGTGCCCATGCGCACATGGTCCAATAACACAGGGGAACCCTTTGCCGCTTGCGCAGCCGAGATCTGAATCACACGGTTTCCCACGCGCATATTATACACTGACTGGCCGTTGTCAACTGCCGGAATGGGCATACCCTATTCCTGAGGGCCTGAAGGGTTCCTGCTGCGGCCCCTTGACTCGTTATTGATGACGGCCAACATCCGAAGACTCACAGGTGGAGTTCAAAATGGAAATGTGGGGCTACACAGTACTTTAGTGCTCTTCCGGGTAACACGTAAGAAAGAGAGTATTGTGTACAGAGTTTCACAGGTCACGGAGTCTGCGATGAGGTTGTTGGCGATTTGCTGGACGGCGGGGTGGGTCGTCGCCGGAGTCTATGTTGCTGCCAGGAAGGGACGCCCCCTGGCCCGCGCAGCCATTGAGGCGCTGATTTTTGGGCCTTTCGTCCTCTTGTTACTGAGCTTTGCCAAACAATCCAAGAAGAAGTGACGTTTTCCGGAATTCGGAATCCGGAATTTTGAATTGCGGCTCTGCCGCGCTGTGTTGAGGTTTTTCTGCCCACGGAGCGCACGGAGGACCGCGCCCTCGGATTGACACGGGGAAATAAGCAGAAGGAGCGCTAGGGGCCGGTTGACGCGAATAGCTTGTCGAGCAGCGTCGTTTCCAGCTCCTGGGATGGCCTGAAGGATTGAGAGCCCGCGTAGGCGTATAGGCTCTTGAGCAACTGCTTTGCTGCGGCTTCGGTCTCAGCCAGGCGCGGCAGAGCGATAGTGCAGACCAGCAGGCTTCCCGTCCCTACACGCGCCTCGAATAGGTTCCCCAGCTTATTGTTGCGAGCGAAATTGTCGATGACTTCGACGATGGGGCGATAGGATGCCGGCGTGTCATTCAGATTAACCGTGCGTGAGTTCTGAAGTAGATCGTACCATTGCCAGTTGCTATAAAACTCCGTGGGGAACTGCGCCAACGCCGGATGCTTGGGGTTGCAGAGGATTCCCATGGTGTTCGGCTGCTGCTCTGGGAACCAAATCGGACTCCAGAAAACCGGCAGAAAGTGGCCCGGCAGCGATTGGGATGGGTTCAAAACCTCCGGGAAGAGAATCACCTTCTTACCATTCGCGAGGGCCGCCTTGGTGACATTGTCCCACTTCTCCGCAATTACCACATCAGCGGGGACGATGGGGGGTGCACTCGCCGGATAGACCCAGATATCCCAGTCGTTGGCGAAGGCCGTCCCCGCAAGCTGAAGCGTCACCGTCAGCTTTGCGGGGGCCGCGGCGTTCACAAGGGAGGCGGTGAATGTGCCGAGGGATGTCAGCTTGCCGGTCGGCACGCTGAGGGCCGCCAGTGAGCCCGAGGCAACTTCCCTGCCCTCTTCGTCGCGGATGGACCACACGGGTTGCGCGTGCGCTATGTCGTCGGGGCCAAAGTGGGCGACCTCCGCCGCGGCAGCGAAAGGCTCGTCCGTGGTGAAGGTGCGCTTCTTCATCCGCAACAGGGGTACGGTAGGGCCGCAGTATCGCCGATGCGTTTCCGGGGCGACGAAGCCTTTCGAATCCCAAAATGGATCGAGCACTCCGACGAGTGCGGTCCCTTGACCGGGATAGTCGTGCAAATCAAGCAGCGAGAACCCTGCGTGGCCGGGCGTGCGCAGCAGGATTTCCATCTCCTCCTTATAGAGCAGCGCCGCGTGGCGGCCGGTGGCCTGAACGAATTGGGGCGCCAGGTCTAGCAGGTGTTTGGCCGCCAAATCGTCGCGAACCAATTCGAAGTTCTTCGCCGCCAGAACGCCCGTGTATTTCCCGATCTCATCGAAGTTTGGGTAGAACGTCCACTGACCGATTTCGTGGCCGATCAAGGGCCGGTCCTCTTTAGCGATTGCTTCATGGAAATCGACGTCAGTCCCCGGACCCTGCACGCCGCGCGGCCGGCCGCGCTCGGTAAACTGCCGGTTGGCGGTGACCTGCGCCGAGGATGCGGACGAATAGAGGCGGCGCGGATCTTCTTTAATCAGCATGTCGACCCAATGTGAAAGCACCGCGTCCGACCCTCCATATTCGTTTCCGAGCGTCATCAAACAGAACGATGGATGGTTCCCGTAAGTACGAATCATCCTAACCAACTCCTGTTCCATGAACGCGTCACGCTGTTTGTCCACGCCCGCGGGAACATTAGCCTGCGGACCTTCGGCTTGAACCATCACTCCCTCGGTGTCGGCGGCGGCAAAGGCGGCATCGGGAGGGCACCAGGAGTGGAAGCGTATGAAGTTAAGACCGTATGATTTCAAGATGCGATAGATGCGCTGCCACGACGGGACATCGGTGGGCGGATAACCCGTAAGCGGAAAGATCGCGCACTCCAGCGTTCCTCTTAAGAAAATCGGCCGTCCGTTCATAGTGAATTGCGTGCCTCGGGTGGCTAACTTGCGCATGCCGAAGGTCACCGTCTGCCGGTCAATAAATCGCTGGCGGGTCGACCTTGCGGTCATCGACACCGTCAGCTCGTACAGGGCTGGAGAAAACTCATCCCACAAACGCACATCCTTGCCCATGGGCAATTGTGCGGTCACGACCGTTCGAGGCTCGGCGGCCGTGAAATTGATCTTGAGGGCAGGCGGGTTGCCGGCTCCCGCGGGGCCGCTGGCTCGCAGAACGAGATTGCCGCTTGCTGACCGGCCCGTGACGTTGGTGATGAGAACGCTGACCTTGGCCAGTTTGCGGTCTACGTCGGGATACACCTTCACATCCGCGATTGAGACGGGGTCTTGCGCGCGCAGTTCCAGTTTGCCGATCAACCCATTCCAGTTGGTTTGTGTCCCGGCGTAGTTAATGGAGACGAAGCGGCCAAGATCGATCTTGCGGGTGTTGTCCACGCAGATGGTCAACCGATGTGTACCCGTCTTCAGGTTGATCCCCAGATCATAGACGTGCGGGGCAATCAGGCTATCCTGTGTACCCACTAACTTGTCGTCTACCCAGACGGTCGTGACCCAGTGCGTACGTTCCAGGAATAGTGAGACCCGCTTGCCCTGCCATGCCGCGGGAATCTGGATGTCCCGCTGAAACCATGCCCGGCCCTCGTAAACGTTGAGCCGGTAAAGTCCATCCAAAGTGGGCTTGTCCGGGTTGGGGACGCCCAAATTCGCTTCGTCGGTCGAACCCGGCAAGGAGATTCGCTGCGGCAATTCCCGATTGAAGAATTGCTTCTCGACACCCTCTTTGTTCGGATCGAGAGCGAACCGCCATTGCCCCGCCAATGAGATTGGCTCACTCCGGAACGGGGCCTGCTGCGCCAAACAGAAGCTGGCCACCGCGCATGTTGCCAGGCAGATTCCTAGAAAATTGGTTGCAATACGCATCTGTGTCTCTCTCAGACAGAATCACGGCCCTCTCCCTTGGGGAGAGGATAGAAAATCACGGCCCTCTCCCTTGGGGAGAGGGTGGAAAATCACGGGTGAGGGGTTTCTTCCGTTCCCAAACCATGCTGTCCGGCTAAAGCTTCGCATCACCCCCAAGCCAGCGTCGTTACTGACTTCTCCTTCAGTGAAACCCGTGCCGCTCTATTCGCGAGGCCCAGTTGGATTTCCCTTGCCGCTCCGGCGTTGGTAACCACCAAGACCTGTCGGCCGTCCGGATTTTCAAGGGCGACATGCTGCAGATCAGCGGCCGGGCTTTGCGAGTCAAACCGCCGGGCGCCTCGACGGATCACGCGGGAGAAATGATCAAGGGCCCAGTACAACCCGCTGCGTGTGATCTCCTTAGTCTGCGAATTGATCGTCACCACCCCGCCGCACGAGAACGGTCCGATGTTCGGCCTCCCAAGCTCATCGAGGGCCAGATTCCAGGTGGTAATGGAGCGGCAGCCGTTGCGCAGGATGGCGCTGAAAGTCGCACCCCAATTGCACCAATCTGTCAAATAGGCGGGGTCTTTGTAGTCCGCGCCGCCCTCCGTCCAATGCATCTCCAGCGCCGGAAAAGCCTCCTGCACCTTACTCATCATGTCAGGCGTGCCGGCATAGCCGTGCCAGGCAACTGCGTTGCAATATTTGCGAAGCTGATCGTCCTCCAGTTCGTCCATGACACGTCCCCACAAATTGTAGTTGTGGTCCAAAATCCAGATCTTGACCGGCATCCCACTGCTTGCCAAAAGCGGGCCAAGGTGGGAGCCCACAAATTCAATTTCGTACTCCTGCGCCCAGATGCAAGCAGGCATGTTCCCGTCCTGATCTGTGTCCACTTCGTTCTGTGGGGTCACCGCTTGAATCGGCACGCCCTCGGCGGCATATCCCTGTAGAAACTTGAGGAAGTATTTCGCATAAGCCGGCAGGAAGTGGTTGCGCATCGAGCCACCCAGCATTGTGCCGTTGAATTTCATCCAGCCGGGCGGGCTCCAAGGGCTGGCAAAAAGGAACAGATCCGGGTTCACCTGCCGCGCCTGCCGCAGCACTGGCAGAATGTACTCGCGGTCGTGCTCGATTGAGAATCGCGTCATATCCGGATCGGACTCGCCCTCGTCGAAGCTGTAAACTTTTTGCGAGTAGTCGCTCGACCCGACGCAAATGCGGCAAACGCTGAGCCCCATTTCCGAGCGATCGAACAGCTCACGGAACAATTGCTCGCGCACCGAAGGTGCGAGTTGACTGAACATGTAGCAGGCGGCATCGGTAAAGGCGCCGCCAAATCCCAAAACCTCCTGAAACTTCTTGCTTGGGTCTAACTGTATTTGAGTGGCTCCAGGAGTCCTCGGGATAGGACCCCAGACGGCTCCCGGGGCGGCGGCAAACCGTTCGCCACCGGATGTGGCCCAAATAGAGATTTCCGCGCCCTCATCGGTGGCCTGCTTCCCCGCCTCGACCCTCGAGGCCGCTTGCCCGACGGCCCCCTTGTGAGCCATAGCTGCCGCCAATCCCAAAGCTGATACTCCGAGAAAATCCCGTCGTGAACTTTGTCCTGTCATTGTCGCCTCCCTATGGTCGCGCCATTATACGCCTGGCGACCAATGCCTCACCACTTCCGAGACATTGCTCCTGTCATTCCGAGCGCAGCGAGGAATCTCGCTCTGCGTTCAGAGGCATCCCGGAAGAAAGAACCAGAGCAAGATTCCTCGCTCCGCTCGGAATGACAAGGTCGTTTCATGGTTTCTAGGTGCCGACGGCATGAGGGACTGCTCTCTGCCTACTGCCCTGCCTTGGCGCGCTCCAACTCCTGTTGCGCCTTATCCTGAAGCCCCAAGGCTGAATACGCTCGTGCCAACTGGGAATGGGCTTTGGACATATGGGGGGCAATCGTGACAGCTTTTTCCAGCTCGCTTGCCGCCTCCTGCGGATGGTCCAGATAGAGGTAGAGTTCTCCTAGTGCCTCGTGAGCGTCCGCGTAGTTGGGAAAGATTTTGATGGCGCGCGCGAAAGCCTGAATAGCGGGCTGCGCCTGTTTGCGGCGGGAATACACGACCCCAAGATTGAAGGCCGCTCCGTAGCTTGTGGGGTCAAGTACGAGCGCATACTGAAAGTTCATTTCCGCAGCTCCCAGATCGCCGTTCTGCAAATGCGAAAGCCCCAGGTAATAGGCGGCTACGGCGTTTTTGGAGTCCACATTGAGAACGGATTGAAAGTACGAAATGGCGTGAGGAAAATCATTCAAGTGAAAGTACTCTTCCGCCATGAGAAAGAGAATGGTTCCCGAACGGGGCTCCGTTTTTGCCGCTTTTTGGAGCTTGCGAAGACCCTCCGCGTAATGTTGTTGCTCCTCGTCGGTGAGTGCTCCGTATACCAGTTCATAAACCTGAATGCGATCCTTGGGGTCGGGCAGTCCCTTGCCGTTCGCGTCCGTGAAGGTACCCGTGGAACCCGCCACGTATCCCAGCGAGCGCAGGCTCTTCAGCAGCGCGGGATCAGCCGGTCCATTTTCAGGTGCTTCGGCGTCGGCCGCCGGCGTGTAACGGCTGATCAAGGTGCGCAGGCGGTTGCTCATGTCCAGCGCCAGAGCCTGGCGGGTGGAAAATAGGTTGTTCAACTCCTTGGGGTCAGCGCGCGTATCGTAGAGTTCCGGACGCGCTGTCTCAATATATTTCCATCCGCGAGACTGGATGCTGCGCAGCGGACTCCACCCAAAGTGCAGCAAAGGAGGATAACTTTCCGCATAAAGGTTGGACGAACCCTCCCCCGCACGGCCCGCCACCAGGCTCAGCAAGCTTCGCCCTTGCACGCCGACAGGGACGGGAATCCCCAGAGCTTGAAGAACTGTGGGCATCACGTCCACCAGCGAAACTTCGTCGTTAACCACCCGTGGAGCGTCGCCTGGCACTTTTATGATGCAGACGACATGCAGCGTGGAGTTATAAATGAAGAAACCGTGCGCTGTCTCGCCATGCTCCCCGAGACTCTCGCCATGGTCGCTTACGACCACCACCAGGGACTTTTCCAGGAGCCCCTGCTGGGTCAGCGCCGTCAGGAGGCGTCCGACCTGGGCATCGGCAAATGCGATTTCTGCGTCGTAAGGACGGCCTGGGTAGCGCCCCGCGTAGGACTCCGGGGGGCGGCGCGGGCTGTGCGCGTCATACAGGTGAACCCATATGAACATGGGCTGCTGCGGATGGTAGTTCAACCACTTCTGTGCTTCATCCACCACCTGATCGCCAGGACGCTTCACGGCATCCAAGTGCACTATTTCCGCGGCCGCAAGGCCGAACTGACCGGAATAAGTATCAAAACCCTGGTCCAGGCCAAAACGCGAGTCCAGCACAGGCGCACCAAGAAAGGCCGCCGTTGAATAGCCATGGTCGTGCAGAACTCTGGCCAGCGTCGCGGTTCCCGGAGGCAGTCGGTCACTTATGAAATCGTGCACGCCGGTCGCAAGCGGGAACATTCCCGTCAGCAGCGATGCGTGCGCCGGCAAGGTGATGGGAATCGGCGTAAAGGCTTGGGTGAACCGCGCGCCCGCGCCAGCAAGTCCGTCGATATTAGGCGTCTCAATGGAGGTGTAGCCGTAGCACCTCAAGTGATCGGGACGAAGTGTATCAAGGGTAATTAGGACAACATTGTAAGCAGGCCGCTCGGCCGCTGCGGCGTGAGCGCCCAGGATCAGCAGAGTGGAAATCGCCAATAGGCGTTGAGTTCGAACCATCTAGAAATCTCGGCTGTCCTCCTTCCGTCGTGATCCGCTTGCGCTCTACGCCCCGGTGAGGAGGAACCAAGGTTAGCACGCGGCGATGGTCTGCCGCAACCGAATGCCTGGTCCGGATTCCCTATTCCACCTCGGCGACTCCACTGACCATAGCTTGGTGCTTCGCCGCGGAGGTGCGCCGCAACTCCTGTGACCGCGCCAAGGCTTTATCGGCAAGCTGGAGTTTGCCCAGCCGGCGGTAAGCCACGTAGAGTTGGTAGTGCACGTCTCCGTAGAAATCCCAGGGCGCAGCCTTCTCGAGCTCGGCAATGGCCTGCGCGTCCTGCCCAAGGCGGACGTAGGCGGTCCCGAGTAAGTCACTTGCCTCAGCCATGTCCGGCTGATAGCGCAGCGCCTTCTGCAAATAAGGAACGGCCTTTTCCGTCTCATGCGTTCCCACGTATAAGCGACCCAGCAGGCACAGGGTGCGCGCGCGGGAGGGTTCGAGTTGCAAGCTCTTTTCCAGTTCTGCCCGCGCCTCGTTGTAAGATTTCTTGGCCAGGAATTGTTCTCCCAGCGCCTCATATAGTTCCGCCGCATCGGGCTTCAAGCGCAAGGCGGATTGATATTCTTGAATTGCGTCGTTCGAGGCCTCATGGGCGCTGTAGCCCTCCGCGCGCAACTGGTGCGCCCGCCAGGAATCGGGGAACTCTTCCTCCAATCTGTCGTAACAATCGCCGCCCAGCGCCTGGTAAGTTCGCGCCAGCCAGTAACTGGCCTCCACGCTGCCCTTGTCGATTCCCAGCAGGCCTGCCAAAACTTCAGCCGCCTGAGCGTACTGCCGCATCGCAAACAGAGTTTTTCCCAGCAATAATTGTTCGGCGTGCGACACAGGTTGACGGGACTCCAGCCAATGCACGCAAGCGGCATATTGGTGGGCGCGACAAGGATTCTGATCTGCTCCGCCGCCGGCCACGCTCGGCGTCGCATTTTGCCAAGCCACGTAGTCTTGCTGGAAGGCTCTCCAGGCATCGCCGGCCTGAGCGGTTTCTCCTGCGGCCGCGTCGAACGCTGCCAGCAGGAACTTCTTTGCCGTTCCTTCCGGAGCGGCTTGAAGGTCCGCCAGCATTGCCTGGGCGGCATCCGGAGACAGTTCGAGAAACCCTCGTTGCAGAGCCAAAAACTCAGGTGAGATTTCCCATAGTTTTTCGACGTCTTTCAGGGCCGCCGTGGCTTGGCGCATCATAAGCTGCGTTTCCGCCAAGCCGAGCCATGCGGGCTCGTCCTTAGGGTCGATCTCGAGCTCGAGGCGAAATTCAGCCTCCGCTTTATCCAGCTTGCCCAGATGCAGATAGGCCTGCCCCAGCGAGGTGTGGAGACCGGGCTGTTTGGGGTCACCCGCGAGCGAGTGCAAGTATTCTTCCGCTGCGTCGTTCCAACGGTCACGCTGCGCCAGCATATCCCCGAGAAAGCGATTTCCCCAAGGCGAACCTCGGTATACCTCCGCTCCTCGGAACGCCAGGTGCGCGGCGAGATTGACGTAATCGTGGCCAAGTCTGAACCACGCGTCCGCCTTATCGGGATTCCGGCCTGCGAGTTCACGGTACTCATCCGCCGCTTGCCGGAAGTCTGCGCTGGAGACATAACACATGGCCAACGCGCGCCGCCCTTCCAGGTTGGAGGGCTCCAAGCGCAAAGCCCGCTGCAGAACCGGAATGCCTTTTTCTGTCTCGCCTAATTTTAGGTAGTCAATCCCCAGGATCATTGTGGGCCCTGCCAGATCGGGCTTTTGACGCAGGGCTGTCGCCAGATTGCTCGCCGCCAGGCTGTATTCACCGAGCGCGTGATAAACCAGGCCAAGGTTGACACGCGCTTCAGCCAACTTCGGGTCGAGAGCCACCACTTTCAAGAACTCTTCCCGCGCCTGGTCGAGTTCCCCCTTCCGCAGCGCCGCCTGTCCCGCGCGGAAGCGTGCATTGACCTGTTCTTCAACCGTTTGACAATTTGCCGGACGTTGAGAGATAGGCTGGAAGGCGAAAAGGAAAGCAAGGGCCGCAGCATTGAGCCACCGCGAGACTCCGGAGTGTAGCCCCCCGTTGTGCTCGCCCGCCCGCCGACGCCTTTCGTCCCCAAAATACCGGTTCGAGGCCGCGCCATGGGTCATTTCTTGGCCCCTTTTTGGGGTTCGTTTGCACTCAAAAGCCAGTTCGTTTTGCGCACTGCTGACGGTTAAGTCCTTTTTTTGCAATAGATTGTTGAGTTCGTTTCGTCAAAATAGTATCTTTTTTGCAATTTCGCGCCTTTTCCCCCTACCGCGTCCCTATCGCCTTCCTTTGCCGTGTCCGCTCCCGAGCGCATTCTTGCGACAACCGGGATAGGCTACCATAACCGGATCCTGGTGTCAAGAACAAAATGCGGTCCTGCCGATGGCTTGAAACAGACACTTCCTAAAGGGGGGCAACTCCGCGACTGGGGTTCAGTTGCAGCGCCTCGCGGTGTTCCGCAATTGCACCGTCACCATCGCCTTTTTGCCCCAGCACGGAATCAAAACTGGGGCTCCGCGCTACCCTGCGGCTAAGCTGCTACGTTTCCGGAAGCATTCTCACCATTATCCTCTAAGTTCGTGGTTGGCTGGAAGATTTCCGGTTCGCTCCCCGTTTTACGAGAGCCCTTTGTTTTCATAGACATTCCCGGTTTGTTCCTTGCATTTTGAGGCTCTGGCGGCTTGAGGGTTGCGGGATCGGACGGAATGTCCGTTGCCGGGTCCTCGGACTGAATGTCGTTCCCTAGCGTTGGTTCAATATCTTCCCTCTCGGGGTCATTACCCTTATCCAGATTGGTGCGTACTGTCTGGGCCTGCGTCGAGTCCTCGAAATAATTCTTGCGCATGCCCAGGATCATTTTCACCTTGCGATCAATCGAACGGTCCAGGGCGCTTTCCTGGCGCAGCATCATGCGCCAAGTCTCGCCCTCCGGAGCCAGGCAGGCGTCGCGCTCGATCGAGGCTTTCTCCGTGTTCAGCTTCTCGGCGTATTCGAATTCCGGCTGGAGGGCGGCGATTTCCTCATCCAGCAGGCGGAGAAGTTCCTGGAGGCCGGCCTCGATCGCTTCCGGAGTCGCGCCGGGCTGTGGCTCCCGGGCTCTACTCACCTCCGAGAACAGGCGGAGCAACCAGCAAATTCGAGCCATCCGCCAGCCCATCCTGCCCCGGGAAAGGGTTTCTAGTTCGTTCGGCAGCGAGGCCCCCCAGTCTTCCAGTGTCCGTTGGCGAATGTCGACGGGTAAGTCTATATCTCGAGCGAGGCGATCCTCCCAGGGTAGGCTCGACTCCGAACCCGAGGAAGAGCCGCAGACCTCAGAGACGGAGGTCTTGACTGCCAGGGCTCGAATAACTCCCAGGGTGGAGAGAAGCCTTCTCAGCCGCACGCCCAGGTCGGTCGATTCCGGCACGCTGATACCGAGCATTTCCGGCTGTGAGGCATCGAAGGTGGCGTTGGCCATCTCGAGCTTCCGGCGGTGCTGCCATTCCTCGACCCCGAGCAAGTAGCGGCGCATGAGCCCCGTCTGCATGCGCTCCAGCCTCGAGCGACGCCAGTAGAGCTTGGCCAAGTCTTCGATCTGATTCCTCCAAAGCGCGTCTCCGGGACCGTAGGTGGTCATCATTTCCGCGACGAGCGCTCTGTACTCCTGCGGATCTTCGCCCAGGGCCAGCATGGTGAGCTGATGGTTTTCGGCGGCGGAATAAAAGCCGTGCTTGACGGCGTTCATCTTCACTTTCTCCTTTCCTGCCTCGCTGCGCGGTCCGGTAGCATGCTGGGCATTGCGGCGGGCGGCTTCGACGAGTTCCGGGGTAAGCTCTGGCGATTTTCGTAAAGACATAGATGCTCCTTGATATTATTGGATAATCGAGGAAAGGCGTTTCCTCGGAAGGTAAGGGCGTACACATGTAAAGGCTAGCACATATGGCCGACAGTTGTCAAGCACAAAATGGACAATACTAGGCCATTTAATGGAACTAGACAGCTTGTCCCTATGGCGGCCCGCCCTGCCGGCCGACGACTTGCGGCGGAGCCGCACCCCAAGCTTCCTTCGGCACATGGATTTGAATGGCCAGGAATCTCGCTGTGGTTTTTGCCTCCGACCTACTCCTTGGTGAAGAAGGCAGCGCGAAGCAAAGCGCAGTTTGCTTTTTTCGGCGTTTCTTCTACCGGAAGGGATTGACGGGATGCAGACGAAAGGCAAAACACGCCGGCGTCTGCGCTGACCTCCGGCTCAACGCCTGGGCTTCCGCAACGAGCAAGTGCCTGTCCGCCCATTGATTACTGGAGGGGCTGTTCTCACGGACAACGGCTCGACGCTAGCCGACAACGGAGGATATGTTCCTACGACCCCGTATCTCGGGAGTTTGCATGCGAGTGGCACTTCAACGGTTTGCCGACATAACCGGCCAATCTCTGCCCATTTTCAGGATGTGCGGAGTTTGCGCGTTTCAGCGGTGACCTTCGTGAGGCGGTTAGAGAGCCGGTCGAGGCAACGGCGGGCAGCACCGGTCGGCAGCC
>Ga0326728_10021050_pt1 | contig 12326 bp, 14 predicted proteins | sample MB3enrmetagenome_FD_207602 | JGI IMG/M metagenome (GOLD analysis project Ga0326728, IMG submission 207602) | Lab enriched peat soil microbial communities from McLean, Ithaca, NY, United States - MB31MN | ecosystem: Environmental > Terrestrial > Soil > Wetlands > Peat | place: USA: New York...
AGCCGGCGCTCTGGCCCCGAGCGACCTGGCCGCAGCGCGCACCTTATGGCAGCGGGCGGGTGAAAAGTATCAGCAAGCCCTCGCCATCAAACCCGACAAGCACGAAGCGGCCAACAACTGGGGAAATACACTGCATGATGAAGCCGGCGCTCTGGCCCCGAGCGACCTGGCCGCAGCGCGCACCTTATGGCAGCGGGCGGGTGAAAAGTATCAGCAAGCCCTCGCCATCAAACCGGATGATGAGTCAGCACATTTTAATAGCGCGTGTCTCTCGGCTCTGCTTGGTCAGGTTCAAGCGTGTTGTAAGTCCTTGGCCAAATGGAGAAAGTGCAAGCCTGAGGCAAGGAGATCAGAATTGGATTCAGATTCCGATTTTGACCAGGTCAGAAACACTCCGGAGTTCCAAGCGTTTCGTGAATCGCTTCCTGAATAATCCATGCCCACTGAAACCATTTCTTATAGCGGTGCGTTCCGCTGCCGCTGCCTTTGCCACATATGACGAGCTCAATTTCTGAAGGCTTTCGATGACGCAGTTTTGTTCATGTGCCGAGCGTAACATAGGCAAGCGAAAAGATGCAGCCGCATTTTCAAAGTAGCCCAATACCAAGCGCCCGTTCGGGTCTCTTACCGAGTTTGCAGCGAAACTGACTAAACCTTCTCTGAAAGTGAACAATCCCATTTACTGATAAGGGATTATTTCACTCTTTTGACTATGCCGCGAAACCCGTGCAGAACTGCCGCGTAACGCCGCGAAACCCTCGCCGGTTTCGCATAGTTTTGTCAGGGTTTCGCGCAAAGTCTTAAAACAAACAAACCCATAGTGAAATTGAGCCTCTTCAAACTTTGGGCGGGGTTTCGTCAGTTTCGCGGTTCGGGAGGGCGGACTTTAATCGAAAGTAGCGGGTTGGCCGTCCGCCTTTGGGTTGCTCTGGCGTATGCCATGCAGCCAAGCCAGCCGCAACCAGCCCGGCCATGATTTCTTCTACTGCTTTCGCGTCGCGTCCGCCTGCCCCCGCGCGCGCCGCGTCGCGGGGGGTGATGATTCCGCCGTTGCTTCTGGCGAAAGCAATCAACTTGTCGGCCCGCCGCGCGTCGCCCTTGTGCGTCAGAGTGTAGTAGATGCGCCGGGTTTCGTTTTTCAGCCATTCGATCCAAGCAAGAGCGGCGTCAAGTGTGTCAGCGGACATCGTGTTGGCATTCTCGCCGGGGCTGGGCAGGCAAGCTTCGCGAACACAGTGAAACACGAGGGCGAGCCGGGCGGCCTGTCCCTCCAATTTTGACCAGGCGCTTTTGAGTCGGTCGGATTTGAAGCCGTGCATTTCCGCGCCGTGCGCGTTCACGAAATCCACAAAACGCGCTTTGGCCTCTGGCGAAAAGGTCGAAATTATTGGTTCGCGGCGTCCCGTCTCGGTGTCAATCCGTGGGACGAGCGCCAATAAGTCGCGGAATAAATCCGCATACTGGCGCATCAGTGCGGGCGGCGTGATGGCTTCGCGCCATTGCCGTCTGCGCTCTGGTGGCATCGCCATGAGAAAGCGCGCGGCAAGTCCGTTATCGAAATGCTTGGCATCGTCGCCGGTCAATAGATCCCGCAACACCGGCTCTTGAATTGTGCCGGTGACGCTGACAAGGCCGCGCGGAAGGTAGATCGTCTTTTTGTCGCCGCCTTTGCGGTCAATGCGAACAGCGTTAGCAGAGTGAAACTCTAACCATTGCGCGGCCTCATTGCCATCGCTGTATTTGTCGAAACCGTCAAGCCAGCCGGAAAGTTCATCCCGCTTTTGGAGCAACCCGCGCGGGTTGTCGTCAAGGAGAACACCAACTGCTTCAAGCGTTGCATCGCCAATGTAGAAGCTGTTGAGCAGAGGCGGCGTTGGCTCTGTGCCTTGTCTGTCGCGTTTTATCCATTCCGCAACGGCGACTTTGTATCGCGCTTCGGCGAGCCAGTAATCCTCAAATGCTTTCCGCTGGGCTTCTTCCAAGCCGTGCATTGCGGCTTTCATCGCTGGTGTCTTGAGTGCGCCGGATGGTGCAATGACAAGAGCCCACAGAATCGGAAATTCTATCCATCCGGCTTTCACTTGGACGGCGCGGGCGTCACCGATGGCGGCAGCACACGCAGCAAGTGCGGGCATGGCGACAAGGCACGGGTCGCAGCCGATGGCCTCTGCGCTCTTGGCGATGTATTCGGCGAGCGGCGATGGCAACCTGTCAATCGGTGGCGGCGAGTATTCGAGAACGGGGCTTGCCGCCGTTTCGTTTTCCGATTCTTCCGGCGTGATGGAGTTCGGCTCAAACGGCCCGGGCGGTTTAGCGGTGGGTGGTTCAAGCATCATGTTCACGGCATCAAATTCCAGAGGCAGCGGTGGATTTCAAAATCGTCAGCGTGAACACGAGCGCAATCGTTCAAATCTTTAACCGGCGAGCCGTCCGCTTGACGCAGTCCTGCGAAACTGAAAGCGTCAACATCCGCGCCCGCGTCGGCCAATTGCACCGCCCAACGGTTCATGGCGGCGTCGCCCGTGTTGTCAACGTGCCGGAAAATCCGAACGCGCTTGCCCGCGAAGAGTGGCAGCGCGGCGGCGTTAATGTTTGCGCTGCCGAGAATCGCCACTGCCGCGCAATCGCGTTCGCGATTCTCTGCCCAGATGAAATGATGCGCGGCGAGCAAATCCGGGCCGCCTTCGCAAAACGCAACCACAGGAAACGGAGCGGTCTCCTCGATGCCTACCGGCCAAGTTGCTTGCGAGCCGCGAAGCGTCCACGCCTTCGCAGCCGCCGTCCACGGCTGCCCGTCCAATCGCCGCGCCTGGGCAACGCGGCGCGAACCGTCCAGGATGAACCAAGACGCGCGCCGGTGATGCTGGCCGAAACTCAGCAAGCCGCGTTCGTGGGCGAGCTTGACGCCTTCGGTTGAAAGTCCACGAAATGATGCCAAAGCGGAAAAGTGGCTTCCGCAGGGCAATTCATCGAAAAACGACGCGCTAGAATCGGTTGTGGCGCGTTTTGATTGGGTGCCCGCTGTCTCGACACCCGCTTTTCCACAGCGTGAAGGCGTTGGGTTTGGTTGCCCCCTGTATCGTGTGAATTGCTCTTTAGGCGAAGTGACTTGAAAAGCGCCTATGAGTTTGTGGCGAAGCTCGCCTTCGGTCCAAAGGGGTTGGCAATGCGTCTGATTCCATTCCAGCAAAAGCGGCAATGCTTGATCGGGCGAAAGACCAAACTCAACCAGCCGACATGCAGCGGCGAAAGTTGCGGCGTGCCCGTTTTGCCCGGCGATTGCCGGGCGAAGTGTGGCAAGATACGCACGGGCGCAGTCAGGCAGCGCCATACGTTTGCCCCGTTTGCTGTGTGATGCCGACAAGGGACGATTCCAAGAGGCGGGCAACATCCTGTTGGCGGAACTTCAATGGCGAAGTCTTGCCCAGCTTCACGACGGGCAAGCGGCCTTCGTTCGTCAGTCGGCGCAATGCTTTTTCACCAATGCCAAGACGGGCCATCACTACGGATTTTGAAAGTAGTGCGTCAGGATCTGTCATAACTCAAATTTTTGCCGAGGACGCAACGGAGCATTGTCAAAAGCACGTAAATCCAGTTGCAGAATAAAAAGTTTTAGAGTAAATGTTTTCCTGTTAGCGTAAGTTTTGGACGGGTCAGAGTTGGCGCTCTGCCCGTCCTTTGCCCTTTGTGGTTTTATGGGGCAGACGTGCCCCGGTCATTTCATTCAGTTTCCTTTCGTTGTGTTTTCTAATCGTCCGCACTGTCAATCCACCGCACACGCGGCGGCAACGCGGACAAAATCATTTCAAAAGGGTTTTTCAACTGGCGTATAGCCGTTGTCACGCGGTTCAAGGCGGCGGATGAGATTGTCTTGCGCTGCTGCCGCCGTATTCGGGGGCGTCAACCGGACTGCCACTTCAACTTTGAACCGCGAATAAGTGTGGTGCTTTCGTTCCACGTCGTCTTTCCAGTGCCAAAAGTGGCGTTTGATCGTTTTGGCTAGGTTGCCGGTGTGACTCTCGCCAATATAGAGAGGATGCTTTGTGTGTTTATCGCGAATCACATAAGCGCCCGAGAGATTTCGAAATGCGTGCAGCCAGCCCAAGAAATTGCCGGAGCCGTCGCAAACAGGGCTAAAATCCAGTTTCATTCTTTGCCTTTCGCAGTTGCAGGTTGATCAGGCTTGGGGAAGCCCCGGACAAAACGGGGGAGTCCTAATCGGATGCTGTGGCGCATCACGTCAGCCTGCGACAGCCCTGTTTCCCTTGCGCCACGTTTGATTTCGCGGTGAAGGTCGTCCGGCAAGGCCAATGGAATTGTATTCGATTTCTTCATTTCGCGTAGAATCACGTAACAATGTTACAATGTCAACATTTTTTCTTGTATTGTTGTTACAATTTGCTATTTGTCTTTCCATGGCAATGAAATCACGTAAAAACCTGGCCCGAAACATTCCACTTTCGATTGATAAGGAACTCCTCGCTGCGGTGGATCGTCTTGCCGGTGACAGAAACGAAACCCGCAGCCTCATCATGCGAAGAGCCATTCAGGAGGGATTGCCGCTCGTCAAAGCAGGGGGTAACGCGGACGTGCTCACGTTGGATAGTGAACTCTCGACGGTGGTTGAGCAAGCAACCAAAGAAACAGGGCTGCGACGAAGCAAAATTCTACTGGAAGCAATTCGCGCGGGCCTCGAAGCGTTCATCTCTAGAGTTATGAGCCAAAAGGTGAGTTTGGCGGACCTAACAGACCCTAAGGAGCGAGAGCAAATACTCAACGCATGTGAGGAATCTTATAGACTCTACGATGATCCTACGGCGCGCGAGCACCGAAAACTGATTTGGGAACGTGCAACCGCCGCGGTTCGCCTCATCGACATTTTGCTGCGCGTCCCCGAAGCCAAACGGCGCGCCGAATTGATCGAGAAACTTGCAGCACTTGACAAACCTGGACGCCCTCTTGGCGGAACGCCTTGGCCGTGGGGACACGGATTAAGCACCGAAGAAATTGAATGGCAGATCGCCATGCATGAAAAGTACGGAGCTCGAAGTGCCGAATGGCCCAAAGCCGAAGTTGATGCCCATCGCGAAGCGGAGGATGCCAGAAGGAAGCAGCAGAGAGAGGTTTCGATGCAGGAAGATGCCATCCGCGTAGCGGAGGTGGAAAAAATCGTTCTGCCTCTTCGGGAAAGCTTGGAAGTTTCCGAACGGGATTGAACCCACCAAGCCTCGGCAGCGAATTTGTTCGCCAAAATAGTCGGGTGTCCTTAAACCTTGGGCATGTCGGAACGGGACACGCGCACCCACGAAGTAACCTTTTGCAGCCGTGTTAAGAGCTGGGCTGACGCTCTTTTCGCGCAGCATCCCGAATGGCCCTTCCGCCGCGCCGAGATTGAAGAATCAAAAGCCATCAAGCGCAAACGCTCCGATCTGCGCATTCACGGTGACGCGGGCAAACTGATTCTCGCCGGGGAAGTGAAGATGCCCGGCACGCTTGAAGGCCGTAGCCCATACAACCCAGACTTGGTGGAGGACCGCCGCGCGCTTGACTTGGCCGTGTTTGAGTTGCTGGTCGTGGCGGACGCGAAAGAACGCGAGGCGCTTTGCGATGAACTCTACCGCGAAACCGCCGCTTACTTCCGGCAAATCCGCATGGTAGAAATCCAGAAACAGGAACAGCGCACCCGTGCCGAGGGCCGCGAATTCCGCACGGACGAACTGGCCGCCGATCTGTGGGACCCTCTGACGGACGACGAAAAGCAACCGCTCGGCCAATGGCTTGCCGCGCAAACCACCGGCGGCAAATCGTTCGCCATCCCGGAAGGGCACGCGAGCCTTCCCGATGCCAACGATTTCTTGGACCCCAACACGGTCTTTTTCCGTCAGTCCACCGGGGGCAAAGCCAAGCCGCAGCGGCTGCCCCTACCGTCACGAAGCCACGCGGAAACGATCTTCATGCTGGCGCAACCCGGCTTGCACGGCAGCGTCCGCCTGCCCGAAACGGAGAACGCCGCCCGCGACCTGCAACAGCAGCTTGACGCCCGGCTTGCCGGAATTGCGGAGAAGGCGGATCATCTGGCCCGCAGCCGCACCAGCGACGAACGCAAAGCCGCTGATCTTGCGGGCCTGTTATAGCACTGGATGATTCACGGTAAACCACGCCGAGAATCCCAGCAAAAGGAATCAGTTGAAACAGGCGAGCGCTGACTTCGCGTCACGTCTTCCAACTGGACGAGTCGAAGGACCCCCGCCCCAAATGCAGAAAATTGACATTCGTGCTTGACTCTGTCCTGTATTTGCACCTATCCTTTGTGGTTAAGTGGAGTCGGTTCGCCGTAAGATTTTGATGGCTGGCGGGTTACGGCTCTTTTTTTTTCGGTGGCGCACGATCTGCATTGTGTGCTAATATGAATCGAAGAGACAGAGCGCACGCCGGCAAAACGAAACCAACAGCCAAGACGGAACGAAACGGAAGGGAAAAAAACCGGAGTCGCATTATGGCACCTATTAATAAAACCCAGAAATGCACGCACCCAGTTCCGGACAACGCCTACGGTATATTCGCCATGCACTGTCAAGATAATGTGCCCATCGAGGGTGAAGGCCTGAAAAAGGTATTCGAGGGGCCAATCGCCGAGATGGAGGATGATTACGAGAAGACACTAGCGAAACCCGCTTCGGCTGAAGATCCGGACTGAAGTGCGCGACTGAAGTATCGACATATTCAACAAGAAGGCTTCCCTCGCGGGAGCTTTTTTGTTTGCTGAACTCATGAAGGAATTCGACCCTTGGCCAGTACTGTGTAATTGCTCTCCCATTCTGGACGGTGCTGCTGTTGTCCATAAGACGGAGAAGAAAATGTCTTGGTGGATAGGCCCCGTTCAATTCTGCGGCTGGGATAGGGGATTCTTTTTTCAACCGATCGTCATTGAGTTTGACTTTCGAGAAGTCATCCCAAACCACGCTTCGAAGCATACCTTCATGTTGCCTCGATTTCAGATGGGAAAAAGAAAGCTTCTCCGAGGCGCCCTTCCCGACGGTAAGAACGAAAGCTATCCGGTCCTTTCATTCTACGTTTGCGTCAACCGTGGGCAATTTCCCCCACAAGACAACATGAACGAATTGGAGTGGTTAACTTCCCGAACAGAACGCAGCAAGGGCCTAGCGCATGAACTACTCTACGGCGACCAATACGCGAAGAATTTCGACCCCCGACTGTTCGACCCTCGTAGTCCCGGCCCGACATTTGACGTGCAGACCCCCTCGCCGGCTGAGGACGAAGAACTACTATGCCCCTCTTATGAGGTCGAGGCCCTCCTTCACGAAATAGAGGCACGTCTCGGTATCGGGTTTAAGGATGCCAGCGACTTCCGCGCACAGCAGCGAACTGAGAATCTGGGCAAGTACTATCAAAAATGGCTAAAAAAACACGCCGTCGACTCAATGGTATGCCAAAACAGAACCACCAGATATCTCGAATCTGGTGTTCGGCAAATCTACAACAGAATGCTGACAGCACTGAAACAGGCCAAAGCGAAAGTCGGTATTAAACATCTGGACACACAGAGTCTCCACAGGCACATGAGGGACAACAGCGTCTTCAGCCAAGAATACATCCGGCAACTAGTAGCCACCAATTCGCTGCAACCCTTTCAGATCCTGCATCGAGATGCGTGCGTGGCTTCAAGTAAACGCGCTGGCCAGCACGACTGCAAAGCAGCATTCCATATCGCGGGAGTCGGCTGTAGCGCCTGTCGCTGCGACATCACGCGGCACACAAAGCTGTTGATCGAAAGAGACGGGCAGCGGGTTGCGCTGTAGCCTTGGCGCGATCACCCTCTCTCCAATTTTACGCTACACGGCCGGAGACCCACAGCGGTCATCACGTGCTCCACACCCTTGTGCCAGCGTTGATCCTTGGAGTCGACGACTTGCAGAATTTACTGGAAGGAAACTGATGCGGTGAGGGGCTGTGGGTTAGCCATTCCAAGTAATTACTCCGTCCGGCGAGAATTGCAACCAAGTGGCAAAGCGCCCGCCTTGTGAGAGCGCCTTGTAAGCCGCCGTTTTCCTGAAGTTTCGGCCTTCCAGTGCAATCACGGCGTCACGCTTGGTTAGGTGACGTACGCCGTGATTAAAAATTGCGGCCATGTCCTCCCGCGTCACAGCCCGCCGTTCGCGCAACGGCGTCATCCGCACGGCAGCCGGGGAAATAGCGCCGGGCGTGGCGGCGCTGGATACCCGAGCAGCCGCGGGCGCGGTGTTCGGCGGAAACGGTTTGGCTTCCGCTGGTTTGCGACCAGTTTCCGCACCGCGTTCGCGGTGGTCATCGGACTTCCGCTCATTTTCCGCGTCGGCGGGGACGTTCGGTTTCTTTTGCTTTTCGTCCGAGAAGAGCCAGTAAAGCGTCAATCCGATGCCAGCGAAGACGAGCAATGGCGGCGCGGCGGCGACCAACGGACTGAGTTTTGCAATTAGTGGGACGCTCTGTTTTGGATTCATAATTCGTGGGTATTTGTGTGTTGTGTTGAGAATTGCGACAAAAACCAAGCTCTATGATTTGAGGGCCAAAAGGTTTTCCGGTTTGGGAGTTGCCGGAAATGGAATAAAGCGATTTTCTCTTTCTGCGCTAACCAGCGGAAACGGCTGCCAAGACAATACGCCTTCAAGTTCCCGCAGGTGAGAGTGGAAGCGGCCCTTTGGCGAAAGGGCGGCATAAGCGCCGCACACGGAGCAGCCGCAACGAGCACGCAGCGCCGCGACAGCTTCCCGGCGTGGCAATTCCAACCGTCCGCCGTCGAAAGCGGCGGCAACGGCTTCCGCCGTGATTTTCACCGCTCGCGGCGGCACGATTCGGCGGTGAAGCGCGGCACGGGCAGCTTTAGCGCGGGCGAGCGCGTCAGACGGCGGAATCATTTCAAAAAAGGCTTCCGCCTCAGCGGGCCGGACAAGTTCCCGGTAGTGAGCAAAGACCATTTGCGGCGAATTGCCCATTAGCGCGGCGGTTTCGTTTTCGTTCCGGTGCTTGGCGTAGTGGTAGCTTGCGAATGAATGGCGAAGCCCGTTTTGCGGCCATTCCGCGCGCAGTTTGGACTTTTCCAGCGCCCGCTTGAATTTGTCCGCGTAATTCACGGCGGGGAGTTTTCCGCCAATCGCCCGGGAGCAATCCAACCAAGCGCGGAGTTGCGCGGAAATCGGAACTAACCGGCGGCGGCGGGTTTTGGCTTTTTCCGCTTTTATTTCGATAAATTCCGCACCAATTTCCGCCCATTCGATTCTTTCCGCTTCCGCTCGCCTAATTCCGCCAAACAAGGAAAGCGCCACGACCGGCAGAATATCCGGCGCGGCGTCAAGGCAGGCGTTCAACAGCCTCTTGGCTTGGTCCGGGGTGACAATGCCGGGTGATTTTTCGTCCAGCCGGGGTAAATCCACGGCGAGCGCGGGATTTTCCGGCAAATATTTCCGCTTCACCGCAAAGGCGAAAAATGTCCGCACGTCAACCAGATAACTTCGCATGGTGGAGGGTGCCCAGCCATTGCGGGAAATGTATTCCTGAATTTCAGCGGGCGTGATTTCGGAAATTACTTTCTCCCGGCGATTTATGGAGAAGCGGTTAATTGATGCCCGCAGCGTCCGCAAATAGCGCGGGCGAACTCCGGCAGCGAGGCGGGCGGCAAAAAATTCCTCTGATAATTTCCCGAGCCTGATGCTTGGCGGGGCCTTGCCGTGGCGCTCTACGAAGTCCACAGCGGCAGCCAAGGACCAGCCCAGGGCACGGAGCCGTTGCAATTGATACGCCAGCGCTGCGCGTTCGCTGGGCGGAATTGTGGCAAAATGAATTCCGAATGCTTCCCGGTCGGCGTTTTTTTGCCGTGCGTATCGTTCGGCGGCTTCTTTGGTTTCAAATAATTTCCGCTGGCGTTTTCCGTCCGTGCCGTGTGGATCGTTGACGCGCCAGCGGATTTTTCCGTGGTTGACCGTTTTCTTAATTTTCATTCGCTGCCTTTCGCTGCCTTGAAAAGCAACCGAAGAAGACCGGAAGGGATAGAAGTAAGCGCAAATTGCGAACGGGCAAGAATGCCCGTAAACGCCTTTATTTATGCGCCAAGCCCTGACCTTTGGGCAGAGAAAAAAGTGGTGCCCGCGACAGGACTTGAACCTGTTGTAACGTCCACGGCAAAACAGAGTGAATCATCTTGAAATGCCTGCGATTATTGGTTGTTTACGACGTTTTGTCTTCACGTCAAAAAAGGCTGACCAGGCTATGAATCTGAAATAAAGTGTACTGTATTGTACTGTGAATTGGGTGTGGCTGATGAGTGATTTATGCCGTGGTTTCAGTCTCCGAGTCAACTTCGGCTAATGTCAATGGTTGGCATCGTTCAGAGCTTGGCTTGGTCCTGATATTTGGCAACGTAAACGAATGCCATTGCATTAACCATCGAGCATCGGACGGAAATGCTCAGGGGCTGTGAATAAGTCGGACTCGACGGCACCAACACTACTTAGCACAAATGAAGTGTGCCGCCACAATCGCACCTTCCTCCCATCGAACGGACGGGCTCCCCGCCGACCCGACCAGCCAACTTCTTCGCGCTGCAAGCGGCAGTGGCGTGATGGCGACTTTCAATGGACTATCTCCATCCAGCGGGCGGCGCGGACAAAACCAGGCTGCATCGAAAATTTGATCTCCACCTTGAGCCGGACGACGATCAACCCTTGCCAACATGGCCGGAGGCCGTCGTCCAGGCCAAGCGAACGGCGGCGTTTTACAAAAAGCAGGCGTCAGCAGCGCGAGGGGCGGCGCATCGCGCAACGATGAACGCGCAGGCAGCGGTTCACAAAGGTCAGGCGCAGCTAGCCATCTCGTCCACGATCAGTGCTAGATGCGTCAGGCTCCGGCCCACCCGGTCCAGCTTGTAGCAGACCAGCCGCTCGATTTTGCCAGCTCGCATGTCCTGGAGCAGCCGCTCAAGTGCCGGGCGGGTGGTGGCCGCGCCTGACATCTTGTCGGAGTAAACGGTGGTCTTCTTCCAGCCCCGCATCTGGCAATAACGGTGCAGCTCCTTCTCCTGGGAATCCAGCTTCTGGTCGGCAGTGGAAACCCTCATGTAAACAGCAGCGTTCACAAATCTAAAGTATTCTGAACACATGAAGGAGTCAAGCGAAACCGCAGAAAACCGGCGGTTCGGCGGGTCCGAAAACAGGGGAGGATTTCTGAACACCTCTGGAGCCGAGAGTGGCCTGCAATGATGATGTTCGACTTTCCATAATCGGTCAACTGCCCGAAGCGGTGGTTCGACCGCCCCCTTCACCCTCGCGCTCCGGTCATTTCAATCCTTTGGTGGTTAGGCGGCATAAAATCAACTCTCATGGCTTGGCATCATCCTTCATCTTGCGCGCAATAATATCAAGCGAACTTGCAACTCGCTCGTGTGCGCTGACTAAACGGCCTAAAAGCCGCAAGACGTAGATGATGACGGCTACGACGCAGACGAGATAGACCAAGACCAAGAATAATCCGCCGACTCCTGCCATGACTTGTGGTTGCATAGTTTGATTTGGGTTTTGTTTGTGTGTGATGTGTGATGCCGCCTAACGCCAGAACTCACACACGCCGGACCAAAAGACGATGCCCGCGAAGCGGAACTGAAGGCGCCATCCGGCGTTGTGTGCAGTGATCTTGTTAAGCATCAGGAACACTCCGAAACATTTTTGTCTCTCTGCGTATTCTCATGAGGCCCAAAACCAGCCATATACAGAGCGAAATCTCAAGGCAACAGAACCCAAAAAGGTACAGGCTAAAAAACCCTGGATACGGGCCAGCAATAACAACATCACGCCAATGAACGACAACGTTGGCGATGGTGATCACCCAGAACCCAAGACAAATCCCGAGCACGGTGCACGCACCGAGCATGCTGCAGCCCCAAGCGAAGCGCTTACGGAAGAGCAAGCCGATCGCACCGAGACACCAAATCAGCATGACTGCAATCAAGACGTAGGAAACGATCCCAAGATTGCGTGCGAAGGTGAGCAAAACCAAAGCCGCGGTGCCGCATGCGGCGAAAAGCAAGTTGGCGATGCGAGTGAGCATAGATGCTTAACGATCCAGCTCAGGCACCCCGCACCTGTCGCACAAACCAGCCCAACACCTCAAGGACAAAACTGAAGCGTTCGTAGGGGTTGCCTGGAGCGATTTGAAACTCAGCAAAGCCCTTGTTGGTTCGGTTATCATCTTGGGCGACGGGCGGGGAGTGTTACCAGCACTCCCCGCGTAACCATTCATGTTAACCGGGGTCCTCAGGACACCCATCAATCATGAAA
>Ga0326728_10021053_pt1 | contig 12326 bp, 15 predicted proteins | sample MB3enrmetagenome_FD_207602 | JGI IMG/M metagenome (GOLD analysis project Ga0326728, IMG submission 207602) | Lab enriched peat soil microbial communities from McLean, Ithaca, NY, United States - MB31MN | ecosystem: Environmental > Terrestrial > Soil > Wetlands > Peat | place: USA: New York...
CCTTTGGAATCAGACGTTTCAATGCCCAAAAAAGTTGCGCACATCAAAAAAGCGAAAAAGTGTGGCATTTTGCCACACTGGTCAGGGTCCCCGCTCCGACTCGCCGGACAGCCCAAGGGTCGGACGGCGCGGGCAGAGGTGCCTTGAATCGGGCAACGAATTACGGGCAACGGACAATGGACTTTTCCAAATGACACCAGCACCCGGCGGTCACTCGACGCGCACGGCTTTCTTGTTTGTGATATCCTCGCTTTGGAAGTGCCAGGTATTTTCGCGGGCCCCGGGCGCTGGTGGCCGCCCGCCATTCCACAGCAAGTCGTTGTGCGTACAACGCAATACTGGCCTGCCTCACCGGCGCGATGTAGAATGGGTCTGTGCCTGAACTGAGTCGATTCTTCGGCATCATCATTCGAATGTTCGCTGAGGTTGGCGCACAGCATCAAGTCCCGCACTTTCATGCCTATTATCAGGATGAAGTAGGGATCTTTAGCGTCAATCCGGTCGAAATTATTGCCGGTTCCTTGCCGAGGCGGCAGAAACGCTTCGTTGAAGCATGGGCTGAACTACATCAGAGCGAATTGGCGGCGGATTGGGAAACGTTACAGCAAGGAAGAACCCCGCGGCCGATTGAGCCGCTAAAATAACCTATGAGCCATCCCATCTATCGCGTTGTCAGTTTCGATGTCGTGGCGCCCTACACTCTGCGGGTTTGCTTTGACGACGCTACGGTCCGGACCATCGACTTCAAGCCGGTTCTGGCCGGTGAATTGTACGCGCCGCTCGGTGACCTGGGGTTGTTCAATCGAGTCAGCATTGATCCTGAGGTGAGCACGCTGGTTTGGCCCAATGGGGCAGACTTCGATCCGGCGACGCTGCATGATTGGCCGCACCACGAGCAGGAACTGCGCGAGCGAGCCGGGCGCTGGCAGGCAATCCAAGTCTGAGGAGTCACAGCTAGCGCGGAGTCTCGCGTCCCAGAGACTCTGCGCTGCCCCGCTAGGCGAAAGAGGGAGGGGACGAGGAGATGTGTCAGAAATCGCTAAAAGAGGTAGTTTCAGGTTGTTGCGTACCCGGAGGAGGCAGAGCTAGCCCCTTCCTGGGCCGCTGGCGTTGCTCGGGATGGAAAGAATCAGAAAAAACGCCCTGATAGAGACGGTTGGATGTATAATCCTCGGTGGCCAGGAGGCCAAGACGGAAATCCTGGTTTGAATTCTGAGAAGCACGTCGGTACGAGGAGACATACCATGATGAAGACGAGGCTTGCAGTTGTAGCTTTGATGTCGTTGGCTCTTGCTCTGTCGGCGTTCGGTGGCCGCGGCAAGACTTACAAGACTACCTATTCCGCTCCTTGCAGCGAGGTGTGGGGCGCGGTCAAAGTCGCCCTCGGCAATCCGGACAACTACAAAGACGTGCAGAGTGACGAGGACAAAATGACTGCTGACTACAATGTGAAACACTCCATCCATTGGTCCGTTATCGGAGCGGTCAACCAGGGCAAAAACCACGTCTCCTTGTTGCCGATTGGTACCACGTGCGAGATGAGTGTTGCGTCGATGTATAGCGGACTTTCGCACAACGACCAGGGTGACTTCAAGAAGCGCGTGGATGAAGCGCTGGCCAAGCTGAAAAACGCGCCACCTTCCCAGCCTGCTAAACCGGAGGCTCCAGGCAAGTGATTTCGGCAGGACCCCGCTTTTTGTTACTCAAGGCCGTCAGGGACTGGAACCTGGGATAGCTGCTCTCCCACAGGCTAGCACTCGCCTTTACCCTTGCGGAGCGCTAACTTGGGCGCTCGCGGGCGCTGCGGTGAGCAGCGGCGGCAACTGGCGCAGGTCGCTGAGCAACACGTCTGGGGGTGTGGCGGCGAGCGTGTGGGAGCCGAGGCCGTAAGCGACGCCGCAGGTCCACACGCCCGCGTTGCGGCCCGTGAGCACGTCCGTATCGGAGTCTCCCACCACGAGGGTCTGCGGCGCGGCAACGCCGGTATCGCTCATCAGCCTGAACACGCCCACCGGATCGGGCTTCTTCTGTTCAAAGCTGTTGCCTCCGTAAACGAAGGCAAAGCAGGAGGCAATGCCAAGCCCCACCAGAATCGCCCGGCTGAAGTTGACCGGCTTGTTGGTGAGCACGGCCAGGTGGCGGCCGCTCAGTGCTTGCAGCGCCTCCCAGACGCCGCTGTAAAGGACGGTGTGATCGAGCATGTGCAGGCCATAGGTGCGCAGGAAGATCTCGACGCCGCGCTCGACTTCTCGATCGGGGACTGTTTCGGGAGCGCCATTGCCCAGCGCCCGGCGGACCAGCACGGAAACCCCTTGGCCAACATAGGACGCGATCAAGTCGTGATCGAGCGGCGCGCGGCCCATCTCTTTCCGCATCAGGTTCACGCTCAGCGCCAGGTCTTCCTGGCTGTCGATCAGCGTTCCGTCCAGGTCGAAGATGATCAGCCGAATGTCACTCGGAATCTGAGTCAACGTGGCCATTGCAAACAATCAAGTGTTACACGACACTAGGTGGGCGACCGCAGCACGACTACCAAATGGTTTCAATTCCACACGACTGGAGCCGGCGGTCACGAGTAACCAGCACAGCGTTAAGAACCAAAGCAGTGGCGGCAATGATCCGATCGGGCATATCAGGAACGGCAGCGCGAGGAATCTTGTGGATCGCCTCCGCAACGGAGGCATCGACGGAAGCGACAAAGAGTCCCGAGGCCGCATCTTGCAGCGCCGATCGAAGCCGCTGTAAGGCCGTGATCGGCACTCTGCCGCGCTCCACCAAGTATATGGTTTCGACGAGTGAGATAGCGGATACGTAGACATCATTTGCCGCCCGAATCGCGTCTTCGATGACAGCCCGAGCAGGAGAGGAAAGCGCCCTCGAATTCTCCAGATACCAGAGCGCTGAGTGCGTATCGAGCAACGCTGTCATAATTCGATGTCTCGCGGGAAGTTACCCCACATTTCGCGGCGGGCTTCGGCGATATCTTCTTCCGTGATGTTGATGTTAAGATCCGCCCACAGCCCGAGCAGGCTTCGGCGCGGCTTCTTGGGGCCGTTCTTCTCCTTCAAAAAGTCCACGAAGTCCAGAACCTCCTTCTGCTTTTCAGGAGGCAACTCGCGGAGCTTTTCGACGACCTGCTCTTCAATGCTCATAACGGCCTTTGTGAACCGACCGGCTCCTATTGTACGCCTGGCAGATGCGCGTGTCTTCATGCCTTGGTTGCCTCAGTGAGATCCCGGCAGCAGGTTCCGGCAGGCCCCTGGCTACTGAAAGGATTGCGCCGCGGCCTCGACCGTCTCATGGACCTCAAACACCGTCACCAGCTTGGTGATCTGCAACTGCTGCCGGATGAGTTTCGTCAAGCTGGCCAGCTTGATGATGGCGCCCTGGTTGGCCGCTGACGTGTAAGCCGCCACCAGCACGCCGAGACCCGCGCTGTCGATGTAGCTCACATTGGCGAGGTCCAGAACCACGCGCTTCTTTTGCGCAGCGAGGACTTCGTTCACCTTCTCGCGGAAGCGGCGGCTGTCTTCGCCAAGCCCGATGTTGCCCCAGAACTTGAGGACGGTAACGCCCTCCACCTCCTTCTCGACTATTTGGAGTGCCAAGTCCCGCCCCCTTCGTTTCCTGTCGCCTCGCTCGATCCGGCGACACTTGCTGGAATCAGCCGGTTCTGAAGTGAACCCGGAGATTGATGCCTACTCAAACTCCGAGCACGACATGAAGTATCCGCATCGCGGACAGACCATTTTGCAGCGGCGCGGCTCCAGCCGCGCTGAACACACGGGACAGAATTCGACGGGCAACTCGCCACCCTGGACCTTATCTTGTGGTTCACGCACGTTATCGCTCATCGAGACCGACCCTTCTCGGCACGCCCCAACGGCATCCGCTTACGATCAATGCTGCGGCCACACTGCCCTCACTGACATAAGACCGTACCTTGGGTGGGTTGTCAAGCCGGTCCGCGCCCGGGTAGTGTCTGAAATGTGAGTGTATGGCGAATCTAAATTTAGCTTCTTAGCTTGTTCGTTACGGCGGCCCAGCCGTTCGCGTTGAGGTATTGCGTGAAGTCGCGCAAAGGCTCCCTGCGGACGCCTTCCTCCATCCGGAGCATGTCATCACCCAGACCTCTTGTCTCCCAGCAAAAATTGCTTCCCGAGCACAGGTAGATTTGCAGCGTTCCCTTGTTGTGGAGTTCTGTCACACGCTGCCGCAGTTCAAGAGTAGGAGTGACAACAAAGTCGGGCACTTTGCTGTTGAAGCCATGCAACACAAAAACCCAAAACTCAGCCGGAGAATCCTTGAGTTTCGCTCTATCCAACTTGAACCAACTGAGGCAGCGGAGTGACTCCCGCAGCTCGGCCTTCATCTCTGGCAGAAAATCTTTGCCGTATTTCACTTGCAACGAAACGGCATGATGGTTGTCGCTGTCGGTGACAAGCAAGTCAACGCCAATGTCCTTAGCCGGTATCCACGCATTCAGCTTCAAGGACTTTTGGACGTGAAGACCAACCAAATATTCCCCAGCGTGAATCGTGAACAGTGGTCTCATTTGGTAGCAGTGTAGCACAAACCGTGCGGAGTATAATGCAGAGAGAATCGGCGCGCAACCGCTCGCTGTTTTTGGTAGTGGGCTAACTTTTAGCCCACTACCCTGTTCTTCATGCACGCACATTTCAGACACTACCCGCGCCCGGCGGTGGCCAGCGAAAAAAAGCCCCACGGTATATTATGGAAGAAGAACCGTAGGCCGGGCAGCAGAGCTTGCTGCTTAAGAACGGAGGTCGATTTGTTGGTACCGCGAATCCTCGCCGTTGACTTCGGCACGCGACGTATCGGACTGGCGGTCTCCGACGCCCTGGGAATTACGGCCCAGGGCCTTGCCACGCTCGAGCGGACCCAGTTGGATCGTGACCTGCGGCACATCGCAGCGCTGGCGGAGGAGTACGCTGTGGAGCGCGTCATCGTCGGCAACCCGCTCAGCGCCAGCGGCCGGGATAATGTGATGTCCCGCCGCGCCGCCGAGTTTGCGGCCAAGTTGCAACGGCGCGTCTCGTGTCCGGTTGAGTTGTGGGACGAGCGCCTCACCAGTGTTGAAGCCAACCGTGTGCTTCGCGAATCGGGCATGGGAATTGAGAAGCGGCGCCGCGCGGCGGATCGAGTGGCGGTCACGCTGCTCCTACAGCAGTACCTCGACCGGCGCGCCCTGGAGCGCGAGCGGGCGGCCTCCGGAGTCGGGCCATGATGCGTTGGCTGTTCGCTCTCGTGCTGATCGTTTCGCTCGCTTTTGTGGGCTGGGTGGCGCGCGACTTGCTCAGGCCTTATCAGGGCTACTCGGGCAACGTCATGGTGAACCTCGATCCTGGCACCCGTGCTCCCGAGGCGGCGCGCCTCCTCGTTTCGCGGGGCGTGCTGGCGCATCGGCTTCCTTTCCTCATGCTTCACGTGCTTGTCCGCCGGCGTCACCTGCGGATCAAAGCCGGCGAGTACCTTTTCGATCGGCCGCTACGCCCGATCGATGTTTATCGAAAGCTCGTGCGCGGTGACGTCTACCTGCACACGGTGGTCATTCCCGAAGGCTCGGATCGCCTCGATATGGCGCGCATTCTGCACGAACAATTGGGCATCCATCCTCCCGCTTTCTTGCGCCTTACTGCCGACGCCGCTCCGATCCACGACCTCGACCCGAAGGCTCCCTCGCTCGAGGGTTACCTGTTCCCCGACACTTACCGCTTCCCGCGCGGGGTCACGGCGGAGCGCGTGGTCGAGACCATGCTGGCGCGCTTTCGACAGGTAACGGCCTCGAGATTTCGAGGGGGCTTCGGCCAGCCTCCGAAAAGCTTGCACGACGTGATCACCCTGGCCTCACTGGTTGAGAAGGAGACGCCACAAGCGAGCGAACGGCCCGTGATTGCCGGGCTCTTCTCAAGACGCCTTGCGCGAGGGTGGGATCTGCAGTGCGATCCGACCGTCGTCTACGCCGTCCGCCTGGGCTTGAAGCCCGGCGCTGCCGACCCAGCGGGCAGTCCGATCACCGAGAGCGAACTCGAACTCGACTCGCCTTACAACACCTACCGCCACCCGGGCCTGCCGCCCGGGCCGATCTGCAGTCCTGGCGAAGCGTCGATTCGCGCTGCTCTTGCTCCGGCGCCGGGAGACTCACTGTACTTCGTCAGCGACGCCCACGGCGGCCACGTGTTCGCCAAGACGCTAGCCGAACATCAGCGCAATGTTGCTCATTATCGGAAGAAGGTGGCGGCGGCCCGTGGCCCGGCGGTTGCGAGGAGCGCCACGGGGCAGCGCGGTGTGGCCGGCACGCCAGCAAGCGCCACAGGCGTGCCGAAAAAACCGGTGGCGCGCCAAAAGCGGCACAAGAATGCCTCGCACACGAAAGGCAAAAAGCAAGAAGGAGCACATCCTCGAGTACTGCCGGACGCACGGCTTTGAGCGGGCCGGCGAGCGCGAGATCCAGGCCATTCAAGCTGAGCTCGCCCGGCGCCTCGGTACGGACCAGCGGACGTCGCGCTCCTACATCGCCGGCGTCCTGGCCGAAGCCGGACTGCGCGTAGAGATCGACGATAAGTACGTCGATCCTTGGATGGACCAGCCATACGCCAGCCGCCTGAAGGGCTTGCTCGCGTTCAGCGACTTGGCGAGCGCGGAGGCCTCGATCCGGAAGTTCGACGCCGCCTGGCGCGAGTATCGCGAACTCGGGGATCGCGTGGGGGTGGGCCTGGTGCAAGCGCTGATGCTGAAAGGGAAGCAGCGCGCGGCGAGCATCGCGGCCAATCGGCGCTTCGGCCTGCAGAAACGCGAGGAGAAGGCGGAGATCGCGAGCTGGTTTCGCGTCTGGCTGGAGACGCCGGAGCTATTCGGCGACTGGCTCGACCTGCGTAAGCAATCGGAGGAATTTCGGGAACGCTTCGGCCAGGGTGACGATTGATGCGTAGCGTCATAAGTCCGTTCGCATGTCGTCCGGTTAAGCGACCCTCACCCGGCGCTGGCGCGCCACCCTCTCCCAAAGGGAGAGGGCGTGAGTCCCGAGGATATTCCCTCTCCCAAAAGGAGAGGGCGTGAGTCCCGAGGATATTTCCTCTCCCTTTGGGAGAGGGTGGCGCGCCAGCGCCGGGTGAGGGTTGCGCCGTGCAGGCGCTTTTTCCGATTCAACTCGGTGGGGAATTCCACTAGAATGAAGCTCTGCCATGGTGACCTCATCAGTACGAGATAAGCTGATCGTGGCGCTGGACCTCCCGAGCGCCGACGCTGCCGTCCGCTTGGCGGAACAGCTTCACGATCGCGTCGGCATGTTCAAGGTGGGCTCGGAGCTCTTCACGGCAGAAGGTCCGGTGCTGGCGCGCTATCTTGTTTCAGCGCGCGAAAAGGTGTTCCTCGACCTCAAATGGCACGACATTCCCAACACGGTGCGGGCTGCGGCTCGCGAGGCGGCGCAGCTCGGGGTGCGAATGATCGACGTCCACGCGAGCGGCGGGCGCAAAATGATGGAAGCGGCTATGGAAGGGGCGCGCGAAGGCTCGAGCCCAGGCAAGGAGCACCCGCTGGTCCTGGCGGTTACCGTCCTCACGAGCCTGGCGGGGGCCGACCTCGATGAAGTCGGTATTGGGGGTAGCCCTGAAGAGGCGGTGGTTCGGCTGGCGCGGCTCGCGCAGCAGGCGGGCCTGGATGGCGTAGTGGCGTCGCCGCGCGAGATTGCGGCGGTGCGGCGAGCCTGTGGAGCCCGCTTCCTCATCGTCACGCCGGGCATCCGTCCCGCGGCCGCGGCCGCGAACGATCAAACACGCATCGCAACACCCGCTGCAGCCATTCAAGCCGGGGCTGATTTTCTGGTGGTCGGCCGGCCGATCACCGCTGCGCCCGACCCGCTCGCGGCGGCGGAGACCGTCGTGGCCGAAATGGATAAAGCACTCACTTCCCGTCCGGGGGCGTCTTCGATTTCATGACTCAGGACGAAATCCTCGGGATCTTCCGCGAACACGGCGCGCTGCTCGAAGGGCACTTCATTCTCTCTTCCGGCCGCCACAGCGGCCGCTACATTCAGTGCGCCCTCGTGCTGCAGTATCCGCGGATCGCCGAGCAATTGGGTTCGGAACTGGCTGCGAAGCTGGCCGGCCTGGGCGCAAGGGTTGTAGCGGCGCCGGCGCTTGGCGGGGTCCTGGTCGCGCACGAAGTGGCGCGCGCCCTGGGGGTTCGCGCCCTCTTCACCGAGCGCCAAGCGGGCCACATGACGCTGCGGCGTGGCTTCAGCCTCGCGAGCGGTGAGCCCGCGCTGGTCGTGGAAGACGTGATCACGACGGGAGGCTCGACGCGCGAGACGATCGAGTGTGTCGAACAGGCGGGCGGCAAGGTGGTGGGCGTTGGATCGCTGATTGACCGCAGCGGCGGCCAAGCTGATCTCGGCCTACCCAAGGCTTCGCTGGTCACGCTGGAAGTCGAAGACTACAGCCCTGCCGACTGTCCTCTCTGTAAGTCCGGCATCCCGGCCGTAAAACCCGGCAGCCGTCAGAAACCAGTGACTAGTGGCTAGTGGCGAGTGAAGAACGACCGATTTCCTGACGCGTGACCGCTGACGCGTGACCGCCCTTCTGGGGCTCCCTTCCACTAGCCACTAGCCACTAACTACTAGCCACTGCTTCTAGACGCGACGGTACACAATCTTCCCGGCGACGATGGTTGCGGTGACGGCGCCCTTCAGCCGCCAGCCGTCGAACGGCGAGTTGCGGCTCTGGGAACGGCCTCGGGCAGCGTGGTAAGTCCACTCGTGGTCGGGATCAAAGACAGTGATATCGGCGGCGCCGCCTGCTTCAAGACGGCCGAGCGTCGGACTCGTCGCTCGCCGGATGATGGACGCGGGCCTCGAGCTGAGAAGCGAGACCATTCGCCACAGCGAGATCCTGCCTGTGTAAACGAGTTGGGTCAGCGCCAAGGCGAGCGCGGTCTCGAGGCCGATGACACCAAAGGGGGCCTCGGCGAGCGGGCGCTGCTTGAACTCAGGGGCGTGCGGCGCGTGATCGGTGGCGATCGCGTCGATGGTGCTGTCAGCGAGCCCAGCCACCACTGCTTCCACGTCGCGCGCGCTGCGCAACGGAGGATTCATCTTGGCGTGCGTGCCATACCGGCCGACTGCCTCGTCGGTAAGCGTGAAGTGATGGGGTGTGACCTCGCATGTGACGCGCACGCCCCGGCGCTTGGCGAGACGAACCATCTCCATGGCACCGGCGGTAGAAAGATGCGCGATGTGCAGGTGTGCGCCGGTGGCCTCGGCCAGCACCACGTCGCGTGCCACGCACACGTCTTCCGAAGAGTTGGGGATGCCCTTCACGACGAGGCGCTCGGCCACCGGTCCCTCGTTGATAGCACCTCCGGCGGTCAGGCTTGGGTCCTCGCAGTGATCAATGACGGGGATGCCTAACCCTCGCGCTGCCTGCATCGCGCCTCGCATGAGTCCCGCGGTCTTTACGGGCTGGCCATCGTCGGAGAACGCGATCGCGCCTGCTTCCGTCAGAGCGCGGAAATCCGTTAGGGTTTCTCCCTGGCTGCCCACCGAGACGGCAGCGATGGGAAAGATGCGGGCAAGCCCGATGCGCGCGGCCTTTTCAATCATGGCGCGCGTGGCCTCAGGACGGTCGTTCACAGGCTGCGTGTTAGGCATAGGGCAAACGGCCGTGAAGCCACCGGCGACGGCCGCGGCCAGGCCGCTCTCCAGCGTTTCCGACACCTCGCCGCCTGGCTCGCGCAGGTGAACGTGAAGGTCGACGAAGCCGGGTGAGACGATCTGCCCGCGCGCGTCGAGCGTCTCGTCGGCCAACGCAGCAAGGCGCGGCGCGATCTCGCGGATGACACCGTCTTCGATGAGGATGTCGAGGTTGGCGTCGACGGCATCGTCGGGTGAGATGACGTGACCGCCCTGGATCAATAGTCGTGCCATTCCCATTGACCTTCCGTGCCTGCTTCGGCCGGCCGCCCGCCGCCGCCGTGCAGTCCGAACCGAGTATAGCATCAGCACGGGTTTGGCGCGGCCGCTCGATTCGTCGCTTCCTAGCAAGCGGGCGCGGGGCTAAACAGTTTCAAAAGGGAAGAGCGGCAGGAAGTAGCTCTTGACGGGCTCGAAGGTCCGGCGATGCTCCGCGCAGGGTCCGTGTTTGCGAAGGGCATCGAGGTGCTCAGGTGTGCCGTAGCCTTTGTTCCGGGCGAGCCGATACTGCGGGTAGAGGCGGTCCAGTTGCGTGAGATAAGCGTCGCGCTCGACCTTGGCCAGGATTGAAGCGGCGGCAATCGAAACGGAACGTTCGTCCCCGTGAATGATGGAGCGATGAGGAATCGGAAAGGGCCCGGCCTCGCGAGGCGAGAGGGGCATCGCGTCCGTGAGGACAAAATCGGGCGAGGGTGCGAGGGCGAAAAGGGCGCGGATCATGGCCTGGCGTGAGGCCTGATACACGTTGAGGGCGTCGACTTCGGCGGCCGGTACCGAGACCACCCGCCAGGCAATAGCCTTCTCACGAATCACGGGGGCGAGATCGAGGCGTTCCTCCGGTCGAAGCTTCTTCGAGTCGTCCACGCCGCGGATGGGACGTGCCGGATCGAGAATGACGGCGGCGGCGTAGAGGGGTCCGAGCAGCGACCCGCGACCGACCTCGTCGCAGCCAGCCACCCGGAGCCAGCCCAGGCGCTGGAGCCTGGCTTCAAAGCGACGCGTGCAAATGAATCGGCTCGCCTCGGGCGGGCGCAACGTGGGCATGGTACGGCTCTCTGAGGAGCTTGGCTAATAAACGAGCCTACAACAGGTCACGAGGCGGTGACGGCGTTCGCCGCCCGCCGCTGCTCCTTATTTCTCGGTGCGTGCTTCGCGCATGCGGGCCGCCTTGCCTTTCAGGCCGCGCAGGTAGTAGAGCTTGGCGCGGCGCACGCGCGCCGACCGCACCACCTCAATTTTGTCGATGGCCGGCGAGTGGAGCGGGAAAATGCGCTCCACGCCGTGGCCGAAGGACATCTTCCGTACCGTGAAGGTGGAGTGGCAACCGGCACGCCGGCGGCGGATGATGGCGCCTTCGAAAATCTGGATGCGCTCCTTGTCCCCTTCCTTGATCTTGACGTGCACGCGCACGGTATCGCCGGGCTGAAACTCGGGCAGCCCCGCCCTCATTTGCTTCTGTTCCACCTTCTCCAGTTCTGTTGCCATGGCAAACTCCTTCACGTTGTGGGTTGAGCTCCCGCCCGCTTCGATCTCAACCAAAATTATCGGCGGCTCCGAGGCCCTTTAATCCCAAATCGAAACTCGAAATCCAGACTCATCGGCGCTCGCAGCCCGTGATAAAAGTCGAAATGCCGGGGCTCAGCATAAATAGGATAATCTGCAAAAACATATTGCAATATCCTAGAATGGTTACAGAATGCTGACATGGCCGTGGGAACTCGCACCGGAGCGGAAAGACGGTCCCTCTTCAAGCTTGCGACGCTCTGTAAAGCGGAATCCGCTCTGTCCTGAGTGATGAGCAGCCAGGGCGCGAAACGCTCTTCAATGCGTTCTCTTTTCTCCCAAAAGCCCGGCGATATCGGACCTCCCCTGCCGTGCCGCCTCTGATATAAGCCCGTCGCAGCCTTTGCGACTCAATAAGTTGGGATTCTGCTCGCGAAGACTGAAGCGACAGGCCGATAATCCCCCCAGCGCACTGTCGTTATTCAAACAGGGCGGACAGGCTCTTCTCCTCAACGGCGACTTCAAGTTCCACGGGACCGATCTTCTCTGACCGGCTTCCTCAACCTAGTATTCAACCGTCTCTTTTGTCCTGGTTACCTTTAGGCCGTAGTTGCATTTGGGATCTGTGCCCGAACCGGCGGGAGTCCCTTTCCAACCCGGATTTCCGATCAGCTTATGTTTCTGGTCATAGAGTTGGACGGTGAATGTGGTCCCCGAGTTGGCGGGGAAATCGTCACATGATCCAACGCCGTAGTCCTCGCTTACAGCGCCGAATGCCCAATTCCATATCTGCCCTTCGCTGGGCGTCTTAGCCAGAGTTGTCTTTTGACCCGTGGTCTTATCCTCAGTCAAGATGTTCCACGTGGCGCAATAATCCTTTCCTGGTTTGCAGGTCGGTGTAATCGTTCCAAGGATGAGGTCCCCCACGTTGACACTTATCGGGTTGCTCTCCCATACCACGCCTTGCATGCAGCAGTTCCAACTAGCCGCACCCCACGGCCCTGGCGCGTACCACTGCAGCACGGGCTGAAGAATGCTTTCAACGTTATCGATGTCTTCGAGGCCGGGAAACAAGTACAGGGTCTGCCCATCATCATCCTTCGGCTGCGGC
>Ga0326728_10021055_pt1 | contig 12323 bp, 9 predicted proteins | sample MB3enrmetagenome_FD_207602 | JGI IMG/M metagenome (GOLD analysis project Ga0326728, IMG submission 207602) | Lab enriched peat soil microbial communities from McLean, Ithaca, NY, United States - MB31MN | ecosystem: Environmental > Terrestrial > Soil > Wetlands > Peat | place: USA: New York...
ATGAATCTTCGGGGAGAACTGTTCCCGGCCAAAAGACCGGCGGACTCAAGGATGCCGTCATCCGGAATTTTGAGATCATCGGAGAAGCAACAAAGAACCTGCCGGATCTTTTAGAGGACGCTTCAAAAGGGGCTTACCGCCCCACAGCCAGCGTGGGCTGGGGCCCGGGATGACGGTAAAACAGCAGACTTCTAAAATAAATGGAGTTACTGGGGGAAGTACTGCGAGAGGAAGACCAGAACCGGGGCGCATACCACAATATGGTGACTGAGAACGTCGATGAACTGCTGGTAATAGAAAAGATATTCACATGTTTTCCGGGAGTCTTCCAGTTTTTTTATCAGCTGGACCAGGTCCCTCTTGCGTTCGCTCTCGGGGATTTCCTCCTCAAGAAAACGGCGGGCCCCGGCAAAGTCATTGATCACAGCCTTCTTATCACTACAGATACTGGCAGCCATGAGTTTTACTGATATTATATCCTATTAATATTTTACCCGAAAAGATACGGCAATCACCCCGCCCAAAAACAGGGGTCATGCGGGAAGAAAGGTGATCCTGCCGATTCACGGTGGATTTTCTAGAGAACGCTCATCGGGGCTGTCGCCCCTCGCCGCGTGGGCTAGCCCCCGGGGTTTAGTACATCGAAACAACGATGACCCTTGACCGATATCTGTCTATTATGGAATCGTTTGATCTTTCAGATTTCAAAACGATCAACACGATTATTGAGCGGGACAGCAAGGACACCACGTACAAATACGCCCTTCTCCGTGGTGCCGTGGAGATCTCCCAGGAATACCAGCACCTGAAACGGGTACACGGCGATCGAGTTGAGTTCCCGCTGGGATTACTCATCGAGAAATGGCTGCTGTATTATTACCCATTCGTCGAGAATAATATCCCCCAGAAACCCGGGGAGGAAAAGGAGGGGGCAAAACAGATCTCCTTTCGCAGGACGTTCCGGAAGGTCACGGAATATTACGAGGGAACCGGGAAATTTTCCGGATTCTACCGGGATTACACGAAGGGATCGCTCTCCCCCGACATTGTTCCCGCATTTCGCTCGCTTGTCCGGGAAATCCGCACCACCATTACCCAGTATCCCATGAAACATCTGGGCTATTCGGCAGAAGGAAAACACTATTCTGTGTTCGATTATGACCGGGAATTTGAGATGCCTTCAGGAAAATTCCCGGTGGACCGTGAGTACCTGATCCAGCATATGGGAACCTACTCCATGCCAAAAGCATATGATACGATCTTTGAGATCCTCGGGTCATTCATTTCCGGAGAAGATGCGGTCCTGTTCCAGTGGGCGGAATTTATCCGGTCGGCGAGCAACGGGAATGTCAGTCTTGCAGCATCCCTTGAACATCTCCGGACGTTCCCGGTAACAGACCGGGACAAGGAGCCGGCCGGATCCTTTTACCGGGATCTTCAGCGGGAGCAGGGATTCATCCACTGTGCCTGGTCCGGGAAAGCGATCAAAGACAGGGAGTCGCCGGAGATCGATCATCTTCTCCCGTTCTCGGTTTTAAGAAACAACGATCTCTGGAACCTGCTCCCGGTGACAAAACAGGTCAACAAGGACAAACTGGACAAAATCCCCCTGCCGGAATTTATTGAAGAGCGGAAACCGGCCATCAAACTGTACTGGGATCTCCTCCATGAGAAATATCCGCAGCAGTTCGAGCGCGAGCTGGCGATCTCCCTTACCGGGCCTGTCGATTTTACCTCAGACTGGCAGGAGACCGCCATCCAGAAACTCAAAGAAAAATGCCGCTATTTCACAGAAGTCCGGGGGTTCGATGCATGGAGCCTGTGAAATGCCCGTTCTGCAATCCTCTGGCTGAAGATATTGTCGCACGAAACGATCTCTGCTATGCTCTCTAGGACCGGTATCCGGTCAGCCGGGGGCACCTGCTGATCATCCCGTTCCGGCACACGCCGGATTTCTTCTCCCTGACCTTTGAGGAGAGGCTGGCATTACTCACCCTGATTGATGTGGGCAAATGTATCATCGAGGAAAAATTACGGCCGGACGGCTACAATATCGGGCTCAACGTGGGCGAGGCGGCCGGATAGACCGTGATGCACTGCCATTGCCATGTAATCCCACGGTATACCGGGGATGTACGGAATCCAAGGGGCGGGGTACGGGGAGTTGTACCGGGGAAGAGGGAGTATTGTAAAAAGTGTGGTTTGGTGTGATTGAAAAGACTTGTCGAAATAAATTTACTCAAATCGCAATTCTGGGTTTCTCTCGATTTTTATTTAATAATCTTTATCATTGTAAAAATCTGAAAGACAATTATATCTGGTGGTATTTTTGAGAGAAGTATTCATAAGTGATTTAATTAAAGAGGTTCTTGGTCCATGTTTAGGAATTAGAGAATCCATCGCGGAATCCCCCTTAAATGAATATATCGCAGGAGTATTAGCGCCAATAACACAGGTTCGATTACAAAATAATATAAATATTGATGAGGAGGCAGAATTACCAACCGATGAATCTAATGAGTCAGAAGAAGATGAAACAGAAGATTTTGATTTAACATCCACTCCGTTCTTTGCTCCAGCACTTGATCCAAAAAATAAACCTCCCAGCATGGGTTTGTCTTTTTTCGTTGAAACAGATACAAATCCGAGATTCCAAATATGCATTACGTGGGCAAGATATTTTCAGAACGATGATGCATTGTGGGTCAGAAATCCAAGATCTGCGATTCTCGATTTAGATCCAGTTTTAAATCAAACATTATATTTGAATGATCAAGGACAATCGGTTCCTGTGGATCAAGCGGAAATTTCGATCCATATTATAATCAGAGATAGATCCGAAAACCAATTTTTTATTACCCTGTATCTTGTGAATCGTATTTCATGCCCCGAAAACCAGCACCTAACCGCGGAGCACCACGTATTCCAGCCACAGATCCGGGTAAAATGCAAAGAAAATACAAAAATAATTCCAAATATAAGGAAAACATCAATTAATCAGGAAGAAGGCCTGCTCGATTTTTTATATCGTGATCAAAATGTTCTCGGGCGGGGTCATTTATGCTCAGCTGTCTGGAAAGAAATCGATCCTGAATGTATTTCTGAAAATCCTCAAGATCTCGATTTTCCTGAGATACAAAATGATCCCCCTTTCAGATGGATTGATGGGGAAATTTTGGATTCAGAAGTTCAAGCACGATTTTCTTCTTCAGATATCAGAACAGAATTTGTTCCGATATATCCAATCCCTTCACCGGATTTTGGATGGATCGAAAATAATTCAGTTCAATGTCCAGAGATTCTAGCGGAAGAACTGGCAAATTGTTACGATCGGGAAATATTAAAAAATAAACTTACTCCGCTCGGTGAAGGGTATTCGAACTGGATAGATACACTTGAAAGACAGTTGCCATCATTCTCTCAAAATGAACAGCCGTTAGCTCAAAATATTATTACCAACTGCAGAAATCTTTGCAGTCGTATTTTTTCAGGAATTGAAATTTTACACTCTGATGAAGAAGCCAGATTATCATTCTGTTTCGCCCAGCATGCAATGGAAGTTCAATATCACTGGTCAAAAAAAAGCCCGGGATTAAGATATCATCCATTTCAGCTGGCTTTCCTGTTGATCAACTTAGAGTCTATCGTAAATCCGGATTCATCAGATAGAGAAATCTGTGATTTATTATGGATACCCACAGGGGGAGGCAAAACAGAGGCATATCTCGGCATAATCGCGTTTACTATCGCTTATCGCCGACGTATGTGCCTGTCATCAGGGCGGGGTGAGCGTTCGGGCGCGGGAGTATCTGTAATTACACGGTATACCTTAAGATTATTGACAATTCAACAATTCCGTCGTGCTTTGACATTAATCACAGCCTGTGAATGTTTACGGGTAGAAAATCTGTTTACCTCCGCTCCCATTGGATGGCGACCTGAAAATTGTAGTAATCAGGCAGGTAACTTATGGGGATCAACACAGTTCAGTATTGGATTGTGGGTTGGTGGAGGTGTCACTCCAAACAGAATGAGGGATATTATCCGGATAGGCAAGCGACCCGTATATGGTGCATTGTCAAGTTTAACAACTCCCTCAAATAATCCTTATTTCGAGCGAGCTGAACCTGCACAGGTCTTAAATTGTCCGGCCTGTGATTCAATTCTCGCAATTCCTAGAACCGGGTTGCAGCCCGGTAATTATCGAATAAATTTTGCAATCCGGATTAATTCACAAAATGACATTCAATTAACACCGGACATCTTACGAACTCTTGTTCCACAACAGATCTTAATATCAGGATGTATCCTGATACGGAATGGAAATTCTCATATATATACGATAACTATAGATTTTTCAGCAGAACGAACACTTGAAAGTCAGATTTTTGAAAGCATTTGGAATAATATTAGAGAGCATTTCCAAACGACTGGAGTTACAGCAAACCTCCTATCAGCAAGAGCATCACGTCCGGGCTATTTTATCCGGTCATATAACAGTGGCAGGAACAGCCAAAAACCATACGATTTTGAGATCTTTTGTGCAAATCCGGACTGCCCCCTTCACCGTCCATGGATTGGGGGGACACCGAGTGGCTGGTTCGACAATGTGCTTGCACAACATTCATCGATTGCTAATCGAGTGAATACTCTGAGATCAGGAATCGAGGCTTATGATGATGATAATCATCTGATACATATCCAAGAAGCTTTCAGGAATAATGGTGTATCGCCATATATTTCGAATACAATCCCCATTCCTGCTTTAACCGTTGATGACCAAATCTATCGCAGATTGCCAACAATTCTGATTTCAACTGTTGACAAATTTGCCCGCCCGCCCTTTGAACCTAAATCATCCGGATTATTCGGAAATGTAACTCATCATCATTGCATATTTGGGTATTATCGGCCATTCACCGGTTCAGGAAATGATCAGGGGCATCCTGTTCCCGCGGGTACCGTTGCACTTCCATTATTCCGCGAAGTTCATCCTTTGAACCCCCCGGACCTCATTATTCAGGATGAACTTCATCTTCTTGAAGGGCCACTTGGGAGCCTCATGGGGATATATGAGACTGCTGTTGATTTTCTGAGTGAAACAGCCCAACATAAAAAAATAAAATATATTGCATCGACAGCGACGATTAGAAGAGCGGAGGATCAGGTAAGATCATTATTTGTGAGAGATGTCCAGCTTTTCCCGCCACATGGTTTATCAGTGAATGATAAATTTTTTGTCAGAAACCGTCAGCCTGATTATTTCAATGACACAGAACCCGGAAGATTATATGTGGGCATTTGTGCACCGGGGCGGGGGCCACTTACACCAATTGTTAGAATCTGGTCAAGGCTCCTTCAAACCGCTTTCGAACTAAGAACACATCCAAACATTGATCCCTACTGGACGCTTGCAGGTTATTTCAATGCCATCCGCGAACTTGGGGGTGTGCGAGCATTATATCGTCAGGATATCCCACAACGGATGATGGAGGCATATGGGAATAACCCCCGTCCAATACTGGACGATTATGCACTCGAGTTATCCGGAAGGAAATCTTCAACAGAATTGCCGGGGATTTTGGAGAGTTTAAACAAATCATATCCGGATGCGTTTGACACCCTATTTACAACGTCAATGTTTGGAACTGGTGTTGATGTCTCTCGCCTTGGACTGATGGTAGTCCATGGTCAGCCTAAGTCAACGTCATCATATATTCAGGCCACAGGACGAGTAGGAAGATCCCGAAGCGGACTTATTGTAACTTTTTACCGTTCAACAAGACCCCGAGATCTGAATCATTATGAAAATTTCTGTGGCTATCATAAACAGATTCACAGATTTGTTGAACCGGTTACTGTATTTCCATTCTCACCAGGTGTAATCGATCGTGCCGGAGGAGCAGTGGGCGTATTCATTTTAAGAAATATGAGAAATCCCACAATCCCTTGGAATAGACCGGATTCTGCACGTGCGATGAGAGATTTCCGTACAGTGGCTGCTGAAGTATCGGAATTGACGACCCTAATCAACTCGCGATCACAAAATCAGCCAATTTTGAGGAGAATTCCCTCCTCAATTGCAGAAAACCATGTAAACGCAGAACTTGATCGATGGCACCTGATTTCTTCGCATAACCCGAATCTCGCATATTTTGAATATGCAATTGATTCTCTCCCAACACTCCCTGTAGTTCTTGGAGATTATCCACACATACACAACGGTTTTGATGTTGTTTATGAAAATGTGCCACAATCACTCAGAGACATTGAAGAAACAACAGGTTTCCAGACGAGATGAAATATGACGCAACAGATACGGCTTTCACAATCAATAATGACCTATGGACCTGGCGCAATCCTTGAGGGCATAGAAGGACCCCGGGTGATCTCCAGAGCCGATTATGGTTTATTCTATCAGGGTGTCCGGCAATTAAGACCCGAGGATTTCGAAATTCCGGAGATGCGGATAACACAGGGCCTTATTAATGGTGCCAGAATATTCAGACTTCCGACAAATGCAGAACTTGGAATTGCAGAGAGAGATTATGTTTATCGTACTAAAGCGTTTCCAACTTGGAAATTATGCCTGAATAACCGGAGTCACCCCCCCAATGGAAATACCAGTGTACTCTATCAGGGATCGGATTGTCCGGTGTGCCATGGAGCCGCGGGGAGAGGCAGAACCGAAGCCATACGTTTCATCCGGGCTTGTCCACATGGACATATGGATGATATTGACTGGAATTTTGTTGTACATCATCACCCACATGGTCAATGCGATCGTCAGAACTGGTTTATCTGGAACAGTCGTGGGGGTTCTTTAGCGGATATTGATATTGAATGTCCTTCCTGTCATGCCCATATCAATTTAGGCTATGCATGGAACCGACCATGGCCCTGTAGCGGGAGGCATCCGGAAAACGAGAATATTTCTGGTCCGGATGCAGCCCCGATCCGTCCCGGTTGTACTCAAACTTCGAAGATTATCCAGCGACAGGCTTCCAATCTCAGAATTTCAAATCTGATGACATTATTTTCTATTCCCCCTCAACATACACAACTTCACGCTCTCCTTCAGCTTCCTCCGATATATTCATCGCTAGTGGGTGTGCCCCCACAGAATGAGGCAGAATTCAGAGATATTCTGATGAGACTTCAGGCTCGGAGTTTGATTGGGCAGAATAAAATTACAGAATTTCTGCAGTATGAATGGACGGATATAGTCAATGCAATGCAGGATATTAACCGCGATCCTCCAAATACATACCACCAATTAATCGCAGACGAATTCCATGCACTCCTCAGAGCATCCCGTGAAGGAGTGCCGCCAGTAGCCGGGCCCAGACCACATTCACCGGTTATTTTTGAAGTCAACCCCAATCTTGTTGACCATGCGGAAGCCCCCAATGGCACGATATTCCGTATCACACCGGTAATACGATTAAGAACCGTGACAGTCAACCGGGGTTACCACCGGGATATTGATACGACGGTCAATTCAGAAAATGTTGATATTGGTTTTTCCGACCCCGCCAATCCACACACAAGATGGTATCCCGGTGTTGAATTTTTAGGAGAGGGTATTTTCATCACATTAGAGGACAATGAAGGATTTCAACAACCGCTAGATGGACCGTCATCGGTGGAATGGATGAATGCATATCATGACCCCTCACGATATCCTGATACGGTATTCCGGAATCTTGCCACTCATGATGAGCTGAATCCTTCATTTGTATACTGGCATACAATGAGCCATACCCTGATACGAACGATTTCAAATGATGCGGGGTATTCTTCTGCTTCAATTCGTGAAAGGATCTATTTCGAAAGCGATGCACAATCACAAACACGGGGTGGAATTTTATTATATGCCACTCAGCCTGGAACAGAAGGCACACTCGGCGGAATGATCGCTTTGGTTCCATTCTTCCAAGACATTTTTAATAATACTTTTGAACAGATTCAATCGTGTTCCGGCGATCCTTTGTGTGTTGAACATACATTCAAAAATGGACTTTACAATGGTGGTGCCTGCTACAGTTGTCTTCTGGTATCTGAGACATCGTGTGAACACCGGAATATGTGGCTGGATAGAAATGTGATTCTGGAAAATATGCCATGACGGATTTCGAATTTGTTGTAACCGGACCAAAAATTACCAAGTATGGGAATCGGGCAACTGCGCCTGTTATAGAGGAAATTATCCGGGATGCCAAATCAGAGATTCAGATGGTTGCATACCTTATTGGACCTTCAGCGGTTAATATGCTGAAATTATTAAAAGCTAGTGCGGAAAGAGGGATAACTCTCACAATTATCATCAATGACCTTGAAAAACAAAATAAAAAAATTGTAACGTTCCTCAAAAAACTTCAGGAAAAATCTCCCCATTGTCGGGTAATTGATTTTAAAAATCTGAATACTGAACAGATACATGCAAAGATTTTGATTGTGGACAGAAAAGTTGCACTTTTAGGTTCAGCGAATTATTCTTGGGGCGGGATGTATGATAATTACGAAATTGGTGTTTTGTTGAAAGGCAAACCCGTCTGGAATCTTTCAAACATGGTTGATTCTCTATCTCGATAGTTGGGCTGAACCATGACAGATGTCCTTACACCGGAGCAACGCAAGCGCAATATGTCATGTATCCGGGGAAAAAACACAGAGCCGGAAATAATACTCCGAAAACTCCTTTTTTCCCACGGCGTTCGGGGTTATCGTATCCATTATAATCTCCCGGGCAAACCAGATATCGTATTCATCAAAAAGAAGGTTGCAATTTTCATTGATGGTTGCTTCTGGCACAAATGCTCGATTTGCTTTCAGGAACCGGAAACACGAAAGGATTTCTGGATGAAAAAAATTAGTTCTAATGTAGAACGGGATAAAAAAGTCAATCTGCAATTACAAAATGAAGGATGGAGAGTTATTCGCATCTGGGAACATGAAATCCGTAAAGAACCAGACAGGGTTGTGCAGCGAATTTATAATCTGCTGAAAGATCAGGATCTCACATAACACTCTTTTACTACATCTGCAATTATTTCCGAGATAGTAGGACTCACCACATCCACCACCATCTGATACCGCATACCTATGCCCATTTTTTCAGGAAATTTAAATTCCGGTGAGAATCCCATAATCGCCATTGCCTCACGAACGGAAATCACCCTAGCTGGAGTTCCGTTATTATCGGAATTCGGGTGGAGGATGTATGTCTTCATAATATTCCCGAATGATGGCGCAGGCTGGGAATAATTCAATTTATACCACCCGTACTGTCCTGACTCATATTTGTCTTTGTATTTATGTATGGTTTTCAGATGGGGCCATTCATGATCTGGATACCCCTTTTCTGCAAGGTTTTCGTATTTTTTTATAACGTTCCCGACAGTTTTCGGTGCCATCTTTCGTTTATTGAATGTGCGAATAATTTTTCGGACCAAGTTTTCATTTAGGCCGCCGAACACAATCAGGCGTCGTCTCTTTGTTGAAGCACCGAATTCCGAATAGTGAATGACGTGAGGCTCAACGTAATACCCTTCTTTCTCGATCCGTTTAACTGAATCCAAAAAAATCTTATAATTCCGAACTGGAGGGACATTTTCCATAAAAAACAGATCCGGTCGTATAGAACTGATATGATCAAAATAACGTTCCACCAGCGGATAATTGGGATGTTTTTCCCCCCGCTTCAGAAGATTCACTGATGAGAATGGCTTGCACGGTGGGCCACCAAGGACAATATTAAAATTTCCATTAATACGCTCTGACATCAGATCTTTTAGCTCAAAATCTCCGATTTGATTCAGGGCAAATATTTTTTCAGACCAAGGGTTGATGTCAACACCGATTACAGAAAAGCCCTTTTTATTAAACCCAAGAGAAAAACCTCCGGCTCCACAAAAAAGATCAAGAACCCGTATCTCGCTCAACTTTTTTTTGGTCATTTTGCATTCAAAGGTTTGCGTTTGCCTGGTAAATTTGTTGCGATGTGCCGCTTCAGCATCACAGGGGGCCAGGCCCATGCGGCACGGGTCAGAGCTCCGTTTGAGCGCTCTCCGTCCTTATCATACAATAGGAAAATAATTGGACGTGGAAGGAGCATAGAACGGAGAAACAATATAATATGAGAATTAAATATATATTTAGAATCAAAACTTGGTGGACACATTTTGGTTCCAAACCCCCTTTTGAAATATTCTGTTGAGAGATTGTTATTCGAAGCCAACCCTAATGGAACAAAATATTTTCGAGATACCCATTTCAATAAAATGATTTTTTTGATATATCAATCATTAAAACAAGACGGAATAGATCTAAAATTACCATATTGTTGGTATAAACATGGAACCCTTATACACCAGCAATCGTTCTACTATATGGTTGACCTTCCAATTGATTACTATGTAACTAATCACCATTCGACGAGAGCAATGTCCCGGTTAACGAAAAATACCCTCAAATCTACAATAAAGTCTAAGATAGATGAAACGGTAATCAAGGTAGTTTCAAAATATAAAAACGGAAAAAATCGTTGGAAAACGGATGGACCTAGTCAGCTCCTTGACGACGATTACTCATATGCTCCATATGATTTTCAAAGAATTTTTAAAAGACATTTTGAAAAATATTTAACGGTCGAATTTAAAACCCCCATTCGAAAAAAAATACCGCGGCACACATCATTTTCTCCCGAAGATATTACGTCCATTGATGGGTATCTTAATGACTTGATTCGTACCTTTCCTGGAGATATGGATTTTATGAACGATACGTATCAGGATTGGGATGATACTGCGCGCCTCTCTCTTGAATGTAATCAAGATTTGTTCTTAAAGTTGGTTGATGAGTTTTGGGGAATATTTTCAAAAAATCTTCGTATCACACATTTTGAGAACATTCCTGAGTCGGAAATTCTCCGGTGGAAGACGAAATTGTTATCAGAAGAATTTCCTACATATCAAAATCAGTTGGCCATTGAAAGGAAACGGTTGCTTAAAATTTGGAATTCTGGGTATACACCAAATGAAAAAACAATGAATATTGTGAAAAAGATGAATCAGATATCTTTTGAAGGCACTTTTAGGGGGAAATAGGGGGCCACCAAATTGAACTATTTTATAGACAGCAATGTAGTCATTGGATACTATTTTCAATATGCTGACCATTGGGGGCCTGATGCACTCAAAGTTTTCAGTTCGGATAAACAGATTCATTCCGGCAGTTCAGTCAAAGAAGAATGCTTTGGTTGTGACGAGAAGTCTGGCAGATGTAATACAATAAAAAATGAAGTATTAAGGAATTTTTCCCAAGCTGTAACAATCTTAATTAAAACTCAATCTCCTTTGGAATTGATTGGTACAGCGATTGACAATAAATGGAGAATTGTAAACATCATTCAGGATATGATCCTACAATATGAATCAGATATTGAGTCATTTGTCACAGATCTGAAAAACGCCAAGTGGAAATTTGAAGCTGATTGTAATGATCGATGCGATGAACTTCACAACGGAAATACTGTAATTTTTCACACTAGGAGTGAAGCATACACTAATATCTACAGAATCTTGGAGAGAGAAATCTCTGATATCGCTGATATAGAGGTCATCTTAGACGCGCATCATGTTGAATGTGAGGGAACGAACGTCTTGTTTATATCAGGGGATTATGATCATATCATTCCAAAAATTCCTTTTATCCTTGAAAATACGTTATTACAACATATTGTGCCATTGGGAAGTTTTGTCAAAAACACCTAATATACCACAATTAAAACTTCCCGCAAAGGATGGGAGAAATCCGGGCACTAGGACAAACTCAATCCCTGTCCCCACTCCTTTTGATTTCTGAAATACGCCCGTAAAACCGTCCGATTGCCCTTCTCAAAAATTAGAGCCTATATTTCTCCCCGTTTGCCAAAATAAGCCCATATTGAGTCCCATATAATGCCCATTAGAGGCCAATAGAAGCCCCAGAAACGGTCACTTTTTTCATCCATAACCAAAACCCATCCGGCATCGAAAACGGCCCTCAAAACGCTTCTATGAGATCGTTTTATTTCGTCCGATTTCCAAAATAAGGCAAATCTGAGGTTATTTAAAAACGGAGCCCGATACGGGCTTGTTTTAGGTATGGAGAGGGGTAATCGAAGGCCAGATTGAGCCCGGATTGGATGAGGTCGGGTACAGGGGGATCCTGGTAATGACGTTTCCTGGGGATCAATCCGCCGTTGTTCCTTTCGGCGATCCTCTTTTCGGACTCGAACATAATTCTTTTGTGATACTGAGTATGGCGCAATGATTGTCGAA
>Ga0326728_10021056_pt1 | contig 12323 bp, 12 predicted proteins | sample MB3enrmetagenome_FD_207602 | JGI IMG/M metagenome (GOLD analysis project Ga0326728, IMG submission 207602) | Lab enriched peat soil microbial communities from McLean, Ithaca, NY, United States - MB31MN | ecosystem: Environmental > Terrestrial > Soil > Wetlands > Peat | place: USA: New York...
TCAGGTTGAGGTCAATGGCAGCATCCCAGATTTCCTCGGTTACCTGCAGCGGGGGAACCCGCATCTCACGGGTGGTGCCGCCGGCATTGTTGACCAAAATATCCAGCTTCCCGAAGGCTTCAACCGTTTTCTTGACCAGATTTTCGACCTGCGCGCTTTGACAGACATCGGTCTGGACGGCTAGGGATTTTCTGCCTAACGCTTCCACTTCCCGCACAGTTCCCGCAGCGGTGGCGGTATCCCGGTTAGCCACGACGATATTCGCACCGGCCTGCGCCAGCGCCAGGCAGATACCTTTACCGATGCCGCGTCCGCCACCGGTAACAATGGCGGTTCTTCCTGTCAGGTCAAATACCGGCAAATTCATTTTGGGTAACTCTCCCTTCAGCTCTAGGCCTTTTTTTCGGGCTTCATCAGGACATATTTTCTTTCCAGTTCGGTATATAAATCAATGCCGCGCAGGGTGTTCAAATACTGCCAGTAAGGCCCGCCGGGGGCGGGATATCCTTCAAGCGTGCCCTTCTCATAAAGGCCTTTGTACAATTCAATGACATATTTGGCAACAGCGCTGTTGGGCGGCCCCGGAACCCACATTTTCGCCCCGATTTCTTCGTAGTCTTTGGCGGAGAAATCATGGGGGCCCATCGCCCAAATTTTAACTTCCGGCGCCCCGATTTTCTTGAAAAGTTCCTGCAAAGTCTCTTTATTACGGACTTTAAATTTCGAGGTAGGCGGAATGGCGTGCGGCAGGATGACATCCACGCCCAGTTTGATACAACCTTTAGCCCTGACCAGTAATTCTTCATCGCCTAATGTGGCGGCGGCGTCAATCCTAGCCACAATGACAAAGTCTTTGTCTTCTTTGTCCCGCGCTTCCAGTACCGCGCCGATTTTTCCGTAAAATTCCTCCCGCGGTAAAACTTCCTGAACCGCCAGGAAAGGGCATTTGGTCGGATGTTTCTGGTCGTCAAGGAACATCCCGGCAGCACCGACTCGGATCAGTTCGGTGGTGGTGCGGTAGGCCGCCAGCGCCCCGCCATATCCGTCGTCGGCGTCAACAATGAGCGGAACTTTTATCGAATTGACGATATATTTGGCGCAGTTAACAATTTCGCTGGCGGTGGCGATGCCGACATCCGGCATCCCCAGTTGAGAATCGCGGACACCCGCGCCGCTTTGAAAAACAGCTTTAAAACCGACCAGTTCGGCGCATCTGGCGGTAATACAATCGTAAGCTCCGGGAACTAAAAGCAGGCCCGGTTCATTCAGCTGGTTACGCAGCATCGTCGTCTTTTTCATCTAATTTCCCTCTATGTTTTATTCAGATTTCCCGAATCAATTATATCTTCACTTTCGCGGCAGCAACCAGTTTATCCGCATACGGATCCATGCCGCCAACTTCGAGAATATCCAGCAGAAAATCAGGATACGGCGTGAACTTCAGCGTCTTGCCGGTGGTAAGGTTGTTAATCGTGCCGGTGTGCAAATCCACTTCCAGCTCTTCCCCGGCTTTAGCAAACTGATTGATGCCCTTAAATTCCACGATGGGAAGCCCCACGGCGATAGAATTCCGGAAGAAATTACGGTCGAACGATTCCGCGATAACGCAGGCTATCCCGCACTGCTTGACGGCCAGATTGGCCTGGAAATGGTCGTGGCCGCAGCCCATGTTGGTGCCAGCAACCATAATATCGCCTTTCTTCACTTTTTTGGCAAAATCCGGGTCGACATTGGCCATGCACCAGTTACCAACATCTTCCAGTTTAATCAACCCGGCGTCGAATTTGCGGAAAGGGACGATTTCGTAATCAACATCGAGGTTATCGCCGAAAACCCAGACTTTACCTTTAAAATTTAAAGCCATTTTCGATTCTCCCTATAAGTATTTGCGCGGGTCGGTTATTTTTCCTTCGGCGGCGGAAGCTGCGACGGTGGCAGCACTGCCCAGATAGACCTGCGCACTCTCGTCGCCCATGCGGCCCGGTAAGTTAGTGGTGCTGGAAGTGATGCAAACTTCGTTTTTCGCCAGCGGAGTGTAGAAACCGGGGCACATCCCGCAACCCGGCGCGCAAACGAAACAGCCGGCATCCAGTAAAGTGGAAATGACGCCTTCTTTGTCAACGCGGGACATGGAATCGGTGGAACCGGGCGTGATATTGAACAGGACTTTAGGATGGACCTTGCGCCCTTTCAAGATTCGGGCCGCTACTCTGAGGTCTTCATCGCGGCCGCTGGCGCATGAGCCGAGGAACGCATTGGTCACCGGCGTACCCTCGACGTCTTTGATATTATGCACCAGATGGCGGTCCGGCGGCACGACAACCTGCGGCTCGATTTTGGAGCCGTCATACTGATAAGTCTTGATATATTTAGCATCTTTGTCGCTGTATTGCGGTTCGAAATGCACTTTCGTCCGCGCTTTGAAAAAGTCAATGATTCCCTGGCTGGGATTAACGATACCGGTCTTGGCGCCAGTAAACATCGCCAAGCAGCACATCGATTGGCGGCCGTCCATGCTCATAGTGTCCATCACCGGCCCGGTAAATTCCATTACCTGGTAAATCGCGCCGGTGGGGCCGATTTGACCCAGGATATATTCATAGACATCGCGGCCCATGACGCCATCCTGCAGTTTGCCGGTGATGTTGAATTTGATGCTTTCCGGCACACGGAACCAGGTCCAACCGGTGCGTAAAAAGGCCGGCGCCGAGGCGGACATGCAGCTGCCGAAACAGCCGACACCGCCGACGGTAATCGCATGACCGTCGGTCATGGCGGAGAAATAAACGCTGCCCGGGAGGGCCAGTGCTTTCTCGACGGCGAGGTGATGGCAATTGCCGATACGGCCCAGTTCGAGGATATTCTCATCCGCCACACCAAGCTGCTTCAGCCAGTTACTGTTGCGGCGGTGGTTTTCCCTGTTGGTGGTGGTAGAACCAACCCTAGTATAAGAGCCGCAGTGTTCCGGGGCGAAGATTATTTTGCTCGGGTCGAACAGCGTCCAGTCCTGGCTTTTCCATTTCCCGAAGCGTTCCGACATATCCGTGCCGGTTAAAATAAACGGATGGTCGATTCTGGATGCCGAAAACTGAACGTATTCCCCGGGCGTAACTTCAGATTTTCCGACAGCCTTCGCTAAAATCTTTTCAATAATGGTTTTTCCCAATTGCAGCTACCTCCCTTCCAGTATCTAAAATTTCATGCTGCTGATAAATTAATTTATGTGGATAAAAGCTGATACGATAATAATTTTGATTAAAACAATCAAGTCACTACAGGTGCGTAACTGAAATCGTTAAAATTTAGTTTTTACCGTTAGTTTGTTACCCGGATATCTGACGGATTAAGGTCTGGCATCTAGGTTAACATCACTAAACCGGGCTTGTAAAGTATGAAGGATGATATCTTCAGCTTTATCCAACCCAAAAACACCGGTATCAAGCGAAAGCTGATAGTTGCCGGCGTCCAGCGGGTCCTTTCCGGTCAATGCTTTGAGGTAATTTCTCCGGTCCTGGTCAATGGAATTGATTAATTTCAATGCGTCGTTGACCGAAACTTTATACAGCTCCTGCACACGCTGCCGGCGGAAGCTGATATTGGCATGTAAAAACACTGTCAGGCACCGGGGATGCTGCCGCAGGACAAAATAACCGCCGCGACCGACAATCACAGCATTGCGCTGATTAGCAATCCGGGTAATGATATCCGATTCCACTTTATAGAGGTCTTTGTCGTTGAGCGTATCAATCGGAGGAGGGTCGTAAGCCCACGAAGTTGTATCTACAAACGACTGCATTATCGCCTGCCAGCGGGAAGTAACTTTTTCATCGCGCACCGCCAGGTTTTCTTCCGGAATCTTGAGCTCCTGCGCGGCCTGGCGCACGATTTCATGGTCCAGATACAAGGCGTTCAAACGATAGGCTAAACGCTGCCCCAGGAAAGCTCCACCGCTGCCTAACAATCGGCTGATAGTGATGACGTAAGGAGTAGTTTCGGTCATGTTGGCTCCTCTTTTTCCCGAAAAATCGGGCAAGCTGCCGGAAAACCGGCTGTTTAGTTACGGAATATTATATACCCAACTTCAAGAGAGGACAAACAAAATTTCTGAAGCGCAACATTTAAATTCAAGACATTCGGGTGAAAAACGGTTTATTTTGCCGGGGATTACGCTAATTCGGGGGAATTGAAATATAAACCGGCGATTTTCCGTTTGCTGTCGAAAGAAATGGAAACCCAGACGCCCGCCGGTTCCTGACTGTATTGGGCATAATATTGAATGGTGAAAATATTATTTGCAACAGTCGTGATTTCGAATTCTTTCGACTGGTAATCCCCGACGGTGGACGATATCAGGTTATACAACCTGGTGAAAGCCGCTGGCGTCATGGCGTTTTTCATTTCCTGGTTGAAATCTTCGGTAAAACCTGTATTATCGTTATTTTGCAGAGAAACCAGCGCATTCCCGGTCTCAGTGTCGGCATAAGCGCGTTATTGACTCACATTAATCGGCTTTCCGGCCAGGTTCGGCGAACTAAAGACCAGCCCCTGTACCTGATAGGCGCCGTTGACCGATTGCACGGACAAAAACACCGAAACACCGGCCGGTTCCCGGGAAAATTGCGCGAAATAAACCAGATTCATCAAGCCGGCTTTGTTCGCCGCACTGTAAAATGCATCAGATTGATAATCTCCGACATCCGATTGCATCTGGCTGTAAAGTTTGGTGAAAGCAGACTGATTTATCGCATTTTTCATCGCCTGACTAAAATTCTGGGAGAAACCGGCGTAATCATTATTATTGAGAGAAGTCAGAATATTGGTAACGATGGGGTTAACCGCGGACTGCACGCCCGGGGTGTTAACTGGCGCGGCCGCAGGGGAACAGCCCGATATCCCCGCGTTTAAAACAAGCAGCAGGACAATTGTTAAACAGGTCATGGTCGTTCGCAGCTTTTTCTGAGGCATAGCGATAATTATATCACCGCGGCACAGCCGTTTTCATCTTATATGATAACCACCCACTAATTGCTGTTTTCATCTGATATGATAATTCGTAGGAATTAACAACAAATTTGCGGCTAAGACGATGAACTTGCCAAAATACCATAGTATGTTATATTATGCAAATAACAAGTTCATTTTGTCAGGTTTGGGTATGTCTTCCGAAGATTTACGACATCAGGATTCAGGTTTACCGGTCGAACCGCTGCTCAAAGGCATTTTAAGCATAGCGATTATCGACCTGATTAAAGACAAATCCATTCACGGCGGCGAAATTTATCAATCGCTGAAAGAAAAATTCCAGATCGATACCCCCCGGGCGATAATTTACAGTGTCCTCCGGAAAATGGAAGGAGATGGTTTACTGGTCTCCAGCTGGGATATCCCGGAAAGCGGCCCTGCCCGGAGAATATATCATATTACCGAGGAAGGGCTGCAATACCTGAAATATGCCGGGGACAGGCTCCGGCGGTCGAAACAGATTATCATGATTCTACTGGGTGAAAAACCCTAGATTCATAAGTCTTCGGTTCTTCTAATAAACTCTTGATTAATAAGTTAGCGGATAAGGTGAACATTCGGGGATGCGGATTGTCTCTCGTTTAATCGGACTTACCAGAAAATACTGGAAGTGGCTCATCGTTGCTTTTACCTGTCTTATTTTAGCCACCGCCGCCAGTTTGATTGTGCCGATATTAATCGGTGACGCAGTCAATAATGCGCTACACATCGACGCAACGACGCTGAAAGTCACCGGTAACATGCACCTCCTAATTTTGTACGGTGTCGGAATCCTGGTGCTCAGCCTACTGCGCGGTTTATTCACTTTCGGGCAAAACTACTTCAGTGAGTTTATCGGGCAGAACGTCGCTTACGACCTGCGAAACAGTTTATACGACCGTATTCAGCACCTTAGTTTTTCTTTCCATGACACCGCACAAACAGGGCAGTTAATGTCCCGCGCCACGCAGGATGTGGAAGGGGTCCGGTTCTCCCTGTCCGGCGGCATGGTCCGCATGATTTATATCGTGACGCTCTTCACCAGTATCTCGGTCATCATGTTCACGATTAACTGGCGACTGACACTGGTCAGTTTCGCCTGTCTGCCTTTTATCGGGTATGTCGCCATCGTGCTGGTCACCAAACTGCGTCCTTTGTGGACCAGAATCCAGCAGCAAATGGCTTCGATGGGCACGGTTTTACAGGAAAACCTGTCCGGGATCAGGGTGGTCAAGGCTTTCTCACGCCAGCAATATGAGCGGCAAAAATTCGAAAAAGAAGCGCATATATTGTACGACGACCAGATCCGCGTCGCCAGGATTCAGGCATTCGGCGGGCCATTCATGACCTTCCTCACTACCATCGCCAGTTCGCTGGTGCTCTGGTACGGCGGTTTGCAGGTTATCCATGGCCATTTGACCGCCGGCCAATTGACCACCTTTTACATTTACCTCGGGTTATTGATTCCGCCAATCCGGATGCTCGGCCCAATTGTGGACCTGACCAGCCGCGGTATCGCCTCGGGACAGCGAATTTTTGAAATCCTGGATACCCAATCCGCGGTGCAGGAAAAACCCAACGCGCGAGTGCTGGCGAATATCAACGGTGACGTTAAATTCACAGGCGTGAATTTTAAATACCAGCGCATCGGTTCGCGCGAAACCCCGGGCAATATCCTGGAAGATATCAATCTGGAAACTAAATCCGGGGAGATGGTCGCATTACTGGGCGCCACCGGCAGCGGTAAAACAACGCTGGTTAATCTCATCCCGCGGTTCTACGACGTAACCGCCGGCAGCATCACGATTGACGGTATCGATATCCGGGACGTGACGTTGGATTCCTTGCGCAAGAATGTCGGGATTGTGCAGCAGGATGTTTTCCTGTTTACCGGGACAATCCGTGATAATATCGCCTACGGCGCGGTGAAAGCCACTGAAGAGGACATCATTAACGCCACTAAAAGCGCGCAGCTCCACGACTATATTAAATCGCTGCCGCACGGGTACGATACCTGGGTCGGCGAGCGCGGCGTTACCCTTTCCGGCGGTCAAAAACAAAGGTTGGCCATCGCCCGCACGTTGTTGATTAACCCGCGTATCCTGATTCTGGACGATTCAACTTCCAGCGTGGATACGGAAACCGAATATCTGATTCAGCAGGCGCTGCGGGAATTAATGAAAGGACGCACGACGTTTGTCATCGCGCAAAGGCTGCAGACTGTGAAAGACGCGCAGCAGATTTTTGTGCTGGATAAGGGCAAAATTGTGGAACGCGGCACCCATCTGCAATTACTGGAAGAGGGCAAAATATACCGGCAAATCTATGAGCTGCAATTACGCGCTCAGGAAGAAGCTCTGGGCAGTGAGGTGAAAAGATAATGTTTGGCGGCGGCGGAATGGGAGGGCCAGGTGGTTTTATCCGGGCGCCAATGGCCGGCGGCCCCCCCGGCGGACCTAACACCCTGACCCGGGCCAGCGATCTCACGGATGAAGCAGTTTTCGGCAAGGTCTACGACCAGAAAGTGGTCATGCGAATGGCGCGTTATCTGAAAAATTACAAGGCCGGCGTCGCCATCGCCTTTGTTTCCATGGTGATCGCCACGCTGGCTTTGCTTTTTATGCCGCTTTTATTCAGCGACGGTATTAATATCATCCAAACCGGCGACCCGAACACACTGGACATTATAGTGAGATATTTTGTCAACGTTTTCCATGTGCAGGGCAGCAGCAATATCCTGACGGCTGTCTTCATTATCTTTGTGATTAACGGTCTCATCGCCTTGGGAAGTCAGTATTTGCAGCAATATGCCATGTCCAACGTCGGCCGAGGGCTGCTGCTGACCTTACGGATGGAGATGTTTGAACAACTGGAGAAATTATCCCTCAGTTTCTACGACAGGAACGAAGTCGGCCGGATTATGTCCCGCGTGCAGAACGATGTCGGTTCGCTGCAGGAAATCCTCAGCAACGGGGTGCTGCTCGTTTTTGCCAGCCTTATTAGTCTTGTCGGTATTATCATTATTATCCTGTACATGAATACCAAGCTGGCCCTGCTGACTATGACCGTGATTCCCGTGCTGGCAGTGGTGATGATGGTCTGGCAAACCTATTTGAAGAAAGCATTCATCCGCGTCCGGCAGGCGATTTCAGTGGTGAACGCCGACTTGCAGGAAAATATATCCGGCGCCAAGGTAATTCAGAGCCTGTCCCGGGAAAAAATCAATTATCAGCGTTTTGACAATTTAAACTGGGAAAACCTGGATGCCAACATCTCCGCCACCCGCCGCGCTACCGGACTGCAGCCGGTAGTGGAACTTCTGTTAGGCGCATCAATCGCGCTGGTCATCATTTACGGCGGTTCGCAGGCCATTGCCGGTAATCTGCTGCTGGGGTCGCTGGTGGCCTTCGTCCTGTACGTCCAGAACTTTTTCAACCCCATCCGTGATTTGAGCATGCAGTATGTTGAATTGCAGCGGGCGATGGCCAGCTGCCAGCGTATTTTTGAAGTTCTGGATACCAAAATCGAAATGGTGGACGCCCCGGACGCCATCGAATTGCCCAGAATCCAGGGTAAAATTGATTATAACCATATTTCCTTCCAGTACCTGAAAGACCGGGAAGTATTACACGACGTGGACCTGCACATCCAACCGGGCGAAACAATCGCGTTCGTCGGCAGCACCGGCGCAGGCAAGAGTACGATGGTGGCGTTAGTGGACCGTTTTTACGAAGTCAGCCAGGGCAGTCTGACAATTGACGGATATGATGTACGCAAGGTTACTCAGGAGTCACTGCGTAAGCAAATCGGAGTAGTGCTCCAGGACCCGTTCCTGTTCTCCGGCACCATCAAGGAAAATATCGCCTACGCCCGCGCGGACTATACCGAAGAAAAATTGATTGAAGCGGCTAAGGCCGTGGGCGCGCACGATTTTATCATGCGGCTGGATAAAGGTTATGACACCATGCTCCAGGAAAGAGGCAGCAACCTGAGCCAGGGGCAGCGGCAGCTAATCAGTTTTGCCCGGGCGGTGCTCTCCGACCCGCGGATACTGATTCTCGATGAAGCCACGGCCAGCATTGACACCCAAACTGAAGTCATTATCCAGCAGGCATTAAAACAGCTGCTGAAAGGGCGCACCTCGCTGGTAATTGCCCACCGGCTTTCCACAATTCACGATGCCAGCCGTGTGGTAGTGATGGAAAACGGCAGGATTGTAGAAATCGGTAATCACAAGGAGCTCATCGAAAAGAAAGGCGTCTATTATCATCTTTACACGATGAGCTATGCCTACAACGATGAAAACGGCGCGCCGCAGGAAAAACACGGGACGACCTAATATCCGGTATTTAATGTTGGAGTATTGCGATGGCTAAAGTGGCTCTGGGTGCGCGGACATTGCTTTTACCGCTGCCCTCCGTGCTGGTCGGCGCCGATGTGGACGGCAGCCCGAATTTTTCCACCTATGCCTGGTGCGGCATCGTCAACAGCCGTCCACCGATGCTTTCGGTGTCTTTCCGCCCGCAGCGCCATACTCTCAAGGGTGTCAAACAGAACGGTACTTTTTCGGTGAATATCCCCTCCTGCGAACAGGTTAAAGAAACCGATTACTGCGGCACTTTTTCCGGGAAAGACCGGGACAAAGTGGCAGATTGTAAATTCACGATCTTTTACGGCAAGCTGCCGCACACGCCGCTAATCAGCGAATGCCCCATCAATATGGAGTGCCGGGTTTTGCACATGCTGAACCTGGGCTGCCAGGAAATGATGGTAGCGCTGATTGAAGAAGTCTATATTCTGGACTCCTGCCTCACCGACGGCCAGCCGGATGTCGCGAAAATTAATCCCTTCCTCTGGGTCTCCCGTCCTTCGAACAAGTACTGGTCTTTCGGCAAACCCATCGGCGAGGCTTTCGTTACCGGCAAAGAAATCAAACCCTGATTCCATCGGGGTAACTAAAAGGGCAAATCCGGCTGACGTCAGATTTGCCCTTTATCATGTTTTCAGGTGGCGCAGCGAATATTTACTTGAGTTCCTGCAGACAGCGGTTGAAGTAACCGCGTGATTCAGCCGTAATCCCCATCTGGCGGGACAGCGGGAAAGTAAAGGCGCCGATTACATCCAGGTCCATGGCCCCCTCGTAGCCGATTTTCTTAAGGGCTTTCAGGATTTTCGGGAACTCGACGCCGCCACGGCCGGCAATTTCTTCCTCGGCCAAAGCTTCATAATGCAGCCGGTCGGGGACGTCGGGATATTCGCGGAGATGGACATGGACAATTTTCTTTCCCAGCTTGCGCACCGTTTCTGCCGCATCTTCTCTGGCCCTGAAAATATGCAGCGTATCCAGATTGGCGCCCAGTCCCGGCGATTCAATTTCATTTAACATCTGCAGCATCGTCGCCGTGTTATAAACGGAAGCGCCGACATGCGGTTTAATGGCCAGGACAACGCCGTGGCTTTCGGCCGCTTTACTCATTTCGCGGATGACCTTAAATTCCTCTTTGGTGGTCTCTTTATCGTCAGACTTACCCCCGCAGCGGATGGTGACTACCGACACGCCGATTTTCTCCGCCACTTCAAACATGATTTTCATGGCGGTAATACGGTCGTAGCCGGGCTGGTCGCCGAATCCGGCATGGATGCCGAACAGCGTTAGGTTATGTTTTTTGGCGGTGGCCTTGATTTCATCGGTATACGATTTTTTTGTAATCAATTCCACGTGGCGGGCATAATGGGCTAAACACGCCAGTTCGGCCCCTTCGTAGCCGGCCCAGGCGATGTGCTGCAACGCCCCGTAAAGGTCCAGTTGATTAAAAAGTACGGTACTGCATCCTAATTTCATGATAATTATCCCCCCTGTATATTTTGTTCTTAGTCTAATCAGATTTCAGATTTTTGTCAAAGTCTTGTTTAGGTTTTATTTTGCGACAAAGGTCATATTAAAGAATACTGAACCATTGTAGTATTATTAAAAATAACAGGCGTAAGGAGAATAGATGGTAACAGAAATTAACGACCAGAATTTTGAGAGTGAAGTGATTAAATCCGGGATACCGGTAGCGGTGGATTTCTGGGCGCCGTGGTGCGGCCCATGCCGTGCGCTGGCGCCGATAACCGAAAAGCTGTCCGAAGCCTATACCGGCAAAGTGAAGTTCTGCAAAATTAATGTTGACGAAAATCCGGAAATGGCCGGGAAATATAAAGTGATGAGCATCCCGCTGGTCTTATTTTTCAAAGCCGGCGTCCAAAAAGACAGTTCTCTGGGCTTAGTGCCGGAAGCCGCGTTGAAAGCTAAAATCCAGGCATTAGTGTAGAAATATCTCAATTCAGCTAATATTAAATTATCAGCATCGTCTTTTTTGACTTTTGAAACAAGGAGAATTCATGTCCGAACAAAAACTGGATGTTAATGAACTGAAAAAGGGCGGAATGGTGCCCCTGAGAGAAAAAGACATGTTCTCCATCTGGGTCAAGACGGAAAGCTGCAATTTAAATTCAAAACAATTACGGAAAATCGCCGATATTACCGACAAATATGCCCGCGGGTTTTTACTGTTTACTTCCCGGCAGATTCCGATTATCCCGTTCGTTAACGTCGCACATATCTTCGATGTCAAACGGGAATTGGCCGAAGCAGAAATGGGGATGGACCATAACGGCCCCATCGTGCGGAACCTGAACATCTGCTACAACGATAAAATCTGTGACGATGCGGTGGTTAACTGTATCCCCCTCGGCGAGAAGCTGGAAAAATTCTTCGGCAGTCAACTGGCGCATAAAATCAAAATCGGCGCGGTCGGGTGCAGCAAAGACTGCGTGATGTCCCGCGTGCTAAACGACCTGAGCCTGGTCGGCGTGGATGACGGTAAAGAAAAAAGTTATGAAGCCTATGTCGGCGGGCGGCTGGGAGTCAATCCGTTTGTCGGCGTGAAAATCGCCGACCACCTGACCGAAGATGCCTGCGTCAATCTGGTGCAGAATTATTTCGATTTATTGGCCGCCGAAGGTATAAAGGGTGAGAGAGCGGCGGATGTTATCAAGCGGCTGGGCATTGATGAATTCAAAGCCAGACTCACCCGTGATTTAGGCCGAAACGCGACATTGCCGGCAGTCCATTACTCCACTAAACAGGAAAGACAACATCCCGATACAATGGTCCTGAAAATCCGGGCCATTTGCGGTGAAGTAACCACGAAACAGGTCCGGAAAATTGCGGATATTGCCGAAAAATACGGGAGCGGTACCATCCATTTTGCCGTGCGGGGCGGGCCGGAAATTCCCGATACTAAAATAAAATCAATCCCGGCCATCCGCAAAGAATT
>Ga0326728_10021058_pt1 | contig 12322 bp, 8 predicted proteins | sample MB3enrmetagenome_FD_207602 | JGI IMG/M metagenome (GOLD analysis project Ga0326728, IMG submission 207602) | Lab enriched peat soil microbial communities from McLean, Ithaca, NY, United States - MB31MN | ecosystem: Environmental > Terrestrial > Soil > Wetlands > Peat | place: USA: New York...
GATTCTTAACTTGAATACCGAAACGTGCGGTCGCTTGGAAAACTGCCGCTAAGCCCTTATCCCATCAATGATTTTCACCTGATCGATTGCGTGGTGATCGGATTGGGAATGAAAAGTCGGCTTCCCGGAGAACGGCCACCGACCAATATCGAATCTGTGTGACGCCGCAGGATTTAGTGAAGCTCAAGTGGAACCGAGGGTACCGTCAAACGATAGCCGAGATTCCACACTCCCGGCCAGGATTTGATCCCGTTCGTGGCTTTTGTTCACTCAAGTCACACATGCTGGACTGGCCTCGGACAGCCCACTGCGGCCCGAATCATGTCCCGCGTGCAGCCGGCCCAGCAGATGTACTTGCGCGGGTCTTCGATCGAGATTGAGAGGTTATCTCCGCTGCGGTCGTGACCTTCCTCCGCGCAGGATGGGCACCGGGTGATGTTGTTGTGTCCCACTGTGCGGAGCTTGGTGTTGATGTGATCGAGGATACGGAATTCTGGCCCACCCGTGTGTTTCCTTATCTCCGGTCCAGCCTTCGGCTCTGGTGGAACAAGCTGAGCTGGGATGGCCTTCCCGGCAATCAATAGGGCAAGCTGGTCACGGGTCATTTTGGGAAGCGAATTCAGGTAGCACATCTGCTTCTCAAGATCTTCATCGGCGCCGTCAAACCAGAAGCGCTGAGCTGCGCCTCGGTGAATGCCCAACGGCCCACGGATGGCATTGCCGTACCTGCCGGGCTTCAACGCATCGTGCTTGGGGAATACCTCGATCCCTTCCCGCTGCCTGCCTCCCTTGACCGGGATACCAAGCCGCACGGCAAGACCGCAAGCATAGATGCGGCAGTCCCGCGCTGAGAGCGGCTCCGCCATGAATATCCAGAGATGTCCGCCTCGATGGCTTTTCTCAAGAGCCGACTCCACTTCATCCTGCCTAAGGTAGAAGCTGAGCTTGAGGAGATCCGTGAGCGAATCTTCATAGTCCGCGTCGATGGCCACCCACTTCGAGCACTGGGTGGCCGGGTTGATCGAGTAGAGGCCGAAGGTGATTTCGCCCTCAAGGTGGCGGCGGATCGTGTCCAGCGTCAGGCTGAGCCCCTGGCCGGTTTTCTTGTCTTTGGGGCGGTAGTAATAATGCTTGGTACTTTCCGGGTGGGGCCGGTTGGACTGGAGCGTGTAAGCACGGCGGTTGACGAAGAAACGGAAGTAATCCGCCACCACGCCGGAGGGTGCATTTAGGCGAAGAGGGTGCATCTTCTCCTCCCTGAAGTCAGGAGGGCGAGGGAGATCCATGGTGACTTGTAATATGACGAGCAATATCTATTATTAAAACGGTCGACTGGCAGTTCGAGCTCGGAGCGTTGATGTTTAGGGTTTGCTCTTGGGTTAGGTCGCTGGTAGAATACGAACAACCTCGGCCCCGTTCACCATACTGGAGGACATGAATGATCGCGCTGCTCTCACCGAAAGGCCTTGTGCACGCATTGGTCACGATAACTGCCGTCGCAATAAGTGCTGGTGCGCAGGACACATCAGAGCCTGCAATGACGCTACTGGTCGACGAAACGCAAGCCGCGCGACAAATCGCTTTTGTGCGCGAAGAGATTCGGGTGCGGCCTGGCGCCCTCGCACTGGCGTATCCGCGTTGGATTCCAGGTGAACACGGACCGACTGGCCCCATTCAACAGTTCGCTGCGCTCCGGACCCGTTCCGGAAACATCACACTGCCCTGGACACGCGATCCCGAGGATATTTACACGATTCACGTTGAAGTTCCGGCCGGCACCGAGAGGATGACCGCCGAATTCGATACGTTGCTAGAAAACACGATCTCGGATCATCAACTCTTACTTCCATGGAATACTGTTGTGCTATACCCGCGCAACGTCGACAAGCGCAAGTTAATGATCGAGCCATCGATTCTTCTACCTCCAAACTGGAAACAGGGTAGTGCGTTGCACGTTACCAGCCAGGTCGGCGCGCGCGTAACTTTTGCGCCGGTTTCGCTCGAACGCCTGATCGATTCACCCGTGCTGGCCGGTGAGTTTTTCCGCGCGATGCCGCTGGCGTCGAGTTGGCCGGCAGAACTCGACATCACTGGCGATAGCCAGGCCGCTGTCGACAAGGCGGATGACGCACACGCGGTCGCTCTGTTTGGGAAGCTCGTCGAACAGGATCGGGCGATGTTCGGCTTCCGGCATTGGCAGACTCTGCATTTTCTTGTGTCGCAAAGTGAAGCGCGCCCCTTCGATGGACTCGAGCACGGGGATTCGCCTTACAACGGAATTGGTGACGCCGGGCTTTCAAAGAAAGATCAACTAGAAAAGTTCGGCTGGCCACTTCTCGCCCATGAACAATCGCACTCCTGGGACGGAAAGTACCGGCGTCCGGCGGAGTTGTACTCGAAGCCAGACTATCAGGGCCCTGAGCGGACGTCGCTCCTCTGGGTGTATGAGGGTCTGAACGAATACGTAGGGATGTTGCTAGCCACGCGCGCCGGCTTCAATGACGCCGCGTTCATGCGCGATTATCTCGGGCGGGCGGCTGCGGGGTTGGCACGCGAGCCGGGTCGCGCTTCCACCGCTCTTGTTGACACCGCGACGGAAGACTGGGTACTGCGTACGGTCGACGGTGGCTGGTCCTCGCTGCGCCGTAGTCAGGATTACTACGACGAGGGTGCTCTCATTTGGTTGCGCGCCGATACCCTAATCCGCGAACAATCGCAGGGCCGTCTTTCCCTCGACGATTTCATGCGCAGCTTTTTCGGCCAACGCGACACTGACCCGATCGTCGTTCCGTACACCCGAGAGGATATCGAAGCGTCGCTGTCGGCAATATGGCCATTTGACTGGCACACCTTTTTCGAGACGCGCGTCTACCAAGTGAACAGTAAGCCGCCGACCGACGGCCTCGAGGCTGCCGGCTGGCGGTTAGTGTACAACACGACGCCCAACAACAACCCTTATGCTGAAATATTGCCGATCAGTTATTTTGGGTCGCATTCAATTGGCATCGACGTCAAGAAAGACGGTACGATTTACGACGTCTTGCCTGGGACACCGGCCTACGACGCGGGTCTCGGACCGCACATGACGATTCTCGCGGTGGAGGGGCGGGTTTACTCCTCCGATGTGCTCAACGAAGCCATCGCGCATCCACGAAACGGCAAGATTTCCCTAATTGTTCGCAACTTTGACTCGGTTGAATCACACGAAATTCAATATGCCGGGGGCGTACGATACCCGCATCTGGAGCGAATCCCTGGAAGCCATGACTACCTGAGCGAGATCTTGGAGCCTCGAAGCTACAAAGAGCGCTAGCCGGCCGCAAGAATCGTGAACCCTTGCGGGGATGTATGGTATTACAAGGCAAGTCAATGTGGAAAAGAGAGAAGCTATCCATCAGTGAGCGTTGCCGGCACGGGTTGACACCATGAGTTCAGTGGCCGCAAGCAACTTCGGGATGTCGGCTTCCGTCATGCGACCGATATCGCCGTACTTGAAGGCACCAGCACTGGCCCACTCAACTACTTCGCCGATAGCTTGGCTGTTCCTTGTCGCCACACGTCGTGCTGTCGTCAGGAACTCGTTGCGAAGCCGGTTGAAGCCAGAGCGACCGTGCGATCCGTTGCCATTGTTGCCCGCAGGTGGCGAGGCGGCTCCGCTGGCAGGCGACTTCGCAGATCCGTTCCCGCCATTCGGGGCAGTGCTGTTGTTGGGAGGCGAAGGCTCCGCTGCTGGTTTCGATGAGCTAGCGGGGGGAGGACTTGGCTCCGCTGATTCATTACTCGAAGAACCATTCGCCGGATAGAACTCCGCTGTCAGTTCTGGCGCCTGCTCTTGCTCGTCCTCGACGACTTCCAAGACCTTGCCACCTGACCCAAGCAGCTTTCGAGTCTCGGCGAACAGCCTCGCGTTCTCCGTCAGATTGGCAATGAGTTTCCGCATGTCATCGCCTTCGACTTCCAGGCTCAGGGCCCAGATAGAGGCGGTCTTCTTCCGCTTCTCCTTGCGGTCGAAGTAACTGACCTCCTCCGGCCGAATCACCAGTTTGCTTGTGATCCCGGCCAAGCGGCCGCCTGTGAAGGTTTGGATCTCCTCCAAGGCGGAGTGAATCTGGCGGATCGAGCGGTACGAGCTGGTGTGAATTCGACAGACACTTCCGAGGCGGGGGAAGTCTGCCAGCACAAAGCGCAGGTCGCCACTGGGTTTGCACTGGCCGCTGGCAAGCTCTGGGCATCCGTTGCCGCACTGTGGCCAGGGCTGCCCGCCAGGCTTCTCTGGGGTGCGCCGGCTTGCCGAGACACCATCACCCCAGCACTTGCGCTCCGTGGCCGTCCACCAGGCGTAGGAACTGGGGAAGACGTTTTCGATGTCGTCGTCGATCAGCATGATGTGGAGTTCGCGGCACTGCTCGCCATAATGCTGGGTCAGCTCTGGATCGGCTTCCCACTCAACCCGATTGGCTGACTTCTTCTTGCACAGGAAAAGGAAGTGGTCGAGCTTGGTAGGATGATTGCGATCTCCATTGGGTGGCAGGCCGATGGAGACCTTGGTGGAAACCGACAGCCGTTGGACAACACGGCCGTCTTGGTCGTGCGTGACACCAATAATCATGGGGATTCCTCCGTTCGAATGATGTTGTGCCACAAAGGCACAGCGTGGTGTTTCAGGGTGCGTTACCAAGCCCGTGTCACGAATCCACCACCTCGGATTCCCACCCCCTTTTTTGTTCGCTGGCCAGCGGCTAGGCCGAAAACCACCAACCCGACCGGAAACCACCACCAGACGGGCACTGGGCCATCTTGGGGCTTGGTCGCTCTGTCCCTAAGCCCATGAAATTAAGAGCTTTCAAGTCATGTGGTTTGGCAGTCCGATTGCCGCTGTTATTGGCGTTGTAGTGCGGCAAGAACGGGGCTCGAGGGAGGCATCAAATGCCAAACGTAAAAGTCTTAACATTATTGGGAATAGGCTTGTTGGTTGCATCGCTTGCACATGCCCAAGCTGGACCGCAGGTGCAACCGGGGTACGGGAATCCAGGCTACGGGAATCCAGGCTATGCGGTTCCGAATCAGGGCTATGGAAATCAGGGTTATGCGAATCCGGATCAGGGTTACGTGGATCCGGGCTATGGGGGTCAGGTCTGCAATGATCCCGGGCCGCCTCCGGCGTGCCCGTATGGTTACTACCCCTATTACCCTTACGCATGCGCGCCCTACGGTTACTATGGACCTAGCTGGTTCTCGGGCGGAGTCTTTATTGGCATCGGGCCCTGGTGGGGCTGGGGTTGGCACCACTTCTTCGGGGGATTTGGCTTTGGTGGGCGAGGCAACTACGGAGGCGGACGGGCCTTTTCCGGGCGCGGAGGATATCGCGGTGGGTTCGGTAACGGTTATAACGGCGGGGGCGGACGCAGCTTCAGTGGTGGCGGACGTGCCTTCAATGGCGGTGGACGCAGCTTTGGTGGAGGCGGACGTGCCTTCGGTGGCGGTGGACGTAGCTTCAGTGGAGGCGGACGAGCCTTCCGCGGCGGTGGACGTAGCTTCAGGGGCGGTGGACATGCCTTCGGCGGAGGCGGACGTGGACACGGTGGAGGCGGAGGCAGAGGCGGTTCCCATGGTGGTGGGCGCAGGTAGATTCCGTCATATCTCGAAACTCTCACGGCCGACGGCATGTGCTGTCGGCCGTTTTGTAAAAAGGCCGACTCAGGCTTCTCGAACGATTCTGGGGCCGTAAAGCCCCTTTCCTCTGGGAGTCAAAACGAGGTGATACGAGATCCCGAGGCATGAAGATGTTCCAGTTTTCACTCAGCTTACCTCCTCCATCCTGCTGAGCTTTTCAGCCGATACATCATCGGCCGGCTCAAGGCCCGGTCCGTGGACCCCGCCAAGCTTTCGCTGTACATCAGAAGTCCTTGCTCGGACTTACTCGGGTGAAACCGCAAGAACACTCCCGCCCGGATCGCTCCACTCTCATTGAGTAGCTTATATGTCAGCATCTCTTCCCCCTCTGTCTTGAGTGCAGCTATCGAGCTAGGATTATAGTTTGCCCCCACTGAGCCACAGCAGTCTACAAACTCCACCGGGTCATTCGCAAGGACAATCTTGTAGTCGGGACGACAGCGAGGGAGGCCTTCCGCGAACTGACCGGATTGTTGACCGCCGAGTTTGATAACAATCCGCTCACGGAGTTCATGGATCTCATGATGTTCGGCTTTTGGGGCGAGGGCCACACGAATGATTATCCTGCGCCCTTCCGCGATTACCTGACTGCGGAGCGAACTTTTGTGGAGATGACACAACTTCAGCTTGAATCCTTCAAGACCGTCCCTATAGCAGTTAATATGCAGCCTGATTTCAGTCGCGTCGGGAATCGCGAGGTGCAGGACAGAGTGGTTCGGGCCGGCGGTTGGCTGAGGTCTGACAGCGTCATTATGGAAGAACCAATCCAGATCGAAGAACTTGGCAATCGTCCTCCGTGGCTCGCCACGATCCTCGAGGACGGCGCAAATCGGCATTATCTCCTGGCCGGAGCGGACGAAGCGGACGAAGATGACACGGGTTACGGCGAACGCTATCGCGAAGTTGCGGGTTTGCATGCCCTCGACATTGGGGCGGACTATTTTGCGTTGTGGACGGAGGGGGACAACATAAAACAGTATTACGCGAAATATCCACGTTCGCTTGAAATGAACTGTCTTATACTGTGGTCGCGCGGAATAGTGCGAGGACCCGGGCCGAGTTCGCGCTCGTGTCGGCGAGCGGAACAACATGCCCAATGCTATTCAAGATCAACTAAGGAGGTTCCGAATGATTCCCAAAGGCAATATCAACCGTCGCGAATTCCTGGCCCCCGCAGCAGCGGGACTGGCGTTCACTCTCGTTCCGCGACATGTGCTAGGCGGGCCTGGATATGTCGCACCCAGCGATAAAATTACCATGGCCTACATTGGATGCGGCACTCAAGGGACGAGAGAGATGCTGCGATTGATCGCCACGCCCGAAGTACAGCTTACGGCCGTATGCGATCCCGTCAAGGACGGCAAAAACTACATCGATTGGGACAAAACCGACATCCGTGACAGCGTACGCAAGGTTCTGGAGAACCCCGATTGGGGAGCCGGAGTCGAAGGTATCCGGGCGGGTCGGGACATGGCCAAAGAGATCATTGAAACCTATTACGCGAAGAAGCGGGCATCGGAGAACTTCACGGGCCTCGCCTCCTACGCGGATTTCCGCGAACTGCTGGAAAAAGAGAAGGACCTTGACGCCGTCAAGATTATGACCCCCGACCACCTGCACGCGACTATTTCGATCGCCGCCATGAAAAAAGGCAAGCACGTACTCGTGCACAAGCCCCTCGCCAACCGCGTGGCGGAAGTTCGGATGGTGGTCGAGACCGCTCGAAAGACAGGAGTGGCCACGCATCTGCTTGCTTGGCACAGGCCGATCAACCAAGTGCGAAACATGCTCCTGGACGGTGCCATCGGCACGCTCAGGGAAGTGCACAATTGGACGGACCGCCCGTTCTGGCCGCAGTTCTTGAGTCTTCCGACCGACACGCCGCCGGTCCCCGCAGGCTTCGACTGGGAGTTGTGGCTGGGGCCCTCGCTCGACCGGCCGTATCATCCCAGCTATACCCACGCGGTGTTTCGCGGCTGGTATGAATTTGGAGGCGGCAGCATCGCGGACATGGGGAACTACAGCCTCTGGCCGATCTTCATGGCGCTCGACCTGCCGGTTCCGTACAGCATCGAAGCGCAGACCAGCCACAGTTGCGAAATCAACGACCAGGTAAGCACAATCAAGATGAATGACTTCGCATTTCCGTACGCCAACCGCGTGTGCTTCAAGTTCGCAGCCCATGGCCAGTGGCCGGCGATCAAGCTGTATTGGTACGACGGCGGAATGCGCCCCTTCACGCCGGACGAGTTGTTGGAAGACGGTAAGTCAATCCCCGCAACTGGGAGTCTGTTCATCGGTGACAAGGGAGTGATCCTGAACGACGAAATAATCCCGGCGAAGAAGATGCAGGAGTATCGCGTAAGCAAGGGACTTCCGCAGCCTCAAGGGGGACGTGAACGCCGCGGCGGTTACGGAGCCGAGAACGAGTGGCTTACGGCATTCAAGGGGGGCCCGGCCTCGCAAGGCAACTTCCTCAACGCGGCGAACTGCTCGGAAGCCATTGCTCTGGCTGGGGCGGCGATTCGCTACAGCGGAAAGATCTTCAATGAGGACCATTGCGCACCGGCGCTGCTATGGGACCGGGAGAGCATGAAGTTCACTAACATCGCCGAGGCCAACCAGTACCTGACACGCGAGTATCGAGACGGCTGGAAGTTGACGAGCGCTTAGTAGAGGAGGCATACATGTCTGCAATCTCAAGAAGGAATTTCCTTAAACAATCAACTGCGGGGATCACTGTAGCCGGGTTTCTATCGGTAGATGTTGGGGAACTGCGCGCTAATCCGCTGGGGTTGCCTATTGGGAGCCAAACGTATCCCCACCGGCAAAGGATTAAGGATGGTGACTTTGCGGGCCTGTGCAAGGATATGGCGGCCCTGGGAGTTGGGAGCCTGGAGCTGTGCTCGCCGGGGTACGAGGAGTTCGCCAGCCTGACGGACGTAAAGCAGACCAGGAAGATCCTGGAAGATCACGGGCTTATGTGTCCGAGCTCCCACTTCACGCTGGATGAACTTCGAACCAGACAACAGCAGATGATTGCCTGGGCCAAAGACATTGGCATGACACAGATGGGAACGGCGAGCCTGGAGGGGCCGGTGCAGAACGGCGTCACCACGATGGATGCCGTGAAGAAGGCGGCGGACGAGTATAACAAGATCGGCGAGGCGGCGGTCGAGGCCGGTCTTCAGCAGTTCCTACACGATGAAAGGTTCGAAATGTCCAAGGTCGACGGCCGACTGACCTACGAAGTCTTGCTAGAACTGCTCGATCCCAAGCTCGTAAAGATGCAATTCCAGATGTCCGCGATGAGAGTTGTCGGTGATCCCGTGATGTACTTCACGAAGTATCCGGGGCGTTTCATCTCGATGCATCTACAGGGCGTGGATTTGAACGCACCAATGCCGGGCCCCGGAAATAGACAAGGTCCGCGCCCTGGACGGGGCGGCGTGGCGGTGGGAAAGGACAGCCTCGACTGGGCCAAGATCTTTGCCGCAGCCAGGACCGGTGGCGTGAAGAACTACTTCATCGAGCAGAACTGGGATCTCACCGTACAAAGTGTAGCCTATCTGAAAACACTGAACGTCTAACGGCCGGACCGGGAGCAACATCAAAGTTGCGGGCAAGCACGGTGGAGACGTGTGTGGTGAATGCGTCTCGTGCGTGTGAGTGCCTCCCTGGAGGCCCCGCCACGCACAGCATCAACAACCCACTTGCCTGGCTCTTCATGAAGCCGGCTAACCGGCGGTTGTTCAGCAAAGCGCCGCTTTGGGTCCTAAAAGTCAAATAGACCCGGAGCTCCGGCGCCTCTTCGGGTCTATGGTACGGCGGATCGAGTTATTGCCCCTGCCAGCGGGATAGGCCATCCGCCGACGGAGCGGACTCAAGCGACGAGAGGACCGGGGACGGAAAAGTGTTGGAGACATCGTTTGGAGAATCGACCAACCTCAAGCTTTTGGGACTCTGAGAGAGGGAGAACGTGTGCCTCCGGTGGTCGCTGGGGGAGCCGAGCGTCGAAAACCCGACTGGCCTTTGCACTCAGAGGCGGTCAGGCGTATGCTAACGGTCGGTCAAGAATCGAAGCAGGAAATTCTGGTTTCAAGATCAGAGACTGGGTAGCACAGGCATTCCTGCCTGTGCGTTGGGCACAATCAAATGCAGGGGCAAGAGTGCCCCTGCTGCATCAACACGACACGACTACGGGAGGAAAAATAAGTGGCATCCCTGAGAGGACGAGGAGAACCTGTCGACAGCGCCAGTCCCACAACGAAGATGAAACTGCTTCGTATTTCAGCCTTGCCGTTCGGCGTCCTTTTATTCGCGATTCTTGCCGCGGCTCAGACCACTGCGCCCCAGCCCAAGTACCCCGACTTCCCAAGCGAGACGCCCGCCAAGTTTGAGCCAGTAACTAGCAACTTCGACCACACCAGGCGCGACATGATGATCCCCATGCGAGACGGTGTGAAGCTGCACACGGTCATCGTTGTCCCGAAGGGTGCCCGGCGCGCGCCGATCCTGCTGACGCGCACGCCCTACAAGGCGACGGGCATGGTCACCCATGCGGACAGTTCCCACCTCGGCCCAATCCTGGAGGGCTATGACAACCTCACTGAAATCGTCGTGGAAGGCGGCTACATCCGCGCTATCGAGGACGTGCGTGGCAAATACGGTTCCGAGGGCGATTATGTGATGACCCGCCCACTGCACGGCCCCCTGAACCCGACTCCCGTCGATGAAGCCACCGACACCTACGACACTATCGACTGGCTGGTGAAGAACGTTCCGGAATCGAACGGCAGTGTCGGAATCCTGGGCATTTCCTACGACGGTTTTCTGCCCCTGATGGCGCTGGTTAACCCTCACCCGGCGCTCAAGGTCTCGGTGCCCATGAACCCCATGGTGGACGGTTGGATGGGCGACGACTGGTTTCACTACGGCGCCTTCCGCCAGCAAAACATCACCTACGTCTACGATCAGGGGGCGACGCGCTCCTCAGAAGAGAAGTGGTGGACGGACACCTTTGACGATTACGACCTCTACATGCGGGCCGGATCGGCGGGCGAGCTCGGGAGGCTGCACGGGGTCGAGCAGGTCGGCTTCTGGCGCAAGCTTCTGGCGCATCCGAGCTACGACGCCTTCTGGCGAGACCAGGCCATGGACCGGATCCTTGCAGCCCAGCCGCTGAAAGTGCCAGTCATGCTGGTGGGCAGTTTCTGGGACCAGGAAGACATCTACGGCGCCGTGGCTGTATACAAAGCGATCAAGCCGAAGGACACCGGCAACGACAAGGTTTTTCTGGTGATCGGGCCCTGGAATCACGGCGGAGAGGCCGAGGACGGCAGCACTCTCGGCCCGTTGCACTTCGGGAGCGATACCGGACTCTACTTCCGCCGCGAGATTCTGCGCCCGTTTCTCGACCATTTCCTCAAAGACGGCGCGCCGCCGACCGATACCCCACCCGTCATGATGTTTGAAACCGGAACCAATGTGTGGCGGCGCCTGCTTGGCTGGCCGGCGGGCTGCGCGAGCGGCTGCACGATCCGCCCGACGCAGCTCTATCTCCAGGCCGGACTGAAGCTGGGATATGCACCGCCGGGCGCAGGCGATGCGGCCTTCGACGAATATGTCTCTGACCCTGCCAAGCCCGTGCCCTACGTTCCGCGGCCCGTTCGGCCCATGGGCTACGACGAGGAACACCCGTGGCCACACTGGTTGGTGGAGGACCAGCGAGAAGCCTCCGGCCGCACCGATGTGGTGGCGTTCGTTTCCGATTATTTGACATCCCAGACGAAGATCAGCGGGCAGCCCATGGCTAATCTGATCGCCTCAACCAGCGGCACGGACTCCGACTGGGTGGTGAAGCTGATAGATGTCTACCCCGACGAGGTGGCAGGCGAGGCGCACCTGGGCGGCTACCAACTGATGATTTCGGCGGATATCTTCCGCGGCCGCTATCGAGAAAGCTTCGAAACGCCCAAACCACTGGCGTCCGGCCAGCCGTTGCTCTACCGGTTCGCCCTGCCGACGGCGAACCACGCCTTCCTGCCGGGCCACCGTATCATGGTGCAGATTCAGTCGAGCTGGTTTCCCCTCTACGACCGCAATCCCCAGACTTTCGTGCCCAATATCTTCTGGGCCAAGCCGGGAGATTATCGCAAGGCGGCGCAGCGGATCTACCACGCGCCTGACCACGCCAGCTTCGTTGAGTTGCCTGTCGTCACAACGCCCTGAAAACATCGTTTGCGCTTGTCATTCCAGCGCAGGCGGGAATCCATCTCGTTGAAATGGGGGAAGGTATGTCGAAAACTCAAGACGTCTTGGTGCGTGCACACATGGTCATTCCGCGCTCAACGTTTTGTGGCCTTGGTCAGCCGGTTTTGAGGTGACCAGAACTTTACGGGGCCGAGCCTTGGACCCTGATTCTAGTACCGTGTTGTGCTGCCCAAAAACCTTGTATCTCCCAGCCCCGCAAATCACTGATTTTACATCTCTGGGTTTGACGAAAAAATGCTGCCCGAAAATACCAGATTCTGTTGAAAAACTGGGCTGAAGAAGCGGCGAGGGGGTTCCGAGGGGTGACGAGCTGATCTATTCCGTTGTGCTTTCCTTTCTCTTTCCGTCCCTCCTTTACCTAATCAATCCTCTCGGC
>Ga0326728_10021061_pt1 | contig 12322 bp, 9 predicted proteins | sample MB3enrmetagenome_FD_207602 | JGI IMG/M metagenome (GOLD analysis project Ga0326728, IMG submission 207602) | Lab enriched peat soil microbial communities from McLean, Ithaca, NY, United States - MB31MN | ecosystem: Environmental > Terrestrial > Soil > Wetlands > Peat | place: USA: New York...
AGCGAAGCGTAGACTTTCTCCGGCCACATGCTTTTGATCAGGGTAGTTTTCCCCGATTGCCGGGGTCCGGTCAGAGTCACGATTGGATAGTGCCGCGCAGAATTAATGAGCGCTGCCGCAAGTAGCCGGGATATCATAAAATAAGGGTATATGAGTTATGCAATTCAGTCAATTGATTGATCGAATTGCATAGAGTTTCCGCCGTCCTTCCTTGCCGTCCTCTTCGAGGAGGCCTGCCTTCGCGAAGCAATAGAGAATCTTACGCGCCTTCTCCGCGCCGATCCCGAGCTCCTCGCCGAGGCTGGCCGAGGTCCAGGGCAGAGGAAGGGACTTCGGCACGATCGCCAGCCACTGAGAGCGCGTCCTGAACGAGCGTGACGATAGTACTTCGACGAGCTCGCGGTCGATCGTCCGGTCGCCCCTCCGCCTCCAGGAGCCTGTACCGTCCTTCGTCTTCGTCTCCGAGCTGCGCACAACGAGGACCTCGACGGTCACGTTATGCGCCGCTATGAGGCCGGTCGCCTTCACGAGCTCGTCGAAAAGCTGGTACAGGTCGCCGCGCTTGGGGCTCTTGCGGGTCGAGAGGAGCTCCTCGGTTTTCGGGTCGAGTCTGCGGATGACGCACTCGGCGGAGACGGGATAGACGACGCGGACGCGATGGCCGGATGAGGCAAGTGCAAGAACCTTGGGGACGATCTGGCCGAGATGGCCGGTCTGTACCTCGACGAGCTCGCCGTCGGGACGCACAAGGTCGACGACCTTGCCCTCAACGGCGGCCTCGAGACGGCAGCCAGGGCCGGCGAGGCGCTCCTTGAGCTGGGCGTGGAGGCTGTACTCGGAGTAGAGATTGATACCGGCCTGTTCGGCGGCAAGGGCTCCCATAGCCCGCGCTCCCTGCAGCCGGCTCCTCACTGTGCCTCTTTCCCGGCAATAGAGTGTTTCCGCACGATATCCACAAGCTCGCGGTTGACGACGCAATTCTCAAAGGCGAAGGAGTCGCAGAGCTCGTCGAGCCTCTGCTCCGACATGCCCTTGAAAAGCTTCGCAAACGAACTCTGCATCAGGCCGCCCACATAACCCGACAGAGCCGCCTGCTTCAAATAGGCATAGTCGGAATCGGCCTCGATATCGGGATCGCATATCGTGTTCTCGACTATCCTCGCCAGCTCGCGGACCTTGGCCTTCGCGGGAGTTTCGGGCAGCCAGCCCATCCACTGGTCCGTGTCCAGGAGCCGTTTCGTCTCGAGGGACTTCCCTACGAGCTGCATATAGTCGGAGCGGGGATCGAGAGTCACCCAGCCCATCACGCCGACGTCCTTGTAGGTCCAGGTCGTCCAGTGGGCGCCGAACTCCTCGAACAGGCCGATCTGGTCGTCGAGGGCGCGCAGCCGAGCGGCCCTCTCCTCGGCGGGACCGTTGAAGACCGAACCGAACTCCCCGACCCACAGAGGGACGCCGTACTTCTGCGCGAACCTCGTCCCCTCGTGGCCGAAGAAGACCTCACGCTGCCTCTCGATATCCCAGGTCTCGCCGCCGATAGTCCCGGGATAGGAGCCCGGACCGAAGCCCGACGGAGTGTAGTTGTGGCTGCTGTAGGCGAGATTGGGAGCGAAGGGAGGCTCGAAGCCCTCGAACAGGTTCGCGAAATAATCGCCTTCGAGAAATATAATATGGTCCTGGTCGATCTTCCTGATGGCCTCGACGACGCGACGGGAAAGTCCGTTTATCCGCTCCCAATTCCTCTCGTACCGATCGACGCCCGTGAACCTGCCGCGGATAGCATTGCATAGGGGCTCGTTCATGACGTCATAGCCCGCGACTACGCTTCGTCCGCGGTATCTTCGGGCGAGCTCCTCCCACAGCGCGACGAACCTGTCCTGGAAATGGGGATGGGCCCACAAGAACGCGTGCCGCGAGTCGTTGTCGCAGTGCCAGTCCGAGTTCTGGCAGCCCTGGATCGAGTGAAGGTCGAGGATCACGTACAGACCGGCGCGCTCACAGAGGTCGAGCATGGCGTCGAGCCGCTTGAAGCCGGACTCCTCGTACTTGAAAGGCGTGCGATCGTCCTCGAAATGGCGGTAGTTGAGAGGGAGCCTGACGACCGTGGCCCCGCACTCGCGCATGAAGCGAATGTCGGCCTCGCCCAGCATTTTGTCGAGCAAGCGCTCGAAGAAAAACTCGGCCTTGCTTGGACCTATGGCGTCCGCGAACGCCTCGCGCAGCCCGCTCTCGGAGCCAGGATAGCCGTTTATGAAATTCTCCATGTTCATCCAGCCGCCGACACAGGAGCCGCTCAACTTCACGCGGTCGCCCGCCTCGTCGACGATCTCCTTGCCCCTCACTCGCAGCATGTCCATACGGGCCTCCCCTTCCTACTCTACCCTGTCCGGTCCAAGGATTTCACCACCCGAGCCACCTTGAGTTTCCGGTTGGAAAGGATGCACAGTTAAACTCATGGAAAGCTCCGAAGGCGCGGCCCTGCCCATAGCGCCGCTGCTGCCCCGGATAGCGAGCATCGTGAAGACCTCGGGCGCCCTCGTCCTCTCCGCCGAACCAGGGGCGGGCAAGACGAGCCTCGTGCCGAGCGCCCTCGCCGAAGCCTTGGGCGGCAAGGTCCTCGTCATGGAGCCCAGGAGGGTGGCAGCCGCTTCGGCCGCCGCGCGCATCGCGGAGCTCTGGGGCAAGAGGTTAGGCGACGATGTCGGCTACCGCGTCCGCGGAGAATCGCGATCCTCGCCCCGCGCCATCGTCGAGGCGGTGACACCCGGAGTCCTCCTGCGCATGATCCAGGGCGACCCCGGCCTCGAGCGCTGCGCCTGCGTCGTGCTCGACGAGTTCCACGAGCGCTCGGCCCAGTCCGATCTGGTCCTCGCCCTCCTGCGACAGGTCCGGGCCCTCCGCCCCGAGCTCTGCCTCGTCGCGATGTCGGCGACCATGGACCTCGAGAAGGCAGCCGTGGCCCTCGGCGCGCGGATCCTCGAGGTACCGGGCAGGACCTTCCCCATCGAGACGAGATACGTTCCCGCCCAGCAGGGCCGCGGATTCGAGGAAGCCATCGCCCGCCTGACCCTCGAGGCCATGGACGAGGCGGGGGGAGACGTCCTCGCCTTCTTGCCGGGCGCCGCAGAGATAAACAGAGCGGCGGCCGAGTTCTCCCGCCTCGCCGCATCTCGGCCTGGCGTAGACCGCCCGGCGGCGGCCGTCCTCCACGGATCGCTCGGCCTCGACGCGCAGCGGCGTATAATCTGCCCTTGGCCAAAGGACCCGCGGCGCGCCATCTTCTCCACCTCCGTCGCCGAGTCGAGCCTCACCGTCCCGCGCGTGCGCGCCGTGATCGACTCGGGGCTCGCCAGGCTCTCGCGCTTCCAGGCGCGCACGGGCCTCAACCGTCTCGTGACCGAGCGCGAGTCAGGCGACCAGGCCGACCAAAGACGAGGCAGGGCGGGCAGGCTCGGCCCGGGACTGTGCATCCGCGCCTGGAACGAACACGAGGTCTTGCCCGAAAGGACCGAACCCGAGCTCTCCAGGGCCGAGCTCTCCGGCATCGTGCTCGAGGCGGCACTGTGGGGCGCTCCAGAGCGGCTCGACCTCGAATGGCTCGATCCGCCACCCGAAGCCGCATGGAAAGCTGGGACGGAGCTTCTCATAGAGTTCGGGGCCCTATCGTCCGAGCTTTTGCCTACCGCCTTCGGCAAAAAGATGGCGGCCCTGGGAACTGAGCCGAGGATCGCAGCCCTCGTCATCAAGGGGAAAGAGTTCGGCTCGGGCTGGGAAGCCTGCCTCGCAGCGGCGATCCTTTCCGAGCGCAGTCCCGCTGGCACGAACGACATCGCCGGCCGCATCGCGGAGATGCTCGCAGCATCGGGTGCTCTACGGGGCGAATCGACTGCAGTCCTGGCCGAGGCGCGCAGGCTCGCCGCAGCGGCCGGCATCGCGGTCGGAGGCGATGAAACCCAAAAACCCTCCAGCCGAGCTCTGTCCCTCGGCTCTCTCCTCGCGACCGCCTTCCCCGACAGGATCGGCGAGCGCGTCGAGATCGAGGCGGGCAAGGCGCGTTTCAGGCTTCCCTCGGGCCGAATGCTGGCGGCGAGCGGCGAGTTGGCGCTTTCGCCCTGGGCGCTCGCGCTCGAAGCGGACGCGGGAGCAGCGGAGGGCAAAATCTACTCGGGCTATGCACTAGGCGAAAGCGAAGCCCTGGCCGCGCTCGAGGCTCAGGCAAAAGACGAGACCGAGGCCGAGTGGAAGGGCCTTTCGCTCAAGTCGTCCAAGGTCCGCCGCGCGGGCGCGATAGTCCTCTCGCGCCATCCCGCCCCTAGCCTGGGCCGGGTCGAACTCGCCCAACTCCTCGCCGACAGGATCGCTTCGGAGGGACTCGGCTTCCTGCCATGGGAAGGCGGGGCGCGCGAGGAGCTCGATCGCCTGAGGTTCTTCGCCACGCGTAGACCCGAAATCGCCCTTAAGCGAGGGCTCGATCCGGAGGCGATCGGGGACGCGAGCCTGGCAGCGGCTGTGGCTTCCTGGCTCGGCCCCTTCCTCCGCGAGAGCGGCGGCCCCATCCTGGACGGCCCCTCCTTCGCTAGGGCCGTAGCCGCTCTCGCGCCGGCCGCCCTGCGGCAGGACCTGGAGCGCGAGGCTCCGCGGCGATTCGAGCTGCCCTCGGGCTCGAGCAAGCCGATTTCCTACGGCGGCCCGGGCGGTGCTTCCGTCGAGGCGAGGGTCCAAGAGTTTTTCGGCCTGTCTGAGCAGCCGCGAGCCTGCGGCGAAGCCATCGCGCTCAAGCTGCTCGACCCGGGCGGGAAGAGCTTCCAGGTCACCTCGGACCTTCCCGGCTTCTGGCGCGGCTCCTGGGCCGAGGCACGCAAGGACCTGCGGGGACGTTATCCGAAACACGAATGGCCGGAGGATCCCGCGAACGCCGTGCCGAGCCGCTCGGGAATGAAACGAAAGACAAAATAATACTTTAATGAACGAACCCCGGAGCAGAGCTCCGAGGTATCGTTCGTACGGCAAGGAAATTGATTGTATGAGGGATCGCATACCCAATAGTCTGTTGTAGGCAAGCCGCAGCAGGCTGCGGGGTATGCGACCCTCTTCCGAATCAGGGGGCATCAATGTTTTGCTATTCAACACCGATTATCACCGAAACCCTGCTTCATCCAGTTTCCGGTGGCGTTTCGTCGTCCTTCGCTCGCTTTATGCCCGCCTTCGATCGCGTCAGCGAGACGAGTACGACGACGAGAGCGGCAAGGATGTAGAGGTCGGCCAAGTTCATGATGCCCGTGTGCAGGCAGCCGATCCGGAAATTGAGAAAATCGCGCACTTCGCCGTAGACTATCCGGTCGAAGAGGTTCCCGGCGCCGCCTGAGAGCACGAGCACCGCGGCGACCCGTCCGGCAATTCTGCCTACGGAGGCCGAGGCCTTGCCCGGTCCGCCGTGGCCCTGCGCCACGAGGGCCCAGCTTAGGCAGAAGAGGACCACCGCGGGGAGAGCGACCAACAAGATACCCCGGGACGAGGGGGATAACCCGCTCCCGAGGGAGAGGAAGGCACCCTTGTTCTGCGCGAAGACGAGGACGATGAAATCGCCCGCGAGGCGTACGACTCCTCGCCCGGCGAGGCGAGTCGCCGCGAGTGACTTGGTCCACTGGTCGAGGGCAACGAGGGCAAGAGCGGGAAATGCCATCGCGAAGCCGAGGAAGAGGGCGCGAGCCGGGCGCGTGCTTTCCATATGCTTCGATTTTACGCCACAAGTGAGAGCGAAAGCTATATCTTGGTTTGGATGGACGAGCGCTTCAAGACCATGGCAGCCGCGGGAATCCTCGCCTACGAATCCTCCTTCACCGCCCTCGACGCGTATCTAGGTATCAAGGGCGCGCCGCTTCGTTTCGCCCTCGCCTCCTCGGAGATCCAGGACCTCGCCAAGGCCTTCGACGAGATCGAGTACCCGGGGATCGATTACGCGGACGCCTCGGTCGGAAGCGACTTGTATATCCGCTTGGCCGATTCGCCTAAGACCGCGGAGCATGCGGCCTTCACCCAGCTCGATCTTCTACGAGATCCGGGACGTGACGTATTCCTCGACCCTAAGGATGTTTACTCGAGCCTGCGTTCATCCACGACCGCTTTGCGGCCCGCGAGCGCGGAGAAACAGACCTTCGAAGCCGCCATCCTCGTCTCGCGCTATCCCTACGCGATCGAGAGCGACGCGCTCCCCGCCTTGCCGCGCGACTTCACGCCCCGCTCTCAGCGCGACATGCTCGTACTTATCCTCACGGGCGCCACGCCGGAGCGTGGCCTCGAACTACTCAGGAGAGCGGGCTTCGTCGATGCCTACTGGCCCGAGCTGGCGAGCCTTCCCGGCACGGGGCAGTCCAAAGAATTCCATCCCGAAGGCGACGCCTGGGCCCATACCCTCGAAACCTTCCGTTACCGCAAGGCGGCCGACCTCGGCCTCTCCCTCGCCCTTCTCCTTCACGACACGGGCAAACCCAGGGCGGAGGAGTCCGAGGGACGCAAGTTCGACCGGCACGCCGAGATAGGTCGCTCGGTGGCGGAGCGCTTCATGCGGCGCTTAGGCTTCGCGCAGAGCCTCATCGAGGATGTGTCGTTCCTCGTGCGCTACCACATGATGCCAGCCGCACTGCCCCGCCTGCCCGCCAACAGAGTCGAAGGCGTCATCGACGACAAGCGCTTCCCGATCCTCCTCGAGCTTTATAAATGCGACGAGCTGTCGACCTTTCGCGGCCCCGACGGCTACTACGAGGCCTGCGCGGCCTACAAAGCCTGGCTCAAGAATGTGCGCAATCCCTGGCGCAACGCCGAGGGCAAGAAGCTCGCGCGCATGTATCTGGAGCCAGGGCCGGGACGCCAGTTCAGCCGACGCTGAAGCGCAGGGCCTGCAGATCCGCTGTCCGCGACGACGACCCCACGAGAGCGCGAAAATAGCCCGGCTCGACCACTTTGCGGCCCTGGCCGTCTACGATCCACAGCTCCGACACGGGGACCTCGAGCTCGACGCGCTTCGTTTCGCCGGAGTCGAGCTCGATGCGCGAAAAGGCGACAAGCTCCCGCGAGGCCCAGGTGAGGCTCGTCACCTCGTCCTCGATATAGAGCTGCACGATGTCGACGCCAGAGCGCTCGCTCGCGTTGCGCACTTCGACCGAGACCCTCACGACATCGCCTAACGCGAGCCGGTCCGAGGCGAGGCCAGGCTCGCCGTACTCGAAGCGCGAGTACGAGAGGCCGAAGCCGAAGGCGAAGGCGGGCTCCTGCGTGAGGTCGGCGTAGCGCGTGCCATGCTGGCCCCGGGTCTGGTTGTAGTAGACCGGCTGCTGGCCTACGTGAAAGGGCACCGAGACGGTGAGCTTGCCCGAAGGGTTGAGAGCGCCGAAGATCGCCTCGGCCAGGGCGACGCCGCCCATCATGCCGGGATTGAAACATTCGAAGATCGCCTCGGCCCCGAGTATGGACTTGGGCAAGACGAGGGGCTTGCCGTTCACGAGCGCGACTATCGTGCTCTTGCCCAGGGCGGCGATGCGATCGGCGAGCTCGACCTGGCCGTCCCGCAGATCGAGAGTGGCGGTGCTGTGCCCCTCGCCTATGTAGCTCAGGCTGTCGCCGACGACGAGGAGGACTATGTCGGCCTCTTCGGGCCGAACGAGGCTCCAGCCGACGGGCAGGGCCGCCTTGATCCCGTCCAGGATCGTGACGATCGATGAGCGCGGGTGCGCCTCGCCGCTCGGGCTCGTCATCTGGCCCGAGCCGAGGCTCCAATCGCCCAGCTGGGCGAGGGGCGCATCGGCGTTGGGGCCGACCACCGCCAGCTTACGCGGCTTGGATGGATCGAGGGGCAGGAGGACCTGGCCGCCAGTCTGGCCGTTGGACAGCGAGTTCTTGAGCAAGACCAAGGACTCGCGCGCCGCGCGGAGATTGACAGCCTTGTGCTCGGGGCAGCCGATCACGCGCGTTATGCGATCCTTGTCGGAGCGGCCAGGGTCCTCGAAAAGCCCCATGCGGATTTTGAGACCCAGGACACGGCGGACGGTCGCGTCGAGCTCGGCCTCGGAAAGCAAGCCGTGGCGCAACGCCTCCTGGCAGCCCTCGAAGAACTCGGGTGTGGCCATGATCATGTCGTTACCCGCCCTTATCGCGACGGCGGAGGCCTGGGCGTAGTCCGCGCAGACTTGCTGATCCTTAACGAGGCGGCCCACGTTGTCGTAGTCGGTGACGAGGATGCCCTCGAAGCCCCACTCCTCCTTGAGTTTTTCGGTGAGGAGCCAATGGTTCATCGTCGAGGGCTGGCCGTCGATGGACTGGTAGCCGGTCATGAAGGCCATGCAGTCCGAGCGCGCGGCCGCCTCGAAGGGCGGCAGGAAATAGGAGGAGAGCTTGCGGCGCGAGAGGTCAGCCTCCGAGGCATCGCGGCCGCCCAGAGTCTCGGAGTAGCCCGCGTAGTGCTTGGCGGTAGCGAGCACGGCCTCGGGATCGCCTAAGCCCTTGCCCTGATAGCCCTTGATCATGGCCTTAGCAAACTCGCCGATGAGGTAGGGATCCTCGCCGAAGGTCTCGTCGATCCGCCCCCAGCGCAGGTCGCGGGCGATGCAGAGCACGGGAGAGAATGTCCACTTGAGCCCCGTGGCGCGCATCTCCCGCGCAGTGACACGCGCGGCCTCTTCGAGGAGACTTGTGTCCCAGCTCGAGGCCATGGCAAGCTCGGTCGGGAATATGGTCGCGCCAGCCCAGAAGGAGTGGCCGTGAATGCCGTCGTCGGCGAGAAGAAGGGGAATGCCCAGCCGAGAGCCGAGCGCGAGATCTATGGCTGCGTCGGCATCGGTCCCGTTCAGGTGGAAGAGCGAGCCGACATGGAGCTCGTCTATGGCGCGCCTATAGTCGTAGCGCCCATCGAGCTGCATGAGCTGGCCTACTTTCTCGGACACGGTCATGCGGCCGAGAAGATCGTCGACGCGGGCAGAGACAGGGAGGGAAGGATCGCGATACGCCGGAGTTTTCATAGCTAGACTCTTGCTCAGGACTGGAAGCCGCGTCAACCATGAATCCGGCGCTCCCGCCCCGCCGTTGACCCGCCAGGCTCCGGAGGCTACCATAGCCCCATGTTCGACTCAAAGGTATATGCGCGAAGGCGCGAAGCGCTTATTCGAAGTCTCAGTTCAAGGGGCATCCGCGATGGTTCAATCCTTCTCCTTGGCAACCGGGAGAGCCCGATAAACTACCCCGACAATTGCTACAGCTTCAGACAGGACTCGAGTTTCCTCTACTTTGTCGGCATCGCCCAGGCGGGCCTCGCCGTGACGATCGATCTCGCGAGCGGCAAGGCCGTCCTTTACGGCGACGACGCCACGATAGACGACATCGTCTGGACGGGCCCTTTGCCCTCAATGACTGAGCTCGCCGCGAAGTCGGGCATAACCGAGACCAAGCGACGCAGGGCGCTGGCCGGAGACCTCGAGCGCGGAGCTTCGGGCGGCGCCGCGAGGGGCCCCCTCCTCTATTTCCCGCCCTATCGAGCCGATGCCCGCGCAGAGATAGCCGAGCTGTCCGGGTCGCCCTACGAGGCCGTCGGCGCCCGGGCCTCGCTGGACCTGATAAAGGCCGCCGTCGCCCTCCGCGAGATTAAAGCGCCCGAAGAAATCGCCGAGATGGAGAAGGCCGTCGCCGTATCGGTCGAGATGCACAAGGCTGCACTCGCGACGGCCCGGCCGGGCATGCTCGAATCAGACATCTACGGCCGCGTGGTCGAGGTCGCCCTCGCCTCGGGAGGCGAACTGTCCTTCCCCGTCATCGCTACCACGTTGGGCGCCACGCTGCATACGCACTCTCACAACCACAAGCTCGAGTCGGGCGGCCTCTTCCTCCTCGACGCAGGGGCGGAAAGCCCCTCAGGCTACGCGGGAGACTTGAGCACGAGCTTCCCCATCAGCCCCCGCTTCGACGACCGGCAGAAGGCCATCTACGAGCTCGTCCTGCGCATGCACAGACAGGCCTGCTCGATACTGAAACCCGGCATCCCCTATCGCGAGGTTCACGTCGCCTCGGCACGAGAGGGCGTACTCGGCCTCAAGGAGCTCGGCCTCATGCACGGCGATCCCGACGCCGCGGTCGAATCCGGCGCCTACGCTTTCTTCTTCCCCTGCGGCGTGGGCCACATGCTCGGCCTCGACGTCCACGACATGGAGGACTATGGCGAGATCCACGTGGGCTACGACGACACGGAGCGCTCGAAGCTCTTCGGCATCAAATCCCTGCGCCTCGCCAAGGCGCTAAAGAGCGGCATGACCTTCACCGTCGAGCCGGGCATCTATTTCATCCCCGAGCTCTACGCGCAGTGGTCGGTCGAAAGCCGCTTCGCGGACTTCATCGACTACGCGGCGGTAAAATCCTGGCTCGATTTTGGCGGCATGCGCAACGAGGAGGACTGGCTCGTCACCGACTCGGGAGCACGAATGCTGGGGCCCGCCTTCGACAAGTCGACCGAAGCAATAGAGAACGCACGCGCGTAACGCTTGCGATGTCCGCGCTTAGAGATCACGGCGTACGCCGGCGGTCTTATTCGAGCGGAAATATCTCGCGCACCCGTCCCGAGCCGGCCCCGACCTCATAGAACTTCACGTCGAACCACGTATCGGGCTCCTCTGGCGCGTCGACGACCGCGAAGCTCGGGCGCGATCTATCGCGCGGCCTGGAGATCGAGCCTGGGTTGAGCGCGATGACGCCGCGGTACTCTTCCATAAATATCCTATGCGTGTGCCCGAAAAGTACAAGCTTCGCGCCCGACTGTTGGGCGGCGTCGACGATGCGGCCCATACCTTCGCTGGCCCCTTCGCTGTGTCCGTGAAGCAGGAGTATGGGCTTCTCTGAAGTGCCGATGAGCCGACGTGGCCAGAGCCCTGGATCGCCGCCGTCGCAGTTTCCTCGCACCGCCTCCGTCCGCGGCAGTCGCACGCCTGCGGCCTCCGCCGCCGGCCAGAGGTCGTCAGAGCCGTCGCCCAAGTGCGCGATGAGGTCGACCATGCCGACGAACCGCTTCAGGGCTCGCGCGAGATAGCGAATGTCGCCGTGGGAGTCCGAGACGACGAGGAGCTTCATGAAACGAGTATAGCGGCGGGACGAGAGCGAGTTAATACACTATAGGGCAGTTTTTTGGGCTTCCGAGATTTAGGTGTAATAGTAAAATCCCATATCCAGGCCGCCGAAGTGGAATAGGACGGGCATCCGGTAGCGTTCTCTGTTCTTAAACCCACAGGCCATACGCTTGATACTTTCTGCGCGCCCGATCGGATGATCGACATGCCCGCGCGCAGTGACGATCTGCACCGTCTCTTTCTCGAGGAGCGAGCCGAGAATCGACGAGAGCCGCGCCCCGATGAAGAGGATCAGCGCGTCGATCACGGCGACGCGGCCACCCAAAGATAACTCAATTGCTGATACATCGCATTGACAGATTTATTGTTCACATGAGAACAGGAAATTAAGGACACAATGAGCATCGAGATGCCGAGGTCTGCCTAGCTACAAATGGTCCGGAATTCCAGGTTAAGGCGCCCCAGGGCCCAAGCCTTCAGGGTCGTTCATTGAATCATCGATCGCCCATCGCATTACTTTATCGGTACTTGGAGCATGCAGAAGTCAACCGTGTGCGTATTATCGTAGAACATCGTATCCAAGAGGCACTGATCGACGATGTAATCGCCCACGACTTCGAAATTCCGCTCCTTGATCCACGCGAGGAGCTTGACCAGGGCGCTCGTATCGTACGGCATGCCGTACTTGTACATGATTGCGTATTCTCCGGCGGGCACGGTGTAAATGTTCGCGACGCCCTCGAGCGCCCTTTCCCCGAGGGGAATATTGATGATGCTACCGGCGCCCTGAAGTGGATGACCTTCGCAGACCGACGAGTAGCGCAGGAGGGAGCCAAAGCCACTGGCAGGCAAGATCTGATGCCGCATAGCGACAGCCCAGGCCTTCATGAGCGTCAGGTGCAGCAACCGCTTTCCCATACCCTCAGTCGGATACGGCTCGAACAGCACCGCTCGCTCGGGCTGCCACTCGACATAGGGGATGTCGCTGTTCTTGATCTTCGAGGCAACGCGGTAGTAGATATCTAGGCGTTGAGCCAGGTATTTTCTCCGACGCTCTATCTCCTTGATCTCCTCTTCCATCACAGCGAGCTTTTTGTTCAGCATCTCGCAGGACGAATCGGTCGTCCGGTTCGAGAGATGCTCCTTTACTTCCTCGAGGCTGAAACCTAAGCCCTTCATAAGGCAGATATCTCTCAGGATCGGGATCTGGTAAAGGCTGTAGT
>Ga0326728_10021062_pt1 | contig 12321 bp, 9 predicted proteins | sample MB3enrmetagenome_FD_207602 | JGI IMG/M metagenome (GOLD analysis project Ga0326728, IMG submission 207602) | Lab enriched peat soil microbial communities from McLean, Ithaca, NY, United States - MB31MN | ecosystem: Environmental > Terrestrial > Soil > Wetlands > Peat | place: USA: New York...
GGGCATCCGTACTTTCACCGCAGGCGACGAATCGCTCATTGCAGGTGCGCGCGAGAAGTATCGTACGCGCACAGCCATTCCCTGCACGAAATGTAACTACTGCATGCCCTGCCCGAATGGCGTCAACATACCGGGCAACTTCGAAATCTACAATCACGTCTTTCTCTACGACGCCCTCGAAGATGCGCGCGTCCGCTATAAGATTTTCCTTTCCGAGGCGCAGCGCTCCAGCTCCTGCATAGACTGCGGTGTCTGCTCGGAGGTGTGCCCACAGCACATTCATATCAGTGAGTGGATGCCGAAGATCACGGCTCTGCTGGCCTAAGCTCCTCCAGCGGCCTTGAACAGGGTTCGGCGAATCCGCCGGACCCTGTATCTTTTCAGTGCCCTGTCTCAGTTGCAACCTGGAATGCAGGCTCCTGCGTCGATCCGGATTACAGCCGCTCCCGCAGAGCTTTGTGCTCATGGTTCCGGTCCCTGACGCAAGATACGAAACAAGCGGCGCTTGCATCTTATGGTGGTAGCCCGCGGGTTGTGATGGCTGGATTCGCTTTCCCGATTCCAGCAAGCGGTCTATTGCTCGATCGAGGTCAAGACCTCTTTCACGTTCAAACGGACGGGCTCGCAGCCGGAGATCCTTTGAAGCCGCGAATAGATGCGCGGTGAATCGTATCTGCTATAGCGCGGAAGGATGCGATCGCTCTAGGCGTGCAGTCAGCTAGAAGCCGGAGAACCTAGCTGGCGGAAAGGTTGCTTTGCCTATCTGCCCCTGTACAGATTTGTTTTCCTGATATATCCTCGACTTATGTCTATTAACTCGATTCTTGCCCAGATTGACTCGGAGATTGAACGGCTCAAGCAGGTTCGCTCACTGCTGGCCGGCTCCGGAGCCACTTCCGCGACAAACACCGAGCGCAAAGCAAAGGTAGCGCCTGGAAGGGCGAAAACCAGAAAGAAGCGGGTGCTTAGCCCTGAAGCGCGTAAGCGGATCGCCGATGCTCAGCGCAAGCGCTGGGCGGCTCAAAAGGCCAAAGCGAAGTCGAAGTAAGCTTCAAGGGCTCATCTGCACTTTCTCCTCCCTTCCGCTCCGTGCGGCGCAATGCAGCGCTGAGCGGGAGGTGAGGTGTATAGCTTCTGTGATCCATTGACTGCCTCCGCCGGGCCGCAGCAGGCAGGAGATCTCTGCATCCGCCCCCGAAACTGCCTCCCCATCCCTTCTGCATCCTCTCACCGATCGCTTTATGCGCTCCTGAGACCCGCCTCCTATTTCTGCTTGACCTGTCTATAACCTCAGGGTTCACAGTAGTTCAGGACTTGTGTTCACGGTAACCCAACTCGCCCGGCGCTGCGGCCTGAGCCGCACCGCGCTTCTGTACTACGAATCGATCGGTTTGATGCTCCCGCCGCGGCGCAGCGGCGGTAACTACCGTTGTTACGGCGAGCCGGATCTCAGGCGCCTCAAAGAGATTCACGCTTGCCGCGACGCAGGACTGAAACTCGAGGATATTCGCGCGATTCTGGATCGCCCCGAGGGCGGCGGCGCCGGAGTGCTAAGACGGCGTCTGCTTGAACTCGACGGCGAGATCTGCACGCTTCGCGCGTATCAACAGGCGATCCTCAAGCTGCTGGAGCAGAAAGTCCAGGGAAAGGGAAAAATGATTACCAAAGAGAAGTGGGTTTCTATTATGAAAGCGTGCGGCTTTACCAACGAACAGATGCACGGCTGGCACGCAGAATTTGAGCGCTCCGCTCCGGAGGAACATCAGGAGTTCCTGGAGTTTCTTCACATCGATCCGGAAGAAATCCGCTTCATCCGCGAGAAGAGCCGCTGATCCGCTCCAATCTCAGAGAGTGCGGCGTCGCGACCCGCTTTCTCCAAGCCGCCGTCTACCCGATCCCGGTCATCACGAGCATCCGCGGCTCCGTCATTTCGAGAATCGCCGAGCGAATGCCCTCGCGCCCCAATCCCGAATCTTTGACGCCCCCATAGGGCATTGGATCCAACCGCCAGCTTGGTGTGTCGCCCACGATGAGCGCGCCGACCTCCAACTCGCGGTATGCGGTCAAGATGCGATCGGCGTCGCGGGTCATCAAGCCGGCCTGCAATCCGTATTTCGAACGATTCACCTCGGCAAGCGCCTGCTCGAATTCGTCGTAGGGTTCAATGGCGACCACGGGACCGAAGACCTCTTCGTCACGCACTTTCATGCCGGGCTTGGTTCCGGTCAGGATTGCCGGCGTAACGACTGAGCCGTGGCGCTCGCCCCCGCCCAGCAGCTTGGCTCCCCCGTCCACTGCCTCCTTGATCCACTCCTCCACTCGCCCGGCCTCGGCGGGGCGCACAAGCGGGCCCACTTCGGTCGCCTCGCTGGCTGGATCGCCTGCCGCCATTTTGCCGGCCTCCTCCACCACTTTCCAAAGGAAGGTCTGGAAGACGCGGCGCTCCACATAGACCCGCTGCACGCTGATGCAGGTCTGGCCTGCGTATCCAAAAGCCGCATGGGCGGTGCGCTGGGCCGCCGTGTCCAGGTCCGGCCAGTCACCGTGCACGATCAGTGCAGCGTTGCCTCCCAACTCCAACAGCACGCGTTTGCGCCCCGAGTGCGACTTCAGATCCCATCCCACCTTCGCCGAACCGGTAAAACTCACCAGCTTGATGCGATCTTCCTTCTCGGCCAGCCACGCCGTGTCTGCATTGTTCAGCGTCAGAACCGCCAGGGCCTCGTCGGGCCATCCGGTCTTCAAAATCACCTCGCCCAGAGCGAGGGAAGTGAACGGCGTCTGCGGCGCGGGCTTCAAGATGACCGGGCATCCGGCCGCCATTGCCGGAGCCAGCTTGTGCGCCACCAGGTTAAGGGGAAAATTGAAAGGCGTGATCGCCAGGACCGGCCCTACCGGAAACCTCTGCACCAGTCCCCAGCGTCCCTCGTTGCCTTCCGTCAGGTCCAGTGGAAGACTCTCGCCTCCCATCCTCGAAGTCTCTTCCGCCGCGGTCTTGAAGGTCAGGATGCTGCGGTCGACCTCTGTGCGCGCGAGGCGAATGGGCTTGCCGGCCTCGGCTACGATCAGTTGCGCAAAGCGCTCTTTCTGTTCGATCAGCGCGGCAGCCACGTCCTCAAGGATCTCCCGGCGCTTCCACCGCGGCAGGGCGCGCGTGCGCCTCAGGCTGGCCGCCGCGTGGCTCACCGCCTGCCGCGCGTCGGCTCGGGTGGCCATGGTCACACGCCCCACCAGCCCCTGGTCCCACGGCGACCGCACCTCCAGCGCTTCGCCTTCGATCCACTCCTTGCCGCACAGCAAGAACCCCGTCTGCGCTCCCGGCCGCATCCTCATCGCCTGGGCTCTCCTTCTGTTCCGATGGTACAAGGCTACCCAAGCCGGGGGGCACACAATTTTCACTCCCGGTGTTCCGACCTTCCACATCGAGACCTTCGCTGTACACTGTTCCCCGTATGATCCATGACGGCCGAAGCCGCAAACTCCCCTTCGATGCCGATGCGGCGCTCAAGCACCTGCGAGCCTCCGACGCAAAACTGGCTGCCCTCATCGACCGCGCCGGCCCGTTTACATTGCGCCTCGACCTCAAGTGTTCGCCGTTCGCATCTCTTGTCGAGTCCATTCTCTACCAGCAGTTGCACGGCAAGGCCGCGGCCACCATCCACCGCCGGGTGCGCGAGTATTTCTCCGGGGAGCCAACGCCGGAGCTTCTGCTTCGCGCCCCCGACGAGCCGCTTCGCGCCGCCGGTGTCTCCTCGAACAAGATCCGCGCACTGCGCGACCTCGCCGCCCGCACTCTCGACGGCACTGTTCCCTCCCACGCCTCCATCTGCAAAATGAGCGACGCCGAGATCATCGAGAGGCTCACCCGGGTTCGCGGCATCGGCCGCTGGACCGCGGAAATGCTGCTCATTTTTCGCATGGGGAGGCCCGACGTCTTCCCGGTAAGCGACTATGGCGTGCGCAAGGGCTACGCGCTCACTTTTCAGCGCCTGCCTAAAACCCGCCCCGTCAAGGCGGCCGATCTGCCCAGCCCCGAACTGCTTCTCAAAAGGGGAAAACGCTGGGCGCCGTTCCGTTCCGTGGCAAGCTGGTACCTGTGGAGGGCCTGCGATCTGGCCCGTGGCGCTGCATCAGGAGGCCGCTCCAGCCTACAATAAGATGTTTTGAGACAGTCGCCGCCGGCTCGCCGGCCACCGATCGGTTCTTCATGGCTGCCAGCAAACGCTTCATCTGCATTCACGGTCACTTCTACCAGCCACCGCGGGAGAATCCCTGGCTCGAGACCATCGAAACCCAGGACTCGGCAGCTCCCTATCATGACTGGAACGATCGCATCTGCGCCGAGTGCTATTCGCCCAACTGCACGGCGCGCATCGTCAACTCAAAGAACCAGATCACCCGTATCGTCAACAATTACGCGCGCATCAGCTTCAACTTCGGTCCGACGCTGATGAGCTGGCTGAAGGTAAGCGCGCCGCGAACCTATAGCATCATCCTGGAGGGCGAGCAACGATCCCGGCGCAGCTTCCGCGGCCACAGCTCTGCCATGGCGCAGGTGTACAACCACGTCATCATGCCCCTGGCCAACCGGCGCGACCGCATCACGCAGATCCGCTGGGGCATCGACGATTACCAAAGCCATTACGGCATTGCGCCTGAAGGAATGTGGCTGCCGGAAACCGCCGTCGACATCGAGTCGCTGGAACTGCTGGCCCAGCACGGAATCCGATTCACGGTCCTCGCGCCCCACCAGTGCCGGCGCATCCGGTCCCTGAATGAGGTCGCGGCCTGGACTGAAACGCCCAACGCCACGGTAGACACCACCCGCCCCTATCTGCTCCGCTTCGAATCCGGCGTCTCGCTCGCTGTCTTCTTTTACAACGGCCCCCTCTCGCGTGCCATCGCCTTCGAGGGGTTGCTGGACTCCGGCGAAAATTTCGCCCAGCGGCTCAAAAACAGTTTCCACGACGACTCGCAGCCGCAGCTGGTTCACGTGGCCACCGACGGCGAATCTTACGGCCATCATCACAAGTACGGCGAAATGGCGCTGGCCTTCGCGCTGCGCACGCTTGAAAGGGACCCTGCCGTCCGGCTCACCAATTACGGCAGCTTCCTGGAGCAGTTTCCTCCCGAGTACGAATGCGAGATCGTAGAGAACACGTCATGGAGTTGCACGCACGGCATCGAACGCTGGCGCTCCGATTGCGGTTGCAATGGCGGCAAGCCCGGCTGGCGCCAGCAATGGCGCGCGCCTCTGCGCAAGGCGCTTGACGAACTTCGCGACGCCGTCGAGCCGCTGTGCGAGCAGTTAGGGGCCACCCTCTTCCGCGATGTGTGGGCGGCTCGCGACGCTTATGTCCGCGTCATCCTCGATCGCGGCCAGGAGTCGGTCGACCGCTTCTTTGCCGAGCACCAAAGTCGTCCTCTCTCTCAAGAGGAGCGCTCCCGCGCCCTCGAACTGATGGAGATGCAGCGCCACGCCCTGCTGATGTACACCAGCTGCGGGTGGTTCTTCGACGACATCTCAGGCATCGAGACCGTGCAGGTCATCGCCTATGCGGGGCGCGTGCTGCAGTTGGCGCGCCGGCGCTTCGGCCAGCAGGCAGATGCGCTGGAACCCGCCTTCCTGGCGCGTCTGGCAGAAGCCAAATCCAATGACCCCATTGCAGGATCGGGGGCGGAGATCTATCGCACCCGCATCGCCCCCAAACTGCTTCGTCTGGAACATGTGGTCGCCCACTACGCCATCAGTTCGGTTTTCTCCACCTTTGGCGAAGAGACCGATGTCTTCTGTTTCCACCTGCGCTGCCTCTCCCACGAGGTCTACTCCTCCGGAAGAGCGCGCCTCGCGCTTGGCCGGGTCCATGTGGCCAGCACCATCACCGGCTACCATCAGTTGTTTTCCTTCGCGGTTCTGCATTTCGGTGACCAGAACATCACCGCCGCGGCCAAGCCTTACAACGAAGCCGAGGCCGCCGATTTTGAGTCTTTTTCCGCCCAGGCGGCCGAGCAGGTGCGGCGCGCCGATTTTCCCGACGTGATCCGTCTGCTCGACGGCTACTATGGCCACGCGGACTACTCGCTCACGTCGTTGTTCGTCGATGAGCAGCGCCGCATTGTGCGGCTCATTCTCAACCCCACGCTGGCGGACATCGAGAACACGCTGACCGCCATCTACGAGGATCATGCCAGCCTGCTTCACTACCTGTCGCAGGCCGGCCTTCCCAAGCCTCCCGCTCTCACGCTGTCGGCGGGATTCGCCATTAACGCCGGCCTGCGCCGCGCCCTGGAAAGCGATCCCATCGACCAGGCGCAATTGCGCTCGTATCTTTCGCTGGCCAAAGCCGACCAGATCTCGCTGGATACGGCCACGCTTTCCTACATCGCCGATCAGCGCATGAAGCGAGCCATGATCGAGCTGCGAATGTCGCCCGGCTCGCTGGAGATTCTGGACCGCGTCATGGAGTCGGCCCGCACCCTGATGGAAATGCCTTTCGACCTCAATTTGTGGCAGGCACAGAACATCTGGTATGAGGTTCTGCGAACCGCCGGCTTTGCCCTTTCGGCGCTCACAGAGGAACAGCGTGCCCGCTGGAACCGCGACTTCAAGGATCTCGGCTGCTGCCTCTCGATCGACTGCGAAACCATCGTTGCGGAAGTTAACTCGGTGGTGGAAACAAGCGACTGAGCCTCAGACTTTCCGACCGCACCCTGACCAGGCGCGCCGCTGCCGCCTCAAATGGCAACGGCGGCAGCCTGAGCTGCCGCCGCGACGCGGGCCGGCGATGATTCAGCCCGCCACAACAGATGTTCTATCTGGCCCGCGTGGCTACGAATTCTTCCTTAATCTGAGCACCGACCATTCGGGTGAACTTGATCGTGTCGCCCTCGATCGTGCCTGTGTAGGTGATGGCGAGCGGCGTGCCGCTCATGTCCAGCGTTTCCGTGAAGGTGACCGTGTTGCCATCCACCTTGCCGTTTGTAATGGCGACATCGGCCTTATCGCTTTTGGCGTGGCCTGTCAGAGTGGTTCCGTCCTGGTGAAAATCGTAGACGTAAGCGCCGCCGTTGGTGCTGACGGTTGCATTCCACTTGCCGGTGATATCGGCGGCATGCGCGCAGACAGCTCCGAGCGCAAGAAACAGAGCTGCAAAGCAGAGTTTACGAATCATTCGCGTCCTCCTTCAATGTGTCGATGAATGGTTCCTGGAACTCAGCCATTATACCCAGAGGAGTGGAAGCCGCCGAAAAATCCCATGACGACGCGCCACTCACACCGCCATAAGCCTGCCGGTTGGCTTTCTCAGGCCCGCGCTGACGTGAGTTCGCGATGCCTGCGCATCGGGCTGGCATCCCCACCGCCGCACTCCGCGCCCAGGTTGGCCGCCAGTGGAAGTTTCCACGCAAAGCTGCTTCCGGCGCCCACTGCGCTTTCCACTTCGATCCTGGTTCCGTGGCGCTGTGCGATCCAGGCGGCCAGCGCCAGCCCCAGACCCGATCCGTGCGCATGTATCAATGCGTTGCTGCCTCGGCAGAAGCGTTCGAAGATCTGCTTTTCCTCGCCGCAGGGAATTCCGATCCCGGTGTCGGCAACCTTAAAACGCGCGCCTTCTTCCTCGAGGGCAAGCGTAAGACGCACCAATCCGCCCGGCTTTGTGTATTTACCGGCATTCTCCAGCACGATGTCCAGCAGCCGCTGCAGATGCGGCGGATCGGCCATCACCGGAACGCTCCCCTGGGGCAGATCGGCAATCAGGTTGAGCCCCGCTTTTTGGAACAGCGGCCGCCATTTGTCCGCCGCCTGTATGCAGAAGCGGCGCGCATCCACCGCTACGGGCTGCACGAGCTCTGAGCCTGCGTCGGCCCGCGCCATAAACAGCAGGTGGTCCAATAGAAACGACATGCGCTGCGCCTCGGCCCCAATCGCTCCGATGGCTTCGCGGTATTCCCCGCCACTGCGCTTGCACTCCAGCGCCAGATCGACCTCCGTGCGGATCAGTGTTAATGGCGTGCGCAGTTCATGCGAGGCATATGCTGTAAAGTCGCGCACGCTGCGCACTCCGGATTCGATCCGTTCCAACATTTCGTTCAGCGTGGCGGAAAGATGAGCCAGCTCGTCACGGGTGTCCAGCTTTGGCAACCTCGCTTGAAGATTGCCGTCATGAATTCGTTGCGCCTCGCGGGCGATTACCGCCACCGGGTGGAGCGCGCGGCGGCTCAGCAGGTGGCCGGCGAGGCCCGCCACCAGAAAAATGGCCGGGGAGATCAGCAGCAGTCCATTGCGGAAAAGCGCCAGCGTTTGTTCGGTCTTGGTCAGCGTTGCGCCCGATTCTACTACCATCGTGCGTCCGCGAATATTCACCGGGCGGATCAACGCGATCACCCGCTTCTCTGCGGCGACGAACTCCACCAGCTTTCCTGTGGCCGGTAATGTCGCCGCCGGCGGCAGCTCCTGCGGCACTGTCAACATCCGGCGCGCCCGGTAAATCCAACGGCCCTGGTCATCCTCGATTTGCAGCCACTTGCCGTCGTCTTTGGATTCGAACTCTGTGGAGACCTGCGCGCCTGCCTCCGCCGCGCCGGCTTGCAGCCCGCGGGTCAGAAAGTAGTCACGCACGTCGTCGATGTGCTCGTCCAGTTCGTGTTCCACCGTAATCCGCAGGCTGCCTCGGGCCATCAGATACGATGCGAAACAGAGCAGGACTCCGGCCAGCGCAAAGGTGAGAAAGTAGCGGATCGAGAGCTGGGTTCGAATCGAAAGGCGCATCATGGGGCTTTTGTGAAAGAGAGTACAGGGGCAACGCAGCTCGATTGTATGGCCGTTGCATGAATGCCGTGTGAATCCCCGTTAAGATACAGAATGGAAAGGCCCCTCTCCGCCCCGGCCTACTCGGTCAGAACGTAGCCGCGTCCTTTGAGCGTGTGAATCAGCGGCACGCTCCCCTCCCGGTTCAGCTTGCGCCGCAGCGAAGAGACGTAAACTTCCAGCACATTTGAGAACTTCTCCCAGTTGTGGTCGTAGAGATGTTCAAGCAGTTCGGATTTGGACAGTACCGCGCGCGGACGGTGGGCCATGTATTCGAGCAGCCGGTATTCCATGGCGGTCAGCGTCAGCGTGCGGCCGGCACGCGAGACGGTCATCTCCTGGGGATGGATGACCAGGTCTCCCACCTCGATCACCGGCGCCGCCAGCCCGTGCGCGCGCCGGATCAGGGCGCGGCAGCGGGCCACCATCTCACTCAAATCGAAAGGCTTGGTCAGGTAATCGTCCGCTCCTGCATCCAGCAGCGCCACCGTGGTTTCTTTGTCATCACGTGAGGTCAGGATGAGCACCGGCGTGCGCGCTCCGCCTGCGCGCAATCTGCGAAGCACCTCCATCCCGTCCATTTTCGGAAGCATGAGGTCGAGCAGAATCAGGTCATAGGAGTTCGTCTCGGCCAGGAACAGTCCCTCCTGGCCATCGGCGGCGATGTCGACTGCGTAACCGGCAGACTCGCGCAGCGCGCGGGCCAGGTTCTTCGCCAGTCCCGCGTAATCTTCTATCACTAGGGCACGCATTCCCCCCCCTGAAATCGGATGCACGCCAGGCGCGCTGCCTTCATTATCTCCCGATCTCCAAAAGCACAAACTGGCCGTCGCGGTCGGCAACGGTATAGATCAGATGGCGAACCGGGTCGAGCGCCATGGTCTTTGCGCCGGCGAGCGTGTTCACCGTTTCCTGGTTGCGGTACGAGTCCGCGCTCACTTGCTCGATCACCGAAATCGAGCCTTCCCCATTTGACGTGAAGATCGTGTGCGTTTCCGGGTCGTAGGCTGCGGCGTCTACGCCATGACCGATGGGCAACGTCTGCACTATCTTGCCTGTCCCGGCGTCCACCACCGCTAGAATGCCGCTGTGGCAGGCGGAGAAAAGACGCTGCCGGGCAACATCGATCGCCAGCCCGGTCGGTTCTGTGCAGCCGGACAGTTCCCACGTCCCGGTCACCGTGCGCGCTTTCATGTCCACAACGGCAATCTGCCCCTTGTCTTCAAGGTTCACAAAAACCTTCCCCGTGCCGTCGCTCACTGCTGTCTCCGGGCGCCCCGGCAAGGGAATCGTCCCCAGCGCCCGGCCCGCGCCAGGGTCGATCATGGTGATGCTGTTGGAGTGTCCGTTCATCGTCAGCACTGCTTTTGAGAACGGTTCCCACAGAATGCCGTCGGGTTTCTCTCCGGTCGCCACGGTGGCCACCGGCTTCAATGTTTCCAAATCGAATACCGTTGCCGCGTTTGCCTTTCCGTCGCTTGTCACTCCGCGGTGAAGCTCGGGCGCCAGCGCAACACCGTGCACGCCGTTCGTATCCGGGATTTCGCCGCTCAGCTTGCCTGAATCCAAATCGGCAACCATCACCCGCGTGGCCCGCGCGATAAACAGCCGCCGCTTCTGGGCATCGAAACGCAGATAATCCCAGGAGCCATCTCCGCCCAGGCTGATGGTTCGCGTAATGTGGTAGGCGCTATGCTCTTGCGCCGCCACGGCGGCAGCCGCAAGGCTAAGGAACATAAGTGGCAAGATCATCTTCAGAACGGGAAACCGCATCGCTATCTCCTCTGGAATCTTTATGTCGATTATCTTTTTATTCAAGTTACAGCGTGCTTTTGCCTTGATGAAATCAACCTGAATTCGCGCGGCCCTCCACTTGAATTCACCGGATTCTCATACTTGCTTCAGCGTCGATTCACAAGCGTTTTTGCACTCTGAGAGTGGCTACATGCGTACGAATCGAATCTCAGCCCGGAGGCCTTTCATGCTTCACATGTTTCGTCTACGTTTTCTTGCGCTCATCGCCGTGCTCGCCGTATGCGCGCTGCCGGCGCTTCACGCCCAAACGCAGCGAGGATCGATCAGCGGCCACGTTAGCGATGCCTCGCACGCCGTCATTCAGAAGGCCCAGGTGCTTCTCATGCCTGGCAATCTCGCTACTACCTCGGATGCACTGGGCGACTTTGTTTTCACCGGCGTGGTTCCCGGCGACTACGCCGTCACCATCACTTCGACGGGGTTTAAGCCTTACACGGCGAAGCTCACGCTCGCAGCCGGCCAAACGGACAATGTCGATGCGGTCCTTCTGATCCTCTCCGGCAGCGAAGAGGTGATCGTCACCGCGACCAGCGGGCTGGACCAGGTTGAGGCTGTCAATGAAGAGATTGCCTCGCCGAACATCGTGCAGGTGATGCCCCAGACCGAAATTATGTCACTGCCCAACGCCAACGTAGCAGACGCGACGGGCCGCTTGCCGGGCGTAACCGTGCAGCGCGACGAAGGCGAGGCCGTCTACGTGCAGGTTCGCGGCCTCGATCCGCGCCTGACGAACACGACCATCGACGGCGTGACCATTCCTTCGCCGGAATCGACCGTGCGGCAGGTCCTGCTGGCCACCATTCCCGCCGACATGGTGCAGTCAATTGAGCTGAACAAAACGCTCTCAGCCAACCAGGACGCGGACGGAATCGGCGGGTCGGTCAATCTGGTTACGAAACTGGCCGGGGAGACGCCCACATTCGACGGCATCTCCACGCTGGGCTTTACGCCCATCGAGAACGGCCGCTACACGGGCCTTCTGGACTTTACGGTGGGCGAGCGTTTCGGCGCCACCAAGCGCTGGGGCGTAATCGCCAGCGCCAGCTACGATTACAACGGCCGCGGATACAACGACATTGAGCCGCAGCCGGACCTGAATCCCAATAACTTCACCAGTACCACCCCGTATTACGACTCCATCGATATACGCGAATATCGCCACCAGCGCCTGCGCTACGGCGGAGCCCTGGGCGTCGATTACAAGCTGAACTCTCATTCCAGCGTGGCCGCTCACGTCATCCTGACCGACTTCAAGGACTGGGGCGACAAGTGGACCTACACGGTCCAAACCGATGCCAAGCCGAAATTTAAATATTCAATACGGCGTCCGGACTTTGCCATCGGCAGCTTCTCGCTGGGCGGCAATCACACGTTTGGCAGCAAGTGGGTCACCTGGGGCTCCTCCGTCTCGCGCGGCCGCGAACTCAACGCCGGCGGCAATCCGGGAGGCGCCTTCGATGCCAGCAGCGAGTTGAAGAGCTGGGCAAAAGCCAATTGCGATTACTCCGCCGGACTCAACGGCAACCAATACCTTCCGCAGTGGACGCCAAGCTGCATGACGCCCAACGCTACATTGGGCGACAACATCTACAGCCTCTCCAACTACACGCTCGACAACATCAACACCAGCACCGGCCAGGCGACTCAGTTGAACCTGCAGGAGTGGGCCGCGATGGGATTCAACTATCACGCCGGCAAAC
>Ga0326728_10021064_pt1 | contig 12320 bp, 14 predicted proteins | sample MB3enrmetagenome_FD_207602 | JGI IMG/M metagenome (GOLD analysis project Ga0326728, IMG submission 207602) | Lab enriched peat soil microbial communities from McLean, Ithaca, NY, United States - MB31MN | ecosystem: Environmental > Terrestrial > Soil > Wetlands > Peat | place: USA: New York...
CGGACCTGCGGTGATGGGTTACTACGATAATTATCTAATCGACCCCACGAGTCGCATCATTTTGGAGGTGGAAGCGACCCCAGCACTATTCCATCAGGAGGCCGTGGCGGCGCGCAAAATGATGGAACGGGTCGAGAAGCTCGGGATACGAGCCGAGAGCCTGGGGGCAGACAAGGCATAGGGGAAAGGCGAGTTCCTCGCCTGGCTGTTGGCGCGAGGAGTACAGCCCCATATTCCGGTCATTGATCACCGGCACCAAACTAACGGCCGTTTCACTCACGATCATTTTCGCTATGATCCAACCGAGAATGTCTATTATTGTCCTCAAGGTGAAGCGCTGCGTTATCGGGGGCTGCAGCGCGGAAATCAAGCGAACTCTTACTGTGCGACCGAAGCGCAGTGCCAAGGCTGCCCACGAAAGAAATTGTGTACTCCGGGTTCCTACCGCAGGCTTGCGGTAAATTGGCACGAATCCGTTCGGCAGACGGTACGGGGCCTGGCCGGAACGCCTGCCTACCTGCGTTCCCGGAGGGTACGCTACCGGATCGAAGCTCTGTTTGCGGAGCTCAAACAGCGTATGCGCCTCGCACGGGTTCGGCTCCGTCGTTTATGGAATGTCAGTGAGCAATTCTTGTTGGCCGCCACGGCTCAGAACATGAAACGACTGGTGCAAGCCCTGGCGCAACGTCCGGCCGAAACATAGAGCGAGGTGGGATGAGAAGCCAAGCGGAGTAAGGATTAAGAAAATGGGTATTTAAGATATCCCAACCTCCCGGATATCAGGTCGACCGAAATATTTCATTTCCTTCAGTTTTTCAACAGTCTCAGTTCTTTTCGGAACGCTCGAAAGCCGGTAACACGCACCTTTAGATCCAAGGAGTTAGGAAACGGCCTGACGCAGGGATTTCGGAACACTCCCCAGCCGGCATCAAGGAGGCGCGGCCGGAAGCTGCTCAGCCAAGTGCTGTGGCGCGCCCTGGCTTCCCAGAACGCGGTTTCGGGGGACCCTGGAGATGATCTGCTGCTCCTTAGGCTGTAGTTCCACGATTACTGTCGCGGTAGGGGCGACCATCGCTGATCGCTCCTCCCTCCGCACAGGTCCCGTATTCGCCGCGGTGGAGGCGTGAAGAAGTTGGAAGTCCGCGCCGAGAACTGGTGAATGGCGGAGCAGGACGATACTTTTTTCGCGCCTGCAGCGCTAATATGGTATGAAAGAGGTGGGTTGTGAGAATGAACCCTTTTTCCGACACACTCAGTTTCCTTTTTCAACCTGCATGGACAACTGCGGTTTTCTGGCTGCTGCTGATTGCCAGCGTGACTATCGCAGTGATTACCTGGAAGCGCGACCCCCGGCAGCGCACAATTACCCACATCTGGAATTGGATATTCCGTCTGTGCATTGGGGCCATGTGGTGGCAGCAATCGTTATGGAAGTTGCCGCCAACGTACACGGATGGGCTGGATGGGACCGGCGGCTTGCACTATTGGATTGGAGAAATGGCGCACTGGGCCGCATTCGGTTTCCAGAGAAACCTTGTTGACCGAGTCATTCAGCCTCACTTTTATTTCTTCGCACCGCAGGTCTACGGGACCGAGGTGCTGATAGCTCTTTCTCTGATGCTCGGGTTCTTCAGTCGCATCGGCGGATTTCTGGGTACCTTGATGGCCGCCAACCTCTGGCTTGGTCTATACCGCGCACCCTATGAGTGGCCCTGGACGTACTTCTTCCTGATGGCAATCCAGATAACTTTTCTGGTGTACGCTCCCGGGCATAGCTTGGGTCTGGATGCGTTGCGGTCGAGTTCTCGCGTCAATTCTCCGGATATAAGCAATGCGCGGCGCGGGGTACGTTCGGTGGCCTAGGCAGACAGTGCTAACAGGAAACGCCGGGAATAAGGCGTCCGGAAGATGCATTCCCTTCGCTGTACGATTGAGCGTGTACGTTCAGCCGGGCTTTAATTAACCTGCTTTTGTTTGTGATCGGAACAAACTGGATCAGCGCGACGGGTGGCTAACGCACTATGGCACGACCTGCACAATCCGTTTCCATCGATGCCGCCGCTTATGCCGGCTACTTGCGTACCGTTTCAGGCCGTCTGCGCGTGGACCTCGCCTGGGAGAACCTCCGCGCCTTCCTGCCGACGAAGGCGCAGGGGCGGGCGCTGGACGTGGGTTGCGGCACCGGAGAGATAGCGGTGCGGTTGGCCGAGTTAGGTTTTCGTGTAGGCGCCCTCGATTCCGATCAAGGCATGCTCGCCGAAACCCAACGAGCCGTGGCGGAAGCTGGACTACAAGCGAGTGTCAGCGTGGTTCGTTCCAATGCCGAGGAGCTGTCCAATCGGTTCTCCTCAGCTTCGTTCGATGTCATCATCTGCCATAACCTGCTTGAATTCACAGATCGCCCATTCGAGATATTGCAGGCAATCGAACGGCTTCTTGCAAGAAGCGACGAAGCCGTCGCGTCGATCATAGTGCGCAATCGCGCGGGTGAGGTACTGTCGGCTGCCATTAGGGCCGGCGATCTCGCAATGACAGAAGACAATCTGACCGCGGCCAAGGTGCGCGGTAAGCTGGCAGACCAGTTGATGTCCGTATTTACACCTGCCGAGCTGCGAGCCATGCTGGCGGATGCGCGTCTGGAGGTAGTTGCTGAGTACGGTGTCCGCGTCTTCACGGATTATTTGCCGGAGCAGTTGGTCAATGATTCCGCGGGCTACTCGCGCTTGTTGGCGCTGGAGCAAAAACTCGGTAAACAGCCAGAGTTCGCCGCGATTGCCCGGTACACGCAGGTAATTGCGCGACCGCCAGGAACCTGTGCTCGCCTGCAGGACAAACGCGATGAGCAGCACTAACCAGCTGTTGAAGGTCCAGGAGCCTATGCCAGCCGCAGCAACCGGTTTTTCGCTCGGGCTGGGACTGACGAACGAGTGCAACCTCGCGTGCGTGTTCTGCTATCGCGATCCCAATCGGGTTGACCGTCTCACTCTGGAGCAGGTGCGCGCGATCATCGAAGGGCTACCGGTGCGCTCGGTCAATCTGGGCACTGGCGAAAACGGCATGCACCCGGATTTCAAGGCTATCCTGCAGTACCTGCGCACGCAGCCAGTCAAGCTGACCATCACCTCGAATGGGCATAGCATCGCGGTTCTTAAAGACGGCGAACTGCGCGGCTTTCACGACGTTGAATTCTCACTCGACTATCCGAACGAAGCCGCGCAGGACGCGCAACGCGGTCCGGGCAACTGGGCCCTGGTTCATCAGCAGGCGAGCCGCTGCGTTCAGCTTGGAATACCGGTGACGATCATCGCGGTGATGATGAACTCCAATTACCTGCGTCTCGCGGAGGTGGCTCGGATCGCCAGGCGATTCAGCGCCCCACTGCGGGTCAATGTGTATCAATCCGTGCGTTCGGACCGGTATGCGGTTACCTACGAGCAGTACTGGGAGGGTTTTCGCAGGCTATTCGCGGAAACCGACGTCATCGATATCGGCGAGCCGCTAGTGCGCGCCATGGCCGGGCTGCCGCCCCGCAAGGGAGGCTGTGGTCTCACGACAATTCGTGTCACACCGCGCGGCACAATCCAACCCTGCGTCTATTGGCCCGGTACTGGTGAACAGTTATCGGCTCTGGTGAAGGCGGGCGAAAACGTCAGGAAGAGTGTTCCGTTTGAGCAAGCGCGGGTGTTGCCTGCAGCCTGCAAGCCCTGCGCTTTTCGCGAGACCTGTCGCGGTGGATGCGCGGGCCGCCGCCACATCCAGAATGCTTTGCTCAAACCAGATTGCTATTGCCCCGTGATCCGTGGGGAAGCGGCGAAACTTGCAATCAGGATGGCAGCCGGCCGCGATCTGCCGAAGTCGGAAAGCTCCTGCACGACCATTGTTATTGCCCGCGATGGAAACCCGAACCTAATGCAGCACGAGTCCCCAGACGACAAGGGCGACCCCTGCCATGGCGCTGACAAACGAAGATTTCCAGAAGATGCTCAGGTCTGTGAGCAACGCGATCGAGCATAGCACCATCGAGAACTGAAGGAACAACTCCGCACTCCCGTAGTACTTCCACTTGCGCGTTAGAGTCTGGGATTCTCTTTCGAGCTTCTGTGCCATGGCCCGCGCCTCATCGGAGTCCTTGGTTTGCCGGTCGCGCTCTTTGCGAAGCTCTGCGGCGACGCTTGCGCCGACAGCGCCGTTCAGTTCGGCGAGCCGGGCATCCACGTCATACAAGCGGGCGTTGCTGTCGTTAGAATGGGTATATGCCCACCAATCGGCGATCTTGGTCTCGACAATGACCTTCTCGGTGCTGGTGTGGTTCAGCAGCATAGCGACGAACGCCGAGAGCACGGCAAGGACCGCGATGGTTAATCCGATGCCTTTATTGCCGGTCTCGCGGGCGTGCTTCACGTGTTCGTGAACTTCGTTACCGTGCAGTGACAAGAAGGTGGCCTCCTGACCTTTGGTAGAGGAATCCCGATGATGCGATTCATAAACCCAGCGAAAATTACATTGTATCTGCTGTATGCGGTGCTTTGCGGAGTGCTGTGGTGCGGTCCGGCAGCCGGGCACAACTCCGCGCAGGGCGGAACCGCCGTCCAGCCACAGGCGCGCAAGACCAGCCCGCCGTACAGCGGCGATTTCTCTGTGTTCGAGACCAAAGACCGCGCGCAGAAGCTCCAGGTGGAGCGCGTAATGGACATCCTGGGCATCAAGCCAGGTATAACGGTAGCCGATATCGGCGCCGGCTCGGGTTGGTTTACGGTGCGGGCCGCCCGGCGAATCGGGAGCGCGAGCAAGGTTTATGCCGTGGACATTAATCCTGACTTCCTTCAGCATATCCGCCAGCGTGCGCAACGCGATGGACTTCGCAATATCGAGACCATTCTCGATAAGGACGACGACCCTCTGCTGCCGCCCCGCAGTGTCGATTCTGTGCTGCTCCTGAAGACCTACCATGAGGTGGCGAAGCCGGTGCCGTTCCTGAACAACCTGCGGAAGGCGCTGAAGCCAGGCGCGCGTGTCGGCATCATCGACCGCAACGGCAAGGGCGATGATCACGGTATCGATGCCGCCGTCGTCATTGAGGAGGCGCGCCAGGCAGGCTACAAGATTGCCGGCCGATATGACTTCGTAAAAGGCGATGAAGGAGTGGAGTATTTTCTGGTGTTTGTTGCGCGGCACGACGGCAACTAAGCTTGCCTCGGTGCGCGCAGCACCCGCACGAAGGTGAGGAGAATGCGACTAGCCGCCCGGATTGTTCCCAGCATGTTCCCCGAGACTTTTGACCTCCCACCTGCGCGGCGGCGATGGTCCACGGGAACTTCCAAGATCCTCAACCCTGCTTGAGCGGCGCGCATCTGCATCTCGAGATTCCAGCCGTAGGTTTCTTCCTTCATCCCCAGGTTCTTGAGGGCATCGCTGCGGATGGCGCGGAAGGGGCACATGTCGCTGTACGCAACCCCATAAACCAGCTTGAGCAGAATGCCGGCTATGCGTCCGGCCAGGGCTTGCGCTGCGTTCATACTGCCCGGTTCGCGCTGCCCGCGCAGCCGGGAGCCGATAACGAAGTCGTGTGTGCCCGCCAGGATCGGCCCGAGCAAACGGTCCATTAGGTCAGGACAATCACTGCCATCGCCATCGAGAAAAACGAGGATGCCGGCCTCAGCCGCCGCCAGCACTCCCGCGCGGCAGGCACGTCCGTACCCGCGCCTGGACTCGATCACAACGCTCGCCCCGGTTTGCTGCGCGCGTTCGGCCGTGCGATCGGTGCTGCCGTTATCGACGACGATCACTTCATCTACAAGCTGGGCCGGAATGGCACGCACCACCGCTGCAATGGTCTCCTCCTCATTCAGTGCCGGGATAATCACAGAGATACGCGGCGGAATGATGGCGCCATTCATTGGCACCGAAGCTTGGAGTTGCCCTTGCTGCACGGTCACAGGCTCCAATGCAGCCCGCAGTCGGCACACGCGACATGCGGATGGTCACTCAGCAGCGCTCGTCGAAAGTCCCGGTACTTGGCGCCGTTCCAAATCTCGCGCAAAGTCTGCCGGGTGGCATCGCCCAGGGTGAAAGTTTGGTAACCACGCAGGGAAAACGGTGCGACGCAACACGGAAGCGCGCGTCCGTGCGCGGTGAAGTACATGAGCGTCCATGGCCGGCGGCACAAGGACCATGGCTGGCCCGGCGTCTTCCTGTGCAGGCTCGCGCTCGGATGGGTCGCACCCGAGGCGTTGAAACGAATACCGAGCCTTTGCGCCAGTTTCTCGGCTTCGCGAATGACGCTGGTCTGCTCGTCGTCGAGCCGCTCGAACAGAGATGACTCGGGCCGTGCCAGACTCTGACCTTCCGGAAAGTAGACCAGCCGCTGAAGATAAACTTCGTTTATCCCGAGTTTATGAGCCAGTTGGACAAGTGCGGGAAGCTGCGCCACGGTTTCTTTCAATCCGGTCAACCACAGCGAAACGCGCGGAGCAGCCAAGTTCAACTCGCGCCGCATGGCCGTAAACGCGTCCACATTCGCAACGATACGGTCGAAGGTATCTGTGCCGCGCACCACCTTGAAAGCGGTCGGCTCGGCAGCATCCAGCGAGACGCGCAATTCGTCGAGTCCCGCGTCGATCAACTCTCTCCCTTTGCGCAGGGTCAAAAGCGTGCCGTTGGTGTTGAACAGTACGCAGGCGCCGCGGTCTTTAAGATAGCGGATCATGCGGGGCAGTTCAGGGACCATCATTGGCTCGCCGACGCCATGCAGCACGAACCGGTCAGTATCTGGGAATTGATCTACGATACGGGTAAACAGGCCCCAACTCATGTCTGCGGGCGGTTCCAACTCCTCGAAGGTCCGCGGACAGGTCTCACACCGCAGGTTGCACCGGTTGGTCGTCTCCAGGTAAAGGCAAACCGGATCGGCTTCGACGATCTCTCTCCGCTCATGGTCCCCACGCTCGAAATAGCGGTCCTGACCGGAATTACTTGGAGCAGGTTGCACTTCGGCTCTCCTCAGCCAAGTCGGCTCGGAGGGACTGTCCTTCCGATTGCCGGCGGCTCAACCAACTGACGAACCCGAGTAACGCAAACGGAAGGTAAAGCAACAGGTTGATCCGGAACTGCACCGGTCCGCTGGTCCGCAATAGGAGCTCATAGAGGACGAAACTCGCCACGGTCAAGTACAAGGCAGGCACATAAAGCCGCAAACAGAGTATCGGGACCAACCACAGGAAATACCAGGGGTAATGTGGCGATACAAGCAAAGTGAAGGCCAAAGCCAACCTGATTGCGTCCGCAAGGTAACCGTCGCCACTAAGAGGCCGCCGGACAATCGACCACAGTCCCATCACGAGCAACACCGCCGCAGCGAAAACCAGGTACGCGCCGCCTGATGATTGTGGCAGTCCAAACAGCCGGGCGGCCGCACTCAGCGGAAAAATACCCCAGCCCTGCAGCAGGCCTTCTTCCTGGAAATAACCCGGAAGAAAACCGAAGGCGCCCAGTCCAGCGCTCGCATAGGGCAGGTATGCCAGCAGTGCGATTGCAGCAAACGTTACGGGCATCTGCCAATCGCGACGACGATAAAGAGCGGCAAACAGGACAGCCGGGAAAAACTTGATGAGTGCTCCCCCAGCCAACGCCGCCCCGGTGAGCGCCGACAGCTCACGCTTCTTCGCCCACAGCGCCAGCGCAACGAGCGCTACGACAACAGATTCGATATGTCCACTGCTGGCAATCTCCCACACGGCCAGCGGATGCCATGCGTAGATGAGCACACGTTCGGGCGGCAGGCCCGAGGCAACGAGCAGTTTGATAAGCAGCCAGATGGCCAGCGCCTCGAAACCCAGCATTACTGTCTTCATCCAGATCACGGACTCGCTGATCCGGGTCACGCTCAAGAAAATAACTTGCGCCAGCGGCGGATAGATCGTGTGGGCGTAATCGCGCCGGTTGATACGGGGATAAATCAAATCATCGCGGAGTGGCGCCAGTTCCTTGCCGGAGGGGACGAACCGGTACGGGTTCACTCCAGCAGCCTGCACGCGGCCGTCCCAGATGTAGCGGTAAATATCGTCTGAAAGGAACGGCGGAGAGAACAGAATGCTCACGCGAAGAAGGCCGGCGAAGATAAGCACCAGCGCGAGAACCGCCCGCCTGGGTTGTGCGTGGCATACCACCCAGACCGCGATGACGTAGACGATTCCCTGGAGCAGCGCCACAGCGACAAACCAGGGGAGATTGCCGTGTCTCTGCAGGACGAGGCCAATCCCCTGCAGCGCAAGCAGCGGACACGCCAACCCAGTGAGCGCCACGGCGGGCTTGCGGATTTCAAACATCAAATGCCTGCTCCGGCGGAGAGTTGTAGCCCAAGCCGCTTGCCCTCACCTTGATTGATTAACTGTCGCAGGTACTCGCGAGTATGTGGCGCCGCGTAGCCGGTCTGCGTTCCGCCGCCGTGAGCCTTGGCGAAAAACAACTCCCGGCAAAGCCAGCCAAGCGAGATCGCATCATCGACGTCGTACCAGGGCGGCAAAAGTTTCGTTTCCAGCCCGATCTCTCGGGCCCGATCGAGCGTGCTGGCGAGCACGCTTGCCGTGCTCCAGGCAATCTCCTCGAACAACCGTGGATGCGCGCGCTTCAGACCGATAAGGTAGTAACCTCCGTCCTCCGCCGGCCCGAGGATCAGGCGGTCGCCGGGAGCACGGAGCGCGTCAACAGCCTCACGGAGCAGGGCAGGGGGCAATGTGGGGCTGTCGGAGTTAATGAGGCACATGGATTGATAGCCGGCTGCGAAGAAGTCTTCAGCCGCGTGGAAGAGCCGTTCTCCCAGATCCGCGCCGCGTTGCGCCAGCAGGCGAAACCCCGGCGGCAACAGGCCGTCGAATGCCGCTTCCGCGCCGACGGGCGTGTACGCCGCGAATGCATCAATTCCCCCGCGGGTGCACGCTTGCGCGACCACGGAACCGACATCGCGCAGGAAACAGGTGTTGAGCGTGGCCGCTTCGTCCTGCCGAAGCGGCGGAACCAAGCGTGTTTTCGCATAGCCGACCCGCGACGCCTTGGCCATCACGGCGAGGGCGCAGAAGGCGTTCAGGCGTGCCGGGCCCGACGGGTGAAGCATGTCGTATTGGTTGCACATTCTGGGGGACGAATTCTGCCGGCCTCCGCCGGCCAAAGCACCTGAAATAAGATAACGCGGCTGCCTTTGCGTCAACAACAAAAGTGACCATCAGGATTTGCTTACCGGCAAAGCTTCGCGGGAATGTTTTTACCAATCAGTTGAATACCATGCAACTTTTGAGCGGGTTGCGAATCGACTTTTTCATGAGGATTGTGCAGGGCTTGTTGTTCCTGTTCGCAATGGTGCTCGCCGCTAATGGTCCGGCCGCTGCAGCGGGCGAAAACGCGATTCCGGTGGTCGTGGAACTGTTTACCTCCGAAGCCTGTTCCAGTTGCCCGCCGGCAGACGCGCTGCTGACCAAGCTCAGCGAGCAGCGAGTGGTGAATGGGGCCGAAGTATTCGTATTGGGCGAACACGTCGATTACTTTAACCACTTAGGATGGACCGACCGTTTCTCATCCGCTGCGTTCACAGAACGCCAGTACGGATATGCGAAGAGGTTTCACCTTTCTTCCGTCTACACGCCGCAGATGGTTGTCGACGGGCGCTTCGAAGGCCTGGGGAGTGACGCGGCCTCCGTCGAGCGAGAAATAGGCGCCGCTGCGCACAGTGGAAAGACGGCTAGCGTCTCATTGAAGTGGACAGCTCAGAATGCGTTACGCGTGACCGTGGCCGGCGCTCCCGGCGAGTCCTCTGCCGTACTACTGGCGATCACCGAAGATCGGCTGACGACTTCAGTGGCCGACGGCGAGAATAGCGGGCGAGTCCTCCGGCACAGCGGCGTTGTTCGCCAATTGCGCCAGATTGGAATGACTTCTGGTAGCGTCTTCGCGGGCACGGCCCCGATCGCCCTAGCGGCAAGTTGGAAAACCCGCGACCTGCAAATCGTCGTTTTTGTCCAGAGACCTGGAAACCGGGAAATTATTGGCGCTGCCGCGGTGAAGTTCCCTTGTGGAGTTCCAGCCGAGAGTTGCGGAGGGTATACCGGATGGGCTTCAGAAGTCTCTAATCCTAGGTTGCCGATTCTAAGTGAACGAAATCTGCGGCCCAGGCTGGTTCAAAACGTGCTGGCCTGAGTCTGCGCAATGCAAGTAGACGCGTCAAAGCCGCCAGTTCTGCCTAACTGAGAGACAAAAACCCCCAAGGTCCCGAGAAGTCCAGGATTCTGCCCTTCAGAGCAAATCTTCTTCGTCTCGAGGAGCTTCACTCCAAGACGATCTCCCAAGTCATCGAATCATCGTAGTCCTTACTGCCATTCGTCTCCAGGCTACCGTTCTTGTCCTCGGCCGCCCATCTCATTGCCGCATTAGGCCCTCCCGCAATGCGATACCGCAAAAAATCCAATCCCTTAGGAGTAAGAACAAATCGCTCCCTGTTGAGTGCAATCAGTTGCACCTGTTCCAGAAAGTCAACCCACTGCCGAAAACCAGAGCCTTCGTACAACTCCGGGTAATGCCGCGCAGACTCATTGTAGATCCCCTTCAGCCGCTGAATGGAAAGTCCCAATCGTCCGGCAGAACTGACCAATTCGAGCGCCGGGACCTGGGTGTCCCAAAGCATGGCGTTGTCTGGATCGAAAGCTAACGCAATCCGTACCGCCGTGAACGGCTCGAAACCGGCATCCTCTGCAACAGGGTCATTCTTGGGCCATAATGTAATCACCGCTGCGAGGATGGCAATGGCCGCTCCCACAAAAAGGACGAAAGTCAGGATCGACATAGGCACCTCCTTTCAGCCGGCGCTCCAGCACTTGAAGAAGCGAAGCGTAGTTGCCTTGCCCTCTTTGCCTGCCCTGCGTGATATTTTGCGCGTGCCAAGCGGGCCACCGCTGCGGACCGGCTACACAGGAAGCCATTGTTCTTTACTTCTCACCTCCTTCGCTTTTCCGACTAGGCATCTCGCAGCAAATGGAGGCGGCCGTACCGCCCTCCAAAAATTGCTATAGTTCAGGCGGCTACGCCACGGGTCTGTTGGCGCAGCTCTTCTTCTGCTCGCAGCCAATCTTCCAGATCGTGCCCATCCTCCTTCCCGCGACGTTCATACAACTGGTAGGCACGTACGCGGATGATCTCCCCATCGAGGCTTGGGTTGGGACTGGCCTGTGGTTCCGATCTTGTCGTCTTCTTTTTTGGGGCTGTCACGGTTAGGCCTCCTTTTAGGCTGAGATATTGAAAGACACTGGCCCGCTCGGTGGCCGCAAGGGAGACCGATTGGGCATTTCGCAAACTCGCAGCCGTTTTTGCCGGCCATGCCCTTAGCAGCCTTGGTTGTGGCTGCACACTCTTCGGCATCTCACGGCCGGTTCGGCGCCCAGCATGGATGCCGATCCAAGACTTACTAAGCGGCCTCCTCATCCCCACTTCGCTTTCTCCTTTCCTCTATGAGCGGAATAATGGGTTCCGTTGTTTTGCTTACGTTCGGCTTTATAGTCACCCGTACGCCGTTCCCGGGATCGAAGACCAGGGTCATCGTCGTAGAACACTTCCGGCAGAGCCAAAAGTACTCGACCGCGCCTGCTACGCTGCTATCAGATGTCGGTTGGGACTCGAGTGAAAAAAGTTTTCCGTCGTGAAGGTAGAGGAACTTCGCCAAGCAACCATGATTCGCACACGTACTGACCATCGCCCCTCCCTTCCCCCGCATGTCGCGAGGTCAGTCTCATGTGCTGGACTGCTGCTGCATGGGTCCGCAGCGATCTAGACCAGCCATATGGAGCAATGGAATACTGGCGTTCGCATAAACCGAACGCCAGCTTTTATGTTTCGGGACCGTGGGCCCAGTTCAAGCTGACAATAAACTGTTCGCCCCGCGTTCTCAGTGATGAATCTCACAGTAACCCGGCCCGTTTCTCATATCATGCTCACTACAAAAACTTTCCCTTGTGTCTCTTTTTGACACGAGAGCGTTCCACTGGTAACGGTTGCAGCTGTTCAGGATCTACGCGATCTCCGCCTTCTCATACAGTCTTGGGTCCGCCCATTTGCCATGGCGGGCCCGAAGTCTCATTCGCGGAAACCAGGCTGGACCGGTAGGGAGTATGTTTCCCAGGTGACGCGAACGCGGTTTCTGGACCATGATCCTACGCTAGTGTTCTGTTTCTAACGCTTCGTTACAATGTCTGACCTTACGAGCAATCGAGCGCGCCGAGGCCGTCCAGATGAAAGGTTCAGGGCGGTGGTTGCGCTGGCGTATGTAATCTCGAATCGCCCTT
>Ga0326728_10021065_pt1 | contig 12319 bp, 9 predicted proteins | sample MB3enrmetagenome_FD_207602 | JGI IMG/M metagenome (GOLD analysis project Ga0326728, IMG submission 207602) | Lab enriched peat soil microbial communities from McLean, Ithaca, NY, United States - MB31MN | ecosystem: Environmental > Terrestrial > Soil > Wetlands > Peat | place: USA: New York...
GTGCCAGGTCAGCCCGAAGCCATCCTGCAACACATAAACCTGGTTCGCGGCTTGGGGATGATGAGCGGTGAGCAGCATGGCATCCAGTAGATGCTCAATATGAATGTCATTCATGTGTCCGCGGCCCTGATCGACCAGGTAAGCCGTGCCGGACACGATTTGCCGCGCGGGAGCTTCGCTCCAGTATTTGCTGCGTGGGCCATAAATGATGGATGGCCGCAGGACTACGGTTTCAGGCGCACCCCGCCAATCACCGATGATCTTCTCGGCAGCGGCCTTGTTCTTCGCGTAGTCCGACCGCAAAGGCGGTTCGAGTGGCGAGCTCTCCACGAGAGCACTTTTTGGCCGGGAGCCGTGGACGACGGCGCTGCTGAGATATACGAAACGACGGACGCCGGCGCCTTGCGCGGCTACGAGCGCGTTTGTGAGCCCTTGCACGGTTGCCGCCCGATCGCCGGTGACACAGTGAAACACCGTATCGGCGCCTTCGAAAACGTTCTTCAGGGTCGCGGGGTCGCCTAAATCGGCGATGCGCTGCTGCAAGCCGAAGCGGGCGAGGTAGGCGCTGCCGGGGCCGATGCGGTGAATGATGGGTGCCACTTGCGCGCCTTGCCTGACTAGACGCTCGACCATGGCGCCGCCGACAAAACCGCCTGCCCCGAGCACAACATACTTTGCGTCGGCCCGGGCAGCGTCATACGACCTGTCCAAACTACTCACCGTGAAATCACCAATTGACTGCGATTCGAGTAGCAAAGCGTGATCGTATCCACGCTTTTCCTTGCCTCAGCCGCCGTGACGACGTTCTCTGCCGGCTCGCGGCGGCAAGCGTGGGCAAAATTCCTCAACTGCTGTGCTAGCGCGTAGATGAATCGTGCACCACCGTACCAACGCGGGTCACACTGGACCTCGGCATTCACCACTTTGCCGCCGGCCACACAAAAACGGAACCGGTTCCCATCATCGTGGTCCCATTCGATCCAGCCGTGTTCAAATTCCAGTCGATAAACATTCGGCATCGTCACGGAACGACTCATGCGCAACGAGCCTCGCGCGTCACCGGCAGTCAAGTTCGCCACGCAATCGCACTCGACTCCATCCGCTGACGCATCGTCGAAGAACTCGACCACGCGGGTCTCTCCCAACAGCCATTGGAGCAGGTCCAGCGTGTGGACGCCGGAGTCCATGAGCACACCGCCGCCAGCGATCTTGCGGTCGAAGAAGGAAAACGACATGGCCGGCCAGCCGTAGGGTCCGCCTTCCGTGATCTCGAAGGCGCGCGCTGCGCCAAGCGCGCCGGCGTCTATCATGCGCTTGATCTCCTTGACGCTGGGAAACAGGCGGCGGAACATATTGACGGTGAAGACTTGGCCCGTTTCGTTGACTACCCTTTCTATCTCGTCACATTCGGCCGAGTTCATCGCCATGGGCTTTTCGCAGAATACATCGATACCCAAGCGCATGGCGTTGACGCTGGCACTCTTGTGAAATGAATGGGGCAGGGCGACGATGGCTGCGTCCGGCCGCAGTTCCTCCAACATCTGGCGATAATCGCAAAAGAACTTCGCTTGCGGAAATTCTTTAAGCAGATTTTGGCCGCTCTCTTCGTTCAGGTCGGCGGCGCCCACCAGTTCAAGATCCGCCTGAACTTCCTTGAGTACCGGACAATAAATGACGTTGGCGACAGCACCGCAACCCAGAATGGCCACCCGAAGGGTCATCGACTGAAAAGACCTCTATGTCGTAATCATGAGACGCAAGTGATCTTGCGTTGAGCATTCGCCATCACATTGGCGTCCTGAGTCGACGCGCTTGAAATTGCATTGATTCAGGTGCTCCTAAGAATACCATTTGCACACATTCTGTTCAGAGCTCACGAAGAACTCAGTTGCGCCTGTTCCGGCCAATCAGGCTGCGATAGATGGCGACGGTCTGCTCAGCGGTTTCACGCCACGAAAAAACTTTGACCCGTTCCAATCCCCGGCTGCGAAGTTGGCTTTTCAAGTCTGCGTCGACCGCAAAGCATCGCAGCAGCCGTACCAGTTCCGCGCGATCATCCGGATCGAAAAACATGGCGGCGTCTCCCGCGATCTCCGGCATAGCCCTGCGGTTCGAACACAACAAGGGCGTACCGGACGCCATAGCTTCCGTGACCTGAAAACTGAATGATTCCCAAACCGACGGATTCACGAAGAAATCAGCCCGCCGGTACAGTGACGGAAGCTCTTCCGGTAGAGCATCGACCAGTCGCATCTTCGGGAAACAGCGCAGCGAGCTCCATTGCTGGCGAAGCATTTCATAGTCCCACTGCTTTCTCGCCGCAATCACGAGAGAATGATCCGGCAGTTGGGCAGCGTCGAATGCTTGCACCAGCGCGTCAGTATTCTTCCACACGTTATAGCCGCCGACGTACAGGATGTAAGGCGAATCGATCTGGTATTTCCCAGCAACCTCAGCGTCGAGAGGCGATGGACCCGGATGAAATTCCGGAGCGGGCGCCAGGTACACCCGACGCGCCTGCCGTTCCCGTGCGATCTTCCATTGGATCAGTTCGTTGCGGGCCACATCCGAAACCGTAATGATCACGTCGGCCCGTGTGTAGTTGACCACCTCGAATTTCCAGTACCACAACTTCTGTTTGAGCCCGGGATAGACCTCACGCCAATGCGTGCGTTCATAGGAATTGTGAACGGTCAGAACCAGCGGGCAGGGCTTCAGCACCGGGATGCCCCGCTCGGCCGGCGCATGGAATACATCCAAGCCCAACTCACGAACTTTACGCGGCAGCGCCCAATCGACCCAAAGCGTTTCCCGCGGAGCGCTGAACACGACAGTGGTCGCGCGTACGCCTTCGAGATGCGCGGGGTGGAGTTCCAACGGAGAAAACAAGAAGATTGCAACATCGTCGCGTTGCGATAACGCCCGCAAGAGTTGCGTAGTATAACGCGTCAGTCCACGAATTTCCGGGTTCGTGAGAACCGATCCATTGAATCCGATCCGTAGGACGGGAGAAGACATAGGTTTACGGATTAGGGGTGCGCCCGAGCGCCTTTAGCGATACCCGTCGCACCAGTGCCCGCAGCAATAGCCGCGCGCCGACATGATCGAGCCGTTTCTGCAATCGCGGCTTACGGTGATCAGCCCCCGGGCGGCTCATCACTGCGGCGAATGTAGCCCCGAGTTCAACCATGCGCCCACTGAATTCCTGGAAATCCTCCGGCTGCCACAAGGAGACGTGCTTCTCGTGCACATTGCCGTGTTCTTCCTGTTGCGGCCAGAAGCTGAGTGGGGTAGTGAGGATCACGGTGTCGCAGCATTTCAGGAGCCGATTCAGTAACTCCCGGCCTGTTGCTTTGTCCATGTGCTCGATGACGTCGCAGATAAGGCCGACGTCGAAGTGTCCAAGTGTTTCGACCAAGCTCAGAGCATCGCCTATATGCACCTTGTCGTACACGGCATCCCACACGGGATTTCGATAGTCCTCGAAGATCTCAATTCCTTCGATGCGGACTTGCCATTCTTCTCGGCGAAAGCGACCTTGCCACGCTTCCAGATATTCACGTGCAACCACCCCCCATTTGCCGAAGCCGACGCCGATATCGAGGATCGACCGCGGCTTTAACCTTTGTAATTCGGTCGCTACAAAGGGGAGATTGCTGGCGTCACTGACTCCCAAGTATTTTCTCCTTTTACCAAACTAAAAATGTTCTCTACGCTGGACTGGGTTCTGCTTCTACAAATCCGTTTGCCGTTCGCCAACTCATTACCATTCTCACTAAGAAGAACGCGCAGATCACGCCTTCCACCGCGAGCAGGACGGCCAGCCGGTAAATCGACGAAATCGCCATCGAACGTACCACTAACAGGTTTCCCAACACCAGCGCGGCGCTCAACATCAGTGGCTCGCGCAAGGGTGCGAAGACGCGGAGTCCTTCCGGCTTCCGGGCGTGAAAGAAAGCCAGCAGCCAGGTACTCTGCAGCGCCGTTTGAAAAATAGCGAACCCGGATATTCCGTAGTGATAGACCGCGTAGGTGCCGAGCGTCCAGGTCGGTATTGCCACCCACAAGCAGAGACGAAGGTTGAACCACGCGTCATCCTGGGCAAAAAACAATTCAGACAGGGGCACGCCGACGGCCAAGAACATGGCGGTAACACAATAAGCGTAGAGCAGCGGCTGCGCCGGGAACCACTTTTCGGTAAATATCAAGGCAATGATGGGCGTGCTCAAGCTAGCCAGAACGGCACAAGCCGGCCAGGCAATGCTGGCGTTGATACGCAAAGATTTTTCCACCCGCGACCGGAGCAGCGTGGGATCGCTGGCCGCGCTGCTGAATGCGGGCAAGTAAATGCGCGCCATCGCGTTGCAAATTACCAGCGGATAAAGCGACAGCGTGGATGCCCAGGAAACATATCCCACCGCATTCTTGCCAAGCAGGCGCGCGATCATGATCGGTGGGAATGCCAGCGTTGCCATGTTCAGCAGCGACCCGCCCTGGTACACCAGGCTGAAGCCCACGTGGGGGCGGATCGAAGCCCAGGAGAATCGCCGGAATGGCGGACGGGCGATCAGGTTGAATGCCAGACTGCCGAACAAGTCGCGGCACCCCATGGCGACTACGTAGCACCAGATACCCCGATGAAGAAACACCAATGTAGCCAGCAGGACGGTATAAATGAGGCTTTCGGCTGCCTCCACCGCGCTCACGACTTTGAAGCGCATAGCGCGCTCAAGCAGTGCGAGGGGCACCATTCGCTGGTTGCGCACAATCAAGAGCACAAGGAAAACGGCGGCAGGAAGGTAATTCTCGGGCCCCAGTTTCACCAGTCGCAGCGCCTCCGGCAAAAGCGCTCCAATCACGACCGCGAAGGTAATCGAAATTCCAAGAATCACCTTCTGGGCGCTCGCCAGTTCGGTTGGTTCCAGATCGCCGCGCTTGCGAATCAGGGCAGCTTTCAGCCCCAGGTCACCAAAATAGCCGAGGATTCCCTGGGTCACGAAGATCAGAATCGCGAAACGTCCGACGATCTCCGGACCAAGCCAGCGCGATACGGCCACGCTGCTGCCCACGCCGAGTCCCATGACGACGACTTGACGGATCACCAGGGCGATGGCGGCACCGCTCATCTTCCCGCGAAACAGCGTCTGCAACAAGGCACGGTAGCCGGACGACGGAGGAACCGAAGCACAGGCATCGGCGATGTCGCCGGCTTCGCGTGGCAAACTTTCATCGACAAGCGGCGGAAGTTCCTTCATCACTTGCCAATTGTGGGTTGCATGGTGCGTTGAGTTTCAGACTGCGGGGAAAGCGCGGTAGGGGCCGCGGGGATCTCGCCGCCTGCGATGCGTGAGTAAAGATTCAGGTCGGAAGAGACCATATCGCGCACCAGTTCGCTGAACGTGGTCCGCGCCGACCATCCCAGGCGCTGGCGCGCCTTGCTCGCATCTCCCAGCAGAACATCTACTTCGGCGGGCCGCAGAAAGCGTTCGTCGAGCACCAGATATTTGTAAGGATCGAGTCCGAGCAGGCCGAATGCGGATTCGAGAAATTCCCGCACCGAGTGGGTCTCTCCAGTAGCGATGACGTAGTCGTCTGGTTCTTCCTGCTGCAGCATCAGCCACATGGCTTCCACATATTCACGCGCGTGGCCCCAATCGCGTTTCGCCTCCGGGTTGCCCATACGGATTTCAGTGGCCAGCCCGAGCTTGATCTGCGCCGCCAACGAAGAAATCTTGCGGGTGACAAATTCCATGCCGCGCCGGGGCGACTCATGGTTGTACAACATGCCGCAGGATGCATGCAGTCTATAGGCTTCCCGATAGTTCCGGGTGAGATGATAGCCGGCGACTTTCGAGATTCCGTAAGCTGATCGCGGACGAAAGGGCGTAAGCTCGTTTTGCGGAGCCGGCGCGGAACCGAACATTTCGCTCGATCCAGCGAAATAAAACTTCGCCTTGGGCACAACGTCGCGGCAGGTTGACAGCAAATAGTGAGTACCGTTGACGTTGACCTCGAAGGTTGAGAACTCGTCTTCGAACGAATAACTGACATAGCTTTGAGCTGCCAGATGATAAACCTCGTCCGGCTGCACGGCGGCAACGACCTTCATCAGACTGGGATAGCTCTCTAGGGACGCCGCGTGCAGTTGAATCTTATCCCGGAGATGCTGGATCCGTGACAGCCGGTGCTGAGGGTCCTCAATCGCCACCCGGCGGACAATGCCGTGGACCTCATAGCCTTTTTCCAAGAGCAATTCCGACAGATAGCTTCCATCTTGTCCTGATATCCCAGTAATGAGCGCACGTTTTTGATTAGCCACGGTTGATCTCTATGATTAGAGTGGGACGTAAGAGCCCACAGCCTTAAATTGAGGACATTAAATCTACAGCTTTCCTCGAAAACTCGCTCATACGGCCCTGGCCCTGGGTTCGCAATGGGGTATCGCGAGTATCCAAGGCGCTCGGGAAGAACCAAGGCAGTTTAGCACAGCACAAAGGTTTCCCAATGCCTCGCCGGAGCGGCGCTGGCAAACCGTTAAAGGCAAAGGCTGGGGCCATTACTAAGCATTGGAAATCTCTTTCACACTCTGCCCGGCATCCCGCCAGGGCTTCAAAAACATCCTCGAAGAAAGCACATATAAAAAATCTTCCCGGCCACTCCGAACGTTGTACAATCAATTGCACTTGTTGATCGCGTGTCCCCCGGATGAGCTCTGCGGTTTAGCCTGCCTCCTCGCGGCGAAACCATCGGTTTGCATGGAGTGGTGAATGGAGCCTGAAAATTCGTTTCGGATGTTGATGCCTCGCAAAGACGAACTGCAGGCCTCCCATCCCACCGAGGGCGGTGCTTTCCCTGTAGCGCACCACCGAACCTTCAGCCATGTTCCCAGTCTCTGGGATTATTGGCCGATCGTGCTCCGGCACAAGTGGACGATCTTGTCTGTCATGCTGGTAGCGTTGCTGGTGGGTGGGGTGGTTTCCTTTTCAACCACGCCCGTTTACGAGGCGGTCGGCCGCGTCGTAATCAATCGCGAGGGAGCCGACACCGCAGGCCTGAAGAACTCCGACGCCAGCGGAAGCGATTCTTCTGACGACTACATGGTCGCCATGGATACGCAGACCCACGTTCTCCAAAGTGATGCCATCGCCAAACTTGTTATCCGAAGGTTGAACCTCGATTCCGATCCGATGTTCGCCGGCAAGGGAGCAGCGCCCGCGAGCTCTACGCCTGCTGCCGCCCAGGCCGAGTCCCGGGAGATCGAACCTCATCAGGAAGCGGCGCTGGTCGCGAAGTTCCACGGAGCAATGCAGATCAGCTCGGTTCCGCGGACACGACTGCTGGAAATTCGCTTCTCCAGCCCAGACCCAAATCTGGCCGCCAAAGCGGTCAACACTCTGATCGACACTTATATCGAGCAAAATTACAAAACCCGCCTGGACGCCACCACGCGCACATCCAACTGGCTCGCGCAGCAATTGTCCGAACTGCAGATGAAGGTTGAGGAATCCCAGGAAAAACTGGTTCGCTATCAAAAGGAGAACGGCATCCTCGGCATCGACGAGAAGGAAAACATAATCACCTCCAAGCTCGACGAACTGAACAAGGAGCTGACGGCTGCGGAAGGCGACCGCATGCAGAAGGAATCCGTCTATCGATTGGCCAGTTCCGGTGAGCCTGATCTACTGTCCAACATCGATCCGTCCAGCCCGTTAGTCAAGCTGAGAAGCCAGGAACAGGATTTGCATCGCCAACTGGCGCAGGCGAGTGTTCATTTCCAGCCAACATATCCGAAGGTAGAGGAAATCAATCAGCAACTGCAGGCCGTGCAGGAGGACATAAAAGCCGAAATCAAGCGCCTGGCTACCAAGTACGAGAAAGACTACCTGGCGGCGCTGGGGCGTGAAAAGCTGCTACGAGCTTCCTTGGAGAATCAAAAAACCGAAGAAAACCGGCTCAATGAAAGCGGCATCGAATACAGCCTTCTGAAGCGAGACGTGGAGAGCAATCGGCAGCTCTATGAAGGCCTCCTGCAAAAGCTGAAGGAGGCGGGAGTCATGACTGGGTTGCGGTCGAGCAACGTACGGATCGTGGATCCGGCATCTGCTCCGACTACGCCCGCAACGCCGAACATCCCCCGGAACCTTCTGATGTCACTGGTGGTGGGCTTGGCCGGCGGACTTTCGCTTGCGTTTATTCTTGAGTCGCGCGACAACGCCGTACACTCTTTGGAACAGGTACGGATGATCACCGCTTTACCATCCCTCGCGGTTATCCCTTTCTCGTCTCGTAGCAGCCTGTCGCTATCGTTGACGCAGGCGAAGCGTCTTCCGCGAACAGCAACCGCGGTAGTCTCCGCTACGCGTCCGAAATCGGAGATTGCCGAAGCCTACCGTGCCTTGCGGACTTCCATTCTGCTTTCCAAGGCCGGCAGATCGGCCAAGGTCTTGATGGTGACAAGCGCGTTACCGCAGGAGGGCAAGACTACCACCAGTGTGAATCTGGCCATTGTCCTAGCGCAGCAGGGCGCGCGTGTACTCCTCATCGAAGCAGACATGCGGCGCGCCGGTATCTCGCAGATATTTCACCTTAACTCCGATATTGGCCTCAGCACGATATTGGGGCAAAAGACCATCCCGGATCCGGAGGAAGCGATCCAGTCAGTCGCGGATGTCCCGAATCTCATGGTGCTGCCCGCGGGCCCGGTCGCACTTAACCCGTCCGAAATGCTGGCCTCGCCCCGCATGAGAGACCTGATACATAGCTTGGAACCGGAGTTCGATCACATCATCATCGATACGCCCCCGGTGCTCAGCGTCACGGATGCTGCGCTGCTGTCCGCATTAGCCGACGCCACTCTCCTGGTGATACGTGCGGGCATGACGAACAGAGCTGCGCTACGTCGCGCCCACGACGTGCTGGCGCACGTCGATGCCCGCATCATGGGCGTAATTCTCAACGGAGCGGACTTTACCGAACCCGACCTGTATTACTACGGCAGCAAGTATGGCAACTACTATCACGACTCCGCGCCGGGTAAAACCGCCCAGCGGGGGTAGCCCGTGAAATTGCCGCTGCGCCCTCCTATCAGGAACCTTGTGTTGGCCCTGATGTGCCTGGGGACACTCTCCATCTACCTTGGCAGGGTCGTACGAGTCTATCTCGCCCGACGGTCCGCGGACTCTTCCCAGGTCGAGCGGGCCATCCGACTAGTGCCGGATAATGCCGCATTCCCCCACCTGCTGGGCCTCCGGCTTTCCGCCTCCGACCAGGATGATGACGGCGCAATCGCCAACCTCCGCAAAGCTGTCACCCTGAATCCGAACAGCGGCCGATATTGGCTTGATTTGGCGTCGGTGTATCAGGTTACAGGCAACATTGAGAAACAAAATGAGGCGGTGCAGTCTGCGCTCGACGCCGAACCGGGCAATCCGGAAGTAGCTGCGGAAGCAGCACAGTTTTTCCTGGTTGCTGGCGACGCAGACCGTGCTTTCCCTCTGTTCCGGCAAGCTCTCGGAAAAAACCCGCAAGCCGCAAAGGCCATTCTCCTGTTGTGTTGGAGCGAGACGCGAGACGCGAATCTTCTTCTCGCCAAGGCGATTCCAGCTAGTCCAGAACCCCAGTTGGCATTCTTGCGGATGCTGACCGAGCAGAAGGAAACGACCGCTGCGAATCAGGTGTGGCAGCACCTTGTCGGCTCCCACAGTTCCTTCCAGCCACAGCGCAGCTTCTTTTACTTTGATTACCTATTGAAGGAACATGAAATCGCACGCTTCGACCGGGCATGGCACGAGCTCGCTCGTGTTTCACCCAACCTGCAGGCTTACCTGCCGAATGAAAATCTGATGGTGAATGCCGGCTTTGAACAGCCGCTTCTGAATTCCGGTTTCGATTGGAGATATGAACCTGCGGATCATATTGCCGCTGGTATCGACGACAAAGTGGCGCACTCCGGAACCCATTCACTCTCTTTGTCCTACGACGGTAACCCGGCGTACGATGCCGGCTGGACGCAGTTTGTTCCGGTGCAATCGAACACGGATTACGAATTCAGCGCCTGGATCAAGAGCGATAACGTGACAAGTTCGAGCGGACCGAGGATCGCAATTGTAGATGCGTACAGTGGCGCCAATCTCCTTTTGACCGACGATGTACTGGACACTCATCCCTGGCAGGAAATCAAAGGTTCGTTGCGAGTGCCAGCCCAGACCGAACTGTTAGCCGTAAAGATCGTCAGAGCTCCAGCCAACACGAGGATCCGTGGACGGATATGGATCGACGACTTGCGATTGGTGAAGAGGTAATCCATGCCGCCTGGACAAACCGTCGAGGGTGTGGCCCCGTTCGTAACGGAAGTCAGCATTCGTCATCGGCTGGAACGTGGACTGCGAATCTTCCTGTTTGTGGCGCTCTGCACATTGCTGGTGTTCGGGCCGTTGGCGTTAGGCATAGTTCAGGACTGGTCCACTACAATCTTTGAAGCTGGCGCCGCCGTCGTTCTCTTGATCTGGATGGCATGGCAACTCACTGCGTGCGAAGAGGAAGTCCGATGGAATCCGTTGTTTGCACCGATGCTTGCTTTTTTCGGACTTGTCCTAGTGCAGATCGCATTTCATCACACGGCCTATTTGTACGATTCTCTTTCTGAGCTTTGGCTCTCCGTTGCCTACGGAATTCTGGCATTTGTTGCGGTGCAGCTAGTCCGGGGTGACGACATCCTGCGCTTCGGAAAAACCATGGCCCTGTTCGGGTCAGTCTATGCGGTTTTCGCGGTCTTTCAGGGGTTCACGTCGGCAGGCAGGATCTATTGGCTGATAAAGCCGCGAGCCGGAAGTGTGTACGGCAGCTACGTAAATCACAACCACTATGCGGGACTCATGGAGCTGCTGCTTCCCTTCGCGCTGGTGCTTGCGGTCAGCGGCTCAGTTCGCGGAGGAAAGCGTGTATTGCTTGTGTTTGCGGCTATGCTGATGGCTGCTTCAGTGTTCTTGTGCCAATCACGCGGAGGGATGTTCGCGGTTATCGTGGAAACGGTGTTCCTGGCAATCCTTTGGATGCGTCAATTCTCACCCAGGAAATCAGCGGCCGTGTTCGTGGCGTTCTGCCTAGTAACAGCCTTGTTCTTGGCATGGATCGCTCCACAGCAAGTCGGCGGCCGCATCACCGACACCCATGATCCTGCGCGGTGGTTGATCCACCGCGACTCCATTCGTATGTTTGCCGCCCATCCATTTCTGGGCAGTGGTTTCGGAAGCTTTGCCACCGTGTTTCCGCGCTATCGCGTTTTCTACGATGGCTTTTTTATCAATCACGCGCACGATGACTATCTTGAACTTTTGCTGGAGACTGGGCTGGCCGGGTTGGGCGTGGCCGTGTGGTTTATCGTCGTTTTGTATCGCGAGGGGCTCCACAACCTTCGCTCCGCAAAGCTTTCTCTGGCGGCGCTGATAAGCACCGCTGCCCTGGCGGGATGCACTGGTCTGCTGGCCCACAGTTTCATCGACTTCAATCTTCATATCCCGGCGAACGCGGCGCTGTTTTTCGTATTATGCGCTATCGCCTCCGCTCCTCTAGTCAATAGAAACAGGAGCAACTCCAAAAGCTCTACCGAGAGGAGTGGCTGCTCCGCCAGTGGTCTTTGAATCACCCGTTGACATGTTTTCAAAGGGTATCGAAAAAGAATATTGCCACTCTGGATCGTGAGCTGTTATTGTCCTTCCGACGGAACCACCTCGCGAAGATTTTTGAGGTGTAACAGTCGTGGAGTCGGATTTGTACCTAGGCAGTTTGCTTGGGGCGACGCAGTCAGTGCGTTGGATGCCGTTGCTAAAACATTTGCCCACCGCAAGCCGGAAGATGTATATTTCCTGCAACCAGTCATTACGAATTTTCTGCTCTGGGGAGGAGAACTTCGTCTGGAAGCAGAGACGGAGAATCCATTCTGCGAGCTTCGCTTGAAATGCCCGTTGTTTCAGCTGGAAAGGAACTCTGTTCTTGATCCTTTTGTTTTTTGGGCTATTTGCATTCTCGCTGGCTCTTTCGTTTGTAGCTACGCGTAAAGTGCGAGACATGGCAACCCGCAGACGCTGGGTCTCGCTGCCGCAAGACGGACGGCATGTTCACCAGACCCCCCTTCCACGGTTGGGCGGCGTGGCGATTTTCCTCGCTTTCTCGATCAGCTTGAGCATGTGGCTGGGTCTCTCCCGTATATTTCCACGATTGGTCACGGGACTCGCTCCCGCCATGCTTTTCCGTATTTATGTGCCGGCCTGCCTGATTTTTTGTCTCGGCATCTACGATGACCTCCGGCGCGCAGGCCCAT
>Ga0326728_10021067_pt1 | contig 12319 bp, 14 predicted proteins | sample MB3enrmetagenome_FD_207602 | JGI IMG/M metagenome (GOLD analysis project Ga0326728, IMG submission 207602) | Lab enriched peat soil microbial communities from McLean, Ithaca, NY, United States - MB31MN | ecosystem: Environmental > Terrestrial > Soil > Wetlands > Peat | place: USA: New York...
CTTTCGTCGTTCCAGTTCTCCTGCAGCAGGTTGCTTATTTTTTCTGCAAAGGTATCGCTGGACATAGCTTTTCACCACTATCTTAGCTGAGCGGCCAATCAGGTACCCGAAACCGGTTAGGAACTCTAGATCCAAGAACGGCTTTTGCCATCGCAAGGGGCGAGGTTGCATTGGAAATATTTCTTTTTGCATCAGCGCTGTAACCGTCGATCGCCTGCTTAATTGCAAAGGCGTAAGGTCCACTTTTGGCAACACGCATATCGCCAAGGAAATAGTCAAATGCGCCAACCAGAGATCCGCCAACGGAGGTCACTAAAACGCCGAGACAGGCGATGTCTAAAGCGGCAAGTTGAGCGCTTACATATCGGATGTCAGAGGGATCCAGGTTTGGCACAAGGCTGTAGATGTATTGGTTTGCGTGGTCAACATGTGCCTGCATGGCTGATGAGGAAAGCGGCAGCCCATAAACTGTGTAGTTTGGGTCTGAACCCTGCACGTTAAGATGCGAAATCACATCTGACAGGGTGGTGTATGCAGGAATGGTTGACAATTTTGGGCTACCTCAATAAAATTGGTTATTTTGAAGCCGGCTTTACGGTCCTTAACTTAAAAGATAAGGGCAAAATGGTTTAACTTGTGTTCATTCCAGTTATTTCGCAGATGCAGTATCCGTTGGCTACGTATGGGGTTTTACGGTAGCTTGTGAATGGGATTATTTTTCTGAGGCGTTTTTGGATGTCGATGTCTGTGGTGATTTCTTGTTTGGTGACCATAAAGCCCATGGGCGCGTAGTTGTTGTTTGGGTTTTGGCCGTCGCTAATGCAAAGGATTGTGCCTGCTGGGATTAGGTTACTGACAAGAAGCGTCCATATTCCGACTTTCTGTTCAACTTCATTGGTAAGTGGGTTGGTGACTTCGCGGAAGATGTTTGGGTAAGGCAGGTTTCTTAGAGATTCTTCCTGGATGGGGTTGCATGCGATGTACTTCATTATGAAGTTGTGTTGTTTTATCAGTCGGTTTGCTTTGTTGAGGTCTTCAAGGCCGCATCCGCCGCTAACGGTGACTTCGGTGCCAGTTACGCTGATTGTTTTGCCTGTTGCTGCGAAACTCAGGCCGTTCGAGTCGCCAGCTGCTTTAATCGCAGTGTAACTGTCAAGTTCTATCTGGTACATTGTGCGGAAAGCCAAACGCATCATTTGCGTGTCGACTACCCCGAGCTCAAAGTCAGTGATCATTTCTATTGGAATTTCCACTTCTTCTCCGTAAGTGTCAGGGGTGATGCTGACGCTCGTCAGAGGCGTGAAATCCATAACTGCGGGTGCTGAGATGCCTTTTCTTTGGATGCCTATGGCGACGTTGCCTGCTTCTTTGACGTAGGTTCTTGTTCTGCCTTTTATGATTGGGTCAGGAACGAAAAGCTTAGCCAGGATCATGGCGTTTGTTGCCATCTGAAGAATCTTTTGATGGAGTTCTGGATACTGAATAGCTGCGCTGTCATCCATTGTTACTTGATCTGGAGCAAAACTCAATTTTTATCTCTCCTTTTTTGTTAACTTGGTTTTTTCCGACTTTACGGTTCCAAACTTAAAAGATTGGAGTTTAGAGAATTACGACTGCTTGCCCGCCGCTTGATGCGCCGGTGTCGCAAATCGCGTATTTTGTGGTTGGAGTGTTGTTGGTTACGCCAACTCCGTTAGCTGCTGAAACGATCATGTCGCCTGCGTTGACTGTACCTGTGACTGTTACTCTGGCTTTTGAGGGCCCTTTCATGACGGTGCAAATCTTGCCTGCCACAGCGCCGACTTTGACGACTCCTACCCAGTTTTGCGCTCCTGTAGTAGGAAGGACCGTGCCGTTGGCTGAAACATAGACGAATTGACCTGCAACTACTCCGCCTGCGCCTGCAATGAATGAAAGGTCTGTTGAAGTTGGCTGTTGGACTACTGGACCTGAATTTTCATAGGACAGTTTAGCTCAAGCCTCCTGGGTGAACGACTGCATCGAAGGCTTTTTTCTTCTCTGCAGCTGCTGCGAGTTCTTTGAAGTATGCGGGAACTGCAACCATTCCAGGCTGTGGCGTTCTTGGCGCTGTGTGTTCGTCTAAGTTGCCTACTGCGCCTTTGCCGTTGGGGCGTTTGTTGAGGGCTGCGGTTATCATTGACTCAATTTTTGCAAGGTTCGCTGCGTTCTCGGTTTTGGCTGCTTCTCTTGCGGCATCGACTGCTTTTTTGACTGCTGCTTCAGCTTCGACTTTGCAGGCCTCAGCCGTTTGCTTGCATGCTTCAGTTAGGTTTTTTGCGTGTTGGTCTATCAGTGCTTTTACTGCTTCTGCATCTAGCGGGGAATTTTGGGGTGCACTCATTTCTTTTCTATCTCCTAAATTGTGGTTAGCTCCCTGATGGGAGTGTACCTCTGAATTACAGTTCAAACAGCCAAGGCTATGGGCGCCTGCACATTTTACACAAGGACTTTTTCCTTTAGCCGCCAAAACTGCATTGATATTGCTCTGCTGGCTCGCGTTCATGGCTGCAGCAAAGCCAACTGACTTAAACTTAGCATGCTCATACGCTCCACGAGACACAATGCTAAGCTCAATAAGACGTGGGCTGCGCATGACTTCCCAAGCGCCACGGCAAATATGAACCAGATTCATCTGGCTGTCACGAGAATGATTGCCACATGCACTGCAGAAAGCCTCGCCAACCACACGGGGACTAACGCTGTTAACGTACTCTTTCTCAATTTTTGTTAGAAGTTCCTCGTCGCCGCTTACTTCACCTTCAAAGGACACTTCAAGACGGCCATCTGCTGCCACATTGGGCTCTTTGAGGATGTTGATTACGCCTTTGATGTCTTGCACTCGGTCGCCATGGTCGACTCGAATCTGAGCATTTTGACTAACAGCGACAAAATAAGATAGTTCCTCAGCCGGAACCTGCCAACTATTCTCATTGACTGTGTCATCAATTGCTGTTCCTTGAATGAGCAAGACTTTGCCGTCAGGGCTTCGCTTGAAGGTGACTGGCACATTATAATCTAGCTGAATGTTAGGTTTAGAAATGCTCGTCAGGGTCCCTCTTTAAGTCTATTAGCGAGATTCAAGTTGAATTCGATGTGAATATTTTATGGGTAAATTTATAAGCAAGATTTCACATGAAATTGAATGAATGTTGTGATTTCGAATGAAGTTAAATGAAATAGCAATAAATGAAGTAGGAACCGAATTTGAAGACGCGCAAGCAATTGTCAAAAAAATGAGAATAAATCATCCAACTGAGCTAAACGCATGGCTTAACGACCACCCTAAAAGCAAGAGCAGAAACGATGAATTTCTTGGAAGAATTATAGGTCCGATACTTACAAGAGCAGTCCAAGACGGGAAGATACAGGATGATGGGACCAAATGGCCCGGAATTAGAAAATACCGAAAGCTTCAGCCGAATGCTGCTGTAAATACAAAAGATGCCGTAGCAGATTTGCTTGTTCAAATGGGAGTTTTGAAGAACAGGGCGGAATTTGATCAAATCCTCCGTGACAGAGCTTGGGCAATGCATCATGAAGAATATGAGACGATGGTTGAGAAGCTTAAGAAGGCTAAAGAAAGTATGGAAGAAGTTAGAAGATCACTAACTAGCGTCGGTCACTAACTTCTTTACTTTTTTTGTACTTATACTAAATCTTAGCATGTTTAGTTACCAGTAAACGTCATGGTCACGGACAATTAGGCAAACGCAATTAGGATGCAGATTTACTGCAAATGTCTCCTCATCAAGCCATTCCCCATAAGGAAACATATCACTGAGCTCGTCAGGATCCTGCAACTCAAAGAGGTCATTGTTGTGGTCTTGGCAGTTTTGGCAAATATTCGGGCTTGGCTTGAGGCCTTCAGTTACGTAGCGCCAGACTGTATAGCGAATTGCAGGGTTAACAACTGCAGCTTTGAAGGCTTTAAACGCAAGAAACGCATTGAGGGCGTCTTGCAGGCTATTGTCTTGGAATTTCTGAGATAACATAGCTTTTCCCGTTCATGCTTAGCTTTCGTTGGGAAGCACTTAGTTGAGGAGAAAGCTGAGTTGCAACGCTTTTGCTGACAGCGTTTGCAGGCATTTCTTGATCGTAGCCTTGCCGCATGGTTGCCAAGTTACCCCAGACTTCTTCAGGCAATCCAAGTTTAGCTCGAGCTTCCAGATCTCCGGTGAGGCCTGCTTGGAAAAGTGCAATTTGCTGGTCAACCATGACGTCGGCTGAGGGCTCCCAGATTGGTCTCCATTCAATCTTTGGAATCTTATCAGGCGTAATCAATGAACCAGGAAAGTCGCCTTGTAAAATGGCAGGAAACAACTCAGTTTCATAAGTGTACTTGATGTGCTCTTGGCGCATGCGTAGGCGAGTGACAAATTCTTGCATCACAATATCGGCTGTAGCCCTGTTCGTTCCTTCCGATTGACCGAGAAAGATCTTAGGCACTCCTAGCTGTGCTTCACGCTGCTGCAGCAGATAGTTAAGCCACCACTCGACACGTAAGCTCCTTGTCATGCTGTCAATCGGTATTGGCTTTACGTCATGTTTAAACGCCAGGTCCGTGCCCTGCTCTCGTTCCCCCATAGCATCAATGAATGCTCTAAGCTTTTCATCAGACCATTCCGCCTCAGGAGTTCCACATTGGTAAGCCAAGATGGGCTTGGTGTATACCTTCATGATGACTGCCATGTCATGCTGGAAATCATCAGTTAAGGCCTGAATCAGCAAAGTGCTTCGCAACAGGCTTACGCCGTATGCGCTGTTGTAGCGTCCTGAGCCTTGATTGTGCAGTGTTCGCAGTATGTCTTGGGGTTCAAAAACAGCCGGAGGCACCGACAGCAATTGGATGTAGCCAAAGACGTTCATGTAGGCATCGCGTCTGATGCGAACGTACAGCGGATCAAGTGGTTTTAGCCATTCAACACGCTGATTATCCTCGTCACGGCAAAGCTCAGTTATACTAAACCCATTTACCAGCGAGTCATGCTCTTGAATTCTTGCAACTGCAGGCACATTATGGGATTCCAGCCACTCGGTCAAGTAGTCGTTAAAAGTTGTGTTGCCGCCTTTGAGTTCAAGCCAGTTGCTAAGCGTCAAGTTAACTCGGACGTCAACTGAAGCGGCGACATAGGGGTTGAATTCGTAGAGTGCCTGAAGCTTTGGCAAATCATCAACCGGCGTCACACCCCAGATGCGGTCATAGAGACTGCTGTAGGGTGGAGTAACAAAGCCAATCCCAGCGCTCTTCAGCGTATACTTATTTAGATAAGCCTGTAAAATGGCATCTCTTGAGGCTCTAAAAGGCACTTCATCAGCAAGCTGCTGCTCAGCTACCTCTGGGGAAACGTTACGTCCAGGGTTAGGCAGAGGCAGTACCCTACTTGCTACCTGATGAAAAGCACTTCGAAAATTCATAACAATCAACTTCGAGACTTAGGAAACATTATGCCAGAACCAGACGAGGCTTTTGCAGCCAAAGCCAACACGTTCAAAGCTCCTGAGCAAGAATCAATTTGGTCGTCATGTTCTCCTTCCGGAAAGCTTTCGGCCTCATCTAAGAAGGCACTAATCCAGTCACCACGTACAAGAAACACATTCTTGTTCTCCGCCGCAGTGCTAAACGGTCCAGCCCTAACGTCTTTGGGTCCGGTTGGGTGCTCGCAGTGAAACGGGAAGCCTTGCAGAATCTCACGAGCATAATAATCAGTCGCGATTTTACCGCTTGAGCCCCCTTCCTGCTCCATCCAAATATCAACCGCATCGCCATCCAATTCGGCGACTGCTCGAATTTTGTCAGCGGTACCCTTGGGTGATTTCTGGAAATGCTCAATGCCAAAGATGTAGTACTGGCCTTTGTAGAGTCCCATAAGGGCGCCACTTGTCCAGTCAGGATCCTTGCCCTTGCCAGGTTCAGTTGAAGCTAAGTCCCAGTAGCGCACTTTGCGAATGTTCACAGGTGCTTGGGAACGCTCGACTATTTGGAACCAGTTGCGGTTAAACATCTTTCCTACGGTTGCATCCCAACTGCCTTCCAAAAGCTGCTTACGAGTTGTCGGATCCAGATTTTGGAGACTCTGCATGTAGTTCTCTTGGTCAATGTAGGGGTTGTCTTGGAGGAGTGCTGGAACAAAAACCCGATTGTATTTGTGGCCTTCAACTATGAAGCGTTGCTTTACCCAATTGTGGCCTAAGCCACCCGGGTTGGAGGCTCCCCACATACGCAAAGGAACATCAGAGCCTTTCAAGCGTCTGAGTCGGCTAAAGAGGTAAGTGTATTGGCTCTCAGTGAACTGTGTGAGTTCATCTGGGAAGATGCCTTGAAATTCTGCCCCTTGATAGCGGTATTTGTCAGCGTCGGTTTCCATGTACCCAAACTGCAATTTTGCACCTGAAGGGAAAGTCCAGCAGTGCTGAATTTCATTCCAACGGGCTTCTGTTCCCGACAGCCATTCTTTGGATCTGTCCATTAATGCTCCGGATAAGGCGAGATCTCGGTATGTACGCCGCAGAATCAACGCGCTGTAGCCAGGCCAATCAACGTATTGCAGTGCAGCCATTAAAAGGCAAGAGGATTTGCCTCCGCCTGCAGCCCCGCCATACAAGGCTTCTAAACAGTTGAGTTTTAGGAATTCTTCTTGTTTAGCCGTCGGCTCTTGCCGTATCCACTTCTTGTTGTTGAGGACCGTTGCTGCAAACAGCAGATTTCCTGTCTCGCTCTCGCCTAAACTGTTGATATCGCTGTAACAACTGGTTAACTGTGACATTTTTCTCCTGCTCAACACTAAAGTTATTTTGGACTAAGGGTTGCTGAGGCACCAACAAGGTGGCATATGTTTTGATGAGTTCATTGCGGTATTTCATGGCTTCAGAGCGGTCTTCCGAATCAGCCCTCGATATGTCCCGCTCTTGTTGCCGTATTAGCTCATGAAGAATCTCAAGCCCAATCGGACTCTTGCGCAGCCGATAAATCGTGTTAATGTGGATTTTGACGTGATCTCGCTCGCTTAGTGCCTGTTTGGTTTCTTCAGCGCTTAAGCCTCTTGCTTGATAGTCAATTATTTTCTCAATTATCGCTTTGGAGTACATGAAATTCCACTATTTTCAACCATTTTGCCTTGCTAGTAAAACCCGAGAAGCTTGAATGCTAAGCCCACGGCAATCGGCACCACAATTACTAGCCCGGCGGCTGTTATGCGAAAATACGTTTTAAGAGTTTGCACATCAGCAACCAATCCATCCTGCAAGTTCTCGCCGATTAGGGCATTTTTAATTTGGTGGATGTCGCTTGAATGTTGATTGATCATAGTGACATAGGGACACTTAGGGTTCTGGTAAGCGTCGGGGCATTCCTCGGCTTCGAGACCTTCGGTCAATCTTGAAATACCCCTTGTCCGCGTGGGTCGCATAATACAGCGCCTTTTTCAATCATCGGAATGGCCGATAAATCCACAGGTTCCTCTGAACTAATGCTTGAAGAGACATGTCCAATAACTTGCTCGGTGCTGATAACGTTGATTGATTCGCTGCGCTGCCGATCCCAAAATGCCTCTTTAAGCATGAAGGATCTAGCCATACTGGTTTGACTTCTTTTATGAACCATAGTAAGGCACTCTTCCTGCGTTCCCCTTGCAGGTGGCGCAAAGCGAAAAACGCACTATCTAAGCTCTCTCTTAGTAATAACACAACGGCTGAGGTATTTAGGCACTTGACAGAACATGAAAACTAAGTTACTTTCTATTTTTGGTTTTATAATTTGCAATGTAATACCTGACTGTTTTCTTGCTAACTTTTTTAAATTGCATGTTTTTTGGATGGATTTGCGCAAACCTTTAGTAGCGTGAGAACAGTCTGAACACATTCAATAAGTTGGGATTGAAAAATGACGCTTAATGTTTGTCTAAAGGGAATTGACGGGATGGTTTTAGCCACTGACAGTAGAGGAACATTCGGAGACCCTAGAGCTACTACAGCACAAAACGACAACATGCAGAAAGTTTATGCGATATCAAAATATGTTGGGGTTCTTATCGCCGGAAGTGGCGAATTGGGTTCAACAATTATTTCAGAAATTCAGAAACAAATCAGCGAGCGTAAAACAGAGGGGGCAACTCCCGTTATGCTTCTCGTTCGCGAAATTTTGATAAGCAAATTTAATGAATTTTTTAAGGGTTTTCTGATTCAACCAATTCAAGGCGCGACCGCTCCTACTCGCCCAGATCTTCTATTCATAGTTGCAGGATATGATATTGATAGCAACGGAAAAGCAACTGTCCCAAAGATATATTCTCTGAATTGCCAACTGAATTTTGCACCCCTTTTAGTTGATTACGGATTTGCTCTGCAGGGAATAGCTCAGTATGCGTTATACTTGCTGAATCGACTTTACGACCCCAACTCACCCATAAAGAACTTGTTACCTCTTGCAGCATATGTAATTACCGAAACAGCAAGCCAAGACGGAAAAGTCGGTGGTCCAGTTCGAATGATAAAGATCCTTCCGGGTGAAGGATGTGTTACCTTGAATCCAGAAGAGATAAATACAATAATTGATTCAAATAAAGATCGAAGTAAAAGTCTGAAGACTTCGTTTTTTGGTGAGGAACATGGCCCAAGTTGAAATAAAAGTTACCAAATCACCCGTCATATCCACTCATTGCTCTGAAAATTCCGTGGAAAACTCGGTGGTGTATTACATTAGGCTTTCAAATGGCGCAATAGTTACTAAACCAGAAGATTTTCCAGAGAATCACGAAGACGCAAGCCAATAGATCAAGTTCAATCTTTCTCTTTCGCTTTTGGGTGCTAACTTAGCCATTGCCATTTGCCTATTCTAACGTTTTTGCGCTGGCAAGAAACTTATTTTTAAAGGAAGTTAACCTCCATTGTTTTTAAAATTCAATGCTTTGTGTCCCGATTCGTGAAGAATTAACCGACCGTAGCAAACTCGACAATAACCTGACTTATTTTCTCTTGAAAGCTTGGCGCCGCAGCCTCCTTTGCAGAGCCTTTTGTTTAGCATTGTTTGTGCTATTGGGTTTTCCTCCGTGGCATGTATTGTAGGGTTACTGTTAGGCGTCTTTTGGCGTTAGAGTTGACGAGTTCGCGGTTTATTCTGGTGTCGCCTCTTCCGCTGCTGCCATGGCCAACACGTTTTACTCGCCAGTTGTCCATGTTGCCGCGTACGAGCTGAGGGTTACTTGTAACCAGATAGAAGGGTAAGTTAATCTGGGAAGTGTAAAGTTCAGCAGTAAAGTTGAGAAGTCTCTTGCCGATGCCGATTCCCTGAAAGTCAGGTAAAACCACAAGCCTACTTACACGAAAATGGTGAGATTTCATGCGAATGTGAGCAACGGCAATAAACGCCACGGGTCTATCCTGCAGCTTCGCTACGTAGCAGCGGATTCCGGCGCCGAGTTTGCTGTTTAGATAGTGATGTTCCCTAAAGATCTGCCACATGGATAAATTGCACCTATGGACTGTGAGGTTAACAAGCGGATGCATTCTTTTTTTTTACTACTCGAAAAATCGGTGAATTCCATTGTGTCGGTGCTGATCATCCAGTCGGGCTCCAGCCAATCAACCACATCGCTATGGCAAGTGACAGCGACAAATTGTTTGCCCGGATGGCGTCTCACGTTTTTGCTGATGGCGTAGGATCCGATCTGAGCAACCGTCCGGTCCACAACGCTCGTGAATTCATCAAAAACAACTAACTTCTCGGGGCAGCATAGCGCTCTCGCTACGTCTACTCGCATTTTTTGCCCTGTACTGAGGACATTGTAGCTTTTCAGCCAGCTGGGCGGTTCGCTGAATCCTGCGCTGTTGAGTGCTGTTTCCACTTCTTTGCATTGTAGTTCAGTCGGGAAGTCATCGAGAAAGCATGGTTGCTCATAAGTAAAACTGGTGAAGTAATAGCCTTTGAAATGCTCTGCAAGGCGTTTTGCGATGCTTGTTTTGCCTGAACCGCTCAAACCGGTGATAACTCCGATTTGCCAATTCAAGTCTTCAATTGGAATGGAACCTTTGATTCGTTTCTCGAGTTTGACGTCTCTGAGATCGTAGGATCCGATGACGCTTTGAGCTCTGAACGTGTTGGGTGCATGCCATGAGTAAGTGAAATCGAAATTCACTTTCAATCCTCCCTATAGGTTGAGAATCCTCACTTTGTAGCCGTCGCTGCTCAACTTTTCAAACTTGGTCTTCTGGTCGCTCTCGTCTTTGCACTCAATTACAAGCTCGTAGCTTTCGGGAATCAGGTTTGAGCCTTCTTTTGGTCCTCCCAAGTCTTCGGGCAGTTTCTCGCCAACGGCTGAAAGCAAGGCCTGTAAGTCATCCCGCTCACCCTCCTGGATAATGCGGGTGAATTCTTCGACGTCTAAGTCGTGGCTGTGTTTGCCCTTTAGCTTGTTTAGGATTTGCCTGAGCATTCTCCTGTCGACATCTGAAACAGGCAGACGCAACACTGGAGCAAAGAATTCGTTATGAGCAATGCAGACCTGAGATCGCTGCTCACCATCCGCAAAAACACCATCCTTATTTGCTATAATGGGGTAGGTCCAACCGTACTTTTGCAAACTAAGCCAAACTTGCTCTTGCTGTTTAGTGGTCATTTTGTTGGGGTTCTGCTCGTCTGTTTTCAATAACCTAATATCTTCAAGAAGAGGCAGGTAGGCAGGCGGAAGATTGAGAGTTGTTTTCTTTTCAGTCAAGAGAGCCATCAATAAACTGAGATACTGAGTTGAAGAAAAAGGCTGTTATTATCCAACTTGTATGATTTCTAAGCCACACTCTCAGCTCTTGGATGAAGAGGCTAAACTGGAAAAAACCTAAGCGCTATCGCTCGCTCAAATAAAGTCACAGTGGATAGTTTTTCACTTATAACTTATCCGTTTTTTTTGGGCGCAAGCCTAGCTTTCCAAAATGGATCACAGATTCATAAAAGAGAAAAAGAGGCTTAAGATTTCTAGTTAAAGCAAAGTAAAAATAATAAGAGTATTGACATGGCGTCCCTCGAATTAGTGAATGCTGTAAGCGAAAATGAAGACGACAATGTAATAGAATTCTACGATGTCGATTGCAAGATTTCAGGCAAGGATATCTTGAGAGGAGTTACGTTAAACATTAGACGCGGAGAAATCATGGGTCTCCTCGGAAGAAACGGGGCTGGAAAGACAACGCTCATTTCTCTAATATCCGGACTGCGGAGCCAAACGTCGGGTGAAATCCATGTATTTGGAAAAAAGATGCGTGCACGCACAGCGGAGTTTCGAAAAAAGATCGGTTTTGTTCTTCAGGAAAACGCGCTCTATGAAGAATTAACCCTTTTTGAAAACCTCAAGTTCTCAGCCAGCCTTTACGACGTTCAAAATTCGCAGAAAAGGATTCAGGAAGTCCTTGGAATTCTCGGTCTCTTAGAAAGACGGGACCAGGTCGTAAGCACTCTTTCAGGAGGCCTTAAAAGGCGCACGGCCATTGCACGCGCCTTCATCCATGACCCAGAACTGTTCATTATCGATGAACCTACACTTGGAGTCGATGCGGATGCGCGCCATGCTGTTTGGACATACCTTCGCCTTCTAAAAGCAAGAGGAAAAACAGCCATTGTTGCAACTAATTACCTCGACGAAGCCATAGCGTTATGCGATCGCGTTGCAGTTTTAGGGGAAGGCGAGATTTTGGCAATCGCAAAGCCCCGAGAACTGGTTAGTAATAGTGGAACTTGCATTGACATTGAATGCGATAAACTTATTGCCAACAAAATCGCGACGGACCTCCAAAACGATCAACTTGTAACCCACGTTGACTTAACTTTGAGCGGGATTTCACTGTTCCTATCCAAAGGAGCAAACCCTGATGAAGCCTTACGTGAATTGGCAAAATACGGCGGGATAAACGGATTCTGTGTTCGCGCCCCTGATCTTTCGGAAGTCTTCAAGTCGCTTGGAAGATCTTAATGAATCCGAAACTGCGCGCATTTCTAGGCGGAGTGAACGCTGAACTTCACAGGTTAAAGAGATCTCGCCTGCTTATTGCACTTGTCTTGCTGCAAGCAATAACGTTTCTTGTTCTCGTGACTCTTTTCGGCATGACTGGCGCTTTCGCTCCAACCGCGTTAGTAAATAACGATAATGGTCCGCTTGCACAAGTGTTCATTAGCAACCTTGAAAATGACCATCATTCATTCAATTTAATATTCATGAATAATGAGACAGCTGCAAGGGAGTTGGTCGGCAAGGGCAGTCTCGTAGCAATGATTGTCATTCCACAAGGGTTTTCAGAAAACATCAGTGAAGGAAAG
>Ga0326728_10021070_pt1 | contig 12318 bp, 12 predicted proteins | sample MB3enrmetagenome_FD_207602 | JGI IMG/M metagenome (GOLD analysis project Ga0326728, IMG submission 207602) | Lab enriched peat soil microbial communities from McLean, Ithaca, NY, United States - MB31MN | ecosystem: Environmental > Terrestrial > Soil > Wetlands > Peat | place: USA: New York...
GAAGTGGATCGCCGCGCTGGGTGAAGAGGTGTCTCCAGTGGAGGTGGAAGGGTCGAAGGCCTGGATGCTCGCATCCCACGCCCGCGAGGTGCGCGATGCCGCAACGCGCCGTTCGGTCTGCCTGCTTCCCGGCTTCGATCAGTACGTGGTCTCGGCTTCGTGCCACGCCGAGCATCTGATGTCCGGCTTGCGCAACCGCGTGTACCGGCCGCAAGGCTGGATTTCACCGGTGCTCCTGGTGAACGGCCGCATAGAGGGGACCTGGCGTCACGAGATTCAGGGCAGCCCCGTGGCCGTCACGATCGAGCCATTCCACCCGCCGGCAGCGTGGGTTCGCCGTGCGGCCGGGCAGGAAGCCGAGCGCCTGGCGGCATTTCTCGGCGGTACGCTCAACCTTACCTGGAAGCGCGGCGCCTGAGCCGCCGCACCAAGTACGTCACGAAGGCCACGGCAGCCAGGACGACGACGAAGTGAAGCAGCGCCACAAGCGCGATGTCCGGGGGATGGTGCTCCACCCACTCGACCCACGTCAGCAAGCCCGAGAGCACCAGCGCAACCAGAAGCATCCAGCGAACGGCCATCCCGCCAGCGTACCACCTCATACTATTTGCAGTCGAAGGAAGAGGCCCGATGAAACGCAGTGCGCTCGTTCTGATGCTGGCCGCGCTGGCGGCGGCCCAAACCCAGCCCAACCCAGCGCCGGGCGGCCTTTAGCAGTTGCTCACGCCGGGGTCGCGCGATCGAGCCGGAACCCACCTCTCGGATCTCCGCCGTTATCTCCCGGCCACGTTCATCAGCGGCCGATTTCGATGTAGCGGCCTGCCTACCCCGCCACGATTTCCGCCACGCGTGCCAGCGTGGCGCCCCCGGCGCGCATCTCCGCCAGCGCGCGCGCCGAATCCTCGGCCTGCAAGGTCTCCACGGCATCGGTCACCACCGTCACCTGCCGGCCGGCCTGCAACAGCCCGCGCACCGCGTAGAGCACGCAGATCTCGGTCACGACGCCGTAGACCACGGCGCGGCCGCATTGCAGCCGTTCGATCACCGCGCCCAAATGGCGCGTGAGAAAAGCATCCACCGTCTGCTTTTCCACGACGATCTGCTGCGCGCCGGCGATTTGCAGATCGCAAGTGCGATTGGGAATGGTGACGCGCTTCTCGAGCATGGTCGTCTCCGCCTTGCGCTGCCCCCAGGTTCCGGCCACGCAGTGATGCGGCCAGTCGGCAAACTCGGGATCGTTTTCAGTGTGGGCGTCGGCGGTCGAAACCACGGGGATGCCGCGCGCCGCGGCGAAGCGGTTGAGATGGGCAATCGCGGGTACTATGCGCTCGGCCCCGGGCACGTACAGAGCGCCCGCGGGGTAGAGGAAATCAAGCTGCGTATCGATGTCGAAAAAGACAGTTGGCATCGCTATATCAGGAGGCGGCCAAATTACGGCGGGTGCGATCGATCAGCTCGCGCAGTTCGCGGCTGTACACGATCGGCCACGGCTCTCCCGCTTCCAATTGTCGCAAAGCCCGCGGCAGTTTCGCGACCGATTCGGCCGCGCGCTCGCGCGCCTGGTCGACCGCCGGCAGCGGTTCGAGCAGCCGTCCGCCCAGCATCACCGGTTTCAGCAGGGCCTCGCCCCGGCCGCATTCGCCCGAGCGCGCAACCACGTCGCGCGCCACGTCGCGGAAAATCTGCTTGGCGTCCGGCATGGTGGTCTTGTCTTCGCTGTATTTGGCGGTGTAGCGCTTGATGCCGCCGATGTCCAGCACCACCAGTTTGTAAGTCGCGCCCAGGGCGGGAGCGTCGGCCGAAGTGGAAAGCTGGGTGCCCACGCCGAAGGAATCGATGGGCGCGCCGGCGCTTACCAATTCGCGGATGCGGTACTCGTCCAGGTCGCCGCTGGCCATGATCTTGGCATCGGTCAGACCGGCATCGTCGAGAATGGCCCGCACCTGGAGCGAGAGCGACGCGAAATCCCCGCTGTCGATGCGCACCCCCCACAGCGGCCGGCCGGCTTTAGCGGCATGCCGCGCGCCCTCCAGCGTGTCGTAGGTATCGAGAAGCTGAATGGTGCCCTCGCCCAGGGTCCGCTGAAGGTGGCGGAAAGCCTCCATTTCGCAGGGAAACGACATCACCCAGGAATGCGCCGAGGTGCCCATCACCGGAACGCCGAAACGAAAACCCGCCAGTGTGTTGCTGGTGCCGGCGCAACCAGCGATGTACGCAGCGCGGGCGCCCAGGACGCCGGCTTCCGGCGTGTGGGCGCGGCGCGTGCCGAACTCCACGATGGGGCGGCCCGCGGCCGCTTCCACCATGCGCACCGCCTTGCTGGCAATGGAAGTCTGGAACGAGATGGCCGACAGTACGTAGGTCTCCGGAATCTGCGCCTGGATGATGGGCGCGCGGATGGTCAGTAGGGGCTCACCGGCGAACAGGGGTGTGCCTTCGGGGACGGCGAACAGATCGCCCGTGAAGCGAAAATTGCGGAGGTAGTCGAAAAACTCGCGCGGCGCCAGGCGGAACTGCTCCAGGCCGCGCAGGTAGTCGATCTCCTCTTCGGTGAAGCTCAGGTTGAGAAGATAATCGACCACTTGCGGTAGGCCGGCCGCCAGAATGAAATTGCGGTTGGCCGGCAACCGCCGCACGGCGAATTCGAAAGTGGCGATTTCGTCGGCCTTGCCGGATGCAAAGTATCCGGCGGCCATGGTGAGTTCGTAGAGGTCGGTGAGGAGACCGTTCATAGTGAAGACCGCTCCCTAACGGTCGCGGCTCCGACAGGCCTGACGCGACCCCTCAGGATGCGGTCATTTCTTCTTGGCAGCCGGCGGTGCTTCAGGCTTGACGTCGGATGCGGCCGCCTGTAAAGCAGTCACGGACGAAGCATCCAATACATAGATGCTCGGCTCGCCCTCGCGTTGCGCGAAATAGTCCTGGCCCTGCTGCCGGATGGTGACTTTCTCGACCCGCTTGCCGTCGTTGGAGGTTACCGCCGCGTCGAAAACAGGGTTGCCGCCGCCCGTTTCGGCGAACTTCGTGGCGCTGAGATCGCGCAGCTTGTCGATCAGCGTCTGCACGGAGACGTTGTCCATGGTCTTGGCGCCGGACGTCCACTTGTCACCGCTCTTGGTGTACGCCACGCCCCTGATCTCCAGCTTGGTCGGGTCGCTGAAGCCGAAATCGAAAACCTTCTTGTTGCGGAAATCGTCGAGGCCTTTGTCGAGCGCCGTTCCGAGATCGGAAGCGACTTTGTAGACGCCTTCCACTACGGAGCTCTTGGCGTAGTAGTTGTTGTCCTTGTCCTTGCGGACTTCCAGGGTTTGGGTACCGCCGGAGTCGGTGACTGTCGCGGTGGCGACTTTCGTCCCGGCGGCGAATTTCTTGGCGTTTTCCGGATCCACCTTGGGAGGATCCATCTTGGCGTCCTTCAGTTTCGAAATCAGGGTGTCCACCTGCGAGCCGTCGGCCCGCAGCGGGCGCGGCTTGAGGATCTGCCACTCATTGGAGCTGTTCTTGCCGAACTCGATGGCCGGAGGCTTGGCCGCCAGCTCCACGCGCGTGATCTTGTCGGAATCGAAAGTGAGCAGCCGTTTGTCGCGCAGGTCGTCGGGCGTCTTGTCCAGGCTGGATTTGACAAAGCTGCCGATGGTGAAGACCCGCGGGTCGCCGGCCAGCTTGGCGTACGCGCCCGAACCCGTAGGCGTGTCGTCGCCGATCAGCACCTCGTCGGTCTTGCCGTCCTTTTTGGTGATGGTGATGTCCAGGGTGGGGTCATTGAGGCCGTAAGGCTTCAAGTCAGTGGCCTTATCCTCCACCAGTTTGTCGGCATTCAGGGAGGAGAGATTGGAGACCATCGAGCCGACCGTGTCCTGGTCGGCTCGCAATTGCTGCGGTTGGGTCATCTGCCACTTGCCGTTGTCGCGGCGCAGGTCGATGACTTCGTTGGTCAGCTTCTTCACCCGGATCTGCTGGAACTGATCGTCCGGGATGGTCAGCAGCTTCATCGAGGTGTCGGTGGTCTTGCCGGCCGCCTCCTGTTTTTTGTTCGACCACCAGATCACTCCGCCGAGGACCGCCAGGAGAGCGACGGCAATCAACAGTCCCGTGGGCTTCATGCCCTACCTCCGCTTCCACCAGGTGGCCATGCCGAAGGCCACGACTGCCAAGGGGAAGATGACCACGCTCAGCCAGAACAGCATGTTCACCTTCTGCGGGCTGATATTCAGCGGACGGTCTTCGGGCGCCTTGGGACGAATGGAGATGAGATCTTCGTCGGAGGTCAGCCAGTTGATCATGTTGAGGAACAGATCGCGGTTCCCGTTGAAGCGGATGAAGCTGTTGCCCAGCCACAAGGAGCCTCCCACGACTACGAAGCGCCCCGGCGTGGCGACGTTATATGTGCCGGCGGCGGCCAGGGTGAGCGGGCCCTTTTTGTCTTTCTTGGGATCGAGCTTGATGTTGCCGGAACTCAGGTCGGTGGTGGCCACGCTGTTGTCGCTGGTGGTGAAGAGTTTGGACACCGTAGTCTTGTCTCCGTTCTTCACCTCCATCGAGCGGGAGAGTGGGAACGCCGTGGCCACTTCCTTCATCTGGTTGACGATCGCATGCGACTCGTAGCTGGCCACCAGCGGCACTTCCGGGCCCAGGCCGAAAACCTGTCCGATGCCGCTGGTATCCAGCACCAGGTCCTTATCCATCGTCACTCCCCAATCCGCCAGCACCTTTTCCAACGTGGTGTTATCGTCGATCGGATTTCGTCCCAGGCTGATGGGCGGATCGAGCATGATCAGCGCGTGGCCGCCGCCTTCCACGTATCCCTTGATGGCGTCGGTTTCCGGCTGCACGTAATCGTGCTGCGGGCCGCCCACCACCAGGACCGTGCAATCCTTGGGAACTTCGAACTTGCCGGGCGCGGGAGGAGCGCCGGCAGCGGCCGGCTCGGTGGGAGCGGTGGGCCTCAGCAGGGAGATGGTTTTGGTCTTGTAGTTGTTCCGTTCCAGTTCCTGCTTGACGGCCTGGTAACCGCTGCGGTCGCTCTCGTCGATGCTGTGCTCACCACTGCCCGTGAGGAAGCAGGCCATGCGCTCGCCAGATTTCAGCGAGCGGATCAGCGCTCCCGTGATTTCCTCTTCGCTGAGGCTCTTGGCTTCCTCTTTGCGGTCGCCGTTGGCCACCAGGATCTGGACATCGCGGCGGTAACCGGCGGCTTTGGCCTGCTGCGGCTTCTTCACCGGGTCGATGTAATCCACGTGCAGCTTGGGGGAGAGCGTCGAGTAGCGGTCCAGCAGGTCCTTGGCGGCCGGGAAGCGCGTCTGCTCGTCGAAGTAAGTGATGGTGACGTCGTTCTTCAGCCCTTTCACCACCTTGATGGTCTGGTCAGCCAGGCTGAACTGCTTGTTGGCGGTAGTATCGATCGACTTGTCGTAGCGGTTGGCGAGGAAATTGATCGCGCCCAGCACGGCCACGATCACGATGATGTAGACACTGGCGTACGCCGTGTACTTGGTTTGTCTTGTCTGAAGCCAGGAAGTATTCATGTCAGGATCTCATCGATTTCTTACGCGCGCCAGCGCTGCGATTCCATGGATTGCCCGGTGATGAACAGGGCGAAGAAAATCATGGACAGGTAAAATACGACGTCCTTCAAATCGAGTACGCCTTTGCCGAAGTTTTCGAAGTGCGTGACGATCGACAGGTAGGAGACCACGCTGGCGGTAGCTCCCGAGTCAAACGCCGTGAACCAGCTCAGGAGCCACAGCAGAAGGCATACAAAAAACGTGACGCCGCCGGCGATGATCTGGTTGCGCGTGGTGGTGGAGATGAACTCTCCCACGGCCAGCAGAACGCCGCCTTGCAGGATCAGTCCGAGGTAGGCCACCAGCACCGGTTTCAGGTCGGGCTTGCCCCACATGAACAGCATGGCGAAGTTGAGCGCCGACATGCCCAGCACGCAGAGATAGAGCAGCATGGCGCCCAGCCACTTGCCGATGATGATTTCGCTATCGTCGACCGGGGAAGTGAGCAGCAGTTCGATGGTGCCGGTGCGTTTCTCTTCGGCAAAGAGGCGCATGGTAATCATGGGCACCAGGAACAGCGCTATGGTACTGGCAAACCCCACCAGCGGCCGGATGATCTGCTCGTTGACGTTCATGGGCTGCGACTGGCCCATCATCTGGGCCTGAAAGCTGAAGCGTACAAAATCGCGCGCCGCGGTGTAGAAGCCGAAACCGAAAATCAATCCGAAGAACGCCATCAGCAGGTAGGCGATGGGCGAGGCGAAATAGCTCTTGAGTTCCTTTTGGCAGATGAGTAAAACGTTCTTCACTGCTGGTCTCCTTGGATGACTGTTGGCTCGACTTGCGCTTCTTTCTGCTCCGAGCCCGTGAGCTGCAGGAAGATGGTTTCCAGGCTGAGGCCCAGGGCGCGCATTTCGTTCAGGCTCCATCCGGCGTTCACCACCGAGCGGGCCAGGTCGGGCCGGATATGACGGCCTTGCAGGCTCTCGATTTCAAACGAGAGCCGTCCGTTCTTGGAATCCTTCATCACCACTCGGCTGACGCCCGCCACCTGCTCCAGGCGCTGCTGCACCTCGGTGGGATTGGGGCGGCCGTCGGCGGCCTCCACTTCGAGGGTCACGGATTCGCTCCCGCGCAACCGCTTGGTCAGGTTGGCCACCGAATCGATTGCTACCAGCCGGCCCTGGCTGATGATGATGACGCGCTCGCAGGAATGCTCCACTTCCGAGAGGATATGGGTGCTCAAGATGATGGTGTGATCGCCGGCCAGCGACTTCAGCAGTTCGCGAATCTCGATGATCTGCTTGGGGTCGAGCCCGCTGGTGGGTTCGTCCAGGATCAGCACATCGGGATTGTGGATGATGGCCTGCGCCAGGCCGACGCGCTGGCGGTAGCCTTTGGAGAGCTTGCCGATGAGCTTATCGCGCACGTCTCCGATGGCGCAGCGGCCCACGACTTCATCCAGCCGCCGGGTGATGTCGCCGGAGGGAATGCCCTTGAGCTTGCCGACGAACGTCAGGTACTCGACGACTTCCATTTCGGGGTAAAGCGGCGGGGTTTCCGGCAGGTAGCCGATGCGTTTCTTGACCTCCAGGGGGTTTTCGAGGACGTCGAAGCCGGCCACATTGGCCTTGCCCGACGTGGGCGGCAGGAAGCACGTGAGGACACGCATGGTGGTGGTCTTTCCCGCGCCGTTGGGGCCTAGAAAACCCACGATTTGGCCCTTTTCGACTTCGAAGGAAATATTGTCCACCGCCAGCGTACGTGCGTATCGCTTGGTTAGACCTTCAACTTTGATCATATTGCATTGTTCCAGTGCAGATAGACTCGGTTGTAGCCATTTGGGCGCACATAAGCGCTTCAAAAACAGGCGCCGAAACGGAATTCCAGTGAAATTTCATGATACGGATGGCGGGGAAGGCTTGTCAAACGGGGGTGGAAGGGGAAGCCATAGGAAACTGTGTACTTGACGCGGAACACGCGGAGGAAGACGCGGAGAAAACCAAAGCCAAGACCTGAGAGCGGACCCACGAGGGTGCCCCGTTGGCGGAGGCCGCGCAGAAAGGCAACTTCTGCCATTTACAGCGGGAATTCGATCACGCTTCCGGCAGGCCGGCGGGCGATTCCACGTAAGGCTTAAAGCCGTGACGCAGCATGACATCGTGCGCCGCATCGACGGCATGGGGAAGCACATAGAAAAATGCGCCGGCCCGTACCGACCGGAAGATCACGCCGCCGCGATATTCGTCGGCTTCGACTCCGTAGTCGACGCCCGCTTCCGTGAAGAGCGATTCCAGGCGCAGCGCATCCCGCAGTTTCTTGGCGATGAAAATCAGGATGGGTTCTTTGCCGTCGAAAAAAGACGCTTCTTGTCTCATAAGCCGGTTTGTATTTTCTCGCACCTCTCTGGTACGCGACGGTACTTTAGGTCCTTCCCTTGGCCTGGAAATCGGGGCATGATCGTGTTACGGCTCCCGCACGGCTGGGTCAACCTCCCGAAACTGACTGGGGCCGTTCTCCTTGGGATTGAATCGGTCTCCGGCCGGGGCGCATCCGCGTTCGCCCCGGCCCCTTTCCACGGGGCCTGTCAGCCATCGCCTCAATCCATCAGCGCCGCCGCCGGCCGATCCAGGAACCATGTCACTCCGCGGCCGTGGTGCGAGGCGATCTGCGCGGGATACTTCTTGGGGTCGTACTCCTCCTTGAACACCGCACGCACGGCTTCGGCTTTGTCCGCGCCGGCCACCAGAAACACGGTGTGCTTGGCCGCCAGCAAGGCGCCGGGCAACAGCGTCACGCGCCATTGGTTGAACTTCGGCACAAACACCGCCGCCGCGATTCCCTCGCGGTCGTCGATGAGAGGCTCGCCCGGAAACAGGCTGGCGGTGTGCGCATCGGGGCCCATGCCGCGGTGCACCACGTCGAAATGCGGCAGTTCTCCCTGGTCGAGTCCGAAGAACTCGCGGATCTCCTCGGCGTAGCGCGCCGCGGCGGCCTTGGGCGGCATCTCGCCCATCACGCGGTGGATCTGCCGTGGGGGGATATGCGCCGGCCGGATCAGGTAATCGTCGGCCAGTTTGTAGTTGCTGGCCGGGTCGGTAGGCGGCACCGAGCGCTCGTCCACCCAGAACAGGTGCACGTGGTTCCAGCGGGTCTTGGATTTTGCCAGTCTCTCGAACAGCAGCCGGGGAGTCGATCCGCCCGAGACTGCCAGGGTTGCGAACTCCTGGCCGGAAAGCACTTCCTCCAGGAGAGCAACAATGTGATGCGCGCAAGCTTCGGCGGCCCCCGGCGCATCGGGCGAGGTATACCAGCGGACACTCATTTGTCCGTAGGATACGCGAGACGGGCGGCGGACGCCAGGGTCCGGTCAAATACCGGGTCGGGGCGGACAATGCCCAGTTCTTCGCGCATCAGCAGGTAATCGGTGGGCTGCGGCAGATTGGTGACGTTGGCCAGATCGTTCACCGTGATGGCCAGGCGGTCGTCGCTGCGCGCCATTTCGACACGCAAGCCTTCGCCTTCCAGATTGATGCGCAGAAACCTGCCGCCCGGCGCGCCGCTGACGCTCAGCGCGGCATCCACGCCGGCATCGCCGAGAGCGTTCATCACCCACGCGCCGAAGTACCAGGCAGCCACCTCGTATGCCCCGCCGAAAGTCACCCGCACGCTGGAGATATGGTCGAGGAGCGCCAGGTTTCGCCGGTTCTCGAAAACCTGTGCCAGCATCTCGCGCCAGCGTGTCAGCCGGGTCCACGAAAAGTCGCCCAGCAGCACTCCGCTCCAGGCCACGTCCGCGACGCGGCGCAGGGCCGAGTGTCCATCCGGCATTTCGGCGCTGTCCAGCACCACCTTGCGCGCCATCGCGGCTATCGCGCGGAACTCCGGCATTTCCACCAGCCGCGGGCAGCGGCACCAGACGATTACTGGCAGATCGGGCACGGCCAGCGGCAGCACCAGCGGCGCCAGGTCCGCCAGGGCCGAGTCCGAAGCCGTGATCTCGATCTGCTCGCAGCAGATCTGGCGCCGCTGTCCGAACGGCATCCAGCACTGCGCGTACACCCGCTCGGCCAGCGGTCGCTCGGCGCCCCCACACATCCGGATCACGATGGTGCGCGCGGGATGTTCGGGCATGAGCGCGGCCAACGTCTCGCCCAGGTTGGCCACATCCTCGCTCTGCTCGGCCAGTACTACCAGGGTCAAGGAGCAGGCGCGCAGCACGCCGGCGCCGCTTTCGGATTCGCCCTCTTGGCCGAGCGACACCCACAGGTCCGCCAGTTCCTTCAGAATATGGTCCGGCGCCACGGTGGTGCCCATTACGGTTTCCTCCACACGTGCCCGCGGCGCGCCAGCATCTCATCGGCGGCAGCCGGCCCCCATGTCCCCGCGGCGTAATTCGGAAACTCGAACCGGGTCTCGCGCCACACGTTCTGGATGGGCTCGACCACGCTCCAACTGGCCTCCACCATGTCCTGCCGGGTATACAGCGTGGCATCGCCGACGATGGCATCCAGCAGCAGCGTCTCGTAAGCCGAGGGCGACCGCTCGCCGAAACTCGATCCGTAATTGAAATCCATGGAGACCGGACGCAGCTTCATCCGCGAGCCGGGCGTCTTGGAAAGAAACTTCAGGGAAAGGCCTTCTTCCGGCTGGATGCGCACGATCAGCAGGTTGGGCGCGGTTCCCTCGCCGTCCTGGTCGTCGAAGATCTCGAGCGGCGCCTGGTTGTACTGAATGGCGATTTCGGTGACGCGCTTGGGCAACCGCTTGCCCGTGCGCACGTAGAACGGCACGCCGGCCCAGCGCCAGTTTTCCACGAAGAACGTGACCGCCGCGTAAGTATCGGTCTGCGATTCGGGGTTCACCCCGCGCTCCTGGCGGAAGCCCGGCAACTCCTGCCCGCCAATGCGCGCCGGTCCGTACTGTCCCGCGACCGAGTTCTCGCGGATCTGGTCCGGCTTCATGGCGCGGATGGAGCGCAGCAGCTTGGAGCGCTCATCGCGCACCGAGGTGGCCCGAAAACTGGCGCTCGGCTCCATGGCGATGGTCGCCATCACCTGCAGCAGATGGTTCTGGATCATGTCGGCCAGCGCGCCGGCTTCTTCGTAATAGGCGCCGCGGCCCTCCACGCCGATCGATTCCGCGGCCGTGATCTGCACGTGGTTCACGTAGCGGCGATTCCACAGCGGCTCGAATATTCCGTTGCCGAAGCGGAAGGCCAGGATATTCTGCACGGTCTCCTTACCGAGGTAGTGATCGATGCGGTAGACGTCGGATTCGTTGAAGACCTCGTGCAGGCGGTCGCTCAGCTCGCGCGCGCTCTCGAGGTCGTGGCCGAAGGGCTTTTCGACCACCAGGCGGCGCCATCCGTTGCCCTTGCCGAGTCCGGCTTTGCCGAGCCCCAGAGCGGCCGGCGCGTACTGGCTCGGCTGCGTGGAGAGATAGAACAGCACGTTCCCTCCGGTATGGCGCGACTGTTCGATCTCCGACAATTTTCCGGCAAGCCGCTGGTAGAGGCCCGCGTCGTTGATGTCGCCGGCCACGTAGAAAATGCCGCAGGCGAAGGCCTTCCACACGTCCTCGTCGAACTTGGTGTCTTCGGAAAATTCCTTCACCGCCTCCAGCATCTTTTCGCGGAATGCATCGTCGGTGAGCGGCGTGCGCGAGACGCCGACCACCGCGAAGCCGGCCGAGAGCCGGCGATCGTACGCCAGGCGGTAAAGTGCGGGCAGAAGCTTGCGCTTGGTGAGGTCGCCAGTCGCTCCGAAAATCACCACCGCGCATTCGGGCACCCGCCGTTCGAAGCGCAACGGATCTTGAAACGGATTCTGAGTGGGCATTGAGTCTAAAATAGCATGCGCGGGTGCGTAGCCCCGCCCGGGGCGCCCGTTCTCCCATCTTGAACTATCCTGTTAGCAGCGTTTCGCATGTGGCGTAATTTTCAGTACGGCCTGCGGCAGTTGCGGTGCAACCGCCTCTTCAGCGCGTTAGTGATTCTCCTGCTGGCCATCGGTATCGGGTCGAACACGCTGGTCTTCAGCCTGGTGAACGAACTGCTGCTCAAGCCGCTCGCGGTCCGCGATTCGGGCAACCTTTACCTGCTCGAAAAGAACCGCGAGAAGCAGGTGCGGCCGGACGTGGATTTCGAATACCTCGAGCTTCGCGACATCATTCAAAAGAGCAGTGTGTTCACGGCAGCCGTGGCCGAAGAAGAACCTTACAGCGGCAACGTGGTTCCGCTCTCCACCGCCGGCGGCATACGGATGGTGATGACGCAAATCGTCTCGCCCAATTATTTCTCCGAGCTCGGTGTGGAAGCCGTTGCCGGCCGCGTCCTCACTGCGGCCGATGCCGCGAGCCGGTCCGCCATTCCCGTGGTCCTCAGCTACCAGTTCTGGCAATCGCAATTCGCCCGTAGCCGAAACGCCATCGGCAGTTCGATCCGCCTGAAGAACGTTCCGTTCCTGGTGGTGGGCGTGTTGCCGCGCGAATTTCACAGCTCCGATATCGATCGCGCGCCCGATGTGCGCCTCCCGATTTCCGCCGCGCGCCTACTCCGCGGACACGATGTGACGGAGCCGGGCCCCAGTGAAGCGGTGCTCCAGTTTCGTGTCCTGGCGCGGCTGGCGCCCGGAGTCTCTCCGCCGCAAGCGGCGGCCGCCCTGCTCCCGCCGTTGCGCGCCGCCGCGGAATGGAGTGTCCGTGAGTGGAACGCCCGCTTGCCGAAACCCTACGCCGCAAGGGCGCTCCAGGCGTTCATCGACCACGATACGAATTTCCGTCTCGACCTGGAGCCCGCCGGGCGCGGCGTTTC
>Ga0326728_10021072_pt1 | contig 12317 bp, 13 predicted proteins | sample MB3enrmetagenome_FD_207602 | JGI IMG/M metagenome (GOLD analysis project Ga0326728, IMG submission 207602) | Lab enriched peat soil microbial communities from McLean, Ithaca, NY, United States - MB31MN | ecosystem: Environmental > Terrestrial > Soil > Wetlands > Peat | place: USA: New York...
GTTCAAAGGTGAAGATCTCCTGCAACTGCACCTGGTCGTCCTTGACGCCCAGAACTTCCGAGATGCTGAGAATTTTGCGGGTGCCGTCCTGCAGGCGCGAAACCTGCACCACCAGGCGGATGGCGCTGGCGAGCTGCTGCAGAATCACGCGCGTGGGAATCTCCAGGTCGGCCATCATCACCATGGTTTCCAGGCGCGAGAAAGCGTCGCGCGGGCTGTTGGCGTGCACCGTGCTCATGGACCCCTCGACGCCCGTGTTCATGGCCTGCAACATATCCAGCGCTTCGGCGCCGCGGCACTCGCCCACGATGATGCGGTCGGGACGCATGCGCAGCGCGGTGCGGAGCAGAACGCGCTGGTTGATACCGCCCTCTTTGTTCAGGTTGGGCGGACGGGTTTCGAATTTCACCACGTGGCGCTGCTGGAGCTGCAACTCGGCGGTGTCCTCGATGGTGACGATGCGCTCTTCCTCGGGTATGAAGCGCGACAGCGCGTTCAACATGGTGGTCTTGCCGGAGCCGGTTCCACCCGAGATCAGAATGGTGGCCTTGGACTGCACGCACGCGGCCAGCAGCCGCAGCATGCCGGGCGTGAGCGTCTTGTACTGCAGCATCTCCTCCTGGGTGATGACGTGGCGGCCGAAACGGCGGATGCTGAGGCACGGCCCGTCGAGAGCCAGGGGAGGAATGATGGCGTTGACGCGCGATCCGTCCTGCAGACGGGCGTCGACGATGGGCTGCGCTTCGTCGATGCGGCGGCCCACCTGGGAGACGATCTTTTCGATGATGTGGAGCAGGTGCCCGTCGTCCTTGAAGCGCACCGACGATTCCGAGAGCTTGCCGTTGCGTTCGATGAACACCTTGTTGTAGCGGTTGACCAGGATGTCGCTGATGCTGGGCTCTTTGAGCAGCGTTTCGAGCGGCCCGAGGCCCAGCACCTCGTCGAGAACTTCTTCGACGATCTTGCTCTGCTCGGCGGTGGTCATGGGCACGCGCTCGTCGTCGAGCAGGCGCTCCACCACGCGGCCGATTTCGGCGCGCAAGCGGTCTTTGGGAATGGAGGAGACGCGCTCCAGGTTGAGTACGCCGATGAGCTTGCGGTGGATCTCGGACTTCAGCTCAAAGTAGCGATCGGCGCTGCGCGAGGCCATCGATAACGATCCCCCGCGTGCGGGCAATGGACGACTGGTCGATCCCACGGCGTCTCCTGAAGGCGGTCCCTGGTCTTGTGGTGCTGCGCTTTTGATTATATCGCGGGGTGGGAGGGAGGGCCGCGTTTCCAGGTCTGCGTCGATGGCGCCCCGCTACTCCTGCACGAAGGCGTCGATCTTGTTCACGACGAGGCGGGAATCGACCATCATCGGCACTACGGACCAGGAGACGCCGATGGTCAACAGGATGGATCGCGACCCGGAATCGACCTCGAATTCGAGGCGGGGGTCGAAAGCGCGGCGCATTTCGGCCTGCACGCCGTCGGGCGAGCCGTGGCGCAGCAACAACACCGCGGGGCCGGTCCAGCGAAACAGCGCGAGGCCGGGTTCGAAGGCGCGCTTGACGAATTCCACGAAGAACTGGAGCACTTTGTCGCCGACATCCCGCCCGTATCGGCGGTTATATAGGGACAGCCGGTCGATGGACACGACGACCGCGCAGGCGGGGCTGTCGGAGGCGCACGCTTCGGTCAGGGCGGTTTCGGCGGCGGGCCGGGCTTCCAGACCGGTGACCGGATCTTGATTCGAGTGGTCGCCGGAGTACTGTTTATGGCGTTCGGCTTCCTCCCGGATTCCGCTCAGACACTTGGACAGGCTGAGCTTGCACCCCTGAATGCCCTCCGGGCCGCTGGCGGAGATCAGTTGTTTCTGGATTTCCTGCAACTCCCGCATCCGCACGGGGCCGGCGATGGTCAGATCCTCCAGCGTGCCCACCAGCATCTGGATCACGGCCCGCAGTTCGGCGACGTGGGCGCGTTGGTATTTGTTGGCCCGGTCGTTGTGGTCGCGTAGGGCACTGACCGCCGAATCCGTGGCCGCCATCGTCTCCATCCAGGAAGGTTGAACCGACAGGGCCTCCGAAATCTTGTGCATGCGGGCGCGAAACTGGCGGTCCTCTTCCGGATCTCCCCTGACCGCGTGCATGGCGACGCCGTGAACCAGGCTCTGTATGCCGGGTAGAAGGTTCTTCTCCTCAGCGGCCTGGGACGCGAGCTGTTTTTGCGAAGAAGCCACGGAACTCAGTTACCCATATCGAGGCGCGTCGAATTCCGACCTCTTGTTGGCTTATCGGCAGGGGTGGGCGTTTCTAGAGAGCGCGGTGCGGCGGATTGCCGCCGTGGACTAACGGGGGCGAAGGAAGTCCGCCAGGGCCGCGGTCCACGGGCGCAGCATCGGGAGCTTGGTGTTGAGGAGAACGGCCTTGGGCGGGCGCGCCGCCTTGCGCGGGAAGTGAGTCGAGCGAACCGGCAGCACGGTCACCGCCCGCCCGGCGATGCGGAAAATCTCGCAGGCGAAATCGAACCAACTGGCTGCCCCACTGTTGGTGGTGTGGTAGATCCCCGGCGGCGGCATTCGCTCTAGCACATCGCGCGTAGCGGCGGCCAGATCCGGCGCGTAGGTGACGCTGTTGATCTCGTCGGAGACCGCCTGGATGGTGTCCCGTTTCGCGGACAGATCGAGCATGATGTCGACGAAGCTCTTCTTGGACCAGTCGCTCGATCCCTTGGGCCCGAAGATCACCGCCGTGCGCAGCACGTAGCCCTGCCCGCCGGCTTCGGCGAGAAGTTGTTCCCCGCGCAATTTGGAGCGGCCGTACACGGAAAGCGGCGCCGGCGTGTCGGCCTCGGCGTACTCGCCCCGCACCCCGTCGAACACATAGTTGGAGCTGTAGTGGACCAGTGGAAGGCCAAGTTCCCTGGCGTAGAGCGCCAGCGCGCCGGGGAAATCGGCATTGAGGGCGAAGGCGCGCTCGGGATGGTCTTCGGCTCCGTCGACGTCATTGAACGCCACGCAGTTGACGATGGCGTCGGGCAGGGAGCCGAGGCCCGCGACTTGGGCGCGAAGCGAGGGGAAATCGAGCACGTCGATGTCTTCGCGGTCCCACCCGACGGCGTCGGGATACAGCTTCAGGAGCTGTGTGCCGAGGGTGCCTTTGGCGCCGAGGATCAGAGGTCTTCGGTTCATGAATCTCAAGTTTTGCGGGGCGGGTTGGCAGCCTGCGCCACAAAACCCTACTCTACCGCTGATTGCTCTTCAGAACCTTCTTCCGCAATCGAATCGACTGCGGCGTCACTTCCACGTACTCGTCGTCGCGAATGAATTCGATGGCCTGTTCCAGATTGAGAATCCGCGGCGGCACCAAGCGGATGGCCTCGTCGGACGTGGAGGCGCGCATGTTGGTGAGCTTCTTTTCCTTGACGATGTTCACGTCCAGGTCGGCGTCGCGCGCATTTTCGCCCACGATCATGCCTTCATAGACTTCGGTGCCGGGCGCCACGAAGATCTCGCCGCGTTCTTGCAGGTTGTAGGTGGCGTAGCCGGTGGTCCGGCCGGGCCGGTCGGCCACCAACGAACCGGTGGGCCGCGTGGCGATGTCGCCCTGCCAATCGATGTAACCGTGGAACAGCGAGTTCATGATGGCGGTGCCGCGCGAGTCGGTGAGGATCTCGCTGCGCAAGCCGATGAGGCCGCGCGACGGAATGGTGAACTCCAGGCGCACCCGGCCGGAGCCATGGTTCACCATCTTGCACATCTTGCCCTTGCGCGAACCGATTTTTTCGATCACCACGCCGAGGAAGGCCTCCGGGCAGTCGATCACCAGCAGCTCCAACGGCTCCTGCAGTTTTCCATGCACCGTGCGGGTAATGATCTCGGGCTTGCCCACGGCCAATTCGAAGCCCTCGCGGCGCATCATCTCGATGAGGATGGCGAGCTGCAATTCGCCGCGGCCCATCACCTTGAAGGTGTCGTGGCCGAGTTCCTCCACGCGGATGGAGACGTTGGTGAGCAGCTCCTTGTCGAGGCGTTCGCGCAGGTTGCGCGAGGTCACCCATTGGCCCTCGCGGCCGGCGAATGGCGAGGTGTTGATGGTGAACGCCATGGCGATCGTCGGCTCGTCGATGCTGATGAGCGGCAGCGGTTTGGGCGTCTCCGCGTTGGTGACGGTCTCGCCGATGGTGATGCCTTCGACCCCCGCGATGGCCAGGATGTCGCCGGGCCGTCCGACGGTTTCATCCACGCGCTTGAGGCCTTCGAACGAGTAGAGCTTGGTGATGCGCGTGGTATGGAACGACTCGTCGCGCTTGGCGATGGCCACGGTGTCGCCGTAATTCAGCGTGCCGTTGAACACGCGCCCTATGCCCAGGCGGCCCAGGTAATCGCTGTAATCCAAATTGGCGATAAGCATCTGGAGCACGCCGTCGGGGTCGCCCACCGGCGCCGGAATGTGCTCGACGATGGCGTCGAACAGCGGGCGCAGATCGGTGGACGGGTCTTCCATGGTGCGCTTGGCCACGCCGGTCTTGGCAATGGTGTAGAGCACCGGAAAATCGAGCTGGTTCTCGTGGGCGTCGAGATCGATGAACAGGTCGTAGACCTCGTTGAGGACCTCCTGCACGCGGGCGTCGGGACGGTCGATCTTGTTGATCACCACGATGGGCGGCAGCTTGGCTTCCAGGGCTTTCGAGAGCACGTAGCGGGTCTGCGGCAGCGGGCCTTCGGAGGCGTCCACCAACAGCATGACGCCGTCGACCACCTTCAGCGCGCGCTCCACTTCGCCGCCAAAATCGCTGTGGCCGGGAGTATCGACGATGTTGATCTTGACGCCGTGATAGCGGACGCCGGTGATCTTGGCGAGGATGGTGATGCCGCGTTCGCGTTCCAGATCGTTGGAATCCATGACCCGGTCCACGTGTTCCTCGTGGGACCCGAAGATGCCGCTCTGGTTGAGCATGGCGTCGACGAGGGTGGTCTTCCCGTGGTCCACATGGGCGATGATGGCGATGTTGCGGATGGTTGGATTGCTACTCTTCATGAATCACGTCTATCGGGTTTCCACGCAAGGCGACTCGCGCGGGGTAAAGGCCGGCAGTCCGTCGGGATGACGAAGCGGGATCGTCCAGCCGAAATTCCGCTTGTTGACCGCTACTACTTGATAGTAGCGAAAGTGCCGGGCGTAACGCCAATCGGGATCGTGCGGGGGAACAAACACGGCGCGGCGTTCCTCTGCGTTCATCGGTGGCCCAAAATCGTTCTTCCGCCTTCACTCGACCGAAAACACCGCGCGCACCTCGTCGCTCACCGCCGACGGGCGCAGCGTCTGGGCGTCGACGGAGCACCACAGAGTCCGCGCTTTGGCCAGCAGCGCCCGGTCGGATGCGCGCAGCAATTCCGTGAACCGCTCGAACTTCACGCGCGTGGCGGATCCCACCCAGGTGCGGGCCACCACCGTGTCCGCCAAGTACGCCGCCTGCTTGTAATCGATCTCGTGGCGCACCACAACCCACAGCGTTCGCGCCCGGTCCGCAGCCGGCGCCGCGGCCTGCCAGTGGGCCGTGGCGACCTCCTGCACCCAGCGGAGATAAGTGACGTTGTTGACGTGGCCGAGGCTGTCGATGTCGCCGGCAGCCACTGTAATTTCCATCTCGTACGGCTCGGGAACCTGGGCCATCCCCTCTAGTATGCGGCCATCCGCGGCCACGAATTGCAAAAACATTTTGCATAATTCATGTTTTCTGCTATTCTAGGGTTGCTCTGGAAATTCACAACCGCGCGAGGAATATGGAAACAGCCGCAGAAGGCATTCTGACTCGCGATGAGATGGAGAGCAGGCGCCTGTTAGCCGCACAGGACCTGCAAAGGGGACTTTCGCAGTCCCAGGTGGCCCGTAAGTTCGGGGTCACCCGTACGACTGCGTCCCGTTGGTGCCGCGCACTTAGCGGAAACGGGGTGGAAGGGCTGCGCAAACGCCGCGCCCCCGGCCGGCCCAGCCGCTTGAACGCGGAACAGCTCCGCATCGTTTCCGAGATCTATCATTCCGGTCCGCGGGCCAGCGGGTTCGATCACGACCGCTGGACCACCGCCCGATTCGCCGACGCCATTCAAGCGCGTTTCGACATCCGCTACGATCCCGACCACGTCGGCCGCATCATGCACCGTCTCGGGTTGCGCGAGCGCAGGCGGAATCGGCGGCGCCTCCAGGACGCGATCTATGCGTCCCGGTATTCGCCGAACACGCTTTTGAGCCGGCCCGAGATCTCCGCCACCGTGGCGTAAGCCTCGGCGGCAGCCACAATCGCCGGCATCAGGTTGCTCCCATCGCGCGCGGCTTGTTCCACGGCGGCCAATCGCTCCTCCACCGTGGACTGGCTGCGCGAAGCCCGCACCTGGCGCAGGGCGTCGACCTGCGCCTGTTCCAGCGCGGGATCCAGCCGGAACGTGGAAATGGCGCGGTTCTCGTCCTGTTGAAAGCGGTTGACGCCCACCACGATCCGCTTGCCGGATTCGATCTCGCGTTGATACTGGTAGGCGGCGTTCTGGATCTCGCCCTGGATGTAGCCGGCGTCGATCGCGCGCAGCGTGCCGCCCATCTGGTCGATGCGTTTGAGGTATTCCGCCACTTCCCGCTCGATGGAATCGGTCAGGGCCTCGATGGCATAGCTCCCGCCCGCCGGGTCGGCGGTGTTGGCGACGCCGGTCTCGTAAGCGACGATCTGCTGGGTGCGCAGGGCGATGCGCGCGGATTCCTCGGTGGGCAGCGAAAGCGCCTCGTCGCGGGAGTTGGTGTGCAGCGATTGCGCGCCGCCCAGCACCGCCGCCAGGGCCTGGATGGCGGTGCGCACGATGTTCACGTCGGGCTGCTGGGCGGTCAACGTGGAACCGGCGGTCTGCACGTGGAAGCGCAGCATCATGGAACGCGGGTCGTGGGCTCCGAAACGGTCCCGCATCAGGAATGCATAGATGCGGCGCGCGGCGCGGAACTTGGCGATCTCCTCCAGAAAATCGCTGTGCGAGTTGAAGAAGAAGGACAGGCGCGGAGCGAAGGAGTCCACCGCCAGGCCCGCCGCCACGGCCGCCTCGATGTAGGCGATGGCGTTGGCGAAGGTGAAGGCCAGCTCCTGGACCGCGGTCGAGCCGGCTTCGCGGATGTGGTATCCGCTGATGGAGATGGTGTTCCACTCGGGCATTTCGCGTCCGGCCCACGCCAACAGGTCCGTGACAATGCGCATGGCCGGCCGCGGCGGATAGATGTAAGTCCCCCGCGCGATGTACTCTTTGAGGATATCGTTCTGAACGGTGCCGGAGAGCGTCTTCAGGTCGGCTCCCTGGCTGCGCGCCACCAACGCATAATAGGCCAGAAGGATGGCCGCGGTGGAGTTGATGGTCATGGACGTGGAGACATCCCGCAGCGGGATGTCCCGGAACAGGACGTTCATGTCCGCCAGCGAACTCACCGCCACGCCCACGCGGCCGACTTCCCCGGCGGCCATGGGATGGTCGGAATCCAGGCCCATCTGGGTGGGAAGATCGAAAGCTACCGAAAGCCCGGAGGTCCCTTGTGACAAAAGATACCGATACCGCCGGTTACTCTCCTCGGCGGTGCCGAAACCGGCGTACTGGCGCATGGTCCACAGGCGGCTTCGGTACATGTCGCGATAGACCCCGCGGGTGTAGGGAAACTCTCCCGGATTGCCTGGACGGTCGTTCATGAACGGGAAATCTTACGCGCGCGCCAAAAGGAAGAGATGCCGTACCACGCCATGATGAGGGCGCAGGACGACGCTACAAACACCCGAAAGCCGTGTCCTGCCTGCAGAGCGCGGATAGCGGAGATGCCGCAGATGGCTCCCAACGACAGGAACAGGAAGCCGATCACCTGATTCCAAAGGGCCCGAAGGGGCTTGAGGACCGCCGGGATCATGTGCTTCAAAAAACTGCGACCCCGCTTGACGGCTACCCTCTGCCACACGCTCTCATCGTAACAGAACTGTGCCGGCTATGATGCTACTATGCCTACAAGCCGATAGATAGGTGTTAGCCCGGTTGTGAACGGGGCCAACCTCCACTACAATCGGAACGAGTGGATGCGGAACGCCGGTTGTCTCCGATGCGTCTGCCTGTAGAGGGAGTACCCTGTGGAAGAGCCTTTAAAGCACTTAGTGCAGGAATTGGGAAACGCGATCAACGATTCCCTTTCCGAGTCCGACCGGATCGCGGAGGCGATCGGCGAGATCAAGCGAGCCGGATACGACGTCTTCCTCGTTCTGGAAGCGACGATCGGCTTCAACCGGAGGGATGAAAACAGCGGCGAAGCAGAGGAAGAAATCGAGGGTGTCGAGCCGGCCGAACCCAAGCCTCGACAGTTCGAAGCGACGGGCAAGATCAAGCTCACCTCCCAGGACCAGCGCTTTCTGAGAGCGCTCAAGATCTCGGTAGACGACGAAAACCGCTGACGTAACGGGGCCACAGCCAACGCCAGTGGCTCAGTCCAGAACCTGCCGATAGACGTCCCACGTTGCACGGACGGCTTTTTCCCACGTAAATAGTTGCGCGCGCAAGCTCCCGCGACGAGCCAGATTGCGGCGCAGATCCTCCGATTGCGTCAGATCGCGCAGGGCTTTCCCCAGCGCTTCAATATTCTCCGGATCCGCCAGAAGAGCCGCGTCGCCGGCTACTTCAGGGAGCGCCGACCGGTCGGACGTCAGCACCGGCGCCCCCGCCGCCATGGCTTCCAGAACCGGCATGCCGAACCCCTCGTCGAGCGACGGAAAGGCGAAAACGGAGCATCGGGCATACCAGCCGGCCAGCTCGGCCGGGGAAATGTAGCCCAGCACCGAAATGCGGTTGTTGGCGGGGCTTTTTGCGATGCGCGCGAGAATCTCCTCCGATCCATAGCCCGCCGAACCGGCCAGCACCAGGCGCCAGTCCGCGCTCACGGTCTCGAACGCCCCCACCAGGCGGGCGATGTTCTTGCGCTTCTGAATCGCGCCCACGTTGAGAACCACGCGCTCCCGCGGCTCTTCCGCGCGGCCCGCCACGGGGTTGCCGGGGCTGCCGGGGACGCCACGGACGCCGTGATGCACCACGTGGACGCGTTCGGGAGCCACCCCGAGAAGCGCAATCACCTGCCGGCGGGTGAACTCGGAAACGGCGATCACCGCAGTGGCCCGCGACGCGGCATCGCGGGCCTGCTCGGTGAAGCGGGCCCGGAAGTCCGGCGTGGAGTATTCCGAGGTCATCACGAACAAGTCGTGAAAGGTGGCCACGGAGCGCGGCAGCCCGGTTGCCGGCAATCGCTGGTTCAAACCGTGGAACAGTTGCGCTCCGCGCGCGCCCAGAGGTTCGGCCAGCAGGCGGCGGCGCGCGTTGGGCGGCAGGGTTTCGCGCCACGAGCGGAAATAGCGGTGCGGGCGGTAGCAGAATCGGAAGCGCACTTCGGGATGGGCGGCGGCCAGGCCGAAAAGCATCTCGTGGGAATACAGTCCCACCCCGGAAAGCGCGTCCCCGATGCTATAGGTGGCGTCCAGCGCGATAGTCAGTCGATTCCGTATGCTTTCATTTTGCGATAAAGCGTGGTCCGTCCGATACCCAGCAGCCGCGCCGCCTGCAAACGCTCGCCTTTGGTGGCGGCCAGCGCCGTCGAGATGGCCCGGCGTTCGGATTCCGGCAGCGAGACGACCGGCGACTGGGGAGCCAGAACCACCTCCGGCAGGGGATAGTCGGCGGGCCGCAAAGCCGCCGCCGAAAGCGCCTTCAGGCCGACCGCGGCGTGGTGATATTGCAGGGCCGAGGGGAGATCGGCCATTTGCAGGCCGCTATCGGAATGCAGCGCCGCCAGCCGCTCGATGCAGTGTTTCAGCTCGCGCACGTTACCCGGCCAGTCGTAGTCGAGAAACATGTCCAGGATCTCGCGGCCGGGCCGGAAGGGCGGCAGGCCGGCGGCCGACCCAGTTTCCAGAAAGTGTTCCACCAGCAGTTCCAGGTCCTGCTTGCGGTCGCGCAATGGCGGCAACCGGATGGAGACTACGTTGAGGCGGTAGAACAGGTCCTGCCGGAATCGGCCGGCCTCCACTTCGGCTTTGAGATGGCGGTGGGTGGCGGCGATGATCCGCAGATCCACCTTGCGCCACTGCAGTGCGCCGACCGCGCGAAACTCGCGCTCCTGAATCAGGCGCAGCAGCTTGACCTGCATTTCGAGCGGCAGATCGCCGATTTCGTCGAAAAAGGCGGTCCCGCCGTCGGCCAGCTCCACCAGCCCCTTCTTGCTCTCGATAGCCCCGCTGAACGCGCCCTTGACGTGGCCGAACAGCTCGCTCTCCATCAGCGTGCCCACCAGCGAACCGCAATCGATGGGCACGAACCGCCCGTGCGGGTTGGCGTCGTGGATGGCGCGCGCCACCACCTCCTTTCCGGTCCCGCTCTCGCCCGACAGCAGGATCGGCAGCCGGTTGCGGGAAGCCTTGCCGATCAGCCTCCGAATCGAGGCGATTTCCGGCGATTGTCCAACCAGGCCGTCGGACACGATCGCGGCGGCGTTCATGAGGGCCTCACTGTAGACTATCTAGTCGGACCACCAAAGCGTTCTTCTCACCCGATTTGTCCCGAATCCGCCCGGCCAGCGCCGTGGCCGCCTCCTCGGTCCGTTCGGCCCCCACCAGGACCCGCCACGTATCGGGACGTCCCGGCCGCCGAACCACCCGCGCGTTGCCGAATTCCGCCGCCATCCTGGCGCGAAGCTCTTCGGCGGGGGCGCGGCTGGGAAGCACTGCAACCTGGACTGAATAGATCCCTGAAGCCACGCTTGGCGGCGGCTTGATCACCACCAGGCGGACCCGCGCCGTGCCCGGACCGATCATATCGATAGCCTTGGCGGCCGCGTGCGACAGGTCGATGATGCGGCCACGCACGAAAGGTCCCCGGTCGATGATGCGCACGTCCACCGATTTGTCGTTGGTGAGGTTGTGGACACGCACCCAGGTGTCGAAGGGCATGGTCCGGTGAGCCGCCACCATGGCCTCCATGTTGTAGATTTCACCATTGGCTGCCGGCCGTCCGTCATAGGGCTTGCCGTACCAACTGGCGATCCCCGTTTCGGTGTGTCCGATCTTGACCGGAATCGCCGGTGGCAGACTGGTGCGTTTCTTGTGGGCGCAGCCGGCCAGCGCCAGAGCCGCGGCCACCAGCGCAACGATTCTACTCATCGATGGTCCGATTATGCCACGAGCCGCCAGCGACAGCGCCGCTACCGCGGTAAATCACGGGCTCTTGCTTAGCGCCCACACGGCGTAATGCGAACCCTGCCACAGAACTTCGGGGAACCCGAGGCTGTTCATGAAATTAAATACCTCGCGGACTCGGGTCATTTCCCCCGTTTCCGTATCGCGGTGTTGCGCGCGCCCGGGCGCGGTCAGGCGGCAATACCGGGCTTTGCGGTTGTCTCCCGAGGTTCCCCGGAAAAACGCGATCCAGCCTCGATCCTCCAGCCGGTGCAGTGCGGGATACGGCGATCCGTGCTCCACCTGCAATATCTCCACCTTGCAGCGGATTCTTATCTAGGTTCGGCGTAAATTGCGTCTCATCCTAAGACGATCGATTGGAGGGCAGTACGCGCGCGGACCGGTCCGCGGCCAGATCCAGTAAAGAGGCCGGGCATTTCCGCCGATATGCCAGTTATATGCAAGAGCGGCGCTCTGAAGTCCGCATGCTTTGTGCGGACATGGTGAAGGTGTCATGGAAGGACGCCTTGGGCAAGCGAAGACGAACCATAGGCCTGTTGGAGGACATTTCGCCGTCCGGAGCGTGCCTCCAACTGGACAACGCCGTGTCACCGGGTACCGAGATCCGTTGGACGTGCCCCGGGCAGGAATTCTCCGGGCATGTGCGCTACTGCGTCTACCGGGAGATCGGATACTTCGTGGGAGTGGAATTCGAAACCCATTCGCGTTGGTCCAAAAAGGCGTATAAGCCACAGCATCTACTGGACTTACAGAAGCTGGTGGCCAAGGCGAAATAGCTCGCGAAAGGCCGGCCGGGGGCGCTTCGCAACGCCGGCGCCTTCCTCATGTTCGGTCTGAGGACCTGGGGAAAGCGGTAGGATCGGAGCATGTCCCGCAACCTGCCTGCCCCGTTGCCGCTCCAAACCGCTCTCCTGGTGATCGACGTCCAGAAAGCCATCGATCACCCCAGTTGGGGTGAGCGCAACAATCCCCAGGCGGAGAGCCATATCGCCGAACTGCTCTACGCCTGGCGCGCGACCGGCCGGCCCATCTATCACATCCGCCATGACTCCACCGAAGCGGCCTCGCACTACCGGCCCGGCCAGCCCGGA
>Ga0326728_10021075_pt1 | contig 12316 bp, 11 predicted proteins | sample MB3enrmetagenome_FD_207602 | JGI IMG/M metagenome (GOLD analysis project Ga0326728, IMG submission 207602) | Lab enriched peat soil microbial communities from McLean, Ithaca, NY, United States - MB31MN | ecosystem: Environmental > Terrestrial > Soil > Wetlands > Peat | place: USA: New York...
TTGCATGGTAAAGCGGAGGGCGTGGTTGATCGCTCCGGAGGCTATCTCGTCGTAGCGCACCAGGCCGGGGAAGATGGGCAACCCTGCGGCATCCGCCGAGGTCCATCCCCAGGGGCGCGTTTCATAGTTGGTCATGTCCCAGATGGTCTCGCTCGACGCATTGTAAAGCCCATTGCAGCGATGCGTGTTGTAGGTCTCATAGAGAAAGCATTTGGCGCGGTCCAGCACCAGCACATGCGAATCGCCTACATAGGTATCGGGCCAGCCCGAGCAGTCGGCGGGAGCGCCTTCGATAGGAGCGGTGGCGGGATAGGGCGCTACCACCACATCGCTCTGAGACGCATAGTCAAGCACATTAATGGGAACGGAGGGAGTGGTCGTGGAGTCCACTACCACATAAGGCATGCCATAAGTGGACCAGAAATCGTGATGCAGGTGCAGCCCGGCAAAGCCGGACGCGCTGGTGATCGCCGACGAATTCGGGTCAACGGGAGCCGCCGCAATGTTGGTGTTCCAGACATTGGTTGCGGGAAACGGAACAAATCCATTCAGGCTTGCATTGTTGCCCAGCGACATGCCGACGCAACTTTGGGCAGAAGCAGAAGCCGCTGCGCCAAGAAGCAACAGTGCGAATGCCGCCCTGCCGAGAACGTGGAAGTTCTTTAAAATGAACACAATACGAGCATTTGACATGGTGCTCCTCCAAGGTTGATTGTGCAGATAAAGCATCTGAAGGAAACGCAAGCCTGTGACGTATCTATCCCATCAACAGCTACATTCATCCTCAAGCTATTAAAGGGAGTCTACCCTTTTTGCCTTAAATGTTCAATATTGCTCATTATTTTTAATATTGCTTAACAATATGACCAGGAACCGGGCGGGCGAACCCAGGTCTTGCTGAAAGCTGGGATTCCAAAGCCGTGCGCCCCACATCTCGCTTCTGAGGTGTGGGATTCACTTATTCCTGTTCGCCCACCTTGACCGCCACTTCCTTCGCCGGATCGATGGTGTGGAAGCCTTCACTTTTTGCTGCTTCCAGCAACAGCGGGGAGGCTGATACGAAGATGATCTCCGTGGCCTGGAACATGTCGCGGGCGACGATGGCGGCGCCCAACTGCAGGGTGTCGGGCCAGCGCAGGGTGGTGCGATCGAGGAGCTGGCGCGCGGATTCGAGGACCGCCGGGTTGAGCGGTTCCTGGACCATGCGCGCGGCCTCCATGCGCAGGCTGTCGAGCGCGGCCGTGGCATCTTCCGGGGTGAGGGCGCCCGCCCGCTCGCGTCGGCGGATGGCCGCGTAGACCTCCAGCGGCGTGGAGGCCGAGATCAGCTTGCGGTTGTCCTCGACGGCTTCCATCAAGCTGATCAAGGCTTCGGTGCCCGGCTCCTGCACAAACAGCTTGGCAAAGGCGGTGGATTCAAGAAAATAGCAGCTCACAGGTTCCCCCGTTCTTCCTCGATGGCCTCGGCGATGGAGTCGCCATGCGCCGTAACCGGATGGAAGCGTTGTGCCTCTTCTGGCATTCCCGCCTCGGCGCGGTTGAGGCGAATGGTGGTGGTGGGATAGGCCGGCGTCTTGGGGTTGGCAATCTTGCTGGTGACCACGACGCCGCGTTGAATGGCCTCGGCCAAAACGGCCTGGCGCGACTCCGGATGCTGATTCCAGCGGTAAGCCTTGCGCGGCAAAAAGGAGTCGCGGAACCACTTCAGGGCGATGAAGGCATGGCCCCCCCGCTCCGCCTCGGCCAGTGCGGCGCACAATTCTTTCACGCGGGCGTCGATGTCGGCCGGAATCACCGCCTCCTGCCCGTCGTCGTCCTCGTCGAAGCCTGATCCGGAAGAGGCGCGCGATGCCCGCGCCGGACGCGGGGCAGCCTCGGCGTCGTCGATGCGTTCAAAGTAGATGCGTACTTCGTCTTCTTCCGGTGTCCATGTGTCTGCCATGGCGTTGCGGCGCTTGCTGCGGCCGTTTTCACCGCACAGCTCCACAATCGCCTCATAGCCCGCCGGCGCTAAGAAATGCAGGGCTTGCGCCAGGCCGGGGTCCGTGCTGAACGACAGCTCGTTCAAGGCTTCTTCAATCATCTCTTCTGCGTCGGGAATGCTCAGGTTGTTTACATCTACGATGCTTTGCTCAGCTTTTGTCGATTTCATTTTTTCTTCTCCGTATGCCGCTCCTCGCTCCGGCCTGCGCACCACGTCTCCGGCAGGCTGATAGCCTGATTCCGGGGTTAGGTCGCGCAAGGGGTAAAGGGAGCAGCCTTAGCTCTAAACTTCACTCATCGTTACAGGGGGTTTGCTTTGCCTATATTTCTTCCGTCGGCATGGATACGAGAAGTTCTTTAGCTAATCCCTCTGTTTGAAGTTATTCAGTCCTCAGTGTACTCGATAAAGCGGACCCTGTGCGCACGGCAGCAAAAAAATCTGTACGCCATTCCGTATTAGTAACCAACTGCCGGTAAAATCTGCGCCGCCACCAGAATTTTATCTGGTCGGTCTCCTCCGTACAATAGAAGATATGCGCCGTAGTTTGCAACTGCTTTTATTCTGGTGCCTGGTTTCAGCCGGGTTGTATGCCGTTGACTCCGCCCCACCCTTTGACCTTTCCGGGCCGAAGGTGGATGTGCGCGTCAAGCGCGGGGAGGTCACGCTGCCGATTGGCGAGATTCCCAACCTGCTGGCTGGAGACCGCCTGTGGGTTCATCCCGACTTTCCCGAAAGCCAGGCCACGCACTATGTGTTGATCGTTGCATTCCTGCGCGGGGCCACCAACCAGCCGCCCGCGGAGTGGTTTACTCGCGTGGAGACCTGGACGCGCGAGGTGCGCGAAGAGGGCGTGTTCATCACCGTCCCCAGGGAAGCCCAGCAGGCGCTGATCTTTCTTGCGCCGGAGACAGGCGGCGACTTCAGCACCCTGCGCAAGGCCGTCACCAACCGGCCCGGCGCCTTTGTGCGAGCAGTTCAGGACTTGCAGGCGGCCAGTTGGGACCGTATGCGCCTGAATGCTTTTTTGGCCGAGGTCAGGGAGACATCGCAGACAGATCCAAAATCGCTCAAAGTGCGCTCGGAGATGGCCGCCCGCAGCCTGGGCATCAAGCTCGAACAGCAATGTTTTGACAAGCCCAGCGAGCAGCAGGCTCCCTGCCTGGTGCAGCACTCCGATGGACTGGTGCTGGACGACACCAATGCGCAATCGCGAGTGGCGGAGTTGACCAGCGGTTCCTCGGCGGACCTGATGAACCAGCTCAGTTCATCCAGCCTCGGCAGAGGCGGCGCTTATAGCCCCTACGTCGGCGCCATCGTGGACACGGCCAGAATTCTGGGTCAAATGCATACCGCGCATTTTCAGTACATTCCCGCGCTGGCCCTGCCGACAAAAGATGCGCTTGATCTGCGCTTGAATGTGCCGCCATCATTTCGCGATCCCAAGTCGGTGGTGGTGGTGGCCTTGCCGCCGGTGGGGCCTGCTCGGCAGCCGCCGCTGCATCCGGTGAACCCTGCGGAAAATTATTGCGCCCAAAAGCCCGGCTTGGTGCTGCCCGCCGAGGGAGCTCCGCTTGTCTTTGCTACCCAGCTTGCATATGGGCTTACGTTGCGCATCGAAACGAAAGACGGATCGGTTGATCTTCCCGTAAAAGCTGATCCGTCACAAGGGGGGCTGGTTTTGGCGCGTCCTACTCCCCCCTTGCCGGGGGGCGAGTTGACCGGCGTGTTGCGCGGCAAGTGGGGCTTTGACGACTGGGAGGGTCCGCGATTCCGGCTGCGCTTGGCACTGCCCGGCATATGGAAAGTGGTCCCGGCCGACCAGTCGGCGCTGGTAGTGGGCCGCGAAGACACGCTGCATATCGAAGGAGAAAACTCCTTGTGCGTGGATCGGATGGCCCTCAAAATTGCGGACCAGGCAGCCGCGGGCAGTTCGCTCAAGCTGACATGGAAGGCGTCCATGCCGGAGCAGTTGGAGGTGGCTGTACCCATGAAAAACGCGTCTCCGGGGCCGGTCACCCTGGAAATCTACCAGTTCGGGTTGGAGAAGCCGGACCGGTTGCCGCTGACGGCTTACGCCGAGGCGGCGGCGCTGGACCGCTTCATTCTGAGCGCCGGAGACATGCGAGCGCAGTTGAAAGGCAACCGCCTCGACGAGGTGGCCAAAGTCAGCCAGGGCAGCATCACCTGGACCCCGGCAGGGTTGAGTCGCGTACAGGACTTTGACCTGTTGGAGTTAAGCACCAGCAGCTCCACGAAGGCCCTGGAGCCCGGAAAACAGTATTTTGCCAATGTGCAGTTGCGCGACGGCCGGCAGTTGCGCGTGCCGGTGAGCGTCAAGCCGCCCCGTCCGCTGGTTACGCTGCTCAGCAAGGGCGTTCAGGAAGAGGTCTCCGCCATGCCCTTGCCCGTGCATCTGGGCTGTCCCGACGACCTGCCCGTCGATCGGCGGCTGGTCTTTTTTCTTCGCTCAATTGAGCCGGCAATTTTCCCTCGCGATGAGCGGGTCGAGGTGGCTGCCACGGATGGCAGCTTCCGCGCCGTGCTGGCGCTGACCGACGGCAGCCTGATGCTTGAAGATGCAAACACCGCTTTGGGGGTCATAGCACCGCTGGCCCGCTTTGGCTCCTCGGCCTTCGGTCCGCTGCGGGCGCGCGTCCTCGCGGCCGACGGGGTCGCTGGCGATTGGTTGAATCTGGGAACACTGGTGCGCCTGCCGGGCTTCAAGGAACTGCGCTGCCCGCACTCTATGGCCAAGCCGTGTACGCTTACCGGGACAAACCTCTTTCTGGCCTCATCCGTCGCCACTTCCATGCGATTCGACAATGCCACCGAGGTGCCGCCGGACTTTACCGGAACCCAGTTGAGCGTCCCCCATCCGGCCAACGGCGTACTCTACCTGAAGCTGCGGGATGACCCGGCAACAGTGCAGACGCTCACTCTGCCGGTGCTGTCCACCATTTCGCCTGCAGCGCAACCGGTAGCGGCGCCGCCCATTCCGGTACAGCTCCAGCCCGCAACACCTCCCGCCACGCCCGACAAAACACAGCCGTGAGAGCTGGCGAGGTTTTAATGCCTGTTTTCCTGTCTGACCGGCGCGGATGAATGTCCCTGGGCGAGCTTTTCCGAAAGCGGAAGCAGTTCACCTTAGCTCTACGGTAAATTTTCCTGCATTACCTTCCCGAAATGACCAACCAGCCAATAAGTTGCAAACAAGGAATCCGTCCAGCAAATTTTCTGCACACCATCCCGCATTCCCTGTTGCTAATCCCTAGACTGACCACATCTCGCGTTGAACGGCAGGTACGAATGGTCGTCAAAACACACAGCAGAGGACTCGGCATCACTGGGCTGCATGTGGGAGTCAGTAACGTCCGGCGATATTTCCCAAAAAACATCTCGAGCATCGAGCTTCAGTTGGATCATCTCCAGATTCAGTGCGGACTAAAGCCCGACTTTTGGCGTGGCCAACCGGAAATCTTCGACCCCCGCCTCTGCGCCTGGCTTGAAGCCCGGCATATGCATACAAAGATGGATCGAGCGCCCATCCCGCTGGCCATGATTCCGGAGGGAATAAATTCCTACCGGCTGCAACCGGTCTGTCTCAACAAGCAGGCCCGCGCCAAATTGCCCCCCGCAGCCATGGATTGAGTCCGCCCGAACCGCGCCGGTTTGTGATTGAGAGCCAGTATAACCATGCCCTGACCACTATTCCCTATTTCCTAATCCCTAGTGGAACAGGGAACAAGGGATTAGCCGGAGCATCTCGCTTCCGTACCAGCGCCTGGCCCTTACTGTTTTCTACATCTGTATGGGAAAGGGCCGTATGTTGAATCGGCCCCTTTTCCATGTCCCCTTCCCCCTGCTCCGATGCGTTATAGTCAAAAAGGAATGGCAACTGAAGAAAACAAGAAGACTCCGACAAATTCCGGCTCGCAAGAAGGGTTTGTCTACCTTCCCCTGATTGCTGGCTGGCTGGTGCCGGGCGGCGGGCATTTCTTACTGCGCAAGTGGGGCCGCGGGGCGCTGCTGGCGGCGTCGATCCTAGGCATGTTCGTGCTGGGATTGGCCATGCAAGGCAAGGTCTACGCGGGCGCACACGACATTCTGGACATTCTGGGGCTGGCGGGCGACTTGGGCAACGGCCTGCCTTATGTCATCAGCCGGATGCTGGGCCTGGGCGATGTCCAGGTGCAGGTGACGACGGCTGATTATGGGACGCGCTTCATTGTGGTGGCTGGCCTGCTGAACATCATTGCCGCCGTGGACGCGCACAATCTGCGCACCGGGAGGAAATCCTGATGGGCAATCCGATCTTACAGCCCTCTCACTTTGCGGCGGTTGTGCTCTTTGCTCTCTTCGCCTCCACTGTCTTCGGCATCACCATGCGCGAGACACCGCGAAACATGTTCCGCTACGGAATTTATTGCTTTGTGCTCTTTGTGGCCGCGGCAATTGCGCTGAGCTGGCTAATGTATTTTATTGCGCGATAACATCTGTTGGATCGATGAGTCCCATGAACAAGACATGGCACGCAGAGAACAAGATGCCGCCCAAAGCAACGCTGGAGCAGCGCATCCAGTGGCATAAGGAACATCAGAAGCATTGCGCCTGCCGTGAAGTTCCCGAAAACTTGCGGCGTCTTCTAAAAATCAAGAAATGAAGACAGAATTGGTCGATTGCTCTTTGTTTCCGGCCGCGTGATAAGCTTCTCAAGGTTTTAGAAACAGACTTGGAATAGCTCGTGAAGAAGTCATCATGAACTTACCTGACTCCAAAGACGGCTTTGCGCGGTATTACGGGAATGCCTTGTCCCCCAGGGCTGCTGCCCTTGCAGACTTTCGGCGGCGCTATCCGGAAAAGGTCGTCCGGGACGGGACGGCCGAATGGCGTTATCGAGTCGTGGGCACGGCGTCGCCGGCGCTGTTGGCGGTTCCCGGCGGCGAGTTGGTCAACGATCTGGGTTTCGAGTTCGCGCTGGCAATTAGCGGTTGCCGCCGCATTATTTATCCAGCCTACCCGCGCGTCGATTCGATTGAAGCGCTGGCCAGCGGCCTCAGCGCCGTCCTCGATGCTGAAAAGATCAGCCAGGCCGCGATTCTGGGCGCGTCGTTCGGGGGAGCGCTTGCCCAGGTTTTTGTGCGCAAATATCCGGAGCGAGTCAGTCATCTGATCCTTTCGAATACCGGCGTTCCGCTGCGGTATCTTGTGCCGTCGCTGCGCATCTTCAATGGGATTGCGCGGGCGCTGCCGTGGGCCGCCACCGCCGCGCTCTTGCGCCGCTCCATGCCCAAAGTGCTCGACCCGGCAGGCGGCGACCGCGCCTTCTGGAGCGCCTATGTCAACGAGCTGCTTTCCATCAGGGTCGCCAAGGCTGACATGATTGCCAATTTCCACATCCAACTGGATTACCATCGGCGCTTTCACTTTACGCCAGACGACTTGAGGAATTGGAACGGGAAGATTCTCATCGCCGAATCCGACACCGATGTCATCGGCCCACATCGCCGCCAGGCTCTGCGCCAAACCTACCCCAACGCAGAGGTGTACACCTTCCACAACGGCGGTCACGCGACGATGTTTGCGCGCTTCGATGAATACCTGGCCATGGTGAAAAAATTTCTCGATTGCAAAGCCACGGCGTAGGCTTCCTGATTGTGCGCGAGTCGAGGCATGGAACGAACAGTATTCATTTTTTCGTAATTTTCTAACCTATCAGGCAATGTTGCCGCGCTGCCAGACGGCAGCGTCGAAGATGTGCGCGCAATCGTAGCCTTCAGCGTGGTAGAGGTCTATGGCCTCGGTGTTGGCTTCGGTGACGGTGAGGGAGATCTCGGTAACGCCTTGGCGCAGGAAGCAGGAGGCGGCCAGGGTGAGCAGCATACGGGCCAAGCCGCGGCGGCGGAACTCGGGATGAACGCAAAGCTGGGTGATATGGCCGCTCTCCGGGCTGACCCTGGATGCCAGCACCAGAGCCACCAGCTCGCGGCTTGCGCGATCCTGGATCACGTGCGAGACCTGAGAGGAAAAAGCGCCGCAGCCGGAAAAGCGGACGATGTTGTTGAGAAAGCGCATTGACCCGTGGACCGAGCGGTACTGGTCGTTGACCACGCTGTCGGGATGGCCATGGTAAGCCGAAAAGATGAGCCGCCCGGCGAGGTTCAGGTCCTCTTCGCGCCAGGGACGCAACTCCAACCCGTGGGGCAGGCTCACACCGGATGCGGGATAGTGGCCTTCCAGCTTCCGCATCATAAAAAGGCGCCGGTAAATCTGGAAGCTCGCGTCGAGAAAGACGCCGGCGTGGGTGCCCGAGGAGTGCAACAGCAGTTGTGATTCCACGCGGTCCACCTGGGGCGAGTTCACCAGCAGCTCAATGAGGTGCAGGAGCAGCGTTTCCTCGATTTCACTGGCGGACCTGTCATCGGTGTGGGGGCCGGGCAACGCATAAACGCCGCCGATGACCGCCTTGGTTTCCTCGTAGACACAGAAGACATAGCCGGTGACCTGGCCTGCTTCCAGGGCCGCGTAGCCGGGCAGCATGTGGCTGTCAAGATACTGCATCAGCAGGTTGGCCGAAACATGGTAATCCCAATGCAGGCGCTGCTTCCACACTTCACCCTCAGCCTCCAGCACGGGGCGCAACACCGGCGCTGCAAAGTGCCGCAAGTCGAGGATCTCGAAAGAAGCGCCTGATGCCATGCGTCTCCTGTGATAACAGTGGTCAGCTTACTTGCTGCTCACCCTATAGACCATCAGGCCCTGCTCCGGCCAACTGAAGAGCTGCTCATAGTGCCGGTCTCCCAGCAACTCTTCGAGCGCGGCCTGAGTGTCCAGGTCCTTGCCCCCGCGCCCGGTTACCTGCGCCACCAGCAGGTGCTGTTGTTCCGGCACGCCTTTGACGGTATAGTTGACCACCTCGCGATTGCGGTAGAAGGAGAGGCCGAACTCGACGTCGCGCCGGACGCGGAAGACCGCTATCGTTTCGTCGGCAGGGGTGGAGGCGGCCAGCCGCTCGGCCAGCGGGCGCGCGGAATAAGAGCGATCCAGCATGTGAATCACCCGCTTGGTTGCGCTAACCTCTGGGATGCCTAAGACCGGACCGACGCCATAGAGATAAAAGACAAGCACGATCAGCACCGCAGAGGTAGCCAGGCGTAATCGGGCCACGCCGAAGCCTTTGACCACGACGATAATCAGCAGCGCCGCGCCGAAGGAGGCCGTCAAAGCCACTGTAAGCGCCGGCCAGGGCGGCATGATGCGGATGCATTCGCCGATGCATTCGCGAATAAAGGTAAATGTCTGGGCGATTCCCCACTCAGGCCGGAGCGGCATCTGTGGACCGTGAACCACAAACCAGGGCATGAGCAGCGCAACCATGGTCATCAGGCCGCATAGCGACGCGTGACTGATCAGCACCCAGAGACGGATTCCATTCTGCCGCCTCCGGTAGATAAAGTCGCCGGTGAGAATGGTGATAGGCGGAATGGAGGGCAGAATGTAGCCCGGCAGCTTGGACTGCGAGAAGGAGAAAAACACGATGGGAATCAGGGCCCACAGAACAAGAAACTCCGGAAAGGCATCGCCCGGCTGACTGGAACACGGCTTGCATTGGCTGAAATAGCGATTCCGCCACTCGCAGACCGAGGTGCGGATACCGTCAATCAACGCCCGCATCGCGATCACCGTCCAGGGCATCAGGGCCAGCAGCACCACTACCAGGTAGTACCAGAAGGGCTGCTGGTGCTCATAGCGATCAGTGGCAAAGCGCTCCAGATTATGTTCCAGGAAAAAAACCCGGAAAAAGTCAGGATTCTGGTGCTGCACGGCGATGAACCAAGGCAGCACGATAGCCAGATAGAGCAGCACGCCCGGCCACCAGAAAGAGCGGCGCAGGAGCGACCACTCGCGGCGCAGGAAGGCGAAGGCGGCCACAATCACAATGGCCAGAACCGGCGCCACCGGCCCCTTGGCCAGCGTGGATATGCCGGTGAAAAAGTAAATGTCGAAAAGCCAGAACTTGGAGTCGGTCTCATACCAGGCATACCACCCGAGCAACCCGATGGCCAGGGGCGCCGCCATCTGCATATCGGTGGAGGCTCCGCGAGCGAAGCCGATGATTCCGGCGCAGGCCACCGTAATCAGCGCTGCGTCCAGATGGCCGCCAGGGCGGAATCGTCGCATATGCAGGTAGATGAGCGCGATCATGACGAAGGCGAAGGTGGCCGAAGGCAGGCGCGCCACCCAGTCATGTACGCCAAAGTCCTGGTAGACGAACATCGCCCGCCAATAGTAGAGCGCTGGCTTCTCCAGCCATGGCTTTCCATAGAGATAGGGGGTAACGCAGGCGCTCAGTTTGCTCCTGAGGGTGTGCGCTGAATCGAACCTGTCGAGCATTTCATGGGCGATCTGCGCATAGCGAGGTTCATCGGCCCCTACCAGGCCCAGGCCGTCGCCACCTACCAGCGGGGTTTGCCCATAGAGAAGAAAAAAGAGGACAAAAGCAAGAAAGATGGACGCCTCGCACACGGTGGCCCAGCGGGGCAGCCGTCCGCGCCACCCTGGGGACGTATCCGGAGCAGATGGTTCCTGAATAGTTTCCACTATCAGTATTTCTCCATCGGGGCCTTGCCTGCCTCACGCAGGCAAGCGATGCCGGCTTTGATCGGGTCGGTTGGGGGGAACCGGCCCATCCGGGCGAAAGTCCATATTCCCTTGAAACGCGGAAATCGTGCTGCGTTTCGATTGGCTCAAGGCTAACAGATTCTGACGGAATCGTGATGTTTTCATTCACCTTCTTGTCCGGCGAGCGGTTGCGGCGCGGCCGCCTTCTGCCGCTTGCGATGCCTGCCCATCAGCTCCTCGATGCGCGCCTGAAAGCGTCCCGAGCGATCAGCCAGAAAGCTGAGCTCGGGCACGTGACGCACTCCCATCCGCTCTTTAAGTTCATAACGAATATAGCCCTTGGCGGCCTCCAGGCCGGCCAACGTATCTTCTTCGGCCTGGGCAATGTCCTGGACGGCACTGTCAACGGCTACATACACCCGCGCGGACTTGCCGCCGGGATTCAACGCCACCTCGGTGACATAGCAGAGGTTGATGCGCGGGTCCACCAGCTCGCCCTCGATGAGAACGCCAATCTCCTCGCGCAGCGTCTCCGCCACACGGTCCTGATGGTGCTTTCGCCCCCTGTGCTCCGGCATGACTCCCTCCTGGTTCGGGCAGACCATTCAGCATAGCAGAGGCGTGCCGGTAGGCCGGATGAATTTGGACGAGGATCTTGCTTCAGCAGCCACGGAAAACCTCGCTCAATCTCCGGCAGGCGGCTCGGTGTGCCTCGGATCGTTTGATTTGAGAAGGAATGAGAGGAAGAACATGACTGCCGAGCCAACCCCCAGAATCACGTAGGCGTCGATGAACGACATGGCTGCAGCCTGCATCATAAATGCCCTATAGACTTGGGCGATGACAGCTGCCTGCGTTTCAAATGGCCCCAGCCCCGCGCCGCGGGCGTGCAGCATCATGGCTTGAGAATTGAACACGATGCCGGGGTCTCCCAAACTCAAATGGTCGGCCAGCCGGGCCAGATGGAATTGCTGCCGCCGGGCCAGAACCGTTTGCACGATTGCGGTGCCGAAGCTCATGCCGATGTTGCGCATGAAGTTGGTCAATCCCGAGACCGAGTCGTTCTTGTCCTGCGGAACTCCTACAAATGAGGCCGTCATTGTAGGAATGAAGATGAAGGCCATGGGAACGAACTGCAGCAGCATGATGACCGCGGCTCCCCTAAAACTGATCTCCAGGGACAAGAACTTTGTCGATAGATACATCCCGCCCGCGGAAAGAAGCCAGCCCAGGGCAATCATGTACTTTGCCGGTACTTTGGATGTAAGTAATCCAACCAGGGGCATGGTCACTATAACCACGGCAGCGCCGATGGACACGATCACGCCGGCATCCTCCGCGGTGTATCCCATAAGCATCTGGAGGAACTCCGGCATGAGGATCATCGAGGAAAACATCACCACGCCAGCCAAAAACATCATCACGCACGAGCCGGAAAAATTGAAAATCTTGAATAACCTTACATCGACGATGGGCTGCTTCTGACGCCACTCCCACACCGCCATGGCGCTGAGGCAGACCACGGCGATGATCACCAGCGAACAGATGAAATGAGAGGCCAGCCAGTCGTCTTCCTGCCCCTTGTCTAAAAGAACCTGAAGGGCCACGACGCCCAGCGCCAGCAGTGCGAATCCAACCGTGTCGAAGTGCATCTCGCCGGGTTTGAATCGCCGCAGAAATGGAGGATCGTCCACGAATTTGTAGACCAGTCCCA
>Ga0326728_10021077_pt1 | contig 12316 bp, 11 predicted proteins | sample MB3enrmetagenome_FD_207602 | JGI IMG/M metagenome (GOLD analysis project Ga0326728, IMG submission 207602) | Lab enriched peat soil microbial communities from McLean, Ithaca, NY, United States - MB31MN | ecosystem: Environmental > Terrestrial > Soil > Wetlands > Peat | place: USA: New York...
CTCGCGCCGTTCGCCGCCCCCGAGATGCTCGCCGCCGACCTCTCCGGCCTCGCGCTCGACCTCGCCTGCTGGGGCGTCGCCGATCCAGCGCAGCTCCGCTTCCTCGATCCGCCGCCTCGCGCCGCCTTCGCCGAAGCGCGCGCGTTGTTGACGAGCCTCGGCGCGCTCGACGCGACGGGTCGCGTCACCGACGAAGGCAAGGCGATCGCCGGCCTAGCGCTGCCGCCGCGGCTCGCGCGGATGGTGGTCGAGGCGGCGCGGCGGGGCGAGGCGCGCCTCGCCGCCGAGGTCGCCGTGCTGCTCACCGAGCGGGGCCTCGGCGGCGACGCGGTCGATCTGACGCTGCGGCTGGAGAGGTTCCGCCGCGACCGCGCGCAACGCGCCGAGGACGCGCGGCGGCTCGCGCGCAACTTGGCGAACCGGGCGGCAACCCTTGCCCTCACCCCCAACCCCTCTCTCGCTTGCGGGAGAAGGTGGCGCGAAGCGCCGGATGAGGGTCTCGGAAACGTCGGCGAATGGCTCGCCGCCGCCTATCCCGAGCGCATCGCCATGGCGCGGGGCAAGCGCGGCGAGTTTCTCATGGCGAGCGGCCGCGCCGCGGCGATCGAGCCGCACGACGCGCTGGCGGGCGAAGCCTATCTGGCGATCGGCGAGATCGTCGGCCGCGCCGCCGCCGCGCGCATCGTCATCGCCGCGCCGCTGACGCTTGACGCGATCGAGCGCGTCGCCGGGGCTGGGATCGAGACCAGCGAGGAGACGCTGTTCGACCGCGCCGCGGCGTCGCTGCGCGCGCGCCGCCGCCGCCGGCTCGGCGCGGTGATCCTCGCCGAGGCGAACCTCGCGCCGCCCGCCGACGCGGAGAGCGCCGCCGCGCTGGCGCGCGGCTTCATGAGCCTCGGCCTCGCGCGCCTGCCGTGGACGAACAGCCTCGCGCAATGGCGCGGCCGGGTGGGCTTTCTGCGCCGCGCCGAAGGCGATCCGTGGCCAGATCTCGCCGACGCGGCGCTTTCGGCCTCGCCCGACTGGCTCGCGCCTTGGCTTGTCGGCAAGACGCGCCTCGACGAATTGTCGAGCGCGGAGCTCGCTGAGGCGCTGAAAGCGCTGCTGCCCTACGACCTCGCGCGCCGGCTGGAGGCCGAGGCGCCGAGCCATTTCGTCGCGCCGACCGGCACCGCCGCGCCGGTCGACTACGAGAGCGAGGGCGGCCCGAGCGTCGCCTTGCGGGTGCAGGAGCTGTTCGGCCTCGCCGAGCACCCCGCGCTCGCCGGCGGGCGCGTTCCGCTGACGCTGCATCTGCTGTCGCCCGCGCGTCGGCCGATCCAGATCACCCGCGACCTGCCGGGGTTCTGGAAGGGCTCATGGGCGAGCGTGCGCGCCGAGCTGCGCGGCCGCTATCCTCGCCATTTCTGGCCGGAGGACCCGGCGAGCGCCGAGCCGACCAGGCGGGCGAAGCCGCGCGGGACGTGAAGCCGCATTGCCGCGCCGCCGCGTTTCCGTCAGGCTGCCGCGTCGTCCGATTCGCGTGAGATCGCCCGTGAACGCCTCGTTGCCCAAGATCGCCGTGTGCTTTCCCTCGGGAGACATGGTGCACGCCGATTTCGCGCTGGCGCTGGCGGGGATGTTGAATTCGACGCCGCCGCTCGACACGCCGATCGTCAACAACAAGTCGTCGATCGTCGCGGCGGCGCGCAACGACGGGGTGAAGCGCGCGCGCGAGATGGGCTGCGACTACATCCTGTTCCTCGACAGCGACATGGTCTTCCCGCGCGACACGCTGCATCGCCTGCTCGTCCATCGCGAGGCGATCGTCGGCGCGACCTACGTCAAGCGCGTGCCGCCCTATCCGGTGCTCGGCACGGCGGCGGAGAGCGAGCCGACCTGCGACGCGCGCGGCCTCACCGAGATGCTGCGCATTCCCACCGGCTGCCTGCTCATCCGCATGTCGGTGTTCGACGCGCTGAAGCCGCCTTACTTCCGCTTCGTCACTGACGAGGCCTCGGGCGATATCATCGGCGAGGACTACGATTTCTGCGACCGCGCGCGCCAGGCGGGCTTCCACGTCTGGTGCGACGCCAAGCTGTCGCTGCTGATCGGCCACGTCGGCCAGAAGGTCTTCCGCTTCTCGCCCGAAGAACGCGCTTAAACCTTCCTTAACCAAGGTTAAGTAGGCGCGGGGCGGCGAGGCCGAGGGCGACGTCATGAGCCTTTCCGTATCCGGCGCCGGCGACCAGGTTCTGCTCTGGCGCCTGCTGCTGGCGGGGCTAAACGGCCAGAGCGGCTCCGCGAGCCATTCGGGCGCGGAAGTTGACGCGTCTTCCCTGGCCGGCGCCGCGGCCGAACTCGCCGACCCGCCAGGCGCCGTCGGCCTGTCGGCGTCGGCGCTCGACGCGCTCGCGCGGCTCAGCGGCGGCCCGCCCGGCGGCCCGGGGCGGGACGCGGCCGACGCCGACCCTGGCGCCTCGGTCTCCGCCGGTGCCAACCCGACGAGCGCCGGCGACCGGCCGTCCGGGTTCGAGAGCGCCGTCGCGGGTCTGCAAAGCGACGCGGCGGCGGCGCTCGCGTCGGAGGTCGCGTCGTCTGCGGCGAACCCGCCCGCGCCGGCCGCCTCCGCGTCGCCTGCGGCGGCGCCGGACCTCGGCGCGGCGCTCGACGATCCGACGACGGCGCTGACGGCGCTCATCGCCGGCCTCGCCGCCAATCGGCTCGACGCCCTCAACCCCTACCTGCTGGCGACGCTGGCGCGCGCCGCGCTTCCGCTCGACGCCCCGGACGCGCGCGTCGACGAGACCGAGCGCGACGACGAGAGCTTCGAATCAGCCGAGCGGCGTCGTCGAGCCGGTTCGGGCGCCGGCGCGCAGGACGGCGAAGGGCAAGGCGAAGCGGACGGCGGCGGCGAAGAGCGGCGGCGCGCGCCGTGAGGCGACGACGGCGCGGATCGCCGATCTGGCGGATAATTCCGAGCAAGGCACGGGCTTAGCTCGCTCGTCGCGCGCGACGCGGCGCCATTGCGCGGATGTGCCGCAGCGCTCCGGGCGCAACCATCCTCCCCAAACATAATTTGGTTAATGCTCCGTTAACCATTTTCTCCGACGCTGAGGCATAGAATCAAGAAGAAAGGTTTAATGCGGGGACAGAACCATGAGCCTTACGGTATCAGGGAGCAGCGATCAAAGCCTGCTGTTAAAACTGTTGCAGGCTAGCCTCGCTAGCCAAAGCAGCGCTTCGAGTCAGTCGAGTTCCAGCGGAACTTCCGCGACGTCAGCGAGTTCGACGGCGTCGTCGATCGACGCCACCAGCGCGGTCGAGCTTTCCGCTGCGGTGCTGGCGTTTCTATCGCAATTGAACGCCGCGTCGTCGGCGTCTTCGTCGTCGTCTTCGTCTTCCGACAGCGCCTCGTCGACCGACGCCATCGGCGGGCCGCCTCCGGGCGGGCCGCCTCCGGGTGGGCCGCCGGACGCTTCCAGCGCTTCGTCGTCGTCGAGCGGCAGCTCGACCAGCTCCAGCTCCGCCGCGTCGCTTCTGGCCAACGATCTCGCGACGCTGGAAGCCGATCTGGACGCGCTGGTGTCGTCGCTGACGTCGAGCTCTTCGTCGTCCACGGCGTCTTCCGCTGCTTCGGCGACGTCGTCGACCACGGCCTCTTCAACCTCCTCGTCCTCGATTCTCTCGACCGAGCTCGGCGACTTGGAGAAAGCGCTGAAGACCTTCGTCACCGACCTGGTGGCGGCGGTGGACTCTTCGTCCTCGACGTCGTCGACTTCGGCGACGTCGTGGCTCTCCGCGTCGTCGGCGTCCTCCGCCTCGGCTTCGTTTGCGCCGCCGCCGCCTTCGGGCCCGCCGCCGGGCGTGGGAAGCGCTTCCGACAGCTCGAGCGTCTCGAGCTCGAGCAGCGCCGCCAGCTCCAGCAGCGCAAGCAGCTCGAGCAACGCCAGCGAGACGTCGCGACATCACGACGCGATCGCCGAGCTGATGCAGGCGCTCGCGGCCTACGCGGCCAACACCGCTTCGAGCACCGCCAGCGCGACGTAATCGCCAGGCGACGAACTTCGAGCGCGCCGTCGCCCACAATGGGCGTCGGCGCGTTTCATTTGCGCTGGGCCTTTCAGGCGCGCGGATGGGCGGCGCGATAGGCGGCGATCAGCCGCGCCCCGTCGACCGCAGTGTAGACCTGGGTGGTCGACAGCGAGGCGTGGCCGAGCAGCTCCTGGATGGTGCGTAGATCGCCGCCGCGCGCCAGCAGGTGGGTGGCGAAGGAGTGGCGCAGCGCGTGCGGCGTCGCGCTATCGGGCAGCCCGAGCGCGCCGCGCAGGCGCTGCATCGCGAGCTGGACGATGCGCGGCGACAGCGGCCCGCCCTTCGCGCCGACGAACAGCGGGCCGTCGGGCTTCAGCGCATAGGGGCAAAGCTTGAGATAGTCCTCCACCGCCTGGCGCAGCGGCGCGATGATCGGCGCGCGGCGCGTCTTCGCGCCCTTGCCGACGATGGTCAGCGCCTCGACCGCGCCGGTCGGCGCGTCGCGGCGCTTGATCGACAGCGCTTCGCCGATGCGCAGGCCCGCGCCGTAGCACAGCGCCAGCACGGCGGCGTCGCGCGCGAGAATCCAGGGCTCGCGCGGGTCTCCTTGGCGCGCCGCGGTGGTCACCACCGCCTTGGCGTCGGCGACCGGAAGCGGGCGCGGCAGGCGGCGCGCGGCGCGCGGCGCGCGCACCGCCCCGAGCGCGGAAGCCGCCCCGCCGCCCTCGCGCTCGATCGAGCGGGCGAGCGAGCGCAGCGCCGAGAGCGCGCGCTGCAGCGAGCGTCCGTCGATCTCCTCGGCGCGCCGGCGCGCGAGAAAGGCGCGCAAGTCGGCCGGCGCGAGGCCGACGAAGTCGGCGACGCCCGCAGGCTGGCCGAAGCGCTCGGCGAGGAAGGCGAGGAACTGCCGCGCGTCGCGGCCGTAGGCTTCGAGCGTCCGCGCCGAGAGCCGGCGCTCGTCGCGTAGGGCCCGTAGCCAAGCGCCGACCGCCGCCGCAAGGTCCGGCGCGGCGGGCAGGGCGGCTTCTGCAAGGGCGTCTTCACGCGGCATGGCGCGAGGTTGCGCGGCGACGGTTAACGAAAGGTTACCGGGGCGTGCGGACGCACGACGCCACTCCCGACTGGCGCGCTACGGCGTATGCGCATCTTGACGGCGGCGCGGAAACTCCCGCGGCCCCTCACCCAACCTCTCCCCGCAAGCGGGGAGAGGGGGAGAAAGGCGCCGTGCGCTCCTCTCCCCGCGCAGCGGGGAGAGGCTGGGTGAGGGGCGCGGGCGATTGGCCGCAAGCTTCGCCGAGATGCGCCCATATCGCAGGACTGGCGCGGCGTCGGTCGCGGCCGTCAGGCGGCGACCGAGAGGTCGCGCGTCCGCAAAGAACGCAGTATCGTCGAACGGTTTGGAGACCTCCCGTCATGAACCCCGCCGCTCCCGCCATCGCCATCGATGCGCAAATTCTCTCGGGAAAGCCGGCGATCGCGGGCACGCGTCTGTCGGTCGAATTCGTCATCGGTCTCATGGCCGAGGGTTGGAGCGAGGCGGAGATTCTCGCCAATTATCCACCGCTGACGTCCGATTGCATTCGAGCGTGCTTAGCCTACGCGCGCGACATCTTGAGCGCCGGAAAGGCGCGACCGGGCGCGGCGTGAGACGCGCACCCTCGCCGACGCGCGCGAACGCCTCTGGCGCCGCGCCTCACCCCAACAGCTCGATCAGATGCGGGATCAGCGGCGCGTCGGCGGGGGGCATGGGATAGTCGCGCAGCTCGCGCGCGCGCGCCCATTTGAGCGCCTGTCCCTCAAGCGGCTGGACGAAGCCTTCCCAGCGCCGGCAGACGTAGAGCGGCATCAGCAGGTGGAAATCCTCGTAGGCGTGGCTGGCGAAGGTCAGCGGCGCGAGGCAGGCGGCCTTCGCGGTAATTCCCAGCTCCTCGCGCAGCTCGCGGATCAGCGCCGCCTCCGGCGCCTCGCCGGCGTCGACCTTGCCGCCGGGAAACTCCCACAGGTCGGCGAGCGCCTTGCCCTTCGGGCGCCGGGCGATCAGCACCCGCCCGTCGGCGTCGACGAGCGCCGCCGCGACCACCAGCAGCAGGTTCAAGAGCGGTAACCGCCGTTGATGGCGACGTAGTCTTTGGTGAGGTCGCAGGTCCACACCTTGGCGGTCGCCGTGCCGACGCCGACGTCGACCGCGATGACGATCTTGGCGCGCCGCATGTAGGCCGAGGCCTTGGCCTCGTCGTAATCGGGGTCGCGCTGGCCGGCGTGGGCGACGCGGATGTCGCCGAAGAAGATGTCGAGCTTGTCGCGCTCGGCCTTCTCGCCCGCCTTGCCGACCGCCATGACGACGCGGCCCCAGTTGGCGTCCTCGCCGGCGACCGCGGTCTTGACCAGCGGCGAATTGGCGATGGCGAAGGCGATGCGCTTGGCGGCGCGTCGCGTCGCGGCGCCGGCGACGCGCACCTCGATGAACTTATGCGCCCCCTCGCCGTCGCGCACCACCTGCTGGGCGAGATCGACGAGCGCCTTGTCGAGCGCGCGGCGGAACGCGGCGAGGCGCGGATCGGCGGCGTCGGCGATCTCCGGCGCGCCGGTCGAGAAGAGGAGCAGGGTGTCCGAGGTCGAGGTGTCGCTGTCGACCGTGATGGCGTTGAACGAGCGCGCGACCGACTTGGCGAGCAGCGCCTGCAGCGCCGGCGCGGCGATCGGCGCGTCGGTGAAGACGAACGACAGCATCGTCGCCATGTCGGGGGCGATCATCCCCGCGCCCTTGGCGACGCCGTTGATCGTGACTTCCGTCTCGCCGATCTTCGCCCGCGCGGTGGCCACCTTGGGAAAAGTGTCGGTGGTCATGATCGCGCGGGCGGCGTCCATCAGGCCGTCCGGCTTCGCCGCGGCGACGAGCGCGCTAAGCGCGCCGACGATGCGGCCGGCCTCGAGCGGCTCGCCGATCACGCCGGTCGAGGCCATGTAGATCTGGTGCGCCGCCGCGCCCGCCGCCTTCGCCGCCGCCTCGGCGACCGCGGCCGCCGCGCTCAAGCCCGCCGCGCCGGTGAAGGCGTTGGCGTTGCCCGAATTGACGATCAGCGCGCGCGCTTCGCCGTGCGGCAATTGCGCGCGGCACCAGTCGACCGGCGCCGAGGGGCATTTCGAACGGGTGAAGACGCCGGCGACGCGCGCCGGCTTTTCGAACAGCGCCAGCATCACGTCGTTGCGGCCGGCGTAGCGCACCGTCGCCGCGCCGGCGGCGAAGCGCACGCCGGCGATCGGCGGCAAGACGGGAAATTTCTTCGGCGCCAGCGGCGACGGCGAGGCGGGGGCGGTCATGGGGCGGGCGTCCTCGGCGCGACGAGAGCGGCGCTGCTCACGGGGTGTTGGGGGCGGCGTCGGCGGGCGCGGCGGGGGAATTGGCGTCGGCGGGCTTCGCCGCGTCGTCCGTGCGCTCGATCTTCGCCCCCTGGCGCAGCGAGGCGATCAGGTCGCTCTGCGCCTTCTGGGCGACGTAGCGCGCGGCCTGGTCCTTGACCTGCTCGAACGGCGGGAAGGTGCGCATCCGCCGGTCCTCGACCTTGATGATGTGCCAGCCGAACTGGCTTTGCACCGGGTCGGAGATCTGGCCGGGCTGCAGCTTGAACGCCGCCTCGGCGAATTCGGGCACCATGCGGTCCTTGGTGAACCAGCCGAGGTCGCCGCCGTCGCCCGCCGGGTCCTTCGACAATTCGGTCGCCACCTTGGCGAAGTCCTCGCCGGCCTTGATGCGGGCCAGGGCGGCCTTCGCCTCCTCCTCGGTCGGCAGCAGAATATGGCGGGCGTGGATCTCCTCGACTGGCGGGTTGGCCTTGGCCGCCTCGTCGTAAGCCTTGCGCTCGGCGTCGTCGGTCACCGCCGCCTTGGCGACGCTGGCGAGCAGCGCCTCCATCGCCAGCTTCTGACGATAATAAGCGAGGCGGCGGGCGAACTCAGGGGTCGCGTCGAGCTTGTCCGCCTCCGCCTTCTTAGCCACCAGGCGCAGGTCGATGAGGTAGTCGAGCACGTATTTCTCGCGCTCCGGCCCTTCGAGCTTCTGCGGCAGGCCGGGGCCGATGTCGAGCAGGGCGTCGGCGACGTCGTCCTCGGTGATCGGCGCGCCGTCAACCTGGGCGAGAACCTTCGGGTCCGCCTGCGCGGCGCCCGCGAGTAGCAACGCGGCGCCAAGGCCCGAAGCGAGGGCGAAGGCCAGCCGGCGGGCCGGCTTCGAGGGGAAACGGATCATGAGGGCTCCTGTCGGGAGGCGTCGCGGCCTCCGCGGTTGCTGTCTGGGCTGGCGCCGTATAATGCTATTCGTCGCAATTTGCGAGGGGGCGCCCGCGATTGCCCGAACCGGGGGAGTTAGGAACGCGGACGCAAAGGATTGGACCGCCGGCCCGGTTCGGTTTATCGCTACGCCGCCGCAGGATTCGGGTCGGGACGCGAACGGCGCTTCGCCGGTCGCAAGGTATCGCGTTTCGGCGGCCCGGCGCAGCAAAAGCGCGCCGCTCACCCATGGAGGAATTCCGATATGCGTACAGCGTTGATTCTGTCGTTGGCGGGGCTCGCCTCGACGTTCGCGGTCGCGCCCGTCAAAGCCGACGACCTCACCATCGCGGTCGCCGGGCCGATTACCGGGCCGGTGGCGACGATCGGCGAGCAGGTGAAGCGCGGCGCCGAGACGGCGGCGGCGGCGATCAACGACGCCGGCGGCGTGCTCGGCCGCAAGATCAAGATCCTCGTCGAGGACGACGCCTGCGATCCCAAGCAGGCGGTGGCGGTCGCCAACCTGATCGTTGGCCAGCAGATCAAGTTCGTCGACGGCCATGTTTGCTCCGGCTCGGCGATTCCCGCTTCCGAGGTCTACGCCGACAACAACGTGCTGGCGATGAGCCCGTCGGCGACCAACCCCGTCCTCACCGAAAGGGGCATGGCGACGATCCTGCGCGACTTCCCGCGCGACGACGCGCAGGGCGCCTTCATCGCGCCGTGGATCGCCAAGCACTACGGGGACAAGAAGATCGGCATCCTCCACGACAAGGCGGCCTACGGCAAGGGCCTGGCCACCGTGGTGAAGGACACCCTCAACAAGCTCGGCGTCCAGGAAGTGATTTTCGAAGGCATCAACCCCGGCGAGAAGGACTATAGCGCCATCGTCAGCAAGCTGAAGACGGCCGGCGTCGAATTCCTCTATTACGGCGGCTATCACGCCGAGGCGGGCCTGATCCTGCGCCAGGCGACCGACCAGGGCTACAAGTTCCAGCTGATGAGCGGCGACGGCCTCGCCACCTCCGAGTTCCTGCCGATCGCCGGGCCGGCGGGCGTGGGCGCGTTGTTCACCTTCGCCGCCGATCCGCGCCGCTCGGCCAGCGCCGCCAAGGCGCTCGAGCAATTCAAGGCGCAGAACTACAATCCGGAAGGCTTCACGCTGTTCTCCTATGGCGTCGTCCAGGCGATCGCCGAGGGGATCAAGCGCGCCGGCGCCGACGATCCGGTCAAGGTCGCCAAGGCGCTGGAGAACGGCCAGCCGATCGACACCGTGCTCGGCCCGATCGCTTTCGACGCCAAGGGCGACGTCAAGGATCCGCATTTCGACATCAACAGGTGGAACGCGGACGGCACGTACTCGCCGATCGCCCAGTAAGCGGAAAGGCCGCGCCCCCCGCGCGAGCGCGGCGTTGCTTCCGCCTCGCGCGCCGATATCGGCGCGGCGCGGGCGCCGTCCGGCCGGAGAGGGAGTCCATCTCCTCTCCGGCTTTTTCTCGCCGCGGCGGAAACGCCGCTTTCCCGCGGCTCCTCGCTGTTCGGAGTGGGTGGGATCGGCCGAGGGGTACCGCGTGGCCAACCTTTGCCGTCGATCTATTGGCAGTGCGAAGTGGCGATAGCCAAAGGCTCGTCAAGGTTCAAGCTGCCGGTACCCATAGCCGAAGGTGCGCCTTTACAAGGGGTTCGCCATCGCCAACCATCGCTCGCCGGGGTCGGGGCAACGGATTGGATTCCGCTTTCAAGGCCACTGGCGGGACATCACGCACGGCGTTCGGAGATATCGGCTACCCACTCGAAATAGCGAGGAGCCTTTCCGGCCTCAAAGCGCGCGCGGCGCCCAAGGTTTATGGGGGGTTCAGCTTGGCGGTCGCATATTCAAGCGCCTAGTCTCCAGTAATGGGGAAGAACGCGCTAGGATTAGAGCGTCGGTTTTGAGCGCCGCCTTGGGATTTGGACTTGCGACGAGCGCCGGCGCGGCGCTTTCGCCGGCGCCGCTGGGCGGCGGCGATCCGGCGATCGTCAAGGTCGCCGAAGGTTGCGGCGCGGGCTGGCGCCGCGGGCCGGGCGGCTATCGCCATCGTCCGCCGCCCTATGACGGCGGCCTGCGCGGCGCCCGCTTCGCCTGCCCGCCCGGCATGCAGGTCGGACCCTACGGCCATCGCTGCTGGCCGAGCTGACCGGGCCGCGGGAGCGCGAACGACGGCCGCCCGGCTCGGCCCGGCGGCCGTTTCGCATCTAACCGTTGTCGCTCTGGAAACGTCTGGCGGGCCGCGCGCCAGCCAAGGCGTAGACGCCCGACGGCGCGCGGCGGCGGGGCGGCCTGGGACGCGAGACGATGCGGCGACGCCGACAATTCGCCTTTTTGTTGCAGGCGCCGAAAAGCTCGCGTACCTAATCGACACGGACCAAGCGGTCTAAATGCGTGGGGGAGGCCATGACTGCCGATACCGACCTATCTCCTGAGACGCCGGAGTTGTCTCGATACCTGACTCGGTACTACAAGACAGTTCCTGGGTTTTCTTCGTTGTTTTCGGCGAAGATCAATTCCACTTTGTTGCGCTGGCAACACGCGCACGGCGTCAAAGGGGACATCGCCGAAATCGGCGTCTTTCTCGGCCGGTCGGTCATCGCGCTGGCGCTGGCGGCCGCCGAGGAGGACAAGATCGTCGCCGTCGATAAATTTACCTGGCCCGAGTCCGCCCTACCTCAATTTCGGGCGTACGCAAAACAGTTCGGCGTAAGAGAGAGCGCGCTCGTGCCGCTTTCAATTGACACGCGAGACCTAAAACCGAAGGCGCTTATCGCTTCCGGCAGTGGTCGAAAGTTTCGATTTTTCCATGTCGACGGCGACCATTCACCTGACGCTGTTCGTCATGATTTTAGTTTGGCGATCGAGTCTATGTCTCACGGCGGGATAATTTGCCTTGACGATATGCTGCACCCCGTGTATCCAGAATTGCCAGGAATAGTACATGACGTTTTACGGCGACATCCCCATCTTAAGATTGTCTGCATTATAGATAGGGAGGACGTCGTCGCCGCGTCTAAGTATGTGATTTGCGATAACGACCATTTTGACTCGTACAAGACCGTGCTGTCATCCGAATTTTCAGCTTATGCGCTTCCTTTGGAGGCTGAATTTTTCACGTCAAGGGCGTTAGTGTTATCATTAGACGCGCCAATATGGTCGTATTATAATCGACTTAGTTAGAATTACTGATAGAGCCGCTCAATCCACCGTGTCGCCTTGCGTGCGAGCGAACGCGTTAAGAAATTCGAGTCCTTATGCCGAAGCCTGCGCGGGCTGACTCGTGGGGGATTACCAAGGCGCGAGTTTTCTGACTCCTTAGGGCGTCGGAGGATTCGCGCCATGCCGTCGGCGGTGAGACTGCGGGACGATTGCTCGGCTGCGACGCTTCGGGCGCCGGCCAAGCGCTCGCAGGACGCCAACCAGAGCCGGCGGCTTCCGTCGCTGGCGGCGGCGAGGGACGCGGCGGGCCAAAGATTACGGCGACAGCTCACTGAATCCCCATTTGCTTCGCCTCATCCACCCCGCGCCGCGCCTCGGAGCGATATCGGTATTGAGGCGCGGCCGGCGGAGGCTCCAATAGGCGCGACCGCCGATCGCGCCTCCATCCCGAACCTCCGACCGCCGCCGGAAACCCGTGACACGCCCCTATTTCCCTTTTTGCGACGCCGGAGTTACATTTCCCCAATCACCCGCATCGCCCGCATCGTCGTTCCCGGCGCCCCGCATCCCGTCACGCAGCGCGGCAATCGCCGCGAGGCGGTGTTCCTCGGGCCGCAAGACTGGCTCCTCGCTATTTCGAGTGGGTAGCCGATATCTCCGAACGCCGTGCGTGATGTCCCGCCAGTGGCCTTGAAAGCGGAATCCAATCCGTTGCCCCGACCCCTGCGAGCGATGGTTGGCGATGGCGAACCCCTTGTAAAGGCGCACCTTCGGCTATGGGTACCGGCAGCTTGAACCTTGACGAGCCTTTGGCTATCGCCACTTCGCACTGCCAATAGATCGACG
>Ga0326728_10021079_pt1 | contig 12315 bp, 7 predicted proteins | sample MB3enrmetagenome_FD_207602 | JGI IMG/M metagenome (GOLD analysis project Ga0326728, IMG submission 207602) | Lab enriched peat soil microbial communities from McLean, Ithaca, NY, United States - MB31MN | ecosystem: Environmental > Terrestrial > Soil > Wetlands > Peat | place: USA: New York...
GATCAACACGGAGTACTTTGCCTCCATCGACGCCTGATGAATGAGCATCACCTCAGAGCGCACCGCGAGCTTCCAGGTCTTCTTCGAATCCTCGAGTCCCACAAAGATTTCCTTCCCGTCAACCACAAAATGTTGTACCCTACGAATGTTCATCTGGCTACCTCCCTTTTGGTGGTTTTTGCGCGGTTGCAGCCGCGCTTCTGAAAGAGGGTAGCCAATTTTTCCGCCTCCCCGCAACGCCTAACTTTTATACATAGCAACTATACGAAAGCCGCCATAGAGTCTACGCTGGTGTCGCTCTCATGATGCTTCATCGCCGCGAGAGATGACCGGGGAGAAGATCACGAGAGGCATGAAAGGCATTGAAGAACAGCACGAGGAAGGGAGACAGGAGCCGATTGCCGTGGCAACATAGCAGCTTGTTACCCTCAACAAAAACCGATGAAACACATCCCATAGAAGCGCTCTGAAAGACATTCTCGACAATATCGCAGAAAACCACCACGTTGGCCCTGCTTCATTGACGCCGTCCACGCCGGGAAAGTCTGCATAACCGCGACCGCGGGGTTACATTTCTAAGGTGACGTCACCCGCGTTACCCGATAGGGGGTTTTGCGCTCACTCGCACCGCCGGAATATCGAGCGCCTGTTGGCGGCTTCGGAAATCGCGCGGGTTGAGTCTGGAGTCAACCGACATGACGGATCCGGCAAGCTGTCCACGGTTTTGCCATTCACACCATAGCATTTGGTTTTCGCCGAGCAAAATGCGATGATCGCTGCGGCGCAAAGGCCGGTGCGCCCACGGCTCATGGTCGTCTGGCTCATTCCCTCTTGACTCATGGCCGGGCTTTCTTTAATAAAGAGCCGAAAAAGGAGATTCCGATTGACAGCCGACATTAACGAGCATTCAGCCATCAGCCCTGACCCCCAACTCGCGGCCCCTGTGCCGGCACTTCCTCGACGTAGGGTTGCGCATATCGTCATGTGGAGTCTGTTGCTACTCGTCTTTGTACTTGCGTTCGTATTGCTTTTACACCACTACGAGGCCGCCAAAAAAGCGGCGTCTTTGTTACGCCCTGCCGCGCCGGGGATCACCGTTACGAGCGCGACGGCTCACAAGGGTGACATCGGCGTCTACCTTGACGCAATCGGCACGGTCACACCGGTCTACACCGATTCTATTACCAGTCAGGTAAACGGCCTCGTCGTTGCCGTGCAATACAAGGAGGGCCAGCGGGTGCGCAAGGGCGATCCGCTGATCGACATCGATTCGCGTCCGTACCGCGCATTGCTCATGCAAGCGCAAGGGGCCCTGGAGCGTGACGAGAATCTGCTTGCCCAAGCACGGATGGACCTTGAACGCTACCGCGTCGCATGGGCGCGCAACGCCATTGCAAAACAAGTCCTGGATGATCAGGAAAAGCTCGTACTGCAGGAGGAGGGTACGGTAAAGAATGACCAGGGAATGGTGCAATTTGATCAGATCCAGGTCGACTACTGCCATATTACCGCTCCAATCGCCGGCCAAGTGGGACTACGGCTGGTGGATCCGGGCAACGTGGTGCAGTCTGCCGGCACCGCGACCCTCGCAGTCATTACACAGTTGGAGCCCATCACCGTGATTTTCACCGTACCGGAAGACAGCCTGGGCCAGGTTGTGGATCGCCTGCGCCGGAAGGCTAAGCTCTCCGTCGATGCCTTCGACCGCACCGCACAGACGAAGATCGCAACCGGGGAGCTGTTGACGCTGGACAACCAGATCGACACGACGACCGGGACCGTAAAAGGACGCGCGCTCTTCGACAACAAAAACGATGCGCTCTTCCCGAACCAGTTCGTCAACACGCGGCTACTGGTGGATACGTTGCGTGGGGTCACTCTGATCCCGGCTTCGGCCATCCAGCAAAACGGCCAAGCATCGTTCGTCTATGTCATTCAAAACAATGTCGCTCACAGGCGCGCCATAAAGCAGGGCGTTACAGACGGCGGCGTTACGCAGGTCGAAGGCATCAACCCCGGGGACGTTGTCGCCAATAGCAGCTTCGATAGGCTGCAGGACAACACTGCGGTCGTCGTTTCAACAAAGCCCGCACCGACGACCGGCACGAAAGGGAGCGGCGCCCCGTGAGTCCCTCTCGTCCGTTTATCGTGCGGCCGGTCGCGACCGCCCTGCTGATGGCTGCAATCCTTTTGGTCGGTCTTGTCGGCTACACACAACTGCCTGTCTCCGCACTGCCGCAAGTCGATTATCCGACCATTCAGGTGCTCACGTTCTATCCGGGCGCAAGCCCGAACGTGGTAGAGACGGCGGTGACTGCGCCTTTGGAGCGTCAATTCGGCGAAATGCCGGGCTTGAACCAGATGACCTCTTCAAGCTCTGGCGGCACTTCCGTCATCGTGCTGCAGTTCGCCCTCTCTCTGAATATCGACGTGGCCGAGGAAGAGGTGCAGGCGGCGATAAACGCGGCGCAGAGTTTGTTGCCGTCTAACCTGCCTTCGCCGCCTGTCTATAGTAAGACGAATCCGGCCGACGCCCCCGTCCTCACGCTCGCCATTACCTCAAACTCCATGCCCCTTCCTCAGGTCGAGGATCTTGTGGACACACGCCTCGTGCCGAAGATCTCACAGCTCAGCGGGGTCGGCCTGGTAACCATAGGCGGGGGGCAGAAGCCCGCAGTCCGCATCCAAGCCAACCCAACGGCGCTGTCATCCTACGGCATCAATCTGGAAGACCTGCGCACTGCGCTGACGCTGGCCAGTGTGAACGCCGCCAAAGGAAACTTCGACGGGCCGCGCCAGGATTACCAGATCGAGGCCAACGACCAGCTAGTCACGAGCGACGACTATAGGAAAGTCGTAGTTGCCTACCGCAACAATGCGCCGGTAATGCTGACCGACGTCGCACGGATCGTGAACGGCGTGGAGAACAACAATCAGGCAGCGTGGATGAACCAGTCCCCTGCGGTGATCCTGAATATACAGCGGCAGCCCGGCGCCAACACAATCAGCGTGGTCAAGAGCATCAAGCGACTCATACCGCAGCTCAAGGCCAATCTGCCCACGGGCATTCAGGTGACCACACTTACCGATCTTACAACCTCCATCGAGGCATCGGTTTCCGACGTCGAATTCGAATTGCTGCTGACGATCGGACTCGTCGTGCTGGTCATCTTCCTCTTCCTGCGGAGTCTCTACGCCACCATTATCCCGAGCGTGGCTGTGCCGCTGTCTTTGGTCGGCACCTTCGCGGCGATGTATGCGCTTGGTTACAGCCTCGACAACCTATCGCTCATGGCGCTGACCATCTCCACCGGATTCGTTGTGGACGATGCCATCGTGATGATCGAGAACATCTCACGGTACATCGAAGCGGGCGATTCACCCATGGAGGCGGCGCTCAAGGGTGCGGAGCAAATCGGCTTCACCATTCTGTCGCTGACGGTGTCGCTCATTGCCGTACTGATTCCCCTGTTATTCATGGGCGACGTGGTTGGGCGCCTGTTCCGGGAGTTCGCCGTGACCCTGAGCGTCACTATCATCGTTTCGGCAGTGGTCTCCCTTACGCTCACGCCTATGATGAGCGCACGCATCCTGCAACATAGGTCAAAGGAGCAGCAGGGTCGCGTCTATCGGGCCTCGGATCGCGCATTCGAGGGGATGATCTCGTTCTATGGGCGGACCCTGAAGTTTGTCCTCGGCTACCGAACGATTACGCTACTGGTCGCGCTGGGTACACTCCTGCTTACCGTTTGCCTTTACCTCATCATCCCGAAAGGTTTTTTCCCGGTACAGGACACGGGTGTGATCCAGGGCATATCGCAGGCACCGCCGACGATCAGCTCAAAGGCCATGGCCGAGAGGCAGCAAGAGCTTGCTGCAGCGGTTCTGGAAGACCCGGCCGTTGAAAGCCTTTCGTCCTTTATCGGTGCGGACGGCACGAATATAACGACCAATAGCGGCCGAATGTCGATCAATCTAAAGCCGCTCGACCAGCGCAAGATCAGCGCTTCGGACCTGATCCGCAGGCTCAAGCCGAGATTGGAGCGGGTTCAGGGAATACAGCTCTTCATGGAGCCTGTGCAGAACATTACCGTTGACGACCGGGTGAGCCGCACGCAATACCAGTACACCCTCGAAGACGCCGATGCCGGCGAGCTGGATGTCTGGACCGGCCGCTTCGTCGACCGGCTGAAGCAGTTGCCGGAGCTGGAAGACATCGCGACCGACCAACAATTGGGAGGACTGGCCGTATCTCTGGTGATCGACCGGGTCACTGCCTCGCGATTGGGCATCGCGCCGTCGACCATCGACAACACCCTGTATGATGCCTTCGGCCAACGGCAGGTCAACGTCATGTATACGCAGGTGAATCAGTACCACGTTGTGCTGGAGGCTGAGCCGGAATTCCAGAGGGACCCGAACAAGCTAAACCGCCTGTACATCCGGTCCAATGCGTCTTCCGGCGCGACCGGTGCCGGAGCCTCCTCTTCTTTTGCGTCTTCCGGATCGTCCTCCGCGGGGTCGAACGCGCTCACGGCCTCGGCACTCTATACTCCATCGGCAGCAACCCTTACCCCTCCCGGGAACGCGCTTTCGGCGAGCAGGGCAGCAAGCCCCGCAAACCCTCCCTCTTCCGCCGTGAGCAGCGCCGTTCCACTTGCCGCTTTCTCGCACTTTGAGAACACGACGGAGCCGCTCGTAATTACACACCAGGGTCAATTTCCGGCAATCACCGCGTCGTTCAATCTCGCGCCGAATGCCGCCCTCGGCGATGCGATTGCGGCGATAGATAAACTCCAGAAGGAGATGCACATGCCTCCCAGCCTTCAGGCCGACTTTCAAGGCACGGCGGCATCATTCACGAATTCCCTTGCCAATGAGCCCTTGCTCATTCTCGCCGCTCTCGTCACGGTGTACATCGTGCTCGGTGTTTTATACGAGAGCTTTATCCACCCGGTCACGATCCTGTCCACGCTGCCGTCGGCGGGTGTCGGCGCTTTCCTCGCGTTGATTCTCTTTCGCCAGGATCTAAGCGTGGTGGCGATCATCGGCATCGTCCTGCTCATAGGCATCGTGAAAAAGAACGGCATCATGATGGTCGATTTCGCGCTAGATGCCGAGCGAAAGCACGGAAAAAACGCGACCGACGCAATTTATGAGGCCTGTCTGCTCCGCTTCCGCCCCATCATGATGACCACCATGGCCGCACTCCTGGCCGGGCTGCCGCTGGCGCTCGGGGCCGGTTTCGGTTCCGAGTTGCGCCGGCCGCTGGGCATCGCCATGGTGGGGGGGTTGCTGCTGAGCCAGGCCCTCACACTGTATACCACACCGGTCATCTACATCTTCTTTGACAATCTGGCGCAGCGCTTTGCACACAAATCGAAGAAGCCCGGGACCGGAGACGCAGAACCGGCAGGGCCGGCATGAATATCTCCTCACCTCTCATCCGGCGACCGGTGGCGACGACGCTGCTCACGGTGGCGATTGCCTTTGCCGGGGCGATTGCGTTCGAGGTGCTGCCGGTATCGCCCCTGCCGGAGGTCGACTTCCCGACTATTACAGTCAGTGCAGGCTTGCCGGGAGCCAGCGCCGACGTCATGGCCTCGTCCGTCGCCACGCCTCTGGAACGGCAGTTCGGTCATATTGCAGGCGTGAGTGAGATGACCTCCACAAGCGGACTCGGGAGCACGTCCGTCGCCATTCAGTTCGATCTCAGCCGCGACATTAATGGCGCGGCCCGCGACGTGGAGGCGGCCATTAATGCGGCGCGAACCTATCTTCCCGCCAACCTGCCGGCCAATCCTACCTATCGCAAAGTCAATCCGGCTGATGCGCCGATCATGATCCTCGGCCTCACCTCGGACAAATACGGTCCCGGTGAGCTGTATGACGAAGCCTCGACCGTCATGGTGCAGAAATTATCGCAGATAAGGGGCGTGGGACAGGTCACGGTCGGAGGCGGCGCGTTGCCGGCTGTTCGAGTAGATGCAAATCCCACTCAGTTGGCCAGTTACGGGCTTACCCTTTCGAATGTGCAGTCCGCGCTAAGCCTGCAGAACGCTGCCCTGGCCAAAGGCCAAATCTCTGACGGCATCGTGACCGCAGACATCCTGGCCAACGACCAAATCTCGAACGCAGAAGACTACAAGCCGCTCGTCGTCGGTTACAATGGCGGCGCGGCCGTACGTCTGTCCGATGTCGCTCAGGTGACGGACTCCGTGCAAAACGTCCGCGCCGCAGGCTATTTGAACGGCAAGCGCGCGGTCATGGTCGTCATCTTCCGCCAACCCGGCGCCAATATCATAGGAACAGTCGATCGTATACGCGCGCAACTTCCGTTCATCCAGGCATCCATTCCGGTCGGCATGGACACCACCATCGTGCTCGACCGCACCACGACTATCCGCGCCTCTGTCTCTGAGGTCGAGAGGACGCTGCTCATCTCCATCTGTCTCGTCATTATCGTGGTCTTTGTCTTCCTGCGCAACGTCCGGGCAATGCTCATTCCCGGCGTCGCCGTACCGGTCTCGCTGATCGGTACGTTTGCAGTGATGTATCTGTTCGGATATAGCATCGACAACCTCTCGCTGATGGCTATGACCATTTCAACGGGATTCGTGATCGACGATGCCATCGTCGTGATGGAGAATATCGTGCGCCATCTGGAAAGCGGTATTAAGCCCTTTGCCGCAGCGCTGAAAGGCGCAGAAGAGATCGGTTTCACCGTCTTCTCCATCAGTATCTCGCTCATTGCCGTCTTTATCCCCCTTCTATTGATGGGCGGAATCGTCGGCCGCCTCTTCCGCGAATTTGCCGTCACACTTTCGACGGCCATTGTCGTGTCAATGATGGTCTCGCTCACCACCACGCCGATGATGTGCGCCCATTTATTGAGAAACGAAGGCACCAAGAAACATGGCCGCATCTATATGGCGAGCGAAAAGTTTTTCGACGGAATGCTGTCGCTGTATCGCAGCACCCTGCATTGGGCTCTTGGCAATCCGGCCCTCACCCTCGTAATACTTCTTCTCGCCGTAGCGCTCAACGTGGTGTTGATAGTCAAGATACCCAAGGGTTTCTTCCCGCAGGAGGACACAGGAACGATCGCCGGCGGAGTGCAGGGGCCGCAGGATTCATCCTTCCCTGCCATGGACGACGCTATTCAGCAGATAGGGCGCGTTATCAAGAACGACCCCTCCGTCGAGAATGCGATCGTTTTTACCGGCGGCGGTGGGGCCACAAATACGGGTTTCATCTTCGTTGCGCTCAAACCGCTGGCGGTACGCAAGGTCAGTGCCGCCCAGATCATCAACCGTTTGCGCCCCCAATTGATGCGCCTGCCGGTGGCTTCCGCTTTCCTCCAACCCGTTCAAGATCTGCGCTTCGGCGGCCGCGCCAGCAATGCGATGTACCAGTACACGATCCAATCAGACAATGTGAGGGATCTTTCCAAGTGGGGGCCGGTCCTGCTGGGTGAGATGAAGCGCCTGCCCGGTCTGCAGGACGTGAGCTCGGACCAGCAGAATGGCGGTCTCGTTGAACTCTTGAGCTACGATCGCGTCACTGCGGCAAAGCTCGGCCTCACCGTACAGTCGCTTGACTCGGCGTTGTACAGCGCATTCGGCCAATCGGAAGTATCCATCATCTACACGCAGTTGAATCAGTATTACGTGGTGCTGGAGGTTGCACCCCAGTATTGGCAAAGCCCGGAAGGACTGAAAGACATATATCTTCATACGTCAGCCAGCAGCAGTAATATTCCCCTCCTTGCGGTGGCCAAGCACCAAGCCAACACGACACCGCTGGCGGTCAACCATACAGGCTTATTCCCCTCGGTCACTGTCTCCTTTAACCTCGCGCCGAACGTCTCGTTGAGCGATGCCACCTTGAGCATCAACCGGATGCACAACCGGCTCGGCACGCCTTCCACGCTTCAAGGCTTTTTTGCGGGAACCCTGCTTGCCTACCAGGAATCTCTGGGCACCGAGCCCATTCTGATTCTCGCGGCCTTGTTGGCCGTGTACATCGTTCTCGGCATCTTGTATGAAAGCCTGGTCCATCCGCTGACGATCATCTCCACTTTGCCGTCGGCGAGCATAGGCGCGATGCTCGCACTGTTGCTCTTCAAAGAGGATCTGAACATCATCTCCATCATCGGCATTGTGCTGTTGATCGGAATCGTAAAGAAGAACGCCATCATGATGATCGATTTTGCGCTTCAGGCTGAGCGCCAGGAAGGGAAAAGCGCTACCGACGCGATCTTTGAGGCATGTATGCTGCGATTTCGTCCGATCATGATGACGACGATGGCTGCCTTATTTGGCGCCCTACCTTTGGCGCTAGGCACAGGCACAGGGTACGAGCTCCGCCGCCCCCTCGGCATTACGATTGTGGGGGGGCTGCTCATGAGTCAACTGTTCACGCTCTATACAACACCGGTCGTTTATTTGGCGTTCGACCGGCTGAGGCTGCGGATGCAGGGAAGGCGGCACGGCATCTCTGACCAAGGGGCTAAACCGGCCGCGATTGATCCAGGTTAATCGAAGCCATCGTGGGGTGAATGAGATTATGACTTCTTTCCATCTAAACGCCACAATATGTCTTGTCGTGACATCGTGCCTCCTGGCAGGGTGCGTGGTCGGCCCAACGTACCGCAAGCCGCACGCAGAGACTCCTGCGGCATACAAGGAACTCACTCCTGACGATTTCAAAAATACGGAAGGCTGGAAAGTGGCGCAGCCCAAAGATGATGCGCTTCGCGGTAAATGGTGGGAGATTTTCAACGATCCTCAGTTGAATGCGCTTGAAGAGAAGGTAAATGTTTCAAACCAAAACATCGCAGCCGCTGCGGCAAGCTTTCTTGCGGCGCGCGCCTTGGTCAAAGAAGCCCGATCGCAGCTATTCCCCACAGTGACGACCAACCCAGCCATTACCAGGCAACGGCCGTCGTCTACATTATCCGGTGGCACATCAGGAGGTTCCTCTTCCTCGACGCCTGCATTTACCGACTACACCCTCCCGTTCGATGCGACCTGGCAGCCGGACTTGTTCGGCCGTATCCGGAATACCGTCAGATCGGCCACCTATGGGGCTCAGGCTGGCGCGGCAGACCTCGAGAATACCCGCCTCATTGTCCAGGCCGATGTTGCCACGGATTACTTTCAACTTCGAGGACAGGATGCGTTAAGGGAGCTTCTGGATTCTACTGTGGTCGCTTTTCAACAGTCTCTCGATCTGACGAAGGCTCTGTACGAGACCGGCATCGACTCGGCCGAAGCCGTGGCGCAGGCCGAGACTCAACTTGAAGCCGCGCAGGCACAGGATACCGCTCTCGGCGTCCAACGGGCGCAGTTTGAACATGCCATCGCCGTGCTGACCGGCCAGCCTGCGTCAACGTTTTCGATACCGGTCGAACCGCTCGCATCAAGTCCTCCTGCGATTCCCTTCGGCGTTCCATCCCAGCTTCTTGAGAGGCGTCCCGACATCAGTGCGGCAGAGCGCCTGGTTGCTCAGGCTAACGCACAGATCGGCATTGCGAAAGCAGCGTATTTTCCGACGATTACATTGAGCGGAGCGGCAGGATTTGAAAGCACTTCGACCGCGGCGTGGTTCACATGGCCGAGCCGCTTTTTCTCGATCGGCCCGGCTGCCGCGGAAACCCTTTTCGACGCGGGGCTGCGCCGGGCCACGGTCGAGCAATTCAGGGCCCAATACGATCAGACGGTTGCCAATTACAGGCAGACGGTGCTCACAGCCTTTCAACAGGTTGAGGACAACCTCGCGTCGGTGCGGATCCTCTCCGTAGAGATTCAACAGCAGGAGGCGGCGGTCCAGTCGGCACAAAAGACCCTCACCCTGGCCAAGAATCGTTACGAATTGGGAATCGATCCTTACCTGAATGTGATCACCGCGGAAACCTCATTGCTAACAAATCAGCAAACTGCGGTCAACCTCCGAATTCAGCAGATGACAGCCAGCGTCGGGTTGGTCGAGGCGCTCGGCGGAGGTTGGGACGCCTCGCAGCTCCCATTGCCCGGCAAGTGATCGGTAAAGTACCATAAACATAAAACTTGGGGCTGGCCGGTTCTGTTGGCCCACGTCATGACGAAAGTGATAATTATAATGGGGCATTCTGATCCCAGCCCGATGAACGACACGGGACGGCGCAGAATTTCGCATTGTTCCGAAAAAAGACGTTTCAGCAGTGAGGATTTCGCAAAAGCAAGACATTATAATGAAACAAAAGGAGGTAAAGAAATGAAGAAAGTATTGATGCTTGTGTTCGCCATGGTGATCGCAGTTACATTCGCCACCCCCGGCTTTGCTCAGCGGTCAGGACCTGGTGAGAACTCGGGACCTCCTGAAAGGATGGAGAAGGAGAAGCCAGCGAAGGAGATGAAGGCTCACAAGAAGAAGATGAAGAAAAGACATAAGAAGATTGAGAAAGATATGAAGATGGAAGGGCCGGCTCACGAGCCAGACCACAGAGAGTAAGCCCGGTCGTTACCACAAAAAACGGGGAGATTCGTTCGTCCCCGTTTTTTGTGGTCGTGCCGCATCACTCTCTCGTTCGATTTCTGCTATTATGGATATTTATGCCATTCGCGCACGTAAAGCCGCTTTGATTTCCATACAATTCGAGATTGTCTTTTCAGCAAACAAGGCGCATCACGCTTCTCCGAAACTGAATTGAGCATCGGGAGAAAGTTTATACGTCAGGCCCTTTACCAGAATAGGTAAGAGCTAGAGGGACGCTCTTAAGAACTGATTCCTGAGAAGTAAGCCCCCTTTTTTCAGGCAACCCGCCCACTCAATCCATACCAAGAGCGTGTGATCGTTCGAGCCTATAGTACTTCCGCCACATCGGTCCACGGTAGAGTGAGAACAAGGTAAACAGTACCGGTACAGCCGTATATGAGTCTTCCCAGGGCAGAGAGGGCCTTGGCCCATCTCTTTATGTTGCATGCCGTCATCTTGCAGGCGACGGCAAAGCATACCTTTGCCAATCGGCGGATAGCGACACTCTTCTGGGACAGCGCAACGGCCGGCGGCGACTGCCGAACTGAAATGCAGCAGGACCTCCTCGCGCCTCCCTTGGCACCAGTGAGATCGTGGATAACACGAAGAACGCTTGCATTTTCGGTGAACTACGCTCAATAGTTTATTCTATGTGTGATTTAGCTGTTTTCATAGCGAGATCTTTATCCTTTGTAAACAAATGCCACTGCATTCGCGAGGAGTGAATTCCCGCTGCCTTGTCTTGACCCCTACTATGATACCAATGTCCGAATCGCTCGACAGTGGAAAACGGATGATTGCCTGTGCAAAGGATTCCGCAGGGGTTAACCTCCTCGAAAAAGATGGTTTCGTCGGGGACTTCGTCATAGGACAGGTCATCCGGCAATACGACTTGGGATATATCAACGCCCTCTGACTCCTTCTTATCCAACCATGCTGAAATGCTCATTTGATTTGTTTGCTTCCCCACTTAAATCACCTCTTGGGTTCTCGAGGGGTGTCATGGTATTTCAATCGCTCATGCCGCACTGGAGCGACCGTGGAACGGGCAATATCCGTTACGTGCTACACATCGTTCCGGGGCCCGTGGAGACGTCACTGAACACAGGTTCCTCCGTCGATCGCTCCGGTATAGCCTGGGGCGTGTCATCAGCCACGACCTATGGAGGTCGCTGCCGCGTATAGCCTGGAGCAGCAACCCACCGGTAATAACGGATACGTTGTGCAACTGATCCGCATACTTCACCGCAGAGAAGGCATCCTCTGGGCTGCGTCGTTGATTTCTTTCTCGGCCTCCTCGAAATACTTGACCACGTCAGACCCGGCTGCAGCCGCACCCTTTTCCATCCTCTCGCCTGCGTCTTTCGCCTTCTGGATGGCCTCTTTGCTCTTTTCGTCAATACGCCCACCTGCCCAGGTAAAGGCATCTTCGAGCTACATACCGGCCGCCTTGAGGTACAGGCCCGCCTCCGAGACCTCATCTTTTTCCCAGGCTTCGGAAGCCTTCGATTGGTAATAACGGGCCAGGGCGTACTCTGCGCGGGTAAAGCTCCCGTCCAAATCCTTCTCCGAACTGACAGCCTTCTTCTCAACGCCGTCAGCGAGGCTATCCAGGTTTTGGGCGGATTGGATGAGGTCCTGTTTCGCTTCTCCTGCGGCCTTTATAGATTTACTCTCGAGGAATGACGCAGCCTGCCGTATCTCGGCTGCTGCGTCATTGAAGTCCCCTTTCAGGAAGTTCTCCCGGGCCTTCTGAAACTGCTCCTGCGGTGAAGAAGCTGCCTGGGTCTGGGCCGC
>Ga0326728_10021080_pt1 | contig 12314 bp, 5 predicted proteins | sample MB3enrmetagenome_FD_207602 | JGI IMG/M metagenome (GOLD analysis project Ga0326728, IMG submission 207602) | Lab enriched peat soil microbial communities from McLean, Ithaca, NY, United States - MB31MN | ecosystem: Environmental > Terrestrial > Soil > Wetlands > Peat | place: USA: New York...
CCACGGACAGGCTGGAAGTGCTGCCGCCCGTCAGGCTTCCGCTCGTGGTTGTAATGCCCCCATTCAGCGTGAGAGTGTTGGCCCCAATCGAGAGCGCCCCGCTGGTCAGGGTGAGCGTGCCGCCGATGGTCGTGTTGCCGCCCAGCGTCAAACCGCCACTGTCATTGAGCGTCAGGCCGCTCAAAGTCAGGCTGCCGCCGGGCAGGGTGGTGGCGGTGCTGCCCCCCACGGACAGGCTGGAAGTGCTGCCACCCGTCAGACTTCCGCTCGTGGTTGTAATGCCCCCGTTCAGCGTGAGAGCGTTGGCCCCAATCGAGAGCGCCCCGCTGGTCAGCGTGAGCCTGCTGCTGAGCGTCAGGCTGTTGTCAAGTGTCACGCCACTGCTGTTGTTGATGGTCAGACTGGTAATTGAAAGAGTGCCGACCGAGTCGTTGATGGTTTGGAGCGCGCTACCGTTGAAGGTATAGAGGCCGGTGCCGGGAGTGAAAGTGCCGCCACTGATGGTGAGATTCCCGCCAAAAGTCTCCGCGTCATTTTGCCCACTGTACCCACTGTTAAAAGTGCCGCTGCTAAGATTGAAATTACCTGTGAACGTTCCCGCGCCGCTGCTTTGGTTGCCCATCTCAAGTATGCCGCCGTTTATGGTCGTCGTTCCGGTCACATGCAATCCATCTTGCGCGTAAAATGTCCCGCTGCTGACGGTAAGATTGCCACTGACATTAATTGAAGTATTTGCAGTAACGGTCCCAGTCCCATTGACGACGATGGCACCGAAAGTTCCTTCAACGTTGTTGGGACTTGCGGTTCCACCGAAAGTCGCAGTGCCGTTGACGACGATAGAAGACCAAGTTGCACCACCTATACCGCTGGCCGCGAGGGTCAAGTTGTAGTAGGTAGCACTGATGAGTTGCGGGCCGCCACCGCTATAAGTAACCGTGTTACCCGAAGCGGTCGCCACCAGGTGAAAGCCCGGGGTGCCGCCGCTGGCTTGGCTATCATTGAGATTGGCATTTACGCCTTGCGTCAGCGTGCCAGAGCCGCCGGTGCTGGCTCCATTGAAGGTCATCGTTCCATTATTTGTAAAAGACCCGTTGAGGGTGAAAGTATTTGTGACAGTCACTGTTCCACTACTTGTGTAACTGCCACCAGCGCTGACAGTCAAGTAGTAGCACGCCAGCGTGGTTGAGCCCGAAATGGTCTGGTTCGCGCCGCTCAATGTGGTCGTGCCGGAGCTGGTTTGAGCGTTGTAAGTGCCGTTCAGCGTTACGCTGCCCGCGAAAGTTATGGATTGGCCATTCGGGGTGAATGTGCCGCCTGAGTTCAATGTGAAATTGGTGACAGTCATTGGACCGCCGGTCATTATTAACGCACCCCCCGAATTGATCGTGATTGAGGCCAGGTTGGTCGTGAGGCTTGCGGTGTTCGTCACCGAGTCACCATTGGCAATGATTACAGAGGCTCCATTCGTGGGCACGGTTCCATTCGGCCACGGCGCGTTTGCCACGGTGGAATTCCAGTTGCCGCTGCCGGTGGTGGTGATCTGGGCCTGAACGCCGGACGCGAAGGCGACGGCCAGAACCCAAAAGAGGTGGAATTGGGATGATGTTCGAGTTTTCATAACGATTGATGTTTTAATTGTTCGTCTGTTGTTGCCAAATCTGCAGCCAGTAAAAGCCCTGGGACGCATTGAAATCATTGGTGATGCTCAAAAAACCGCCTGTGCCAGGCATCGGATCACCCAGCGGCGTCCAAACTAGGTCGGTCAGATTGGTCGTGTATTCCATCTGGTACATCTGGCCTGTCAGCGTCGGAAATGTGAGTTCAAACCCCCTTGCGCCTGCATTCACACCCGTTATCTGCGGTTGCGCCGCCACCGTCAATGTCCCAGGCACATAGTCGAATAGATAATTCGCCGCCGTCGCGCCACTCGCCGTGATCGGATAACTCCCCACAGGGCTGCAGGCCTCCGCTGTTGTCGTCAGACTGGCCAGGACAATGAGCACACCCGTGCCTTCGCCATTGACAAAGCCGCTGTAGGTCGCCGTCAACGCCGGGATCGGCAACCCGAAAGTCACGCTTTGATTGTTCGCCGTCACCGTCACTGTCGCCGGTGTGATGTCCGCCGTCAGGCCCGCCGGCGCCGGCGTCAGCAGCGTGTAATTGCTGGCGGCGCTTCCCGTCAGCGCCCATGCGCTGACCGTCACCGCGATGTTGGAGCCCACTTCAGCGGTGGCAAATGTTGCAGTGTATCCGTTGGTCACGGCATCGCCGCTCACCACTCCGGACAAAACCGTCCTCAGGGTCGCCGTGGTTCCCCCGTCGTACACCTTGTTGTTCGCCTCCGCGCTGGCAGTCACCGGCAATGACGAAATGCCAGCGCTCAGGGTCACGGGCGTGACGGCGTAGTTTCCCCCCGCGCTGCCCGCCAGCGCAAGGTTGCTCACCGTCACGACGATGTTGCTTCCCACCCCGGCGCTGGCGAAGGACGCCGCGTACCCGTTGGTGGACAGGGACACGTTGGCGAAATCGCCGCTCAGGACGCCGGACAATGCTAAGTTGAGAATTGTGTCATATATACTGATCGGCGCGGTTGTTGTGCTGTCATACGCTTTGTTTTTGACCGCAACATCAATCGCGTCGTTCGTCGAATCCCAAGTGTTCGCCACCCATGCGCCGCCAAACCAGTTGCCCCAAACACTTTCAATCTGACCGTTAGCGTAACTATACACCCCGCTGCCAGAAGGATTAAACTGATCAACGATGTAATAATTGGCCGGGCCGACAAACGCTATGTTGTCCACCCAAAGGGTTGAGGGTCCGATCAAAGTTGTCGCATAAGTCGGCCCGTAGATATGAATCAACAGATTGTCCATGCTCGCCAGGTTCGAATCGTTTGTCACGTTAATGGGGATGCTGACATGCACCCAGCCTGTGTTCGTGGCCGGCACCGCGATCCCGTAGTTGGATCCGCCAAAGTAGTCCTGGCCATAGGAGGAAGTTCTCGTGCCGAACTGCAGAAAACCGAATACCAAGACCCCGCTGCCGTTGGTCTGCGTCGCCGAGCCGGGGGCAAACCGGACATCGCATTGAAAGTTCGTGTACAGCGCTCCGTTCAGGGCCGGATTGAACCCGTTGTTTCCGTTGTACACCTCGAATTGATTGTTGCCGCTGGTGAAATTGTTCGTGATTTTCAAGGACCCCGAACCCGGCTGCAGCGTCACCGTCACCGGCAGGATGTTGCCGCTCAAAGTCGGTTGGATAAACTTGTAGTTCCCCGCCGCGCTGCCGGAGAAGGTCAAGCCGCTAATCCTTACCGCAATGCCGTTGCCGGCATTCTGGGTGGCGAAAGAGGCCGTGTAGCCATTCGTCGACACCCCCACGCTGCCTGCGTCAGCGGCGACGACACCTGAAAGCAGGACGTTGTTCGAACTTATCGTGGCCGAGGTTGTGCCATTGTACGTTTTGTTGTTCGCCACCAAGCCGGAGGCCACCGTCACCGTTGCCGCAGTCACCATTTGCGACAAGGCCGTGGACGCGCTGCTCTCATAATAGCCGTCTTCGCTGTACACCGCTGTCACAGAGTACGGAGAACCTGCCACAACGAGTTCGGTCGCAGTCGTCATAAAGGACGCCACCCCGCCGTTAAGCGCACCCGTGCCGAGGGTGCTGCCGCCATTCATGAAGGCGACCGTCTCACCATTCGTCGGTGCGGGACTGACAGTGGCCGTGAACGTCACCGGTGTGCCATAGGTTGTGTTGCTGGCGGAGGAACTGAGCGTGGTGACGGTCGGAATGACCCCTATTGGCGGGTTCACGATCACGTTGAAGCTGTTTGTTGCGCTCTGACTCGGCGTTCCGTTGTCCGCCACCTCCACCGTGATCAAGTTTGTAGTGCCAGCCTGGCTCAACAGCGGCGTCCACGAAAACAGCGCGCTGGTCGCGCCCAAGGGGGTCAGCGTGGCGTTGGTCGGACCGGTCAACAGTGTAAATGTCAGCTTAAGCGGCGGCACGTTCACATCCACCGCGACGTTCGTCACCACCAGGGGCGCGCCCGCGTTGACGGTCTGAGTCGGAACCGGCGTGAGGACTGGCGTCACAATCCCGTTCGGCAGCCCTGACCCGGCAAATGTGACGACGCTCATTGCCGGAATCACGTAGGAAAACGAGGAATTGCTCACAGTGACGGGGGACTGCGCCGCCAGGGAAAGATCACTGGACGTAATCCAGGGCGTCACCGAAGTGGCGGTGAAATTTGTCAATAGGAATAACTGGTTGGTGGCCGTGGTGTTGGTGTTGGCCACGACAATGGCGAAGTTGTTGGATACCGGGTCTTTGTAAGCGGTGGCCAGGACCGCGTAAGAGTTGTAGTTGGCCAGATCGATTCGATAATTGTTGGGGCGGACGAAGCGGCTGTATTGGCCAAGCACATACATGCGCAACGCCGGATATCCGTTGGTGTCGGTCAGTCCCTCGTTGTCGGGGTTTCCTGAAATCAGCCACCAATAGTGCCAGGCGTTCACACCGGCCCCGGACATGAACAAGTGTATCCGTCCGGCCCAATACATCGCATCTGAAATGCTTCCATTGAAATTCCCAGCGCAGGCCAACTCGGCAGTTTCCGTCTCCCACAATGCCGCGTTGGTGTTGTCGTAGAGGGGCAAGGTCGCCGGGATATCGTTGGGCGGACAGTTATCATAGTCGTGGCAAGCCACGATGCTGACGTTCGTCGCGACAGCGGAATCACTCATGGCGGTCGCGTAGTAATTTGTCTCCCAATGTTGATCCTCGGCGACGATAATTTTGGTCGAAGCCACGTTGCTTGCGGCCAGTGCGCCGGCAAGATATGGAACAAAGTCGTGAATCTGCTGCGGCGTCCACACACAAGATTCATAACTCTCCGAATCAGCCGGCTCGTTCTGGACGGAAATGGCGTAAATACTGACGTTGTATTGGCTCTTCATCTTGACCACGTAACCGGCAAGTTGGTTCGCATAAGCCTGGTAGTCGGCCGGGTTAATATCGCTGCCGTCAACAGTGTCACCGGTCGTGAACGACGCCTGCGGACTCCACGGCGCGCTCCAGACCGTCGCGCCGTTGGATTGAGCCATCTGCATGATCGTGTTTTCAACCGTTGTCCCGCCCGGCACGATGCGGCTGCGCAGCAGGGAAAGACCAATCCCGTTGAAGGAGAAGTTGGTTTTGCCATCCAGGGTGGTGCCGGTGCCGGAATTGGTGGAAAAAAACATGTTCGCCTGCGCCTGGGTCCAGGTACTGCGCCAGGCCGAGCAAGCGCCAAAGCCGTCGATTCTCTGATGAACATTGTTCCAGTCCACAACGCAGTCGTAGATCGTCGGCCCGGCGTTGGTGTTGATCAGGATGACGGCCAATGAGAAATCTGTCGTTTCACTGCTGTTTATGAGGCTGTTCTGACGATACGCGGCACCCCCCGGATACAAGTCAGTGCCGCCACCGTCGCGATACCAATATTGCTGGGTACTGGCGGTCGGGGACACGTCGAACAGATATTGATGCCCGCCGACCAATTCCACAGCGTCCGCGCCCGCAAATGACAATTCAATGACCGAGGGACCTGAAAAATTCTTGATAAAAACCGAGAGATTTGTCGAAAAGAGATTCTCACCGACCCCATTGCTGCCGGGAACAATCGGACTGGGTTCGGCGCCTGGCAAATATTGGATGGCCGGCCCCATGTCATACAGATAAAGAATATTCGTGGCATTCTCTCCGGTGAAATACATTTGGATGTTGGTCAGCGTGCCTGAAACCGTGGCGGTAAAACTTTGACCCAGCGAATATGGCGCGCTGCCGCCCCAATTGTTCTCCGCGCTGTCTAAATTAATCGCCGGGTAGTTCGCGGTCATGATTGTCGGGCTGCCCACCCAGTTTGTTCCCAGGCTCACGGCGACAGTGACGCTGGCATAAGCCGGCATATTGACAACCAATACGAGAGCCGACACGAGGGCCTTTATCGCATGATCCTTCTGGGGGGGGTTAAACTCTGGCGTGGTATCCATCTCTCATGAGATTAGCAAAAAAGTGCCTCCAAAGTCAATGGGTAAAAACACCTGTTTGTTCCGGCCGGCGGGCCGCACGCCCGGAGAATACCGGATGCTTATGCATGGCGGAATTTAACGCGCGCCAATGTGGACAGTCAGAGCCAGAGGCGGTGTCAGCCAAAGCCCCTGGATTCTGTGCGGATTCTGTGCGGGAAAGCCCAGTTTCGTCGCTTTCCCTCGTAACAATGTCCGCCCTCTTTATACCCAATGCTTTGCGATTCGAAAAAGGCCAGGCCGGAGAAGTCCGCCCCGGCCAAAAAACTGGCGGCTGCCTGCGCCGCATGGTGAAAAGAAACGAAAGCAACCGCACATAGAACTGTAAGGTTGAATCCCATGGCTATTCTGTCGTGGCCGTAAGGAACTTGAGAGCGGCCTCGGTTCGTGAGCGCACATGGAGTTTGTGATAAACGTGCCGGAGATGCCAGCGCACGGTGCCGTCGGTGAGACCGACGCGGGCGGCAATCTGCTTGTTGGGAAGCCCCGCAGCCAGCAATTCAAGGATTTCGCGCTCGCGCGGAGAAAGACCCTCCACTTCCGCCGTGGTGGCAACGGGTTCCTGGAAGGAAAGAATAACCTTGCGGGCAATTTCCCGCGACATCGGCGCGCCGCCCTGCCGAACCTCGCGGATGGCGGAAACAAGTTCTTTGGAGGTGCAACGCTTCAGAAGGTAGCCACAGGCGCCGGCACGCAACGCCTTGAAAATGCGTTCGGTGTCTTCATAAACTGTGACGATGATGATTTGGACCGAAGGCAGGAGCTGCTTGAGCCGGGCAGTGCATTCGATGCCCGAAATATCAGGCAATTGAATATCCATCAACACGATGTCCGGCCGATGCTTTGGCATCTCTTTGAAGGCTTCCCTAGCCGTCGCGCAAGCGTAAACACACTCGCACTCCGAATCCGACTGGACAAACTCCATGAGGCTTTCACGGATGACTTTGTTGTCCTCGACGATGGCAATTCTGGTCATAAACTTTCAATGTAATGGCAGCTCGAAGCGCACGATCGTGCCCTTGCCGGATTTGCTGTTGACTTCAAACTGGCCGTCCAGTTTTTCCAGACGCGCCCGCATGTTCGCGATGCCGTCCATTTCCTCCGTTTGGCCGGCTTCGGCCCAACCCCGGCCGTTATCCGCAATGGTCAGGCAGATCCGGCCCTGTTCAACCTGGATGTCCAGGAGGACTTCCGTGGCTCCGGAATGGCGCACAATGTTCGTCAGCGCCTCCTTAAACGCGAGGAATAATTGGTGGCGATGCCGCGAGTCCACAGCATGGTCATCGGGCTTGAACGGCCCTTCGAGCCGCCAGGCGATGTTCGCCAATCCCAGGAAACGCTCTGCGTAAAGGGAAAAATAGCTGATCATTGAGGCCAGCGAATCATGAGTGGGATTCATGGCCCAAACGATTTCGTCCAGAGCCGTGACCATCTGGCGCGCCTGGTTGCTCATCTGCTCAAGATAATGACTCCGCTTTGCAAGGGGCGCGGAGGTGGAGAGCGCCCTGACCCCCAACATGCCGATTTCCGTGAGGCCGGATCCCAGTTCATCATGGAGGTCCTGGGCAATGCGAGCGCGTTCCAGTTCCATGGCGTGCTGCTGCTCGACATGTTGCCGTTCCTGGATCTGGATTTCAAGTTCGGCGCTGCGCTGCTCGACTTTCCGGCGCAGTTGGGTGATCCAAAGCACGGTGACAGCCAGGACGCAGGCCAACGCCCCCAGAATGACCAGCATCTTTTGCAGCGTCCACCAAGGCGGCCGGGCCAGCACGGCGACGTCCGATGGCGAATTGAGCAGCAATCCGAAAAAGGCCACATCCTGGCTCACGCCTTGAATGACACACGTTCCGGTCAACTCCAACTGGCTCCCCACTGGTATGGTCCAAATATCCTTATCCGGCCCGGGCAACATGGCTAAAAACGACCGCAGCCCCACGCGCATCTCCAGCGCCTGTTCCGTTGGCGTGCTTCTTTGGTTCACCAGCAACGCCTTCACCCGGACCCGCGTTGAATCCAGGTCCGCGCGAATCAAATCGTCAGCGCCGATCGCCCTGGCTTGTGGCAGGGCGGCCTGGCCGGTCTTGCGCACGACGGCCTCGCGCAACACGGGAGCGGCTCTGCTCAATTCCGGAAAGCCCACCACGTCCACCAAATCGCCGACTTGCAAGCCTGCGGGATGCTTGGCGATGAATCGGACGCCGTTGCTGCCGTCCATCATGAAGAATTCCGACTCCCGCAGGTGGATGATCTGTCCCGATACTTTCACCCGTTGAAAGACACCCGCCTGGGGATCAAAGAGGAGCAGTTCGGACGCTGTTTTTCTGGGAGTGGCGAATAAATCCGCCGGCGCCGGTTGCTCCACAGTGAGGGCGGCGCCGTTAATCCGAATCTCGTCCACCTTGACTCGGTGGGTCACGTAATCCCACGTGGCTAACAGGCATCCCCGCACCCGGATCAAGGCATCCTCGTAACGCTCAAGGTCCTGAGTTTTGAGGCCGGCGACGCGGAGTTCGGATTTAATCCTGCCATCCGGGGTGAGCAGAGTCACGCTGTCATCCTGCACGGAAGTGAGGATGCCTTGGATTTCCACATATTGGGCGTCCAGGCTGCCGTTCATCAATTGATCCCGGGTGGGATGAACCGGTTCCGGGAGGTCTCCGGCTCCGAGGGTTCGCACCCGGTGCGCATTGACAACCGGAGCAAACATGCCTGGATCGGTTACCCCCTCGACTTCCAAAAACTCCCCAATACGAGGCAAGTCCGAACGACTCTCGGAGAAATCAATGACATAAATCCCGCGGGTTGAATCCTGAATGGTGAAGGCCTGATGCTCCGGCAAAACAGAGGTGATGACACCCCGGATTTTGACCGGGTATCCGCGCTGGGCTTCCTCGCGCTTTAACCGGTGGATTTCAGAGGCGCTAACCAGCAGTGGAAGCCCCGCCGCGTTGGTCTCCCTGGTTCCAGCCGTCCCCGGATGCGGCTCCATCAGTTCAATCCCCTGGCCGCTTGGGACTAATAAAACACTGAGAACTCTCTGGCCGTCAATCGTGGAGGCGCCCTGGCCAAACCCCGTTGCGCGAACGCGGCGATTCAAAAGAAACGCCGCCGTGAGGCCGGAGCCGCCGGGAATCTCCATGCTCATGCGCCCCGTTCTGGCGCTGACTTCCAGCTTCAAACCGTCAGGCTCTTCGCTCGCAAAGGTCACCTTTCCCTCAACTTCCACCCATTGGCCCTCTTCCCCCTGCCGCAAAGTTTGCCCAATGGCCAGGAGCTGCGGTTTGGGGATCGCCGCCCGGCCCACCACCCTCGCGCGCAGTGAGGGTTCGCCCACGAACAACCGGCTGCCATCATCTGATGTCGTATAGAAAGTGTAGAGGCCATCGCTCGGAACTTCCAGGAAGCCTCTGAAACCAAGCCCCACATGCTCGAGCCGGGTCATCACGCGCAGATCAAAGTTGTTCACAGTCCCGGCAGCCAGCGCGGGCAATGAATTAAAATCAGGCAGCACTTCGCCGGAGACTTCGCAACACCGGTAATCAAGGCCGTGAACCCAATTGCTCACGCCGGTGACCGCGTCCACTTGAACCCGGTAGAGTGCGGAGTCGGGGATTTTCCGGCGGGGCAGCCCCGGTCCGCGATAATCAACCTCCAATCCATATTTTTCAACCCCGTTGAACCACTCGACTCGAATCGGATTGCGCCCAGCCTTTAAAAAAACCGCGCCGGATTTCTCAATCATTCCGTGGATGCCGTCGTTGTTCACGACCGGCCCCCTGGCTCCGATCTTGAAACCGGCGCTCGTTGGCGTGATCGTGCCGTTGCCTTCCAACAAGACTCTTTGTCCCGGCCCAACAGGCTGGCCCTGCAAATCCATTTCCAATTCCTCGGCGCCGGACCCATCCTTCAAAACGAGTTTTCCGCTCGCCGGATTTGCCCACCAAACGTCCCCTGCCAGACGGAAAGAGTAGCTGGCAGTTGGCATCTGGGACGCCAGAAAACGGATTTGGCCGACATGAGTCACTTCGATGGAATGCGGGCGGGCGGGAGCATCATCAGCTCGCGCCATTTGAGCCGCCAGCGCCAGGCTCAACGTCCATGCGCAATACATCCCCGGCCAACGCCACATCAAAAACGCCGTGCGCATGAGAACAGGGTATCCCTTGAGCTTTGCCTTTGCATCACAAATTTCCGCGTCTGGATTTATTCTCCTATGGATGGACGGAGGTTGCGATTGAGTTTGACGGCACGGGCTGAAGGCCCAAAACATTCATGGCTGGCAACGGGTTGCCTCTGGCGTCAAAAAGAGAATTGGCATCCGGTCTGCCGGTCCGCCCGCCGGCGGAGGTCGGAAAATAAGTGGCTTCCGGATGCCAGTAATTGACGCCAATCCCATGCCCTTCCGGAGCCTCCTTGACCATCTGGATGACATCGGCCAGAAACTTCTTCTGTCCTTCAGGCGTCTGCGGCCAGATCATGTTTTTGGCCGCGGCGGAGGAGGGGTGGGTGTCCCGGGACGGATACGCGGTTTCAACCACCATCACGTCCTTGTGATAACGCTGGATCGTTTCACGCAGGTTGTCGCGCAGGTTTTCCATCGTGCCATGCCAATTGGGATAATAGCTTTGGCCAATGACATCAAAGTCAACTCCGGCCCTGGTCAGATGGTCGAAATACCACCGGGTGACCGGCCAATCGCCTCCGCAGTCAATATGAACGACGATGCGCACGCGGTCATCGGGCGTGACGGCGGAGCGGACACCGTGGCCGGCGGCTTTGAGGACCCGGATGAGATGGCTCCACTGTTTCGCGTCGTCGTACGGCTCGGGCGGGGTGATCACGGTCACATCGCCTGAGTACACCTTGACCGTGGAAACCGGCACCCGGACCTGCGCCTCGGGCCATAAAAGGCCGCCGGTGATCTCGTTGCCAATCTGCACAAAGTCCGGCGCTGCCCCGGCTTTTTTCAGGGTTCCAATCACGTTGGCCGTATAGGATTCGGTCTGTTGCACCAGTGCGTCAAAATCAAGATTGGCCCACGCCGCCGGCTTGTTTTGTTTTTGAGGGTCCGCCCACCAGTCCGAATAATGAATATCCAGCATGAAAATCGCCCCGGCCTCCTTGATGCGTTTGGCCAGTTTCGTCGTGTATTCAAGCCCGTTGATGCCGTTTCGCGGATCAACCCAGATCCGCAGGCGGAAGCATGTCCAGCCATTTTTCATAAAAATGGCCAGAGCGTCGCCCGCTTTGTCGCCATCCATATAAACGCCCCCCTCCCGCTCCACTTCGGAAAGGGTGGAAATGTCGGCCCCGAGATAGAACGGCGATGGCTTGCTGGTGGCCGCCGTCGTGGTGGTGTGGCTGGCGCATCCTGCCGACAAGAGCGGCGCGACGACGGCTAAAATCCACGCGCAAAGTCGGGCGCGGATCCAGGAGGGGGTTTGACTCTTTGATCGGGTTTTCTTGGGCATGGCCTGATCCTCTCAAAAAACCGGCAGTCTGAAAAGCCTCACAAATGGAGGGGTGCGTTTCACCCGTTTGGGCAGCCGCTCCCAATCTGAATCCTGATATCCTGTCCATCCTGTTCATCCGCCAAAATTCTTCGCGGCATGTGGAACACGCTAAATCCTTGCCGCGCAAGCATTTAAACGCTGTTTTCATCAAAAATCACAATTTTCTTTAAAATTCTTTCAAAAATCAGTTGACGATATGATATTTTAACTGTATAATTCGTCTAATGAATGGCCGGGGAAGGCCGGATCGGAAACAAGGAAGTATGAAGGAAGAAATTATGAACGGGGTTCAGCGCGCATGCCGGGGCCTGCGGACTCCAATACAGAAGAGAGCCGGCACAAAAATGCACAAGAATAGTCCCGATTCAGTATCGGGATTGCGGCTTTTGCGCGTTTTGGCGGCCATTCCGTTGGCGCCAATTCTCCTGGCCGGTTGGGCTTCATGCGGTCAAACTCGGTCAAACTGGGTCAAACCGACGCGGATGCTCAGGCTGCCGGGCAAATCGTATGCAAATACTTTAACATGAACGGCTTACAAAATAACCGATGCTTGGCCCGGTCAAGGTCAGTCAAACTGGGTCAAACCGATTGCGAGGGCTTATATGGGAATGTCCCGCGAATAGTTGAAATTGGAGATGGTTCTCCTGCTGCCGCATCAAACAGGATGTGGCGGTTTAAGTTGAAGTAACTAACAAAACAGGAGAACCAGTGATGCAAAAATACAAGACAG
>Ga0326728_10021082_pt1 | contig 12312 bp, 14 predicted proteins | sample MB3enrmetagenome_FD_207602 | JGI IMG/M metagenome (GOLD analysis project Ga0326728, IMG submission 207602) | Lab enriched peat soil microbial communities from McLean, Ithaca, NY, United States - MB31MN | ecosystem: Environmental > Terrestrial > Soil > Wetlands > Peat | place: USA: New York...
TTGGAGGAAATCCTTCCTAGTCTCGAGCGGCCCTAGGAATCCGGCACGGTTTTTGAATCAAGGCAGCGCGAGATTCCTCGCTTCGCTCTCCTGAAAATCACCCTCGCCGGCCATTGGAGGGGCGCGCCATGGCGTGCCCCTACATGAGCGCGACGACGCTGATTTTCATTGCCCGGGGTGGGCCACAGGCCCATGGAAACTCTCTCGAAAAGCACGTCATTCCCGCGAAGGCAGGAATCCATTGTGTTCGGGACCAACAATGGCCCCCGCCTTCGCGGGGGCGACGACCCGTGTGACTCTCATTCCTTTGGGTGGGCCGCAGGCCCATGCGCACTCGGAACGACAGCCGTCGAGATAATCTAATTGGCAGAAGGGGGCAAGTCAACTGGAAAGCTGCGTTGGTAGGCTGCGTTGGTATGAGTCGTGCGGGAGATGCAAGGTGGGGCGGTTTCTTGTAGAATTGATCTGATGCGGCGCTGGCTCACTTTCTTGACATCGCGTTCCGGCCTCCTTTTGTTCCTGGCCCTTATCGCCGTCGTGTCGGCCCGTGCCGAGCAGTGGCAAAAGCTGAACGTTCAGGGATACGTCAACGACTTTGCCGGCGTCCTTAATCCGGCGACGACGCAAAGCCTCACGCGACTATGCATGGAGGTGGATCAAAAAGCCAAAGCCCAGATCGCTGTGGTCACGATCAAATCCTTGGAGGGCGACTCGGCGGAGGACTTTGCCAATCACCTTTTTCAAAAGTGGGGCGTTGGACACAAGGGAACTGATCGCGGGGTGATGATCCTGCTTGCGGTGGGTGACCACAAGCACTGGACCGAAGTTGGGTACGGGCTCGAGCCTATTCTCCCTGACGGCAGGGTGGGTGGTTTCGGACGCGATATGCTTCCGCTGCTGCGGCAGGGCGACTACAGCAGCGCCCTGCTGCAAATGGTGAGTCAGATCGCATCGGTCATTGCGGAGGACAGCCGTGTCTCCTTGCAGAGCCTGGACCCTTCCCGCGCCTTTCCCGTCACCCCCCTGCGCAGGGGCCAGGAAGTGCACCTGACGGCGGGGCAGATTCTTGCCCTTATCATCGTGCTGATCGTCGTGGGACCGATCCTGCTCAGGTTCCTGGGCCCGTTGTTTCTATTGTCCATTTTGACGGGTGGGTCCAGGCGCGGAGGATGGGACGGCTGGGGCGGAGGCGGATTTGGCGGAGGCGGCGGAGGTTTCGGGGGTTTCGGTGGAGGATCTTCGGGCGGAGGCGGAGCAGGCGGAAGCTGGTGAGAATCGCCGATTGTCGATGGTCGAATTTCGATTGAAGAACGATCACCACAAAGGTCACAGAGGTCGCCGAGGAAGAAGCTGAACTCTCTGTGTGGTCTTTGTGCGCTCTGTGGTGAAGTTCTGGCTTTGTTCTGAACGGAGCTAGAGCCATGAAGACAGAAGAGCAACTGACGCAGCTAGTTAGTAAATTGAAGAAGGCGGCGGAAAGCAATCTTCTTTCCGTGATACTTTACGGCTCCGCGGCCACGGACGAGTTCCACCCCGAGCACTCCGACTTGAATGTGCTCTGCATTTTGCGGGACCTCAGCAGCAGAGAACTCAGTAAACTGAGCGCCGCATCCGCCTGGTGGGCAAAGAAGGGACACCCGGCGCCCCTGTTCTTCACGCTAGAGGAACTTCACCATTCCGCGGATATTTTTGCGATCGAACTGCTGGACATCAAAGCGGCGCGCCGCATTCTCTATGGCGAGGATGTTATTGCTCCGCTGCACGTCCCCATGGAGCGTCACCGGATGCAGGTGGAAAGGGAGTTCCGAAACAACACTCTGCGCTTGAGGCAGCACTACGTCATGCTGGCGGGGGATGCCCGCAAAACCCTGGAATTGATGCTCTCCTCCGTTTCCACGTTCGCGGCGCTCTTCCGCCACGCTTTGCTGGCTCTGGGAGAGGAACCGCCAACCACCAAGCGGGCGACGCTCGACCGCGCGGGGTCGGCCCTGGGATTCGATCCCTCTCCTTTTCATACCCTGCTCGACATTCGCGAAGGGCGCAAGCGCAGAAGTGAGGTGGACGTTCGAGCCACGTTCGACAAATACCTGCAAGCGGTCGTCAAGGCCACCGAGGAGGTCGACCGCCGGCTGGCTTCAGGAGGAACAACATGAAGGTACTACTGCTAGTGGTGGGGATACCGTTGCTGCTCGTCCTTATCGTAGGAGGCAGCTACGTCAGCAGCCGGAACGAGATGGTGCGCAAGAACGAAACCATCAAGCAAACCTGGTCGCAGGTTGACGTGGTGCTCCAGAGGCGCGCGGACCTGATTCCTAACCTCGTGGCCACCGTAAAAGGCTATGCCCAGCAGGAGCAGAAGGTGTTTGGAGACATCGCCAACGCCCGCGCCGGTTTACTGAACGCCCGGACACCCGCACAAAAGATCGCCGCGAACGGCCAGTTGGATGGGGCCCTGGGCAGGCTGCTGGCCATCGCCGAGAACTATCCCAATCTCAAATCCAATCAGAATTTCCTGGCCCTCCAGGACGAACTGGCAGGAACCGAAAACCGTATCGCCGTCGAGCGCCGGCGATATAACGAGGCCATCCAGGATTACAACACCTACATCGGCCTGTTCCCAAACAATATCTTCGCCGGATGGGCAGGCTTCCAAAGAAACAACGATTACTTCGCAGCGTCAAGCGCCGCGCGCGAGGCTCCCAAGGTAGACTTCAGCACGCCCAAGCAATAGGTCCCGAAGACAATATTGGATCATCTGGGGGCAGCATGAAAGCAGCAGCGAGTGTTTTGGGTTTAGTCATTGTGCTGGCCATTGTCTGGATAGTTTTCAAGGCGCAGTTTACGCGCGGTCCGGCCGGCGGGATCCCGCCCAAGCAGGTGATCGACGTGGTGGGCGTGAAAACCGATCTCTTGGCGATCGGGCAGGCGGAGCGCCTTTACCTGGCCAGCCACGGCTCCTACGCCAGCCTCGAGCAGCTCCAGCAGGACGGAGCAATCAGTTTTTCCGGCAATCGCCGTGGCTACAATTACACCGCCGAGGTCAACGACGGCCAGCACTTCAAGATCACCGCGGCACCTTCCGGCCCCGCCAACCAAGGCTGGCCCACACTGTCGATTGATGAGAATATGGAAGTGACGCAGCAATAAGTATAAAGCAGAAATCAGAAGTCAGAAGGTAAACGCTGTCATTCCGAGCGGAGCGAGGAATCTTGCTCTGATTCGTCCCTCGACAGACCAAGGCAAGATTCCTCGCTCCGCTCGGGATGACAACCCTACTGACGACTGACCACTGACGACTGAGCACTGATGACTGACGACTGATTGCCAACGAGGTTCCCATGCGAGTCGAGGCGCGAGCACCGGCGAGGGTAGATCTAGCAGGCGGAACGATAGATATCTGGCCGCTATATCTTTTTCATCCTGGGGCCCAGACCGTTAATCTTGCCATCCGCTGTTACGCCTCCTGCGTGATCGAGACGCGGCCGGACCGGCAAATCGTTCTGGCATCCAAGGACCAGGAGATCAAAGAGACTTTCGAAGACTTGGATGACTTGGCGCGCGGAAAGTCCCGGCTGCCATTGGTGCGGGAGTTGGTGATCTACTTCGCTCCCAGACGAGGGCTCAACATCGAGACCAGCTCACAAGTCCCTGCCGGGGCCGGATTGGGCGGCTCATCGGCGCTCAACATTGCGCTTTGCGGAGGCCTGGCGCGCGTCACCGGCAAGCGCGTGACGCGTACCCAGATCCTCGAAATCGCGAAGAATGTCGAGGCCATCGCCATCCGTGTTCCGACCGGCTGGCAGGACTACTTCCCGGCCCTGTACGGCGGGGCAAACGTCGTCCACCTGGAGCCCGGCGGCGTGAGACGCGAGAAGCTTCCGATATTTGTCTCCGACCTCGAAAAGCGCTTTGTCCTATGCTACACGGGCCAGCCGCGAAATTCCGCCATCAACAACTGGGAAGTGATGAAATCGCACATTGACGGCGAGGAACAAGTGCGCCGCAATTTCGACAAGATCACCACCATCGCCAGCCAGATGCGCGAGGCCCTTCTGACGGGCGACTGGAAGGATGTGGCGGAGTTGCTGGCTCTGGAGTGGGAAAACCGCAAACAAAACTTCAAAGGCATTTCTACTCCCACCATCGACAGCATGATCGAGCAAACCCAGAAGCAGGGCACCGTGGCTGCCAAGGTCTGCGGGGCGGGCGGCGGAGGCTGCGTGGTTTTCATGGTAGAACCTGGGACCAAGCCTGCCGTCGAAGAAGCGCTGGCTCAAATGGGCGGGCAGATCATCAACTTCGCCTTCTCACGCACCGGGCTCGAGGTCTGGGCGGACCAGCCTGAGCGAACTCCGGAAATACAGGAGAAGGCCCTGCCTTGAGAATGGCTGTCATTCCGAGTGGTCTTGGGCTTGCGGCCCGCCCGAGCAAATGGAAATCCCCGCGTCATCCTCCCGTAGGGGCACGCCATGGCGTGCCCCTACAATGGCCGGCGAGAGTGATTTTCAGGGGGGAGCGGAGCTGGGAATCTCGCTCTGGCTCCTTCCTCCGCAGTCCCCCGAGACAGAGCGGGATTCCTCGCTCCGCTGGGATTGACACTGCTCTTTTAAGGCTGCCGGGTGCCGCTGACGGCGTGAGCGAATTCAATGACTTTGGAAGATGTGTTCCTAACAAATAGGACTCTTCGGCCGATCTGGCGCTGCTTCTTGTCGATCGTCCTGGTTCTTTTCGCTCACGCGGCGGCCAACCTTGCGGCAGGAGCGCTTCAGGAGGTTGTGCCGTGGATCGCGGCGAAGTACGCGCTCTATTTCCTTTTCGAGCTCGCAGCGCTGCTGGGCGCCTTCAAGATCATGACCCGAATATTCGAGCGAAAGCCTCTCGGGGTGGTTGGACTGGCGTTTCATCCCGCATGGGTGAGAGAGCTATGCGTGGGGCTGGGAATCGGGGCGCTCATGATGGCGCTGGTCGGAGTGGCCGAAGCCTTACTGGCTGTGACCCGCTTTGCCCCCAGCCCGCTCACCGCAACGTCGGAACTCGCTTACGGCGGCGGTTTGTTCCTGATTCTCTTCATCAGCGCCACAAACGAGGAGCTGGTTTTTCGAGGGTATCCCTTTCAGAAGCTCGTCGAATCCCTTGGACCGACGGGAGCGGTCGCCTTGGCCTCGGTTTGCTTCGGCCTGGTACACCTTGGCAATCCCGATCACACGCTTTTCTCGACTATCAATACGATGCTGGTGGGCGTTCCGCTTTCCATTGCCTACCTTCGCACGCGGGCGCTGTGGATGCCGGTGGGAATCCATTTCGCCTGGAACTACGTGCAGGGGTTCGTCTTTGGGCTTCCCGTGAGCGGCTTTCGATTTCCCGCAACACTGCTCAACCCACGAGTACATGGCGGGGAGTGGTTGACCGGCTCTGCTTACGGTCCGGAGGGAGGGCTGCTCTGTACAATTGTGGTCGTGGGCGCCGGGATATTTCTTTTTTTGTCCCCGCGCGTCAGAATGAGTGGGAAAATGAAGGAGTTGGTTTACGGCCCCTCTCCCTATACTGCCGCGACGCCGGAGCTTCATATTTCTCCCGAACGCGGCCCCGGGGAGGAAGGACCGGGCTAGATGCGCAGCCACTACCCCTCGAGAACGGTTGCAGGCGCGACGGGACTTCGGCTCCGGCGTTTCGTGGGGGTCTGTCTAACACTCGCGCTCGCGTCGTCTACCTGGGCCAAGAACCCATCCAAAGACGACACCCACATTGTGCTCATCCGCGGTTTACTGCGCGAAATTGCCGTGAACAAAGTGCCCCTGCCGCGAGGCGGCAAAGGAGTGCGCGTCGACTCGAGCGGCAAACTCGACAAGGCCCAGGCGGATGCCCAGCTCAGCGCGAATGGCCTGGCAATCAAGCCCGGCATGCCGGTGGAGATCAGCAAGATCACCTTCAAGTCGAAGGAAATTGTGTTTGAACTTAACGGAGGCGGGAAGAAGAAGAGCAAGTGGTATCAGCACCTCGAGGTGGGAGTGGGAATGGACACCGTCCCCGTCTCCCAAGCTCCGCCGGTGATGGCTTACGGCTCTTGGGTCACACTGGTGTTTCCCGGCAAGATTCCCCAATTGACCGTCGATCAGGTAAAACAGGAATTAGGAAACGTGTTGGACTTCACGCGGCGCACGCCGACCGAACTTTACGCGCCGGAGGTGCCCGCCAAGTTCAAGGAGGCCATCAAGAATCACCAGGTGCTCGTGGGCATGAACCGCGATGCCGTCCTCTCGTCGAAGGGGCCGCCGGACCGACGCGTGCGCGAAGAGCGCGAGGGCGTGGAACAGGAAGACTGGATTTACGGATCTCCTCCTCACGTCCTGTTCGTCACCTTCGACGGGGACTCCGTGATCAAAGTTGAGCAGTACTAATGGTGGATTTATCTGGAACCTGTCTGGGGGAAATCGTCGCGGCGCGACGGCGCCGGGTGGAAGAGGCGCGAGCATCTGTGGCTCTTGAGACTTTGCAGCTTGCCGCTGAGGCCAGAGTGGAACGGCGTGATTTTGCCGCCGCCCTCTCCCGCGGGCCGCTACAGGTTATCGCGGAACTGAAGCGCGCGTCGCCATCACGAGGCGTACTCCGGGAAGACTTCCGGCGCGACGACATTGCCCGAAGCTACGAAGCCGCGGGCGCTTCTGCTCTTTCCGTCTTGACCGAAGAGCGTTACTTCCTGGGCTCGCTTGCGGACCTGGAAGCGGCTCGCGCCGCCGTGCGCTTGCCGGTTTTGCGGAAGGACTTCATCATTGCTGACTATCAGATCTACGAATCTGTGGCCGCAGGCGCAGATGCACTCTTGCTGATCGTGGCGGCGCTCTCCGATGAAGACCTGCGCAACTTCCTTAGGCTTTGCCGGGATTTGCGCGTTGCTCCTTTGGTTGAGGTCCACGATCAAACCGAGCTCGAACGCGCGGTCCAGGCAGGGGCAAAGATCATCGGCGTGAACAATCGCGATCTCAAAACCCTTGAGGTTGACCTCGCGGCTTCGTTCCGCTTGCGTCCTGGAATTCCTGCAGACTGTATTGCAGTGAGCGAAAGCGGAATAAAAACCTGGGAAGACCTCTGCCGAATCATCGAAGCCGGGTACCATGCGGTTCTGATCGGAGAGAGGTTCATGACGGCGGCCGATCCCGGCGCGGCCCTAAGACAAATGCTGGACGGCATGAGGGGGCGCTTGGCTCCCGGCGTTTCGAATGAGGAGTTGCAGGTGTAGACCGCTCGCTGTGGTGTGAGAAACGGGGGCCGCAGGGTAAGACCGAAGGTGGCTTTCCCGTGCCCTGGAAGGGCGCAAGATAGTAGCCGGGGGCAACGCCCCCAGAAATGGAGAGTCTCATCCGACCGACCCTGAAGGGGTCGCATTAGCCGCGCCACAGAATGCCAGCGAGGTGCAAACGGATCCGGATTCGACCCTTTCAGGGTCGGGTCGGTCGGGGCGCGTTTTCCGGGGGCGTTGCCCCCGGCTACTGCCTTGATCCCCTGCGGGGATCAACAAAGATGGGGTCGTGGGGGACGTGAAGCGTGCCGACACGTGTTAAAATCTGTGGGATTACCCGACTCGAGGATGCGCAGCAGGCTGTCGATCTGGGAGCAGCGGCGCTGGGGTTCAATTTCTATCCGCTTTCTCCCAGGTACATCGAGCCAGGAGCGGCGCGAGCCATTGCGCGTCAGCTTCCTCCTTTCGTGACCCCAGTGGGTGTGTTTGCGAACGAGACGGATGCGGGCCGCGTAATCTCAATGGCGCGCGAGGCTGGCGCAACGGCCGTCCAATTACACGGCCCAGGTTTTCCGGATTTGCACGCGTTGCTCTCTGCCTTTACGCTGGTGGTTGCGGTTCCGGTACGAGTAGGTTTCAAGGCGGAAGAGTTGGGCAAATTCAAGCCCAGCGCTTACTTGCTCGATGCCTTCGATCCGGAGCGGCTGGGGGGCACAGGAAGAACCTTCGACTGGAATGCTGCGCGAGAAGCGAAGCAATATGGCCCGATCATCCTGGCCGGCGGGCTGACTCCTGAAAACGTTGGCCAGGCAGTCCGAGTAGTTCGACCTTTTGCCGCCGATGTGGCCAGCGGCGTCGAGTCAGCCCCGGGGATCAAGGACCCCGCCAAGCTGAGAGCCTTCTTCGCAGCCGTGGCGGAAGCGGACCGTGAGTAGCGCCGACCCGCGATTTTGGGGCTTGCGGCTGTTCCGTAGGCCGCTGGACTCTCACCACTCCTCGGGATGGGGGGGGCTTTCGCCCCGCCGCCTCGGGGCTGCGCGGGGCGCGGAACGGAACAAAGGATTGCAGCCGCGATTTCGGCAGGGCTGAAGCCCGGCCCTTCCGATCTTCTCCAGCCCAGGTCCGCTGCCGCACTCCAAAATGGGGTTTGAAACGATGCTCGAACAACGACAATTCGAAACCTGGCCGGACGCCCGAGGGCGATACGGGGAATTCGGCGGGCGATATGTGCCGGAGACCTTGATGCACCCGGTCGAAGAGCTGGAACAAGCTTTCGAGGCGGCGCGCGCCGATTCAGGTTTCAAGGCGGAACTAGCGCGCCTGCTGAAGGATTTCGCCGGCCGGCCGACACCGCTCTTTTTCGCGCGACGACTAACTGAGCACTTGGGCGGTGCGCAGATTTATCTGAAGCGCGAAGATCTGCTGCACACCGGCGCGCACAAAATCAACAACTGCCTGGGACAAGGACTGCTGGCGCAACGCATGGGCAAGACGCGCCTGGTAGCGGAGACGGGGGCGGGCCAGCACGGCGTGGCTACGGCTACCGTGGCGGCGCTGCTGGGGCTCGAGTGCGTCGTCTATATGGGCGAAGAGGACATGGCCCGGCAAGCTCCCAATGTATTTCGCATGCGCTTGCTGGGCGCAAGTGTGGTGGGGGTTTCTGCCGGCAGCAGGACGCTCAAAGATGCTATCAGCGAAGCCATGCGCGATTGGGTGACCAACGTCCAGAACACTCATTACCTGCTGGGCTCGGTGCTGGGACCGCACCCATACCCCCTCATGGTGCGCGAGTTTCAGCGGATCATCGGGCAGGAAGCTCGCCGCCAGGTTTTGACGGAAACCGGCAGACTGCCGGACGCGCTGTTCGCCTGCGTGGGCGGAGGAAGCAACTCCATCGGCTTATTCTACGATTTCATTCCAGACGCCCAGGTGAAGATGATAGGCGTCGAAGCAGGAGGGCGAGGGCCGAAATTGGGCGACCATGCGGCGCGCTTTTCCGGTGGAAGCCCCGGCGTGCTGCAAGGCACTTACACCTACGTGCTGCAAGATGCGGATGGGTTGATTGCGGGCACGCACTCTGTTTCTGCGGGCCTCGATTATGCCGCTATCGGCCCCGAACACGCCGCCCTTTACCGGCAGGGCCGCGTCGAGTACACGCGCGTGAGTGATGACGAGGCGCTCGAGGCAGCGCGCCTTCTTGCTCACAAAGAAGGAATCATTTCCGCGCTCGAATCGGCTCATGCCGTCGCGGAGGTTATCAAACGCGCACCCAAGATGCACAAGGATGAAATAGTTGTGGTCAATCTCTCGGGGCGGGGAGACAAGGACTTGGGGATTTTCCAGTCGCAGGGGATCCTTTAATCGCCTGACTAGCCCTGCGTGCTACACTGGGGAGCGAGGTTGATGAATTATGAAGATCAAGGTTGTGCTCGAGCCGAGCGAAGAAGGCGGTTACACCGCCTACGTTTCCTCTTTACCGGGATGCATAAGCGAAGGCGACGACGTTCAACAGGCCCTGGCGAATATCTCCGAGGCTATTGGGCTCTATCTCGAGCCCACCGCGCGTGACCGTCATCGGCCCCGAAGGGGCCTGCCGTGAGTAGCCGCAGGTTTCAACCTGCGGAGAGTATCGTACGTGACAATCCCCAACCCCGAAGGGGTTGACCGAATATTTAAAGGCCGCCCTCTCGGGGCAGCCGGTAGGTTAGAATCCATGCCCATGGCTTCAACAACTCGCATCGAATCCCGTTTCGGCGAATTGCGCCAGCGGCAAACCAAGGGACTGGTGGTGTACTTCACGGCGGGCGACCCCTCGCTCGAGGCCACTGGCGAACTATTGATCGCTCTGGACCGCGCGGGCGTGGACGTGATTGAACTGGGCGTGCCCTTTTCCGACCCGCTCGCCGACGGTCCGGTAATCCAACGCGCTTCCGAGCGCGCCGTGCGAGGGGGAACCACGCTGCGGCGGATTCTGGAGCGGTTTCCACAGTGGCGCGAAACCGTGCGCGCGCCTATCATTCTCTTTAGTTACTACAATCCGATCCTGCAGTACGGGCTGGAGAATTTTGCGAAGGATGCCGCCCAGGCCGGCGTGGATGGCGTCCTGGCGGTGGACCTGAGCCCTGAAGAGGCTTCGGGCTACGTGGGTATCATGCGCTCTCAAAACCTCGACACGATTTTCCTGGCCTCGCCCACTTCAACGGACGCTCGGCTCGAGCGGGCCTCGCAGCTTTCCTCCGGTTTTCTTTATCTGGTTTCGCGCACCGGAGTGACGGGCGAGCGCAGCGAAATTTCGGCTACTCTCCGGCCGCTGGTGGAGCGGGCCCGGCAGCACACTTCGCTGCCCTTGGCGGTGGGGTTCGGCATTTCAACTCCGGCTCAGGTACGCGCCGTGCAGTCGGTTGCCGATGCGGCGGTCGTCGGCAGCGCGGTTGTCCATGCCATTGAAGAGCGATACGCCGGGGAGGGGCCGGCGGCGATTGAACGGTTCGTCCGCTGGCTCAAAGAAGGGACGGGGGAGAAGCCCGCATGAATGATATCGAGGGCTTGCGCCAGCGAATTGACGAGATCGATCAACAGATACTCAAGCTGTTGAACGAGCGCTCCCGCTGCGCCGTCGAAATCGGCCATATCAAGAAGGTCTTGAAGCAGCCGGCCTGGCAGCCGGATCGCGAGATGCAGATTCTCCGCAACGTGGTTAAATCGAATCTCGGGCCTCTCGACGACGGCGCCATCCGCCGGCTGTTCGAGCGCATTATTGACGAAGCCCGCTCGCTAGAGCGTCATGCCATGGACAGCGGGGGCTCTCCCGAGAAGGGGTGACGAAGCATGGTCGTGGTCATGCAAGAGGGCGCAACGGAAGCCCAGATCCAGAGCGCCATCAATAAGCTCATGGAAATGGGATTCGATATCCATCGCTCCACCGGGGCACGTCAAACGGTTCTGGGCGCGGTGGGGGCGATAGTCGATTTTGACACCCGGGATATCGAGCTCCTGGAGGGGGTTTCGGAGGTCGTGCGCATCTCCGCGCCCTACAAGCTGGCCAGCCGCCATTTCCGCCCGGAAGGCTCGGTGGTTCAACTCGGGAAGGGCGTGGCTGTGGGCGGCGAGCAGATCGTGATGATGGCCGGCCCATGCAGCGTGGAGAGCCCTGAGCAGATCGAGACCGTCGCCGCCTTGGTGGCGAAGCACGGGGTACGAGTGTTGCGCGGCGGCGCCTTCAAACCCCGCACCTCTCCTTACAGTTTCCAGGGACTGGGATTGAAGGGACTGGAACTGCTGCGGGCCGCTGCCGACGCCCACGGCCTGCTGGTGGTTTCGGAGGTAATGGACCACACCCAGATCCCCATGATTATGGATTATGTTGACGTGCTCCAGGTGGGAGCGCGCAACATGCAGAACTACAACCTGCTGAAGGAGATCGGCAAAGTCCCGAAGCCGGTGCTGCTGAAACGCGGCATCTCCGCCACCCTCGAGGAACTTCTGCTCTCCGCTGAATACATCATGATGGGAGGAAACTACAACGTCGTTCTGTGCGAGCGGGGCATTCGAACTTTTGAGAGCTACACGCGAAACACTCTGGACATCTCCGCCATCCCCGTAATAAAGAAGCTCTCCCATCTGCCGATTATTGTCGATCCCTCGCACGGCACCGGCCGCCGGGACAAGGTCCCGCCCATGGCGCGCGCCGCCGTGGCTGCGGGCGCAGATGGCTTGTTGATCGAAGTCCATAACGATCCGGAGAAGGCGCTGTCCGACGGCGCCCAGTCGCTTTATCCCGAGCAGTTCGAACGGTTGATCAAGGAATTGCGCATGATTGCGCCCGCAGTGGGACGGACGATCTAGGGGCTGGGGACTAGGGATTGGGGACGAGCAGGGGACTGAAAGACCTCTGGGGACACTGTCATTCCGAGCGCAGACTTCATGATCCTTTGGCTCACCACTGTGCGTGAAAATAGCTGGTGTGGAGGTAGCCGCGGAATCCTGGAAGGGCGGGGCTTTAGCCCCGCCGTCAGGGCCCTCACCCACCACTTCGGGGTCCCCCCTCTCCCGCTGGCGGGAGAGGGGTCGGGGGA
>Ga0326728_10021083_pt1 | contig 12311 bp, 10 predicted proteins | sample MB3enrmetagenome_FD_207602 | JGI IMG/M metagenome (GOLD analysis project Ga0326728, IMG submission 207602) | Lab enriched peat soil microbial communities from McLean, Ithaca, NY, United States - MB31MN | ecosystem: Environmental > Terrestrial > Soil > Wetlands > Peat | place: USA: New York...
TTTTTCTCTTGACTTCGTTCCGCGTTGACTCTATACATCAATCAGTTGCAACAAAACACCGTTGCGAAATTCCATGAAGAATGGAAAGGGAGAATAGATCCATGGCAACCAAAAAGAAAGCTGCAAAAAAGAAAACCACCAAGAAGCATTAAGCACTTGCAACAAGCAACAACCAAGGGGACGCGATGAGCGTCCCCAAAGTTTTTACGGCGCCTTCCGGACTCTCACACCCTTTCTGAAACGCTTCTTCGACAATTCATGAAAAATGTTGCTAGTCCGCCGCACTCCGACTTTCACCGCAGCCTGCGAAGAAGACCTAATGAACATGCGGAGCTGCTACCATCTTCTCCGTCGCCGGACAGAGATTCCGATACGGACAATACGCGCACTGATATCCGGGCTTTGCGTCAAACTCTCCCCGCGCGATTGCGTCCGCCGCTTCTTGCACCCGCACTTTCGCCGCTTCCAACTCGGCATCGCTGCGCGTGGTATTGACCATCGTGTTGTCTTCGAGATTATGGAAGACCAATCGATCGGCGCGTTTCCCCAACACTTCCCTGGCCGCGAGCGCATACAGAGAAAGTTGCAGGCTCTCGTCGGCATCCTGTTGCGACTTCGCCTTGCCCGTCTTGTAGTCCACGATGGCAACGGTGTCTGGGCCCGTGCGGTCGATGCGGTCCACGCGCCCCGTCAACTTCGCCGGTCCCACTTGCAGTTCGAATCCGCGTTCGTTCTCGACGACTTCGGGCTGCGGCGCGCTGCGAGCCGCCTCGAAGAACTGCCGCAACTGCTCCATCCCTTGCCGCAAATACAACTCGTACTGATAGCGATCGGCAATGCCCGCGGAAGCCATCTCCGAGCGAAACTGCTCGAGCAATTTGTCGTCGCCTATCTCGCGCCCGTAACGCTGCGCGTCGTAGAACGTGCGCAAAACGCGGTGCATGGCCGCTCCGTACTGCAGCGACGCCGGAGTCTCACGCGGCAGGTTCCACTCCCGTTCGAGCTTGAAGCGCAGCGGACATCTTTCGTAATCGTCAATGGACGACGCGCTCAGGCTGGTAACGAAGCTCGCCGACGGCGGCATCAGCAGCCACGCCGCAACGTTCGATTGCGGTACGGCGGTTCCCGGTTCTTCTCTCGCAGCAATATCCCGCGTGAACTCCGCTGAACGTGCGACCCAGAATTTCCTGTATGCCCGGTTCGCCATGAACTCGCGCAGGAACTTCGTCGGCCTCGCGTCGGCGCCTGTGCCCTGCTTGGCATAGATCGCGAGCGTGTCCTTGGCGCGCGTCATGGCCACGTAAAAGAGCCTGCGTTCTTCTTCTTCGTGCAGCATTTTGTCGTCGTTCGCGGACGCGCCAGGCCGTCGCAGTTCCAGCGGAAACGCAATGAGCGGCTCCCGGTATGGAGTCGGGAACCAGACCGACGAGCCGCGAATGATGGCCACATGCCGGAACTCAAGTCCCTTGGCGGCGTGCGCGGTCAGCAGCCGCACGCCATCTTCCTCGCCGGCTTCCTCGCTGGCCGGCAGTGGAACTCTGCCGTTTGCCTGCGTAAAATAATCGAGGTACTCGAGAAATTCGGACGCGCTCCCAGTTTCGGCAATCGGTTTCTTCTGCCACTCTTCCACAAACTTCAGAAACGCGGACACCAACGCCGACCGCTCCAAATCGAAGTGCTGGATCGCAAGGTCCACCGCATCGCTCGCGCGAACGCCATCTTTATCCACGTCGCGATGCGCGCGCTCCACGCTCCCGAGCACCGCCGCACCGCCCGCGAGCTTTCCCAATACCTTGTGTAGATCGAGTTCTTCGCGCCGAACCGCCCGCATCGCCGCCCGCAATTCCGTTGGGTCGATGCCGAACCGCGGCAGCGCCGCCACGCGAAACAGGCTGGCGGCATCGTTCGTAGATACAGCCGCAGTCAAGCACGCCACCACGTCGCGGACCTCGGCTGTGTCGAGTACGTCCAGCCCTTCAATGGAAAATGGAATGCCGCGCTCGGCAAGTTCTTGGACCAGCTCATCGCGATGGTTGTGCCCGCGATAGAGCACCGCAAATTCCTTCCACTCGCAGCCTAGATCTTTGTGCTTCCGTTCGATCCGGAGGGCAAGGTCGGCGGCTTCGACTTCTTTGTCCTTCCAGGTAACAATTTCGACCGGCGGCGCGGCCGCAATCGCTCCTCTTTGTTTCGCCTGTTCGTCGCGCAGCGATTCCAGCGGCGCGCGCTGGTAAGAAATCGAAATTCCGTTTTTCGGCAATCCCTGCGAAAAGGCTGCCGGATTTTCATTCACAATGCCGAAAGCACATTGCAGGATAGGCGAAAGCGAACGCCGGTTCTTTCCCAGCACCACGACTCGCGCCGCTGGAAAATTCCTCGCGAACAGCGTGAACGCTTCGCTCGAAGCTCCGCGAAACCGGTAGATTCCCTGGTCCGGATCGCCCACGGCAAAAACGTTCGCCGCCTCCCCCGCCAGCAGAGACAGAATTTCAACCTGAGCAAAGTTCACGTCCTGGAATTCATCCACCAGCAAAAAGCGCGTGCGGTTCCGTTCTTCTTCCAGCAACGCGGCATCGTCCTTCAGCAGCCGATAAGCCTTGGCGATCATGTGGCCGTAAGTGCCAAGCTTCTTCTCCCGCAGCATCTCTTCTACGGTGGCGAAGACGCGGGCGATTTCCTGGCAGCGTTCGACAATCTCCGCTTTCTCCAAATTCCCCTGCTGTTTGCGCTTGGCCACGCGCGGTAAAGCAACCTCGCCGCGTTCCAGCCGCTCCACATAGCGCGCATATTCAGCGGGGCCGATCAGCTCATCCTGGCAACGGCGCATGAAATCGAGCAGACTGTCGAGAAACTGGCCGACGTTGGCCGCGCGCACGAAATGCTTGAGACGCAGAGCGCGAATGCGTCGCCGCAAAAACACCCAAAGGTCTTTGTTCTTGTCGTCGAGCACGCCAAATCCGGCGCCGCGCCGCGCAAGCAGTCCATTGCACCACGCATGAAAGGTGCAGGCCTGGAGACCATCGCAGTTCGTGCCCTGGAGTTCCGCGCGGACGCGCCGATTCATCTCGTCGGCGGCGTTGTCGGTGTAGGTGAGCGCCAGAATTTCATCGGGCCGCGCGTTCCCTTCGCGGATCAGGCTGGCCACGCGCTGCGTCAGCACCGTGGTCTTCCCCGTCCCGGCGCCGGCAATCACCAGCATCGGCCCGTGAACGTGTTCAATGGCTTCCCGTTGCCGTTCATCGGGAACGATCTTCGTTTTTGTCGCAGGCAAGACGGTCGCAGTCATTGGAGAAGTCGCCTAAGAAGTCACCTGCCGGAGAATATCAGAGGCGGACGCGGAAGGCTCTGCGCAAAGCAGGGGAAGCTCAGGCTTTGCTGTCCCGCCTCGTATCAGGGCATCGCTTTAGCGATGCCGAAAATCTACGGGAATCCGATGCCCCTTTAGGGGCTGAATGGCAGCAAATTCGAAAATCTGCGCAGCGCTTCCAGAGCAAGAGCAGTGGCAACAACCGCCGCGGTTTCGGCCCGCAGAATTGTGTCGCCAAGCGAAGCCGCAATCCAACCTTCTTCGTAAAACCAGTCCAGTTCCCGGTCCGTCCATCCGCCTTCGGGGCCAATGGCCAGCGCCACTTCGCTTGTTTCGGGCCGCATCGCCGATGGCAAGATTTCTCCCAAGCGATTCTTTTCTTCCGAACCAGCCAGCGATTCGGCAAGAACGACGCGGGTCAGCGCGCCTGCCGGCAGAACGCCTGACAGATCTTTCAGTTTGACCGGAGCCGCAATCTCCGGCGGCGCAGCTCTGCGCGACTGTTCCGCCACTTCGAGTACGATCCGTTGCCAGCGCTCGTACCGCTTCGCCGCCGCGGCGGCCAGATGAGCGTCGCTCCGGCGCGCGATTACGGGAATGATGCGATCGGCCCCGATCTCCGTGCACTTCTCCATCGCCCACTCCATGCGGTCGAACTTGAAAATGGCGAGCGCCAGCGTGATTCGCGGAGCGGAAAAGGGAGCGGCAAACGGCTTGGATATTAGCGCGCGGTGCGATTTCGTATCGAGCGCGAACTCAACCCGGTCATACGAGATCGTGGTGATGGTCCCGCGCCGAATCTCATCCCCGGTTGCGATGTCGAACTCCTGCCCGACTTGGGCGCGCAGCACGCGAGCCAAATGCGCGGCATGATCGCCCACCAAAGCGGCAGTGTTTCCAGATACTTCGTCGGCAATCCAGCGGCGGCGTGTCATAAATCAGTTCTCAGTTCTCGGTTCTCAGTTCTCAGTAAAAGCTCATTCGTCAAATAATATAGACAAGCAGCGTGAGCTTGGGTACTGGCAACTGGTAGCTGGCAACTGGCAACTGCTCTACCCAAACATGTCCTTCACGCGGCCCAACAGCGACTGGCGCTGCGGCTTATTTTCCACCGGAGAAAGTTGTCCCAGTTCCACCAGCAACTCGCGCTGGCGTTTCGTCAATTTCGCCGGAGTTTGAATTCGCACCTCGACGTAAAGATCGCCCTTGCCGTGCCCGTTGAGCACTGGCACGCCTTTGTTGCGGATGCGAAATGCCGTTCCCGATTGCGTACCTTCGGGAATTTTCAACTTGTGTTCTCCCTCCAGCGTCGGAACCACAATCTCCGTTCCAAGGGCCGCTTGCGCGAATGAAATCGGGACCGCGCAATGCAGATCGTTGCCCTCGCGCTCAAAAAAGGCGTGCTCCTTGACGTGCAGCACAACATACAAATCGCCCGCCGGCCCGCCAAACACGCCCGCTTCGCCGAGGCCGGTAAAGCGAATGCGCGTGCCGTCCTCGACTCCAGCGGGCACCTTCGCTTCGACCACGCGCTCGCGCAGCAAGCGCCCTTCGCCTCTGCACTTCGGGCACGGATCGGTAATCACGCTGCCCGCGCCCTGGCAGGTTGGGCAAGTGCGAGCGATGCTGAAGAAGCCTTGCTGATAACGCACCTGGCCGCGTCCGTTGCACGACTTGCAATGGACCGCGGCTTTGCCGGGCGCAGCGCCGGTTCCGCGGCACCCGTCACATGCCTCATGACGGCGGACATTCACTTGCCGCTCGGTGCCAAACACCGCTTCGCCAAATTCCAGATGCAAGTCTTCGCGCAAATCGGCCCCGCGCTGAGCGCGGGTGCGCCGCCGCCCGCCTTGTCCGAACATGTCGCCGAAGCCGAAGATATCGCCAAAAATGTCGCCGAAGTCCTGGAAGATCGCCGGATCGAATCCCGCCGCGCCTCCCGTATTGCCGCCCACGCCGGCGTGTCCGAAGCGGTCGTACAACGATCGCTTCTCGCTGTCGGCGAGAATCGCGTACGCTTCCGTCAGTTCCTTGAACTTCTCTTCCGCGTCGGGATTGTTTGGGTTGCGGTCGGGATGATATGTCATCGCGAGCTTGCGGTAAGCGCTCTTGATTTCAACGTCGGTGGCCGCGCGGGTGACACCGAGTATCTCGTAATAATCGCGTTTTGTATTTGCGGCCAGAAACTCCCCCACTCATCGATCAAGCAAATCCGGTGAATCAATCATTCGAGTAAATCGTTATTGTGTTATCCGCTGCTGTTGCGCGCCACCCGCACCATCGCCGGCCGCAGCAACCGCTCCTTGTACTTATAACCCCGTTGTAACTCGTCGAAGACATGGTGGTCCGGGACCTCCGTCGTATCCACCATCTCTATGGCCTCGTGGACCCGCGGATCGAAAGCCTGCCCCAGCGCAGCGATCGGCTGCACTCCGATTTTCTGCAGCGCATCCTGAAACTGCCGGTAGATTAGTTCCACGCCGCTGCGGAAGTCGCCAGCATCGGCGCTCCCAGCCTTCAACGCGCGCTCGAAACTGTCGAGCGTTGGCAAAAAGTTCTTGATAACCTCGGCCGCGGCAAACTCGCGAAAATCCTGTTGCTCGCGCGCCGCGCGTTTGCGCGCGTTGTCGAATTCCGCCTGTAAACGCGCCAGCCGGTCGAGCAGCGCGTCACGCTCGCCCTTCAGCTTTTCCGTTTCCGATAAAGATGGCGCGCCAACTTCCGCCGCGGCCGCCCCAGGCGCAGCTTCTTCCACGCCATCCGCCGCCGGAAGCTCGCGCTCCAGGTCCTCGCCCTTCAGGTCCCGGCGTTCCAGATGAAGGTGCCCTTCGCTCTTTCCGTTTCCTTTACTCATACTGCCGCACTACTCCGATTCGTTCAAAAGTTTGTCGAACAGCCGCGCGATATACGACACCGCCGACATGGTGTGTTGATAATCCAGCCGCGTAGGTCCAATCACCGCCAGCGACCCCATTACTTCTCCGCCCACGCGCGCCGGCGCGCCAATCAGCACGAAATTCTGCAAGGAAGAAGACGGCAGCGCCTCGTCTAACCCGATCACCACCCGCACCGCTTCCTGCCGCGTGTCGAGATACGCGCCCAGCAGCTTCACCACTTTTTCTTTTTCCTCCAGCGTCCGCAGCATCTCTTGCAAGCGCTGGCGATCTTCCTCGCCCGTTACCAGATTCGCCGCGCCCTCGACAAACACCGCCTGCGTGTCGTCCGTCGAAGCCAGCGCCCCCTGCCGATAGAGCTGCTCGATCGACTTCATCAGCCGGTCGTACTCGCTGCGCTCTTGTTCCAGACGCCGCGCCAGCTCGGCCCGCATGTCGGCCATCGTCCAGCCGCGAAAATTGTCGTTGATATATCGCGCCGCCAGATCCAGGTCCGATTGCGGAATGTCGAGCCGCAGCACCCGGTCGCGCACCACGCCCGAACGCGTCACCACCACCGCCAGCACTTTCTGATCGGCCAGCCGCGAGAAGTAAACATGCTCCAGCGCATTCCGCGGCCCGCTCGCCGCCGCCGTAATGCCTACCCCAACGCTGTGCGAGATCAGCGCCAGCACATGCGACGTGCGTTCCATGAACTCAGCCACGTCCGCCACGCCGGTCAGCGTGTCTTGAATGATGCTCTCGTTCTCGCGCGAAAGATGCGCTTCCCCACTAAGTTGCTCGACGTAGTAGCGATAAGCCTCCGCCGTCGGCACCCGCCCCGCCGAAGCGTGCGGCTGCTCCAGAAATCCCGCATCGGCCAAGTCGGCCATCACGTTGCGGATGGTGGCCGCACTCAGCCCTTCGCGGCTCGAGCGCGCAAGCGTTCGCGACCCCACCGGCTCTCCACTGGCAATAAATGTCTCGACAATGGCGGTCAGGATTTCCCGTTCCCGTCCACCCGCTGGCCCTGCCGGCATAACAACCCAACCCCAGGAGCGAACCCGCCCCCTCTAAATTCTTTAGATGCAGTGGCTTAGATAAAGACTCCGCCACTCTCTACTGAAATTCTAGGGAGCGTGGGCAAGGGTGTCAAGGAAGGGTTGCCTGGATTCGTGGGCTGTCGTCGATATGACAAGGTCCAAGGGGAAGAAGACGGAGCAGCACACTCGAAAGCGAGTAAGTTAGTAGGCCCACATGAGTTACTCGACAGCACATTCATCACGAATTAGTTTGTCGTAACGACTGAATTCGATACGAAGACTTATCAAAGCAACCTTATCGCTACGGGTTGTCCACTCCAACTTAGTTTTTTAAGGTGACTACTAGGTACCGGGGTGACCTATAGGGATGCGGCCCTTTGTCCGATATTCGATAAAAGGGGAGGGGCTGTCTGGAGCGTTTCGCACGCAAATAAGGAGGTAATAGTGACCATTGTACGTAGGGTCTTTCAGCGCCCCTGTTGGGGCTTCGTGTTTACCGCTTGTATTTTCCTAAGCTGCCTGAGTTTCAGCTTTGCGCAGGGCCTTCAAGGCAATGTAATACTCAGCGGCCAGGCGGCCATCGCCACCACCGGGCATTCCGTCACTCTAACCTGGAGCGCCAGTCAGGGCGCGTCGAGTTATAACATCTATCGTGGAACCGCTCATGGTGGTCCCTATACAGAAATAGCAACGGCTATCGCAGGCACAACTTATACCGACGTGCAAGTAACTTACAATCAAACGTTCTATTACGTCACCACCGCGGTCAGCGGCGGCAACGAAAGCGGGTACAGCGACGAAGCTATGGCTGTAATCCCCTAACCGTCCATACTGTAAGTACGATTTGTATCGGGGTATGTCTTCAGGCATACCTTAAATATCGTGTTATGAATGCGCCTTTAGGCGCTGGCTTTGGGTGCTGGAGTTTTACCACTGGCTGCTAAAGCTCGGGAGATAAGATGAGAAACTATTGGTCGATCGTTATGCTGGGACTGTTGTCTGGAATCTCATGGGCGCAATGCGCCACTGGCACTCCAGGCACAAATTGCAGTGGCCCGCTCAATATTCAGCCGCAGTCCGGAAATACGGGACAATCAGCGATAACATTGGTCGATCTGGGACTGCCTGTGCCAGCGCCGGTAGTGGGGCAGTACACGCTATCGATCAGCGGCGGCATACTTGTGGAATCGGACAATGGAAACAACTATCACTCTCTAGTGGGGTCGCTTGGTCCGCAAGGAGCAACCGGTGCGACTGGTTCCGCTGGAGCACAGGGACTCACCGGCGCCACTGGACCTTCAGGCCCCGCTGGTGCAACAGGTGCTACTGGCCCGGCTGGCGCACAGGGACTCACTGGCTCCGCTGGGCCTTCAGGTCCCGCCGGAACAACCGGAGCAACAGGCGCGGCTGGCGCACAGGGAGCAACCGGAGCAACCGGTCTGCAAGGAAATCAAGGTGCACAGGGACTCACCGGCCCCGCCGGCCCCCAGGGCCCGGAAGGGCCAAAAGAAGCTCCAGCCGCCGCCCCCGACTACAGCTTCTCTTATGGGGAAAGTGGATTCAAAGCGACCGTGGGAACATACGAAGTAGGTGGCTCCTATAATCGCGATCAGATCGATATGACGAACGCGACCGCGGTGCGCTTGCTGCTCAACATGGCGTCGAACGCTCTGCCGAGCGGAAGCTATGCTCAAGCACAGTACACACCCGACGGCACGAACTGGTATCCGCTCTCGGAAGAGGTGCCTGTGACCACGACCAACGGGCTCTATTCGAGTGGCTGGCAGGGCCTGCCGAGCGGAGCGAACGGCGACTACGTGGTCCGTATCGTCGTGTTCAACGCTGGTACCAGTACCGCGCAGGTGGGGCTCCGCCAGATACATTTGCAGTTCAAGTAGGGCGCGATCCAGCGAGGCCCATCGGCCAATTTGCGTGTCATGGGCCTTACTGGATCTGAATCACGCTTTCCGGACTGCCGGCTTTGATCTCTTCCACTCGCGCCATCACATTGCGCGCGAACGCGAACAGCGACTTCGCATGAGGAGAATTTTCTCCCCCAAGCACGGCAGGAGCGCCGCTGTCGCCCGATCTACGGATCTCCGGATCGAGCTCAACGCTTCCAAGATAGGCGACGTCGAACTGTTTCGCCGTCTTTTCCGCGCCGCCGCGCGAAAAGATATCGACTTCGTGCTGGCAATGCGGACAAACGAAGTAACTCATGTTTTCCACCATACCGACGATGTCCACCTTCATCTGGCGGAACATCTCGATCGCCTTGCGCGCATCTTGGAGCGCCACATCGGAGGGCGTGGAAACCACGATGGCTCCGGTGAGCGGCACCGTCTGAATCAGCGACAACGCAACGTCGCCAGTTCCCGGAGGCAGGTCGATGACAAGATAATCAAGCTCTCCCCACTCTACCGATCCCAGGAACTGCCGGATGATCGAGTGCAGCATGGGACCGCGCCAAATCAGCGGTTTGTCTCCAGGATTGAGGAAGCCGACCGAAATGACCTTGAGCCCATGCGACTCGATGGGCGCGATCTTTTCGCCCATCACTTTCGGTTGTTCGTCGGCGCCGAGCATCAGCGGTACGTTCGGCCCGTAAACATCGCCGTCAAGCAATCCGACTTTGTGGCCCATCTTGCCGAGGGCGATGGCGAGATTGACGGCGAGCGTGGTCTTGCCGACTCCGCCCTTGCCGGAACCGACCGCGATAATGGCGTTGACGCCAGGTAAAGGTTGTGGCGCGTGTTGGTGCTCGCCAGGATGATGGGAATGTTCGCTCATCCTCCGATTATACGGGAGGGAAAAGCAGTTCCCGGTTCTCAGTTCTCAGTTTTCAGTATTTAATCCCAAGCGGCTCACACCGAGAACTGGGAACTGAGAACTGGGAACTGGTTTCTCAGTAGTGCCCTTCGCCCACCTGCGCCTTGCCGCGAAACTTTCGGTAGACGAACGCAAAATAGGCCACTGCGAGCGCCGCTCCCAGCGTCCACCAAACTAGGCCAACGTTCAGCCCGTGGCTGCCAGCAGCGGTGTTGTAGATGGTGAGGTCGTGTACGTGATCGCGGGCAGGCAGCACAACCGGATAAAGTGCAAACGCCGCGCCCACCAGCATGAAGGCGATATAGAGGCTGGAAGCAATGAACGCGAGTTTCTCTTTGCCCTTGGGATTCGCCCACAGCATCACTCCCAGGCTGACGACAACCACGATCGGAACCAGCAGCCCAATCTTATGCCTGCTGTAGTTTGTTATGATCCCGGGACGGATGAAGTAAGTCGCAACCAAGCTGCTGGCAGTCAGAAAAAACTGCACGGGCCAGCACAACAAGGCGAATCCGCGGGCGCGGCGGCCCAGGTCTCGGTCGGTTTTGAGAGCGATGTAATAAGAACCGTGCGCCGCCAAAGTCACCAACGCCATCACTCCGATGAGCACGGTATACCAATCGAGAATGCCAATCTGCGAGCGGAGTTTGAAGTTGGTCCAGAGCGGCTCGAAGAAATAGCCGGTTGCATCCAGCGGAACTCCGCGCACCACGTTGCCCAGCGCCGCCCCGAAAAACACAGCCAGCAAAATGCTGGAGACGCTGAAGACCGCGTCGAAGAAGCCCTGCCAGACCCTTTCTTCGATGTGCGCGCGGAATTCAATGCCGATGCCGCGTAGAATCAGCAGCCACAGCACAACCATCAACGGAAGGTAAAATCCGCTGAAGGCCGAGGCGTAGAGTTGAGGAAATGCGAAGTAAAGCGTGCCGCCGGCAGCGAGCAGCCAAACTTCGTTGCCATCCCAGACCGGGCCGATGGCGCGTAGCACCCGGCGCCTTTCCTCGTCGGTCTTGGCCGCGATCAGATAGATCGCGCCCGCGCCCAGATCGAATCCATCCAGCACGACATAAGTCGCGATCATCGCCGCAACAATCCAGAACCATAGGCTCGCCATAGTTACATTGCCTCCGTCGGCGCGGGAAGATTGGACGCGGACTCGTGCACAGGGCCGCGCTCAATTTCCCGCCGGATCAGGAACAGTCCCAAAATGCCCAGTACCGTGTAAAGGCCCATGAATCCCAAAAGAGTGAACATACCGTTACCCGCCGAAACGGCCGTGGAATAGCCGTTTTCGGTCCGCATCAGCCCATAGATGAGCCAGGGCTGACGGCCCAACTCGGCGGTCATCCATCCCGCGGTATTGGCGATATAAGGGAAGGGCGCCGCCAGCATCAGGACCCATAACATCCACCGCGAGTGAAACAGTCTGCCGCGCCATAGCAGTAACAATGCAACCACCATGACGGCGACGAAGATCGTCCCCAAACCCACCATGATGTGATAGCTATAATAGAGTAATGGGATGTTATCCGGCCAGTCTTGCTTGGGGAAAGCGTCGAGTCCGCGGACGTTGGCATTCCAGCGCTTGTAAGTCAGCATGCTCAACATTTTCGGGACTTCAAGTGGGTTATCGATCTTACCTTCCCGCTCGTTCGGCTGACCTACGATGACTAACGGCGCTCCGGCTTGGCCCTGGAACAATCCCTCCATTGCCGCCAGCGTCACGGGTTGATGGTCGGTCACCATCTTGCCTTGTCCGTCGCCGGTGGGAAAAATCTGCAGCACGCTGAACAGGCAACCGGCGATCACTCCGACCTTGACAAAGATGCGTGCGTGCGCGGTCCACTTATCGGAAAGCAGATAGAACGCGCCCACCGACGCCATGATGAATGCGCCCGTAATCGCGGCCCCGCTCATGTTGTGCGCGTATTGCCATCCGGCCCAGGGGTTCAGCACTAATTTCCAAAAACTCGTTAGTTGCAGGCTGCCATCCGCAGCCGTGTAATAGCCGACGGGATGCTGCATGAAAGCGTCCGTGGCAATGATGAAGTAACCCGACAGCCACGAGCCCACAAAGACCGCAAACGCCGACAACCAGTGCGCTTTCGGGCTCAGCCGCTTCTCTCCGTAGAGAAACAATCCGAGAAACGCCGATTCCAGGAAGAAGGCGAACATGCCTTCCATGCCCAGGGTCTGGCCGATCACGCCGCCCGCGAACCGCGAAAACACCGACCAGTTGGTGCCGAACTGGAATTCCAT
>Ga0326728_10021084_pt1 | contig 12311 bp, 11 predicted proteins | sample MB3enrmetagenome_FD_207602 | JGI IMG/M metagenome (GOLD analysis project Ga0326728, IMG submission 207602) | Lab enriched peat soil microbial communities from McLean, Ithaca, NY, United States - MB31MN | ecosystem: Environmental > Terrestrial > Soil > Wetlands > Peat | place: USA: New York...
GCGAGGAGTGGCCGTGAGCCGAATCGATGGCCAGCACGTCCACGCGCGCGCGCACCAGTTCAGCCGCGCGCTCCAGAAAGTCGCCCGTGGCCCCGATCGCTCCGCCCACGCGCAGCCGCCCCTTCTCGTCCTTGCTGGCGCTGGGATACTTGAGCTTCTTCTGAATGTCCTTGACGGTGATCAGGCCTTTGAGATTGTACTGATCGTCAACCACCAGCAGCTTCTCCACGCGATGCTTGTGCAGGATCTGCTCGGCCTCTTCCAGCGTGGTGCCCACGGGAACCGTAATCAGGTTCTCCTTGGTCATCACTTCGCCGATGGGAATGTCGGTGCGGGTCTCGAAGCGCAGGTCGCGGTTGGTGAGGATGCCCACCAGCTTTCCGCCCCGCGTGACGGGCACGCCCGAGATCTTGTAGCGGCGCATCACCTCCAGGGCGTCGCCGATCATCTGTTCCGGCCCGATAGTGACCGGGTCCACGATCATGCCGCTCTCCGAGCGCTTCACCTTGTCGATCTCGCCCGCCTGGTCGGCGATGCTCAGATTGCGGTGCACGATGCCGATGCCGCCCTGCTGGGCCATGGCGATGGCCATGCGCGACTCGGTCACCGTGTCCATGGCGGAGGAGAGCAGCGGAGTGTTCAGCGTGATCTCGCGGGTCAACTGGGTCTGCGTGCTGACCTGCACAGGCACCACGTCGCTGTAGGCGGGCACCAGCAAAACGTCGTCGAAGGTAAGGGCTTCCGGTAGGTTCTTGGCTAGCATCATGCTCTGATGCGCCTGGCGGGCCGGGAATCCGGTTTCCGGCGCGGCAGACGCTTGCAGTCCATTGTAACGGAGGAGGCCTGGGCGCGCCGGAGAGCCGCCGCTCGCGGCTCATCTGCCGGCAGCTTTCGGAGTATTGTTTTAGTGACGCAGTTTGCGCTCGTTTTCCGCAATCTGCATGGAGAGCGGCTTTGCTCCCGGAAAGGTCGGGTTCCTGTCCAGATGCTTACATTGAGGCGTTTTTCCGTGTTTCTGTCGTTGTCCATCGTTGTTCTCTGTGCCTGCAAGGCGAGCACGCAAGCGCCGGCGTCAACCCCGCTGACCACCATTTCCGCTCCCCAAGGGGGCAAGATCGTCTACGGCGCCGTCAGCGGGGCCACCACTCAGTCGGCCGTCCTCACCAGCCTCCTGGCCAGGGTGCATAACCTCTGCGGAGAGAAGCCGCAGATCGGCCGCGTCTTCCAGTTCACTGGAACCAACTCCGTCGGGGTCTTCTTCACGGTGACCGACCACCCGGAGGGAAACCTCCCGCTGGCGGGCATGGCGATTGCCAGATCGAGCGGGCCCAACCAGGCGGATGGGGCCATGCTCTATGACCTTGCATCGCGCTTTGGCCAGACCGTGAATCCCATGCTCCAGCAACTGTCCAGCGTCTGGCAGCCGGGCGGGCAGGCGGCTGCTGCCGGCGGATCCGCTCCGGCGGCGGGCTCCAACGCCCCCTCCCCGGCTGGCGCCGCATCCGCATCCTCCGTTCCGCTTCACCCCATCACCGCGCCGGACAACTCCGCGACCATCTCCGTGCCGGCCGGCTGGTCGATGGACCCCGCCAGCAGGATGGGAGAGCTGAGTCTGCAAGGGGCGAACGGTGAGCAGATGGGGCTATTGCTGACGAAGCCGGCGGCGGATCCATCGAATCCCTGGCAGATGAGGATGGCGGCCGCGCACTACAGCGTGATCCTGCCGGGCAGCGTGGTGTATGCATTCCGGGGCGACCCGGTAAAGGAGTTTGTGCCGCTGTTCCAGGCGTGGCGCAAGGCGAACGGCAAGGGTCCGGCGCAGATTGTGGTGAAGAGCTCGCAGTCGATGCCCACCAATCCCGGCAATCACTGCGCGGGCGCCTCGGGGCAGATGGATCTGGACGGGAAGGGAATGCAGTCCTTCACCGGCGAGATTTGCGCGAACGATCCGAATCCCCAGTACGGCAACTATGCGGTTTCGCTCACTCTCATCCTGATTCCGCTCTCGCTTGGCGACACGGAGAAGGGGCTGATGAACACGATCATCGGCTCCTACAAACCCAACCAGCAAGTGATCGGCCAAGAGGAGAACCAGTTGCTGCAGGCCAAGCAGCAGTCGGACCAGCAGACGCTGGCGGCGGCCCAGGCGAGGGTGAACCAGATCAAGCAGACCGGCGCGCAAGCAACGGCCCGATTCAACGCGACCGAAGCCGCCAACTCCGCCGAACAGTCCTCGTGGGAGGCCGGCCAGAACGCCAATGCCCAGAACAATCAGGGCTTCAGCAACTACCTGCTCGATCAGTCGGTCGTCCAGAACAACAGCACCGGCGCCCACGCTACGCTCTGGAACAACGCCGCCGACGGCCTGGTGCAGTCCAATCCCAACAAGTACTCCTACGTCAGCAACCCCAATCTCATCCCGGGAACGGATTACTGATCTTCCCGCCGCCGCCCGCTTTGCTGGAGAGCTTCGCAGCGGCCGGCGGATTGGCGGAATGAAGAGCGGCAAGACGCGCAAGCGAGCCGCCGAACGCCGGCAAGAGCTTATGCGCCACGACGGCGTCTGAGAGCCTGAATCTACTGCGACGGAGGAGGCATCGGCGCGCCGGAGAGCGCGCGGATGCGGGCAACGATGTGCTCACGGATCAGGCGCACGGTCTCGATCAGGTGAGCTCTATCGGGAGCGGGAAACTGGAAGAGCAATTCGTAGCGGTAAGCCACTGCAAAATCGTTCAATTCGCTCAGCGGCAAGGGCGTGGCAGGCAAGCGCTCCCCGGCGGCTTCAAGAGCGGTCTGGAGTCTGCCCAGATTATGCGTCAACTCAAACGGAATCGAGAGTTGCGAGAGCAGCGCCTTGATGAGCTTTTCGACTGCCTGCTGCGCGTGAAAACCAAGAATAGACTCGGGAATGCTACCCGAATGAAGGATCGCCTCGTCTTCAGCGGCCTTGATCAGAAGAACCTGTGCCTGCGTGTACGGGCTGCTGCTCATACGCTACCTGCCCATCCTGAAGAATCTTGTGATAGATCGAGTTGACCGAGCCGGAGAACTGCCCTGCGCATCCTTCGGTGGTCACGACCAGATCGATCGTCATAGGGATCTCGTCCAGCTTGCGGCGCAGATTGCGGTGAACGCTGCCTAGTTCCGGCTCGGCAGAGTCGGGCATCATCACCGCCAAATCCAGATCACTATCCCACTGGGCCTCACCGCGCGCCCAGGAGCCGAAGAGGATCACGCGGGAAGGCTGCGCGATCTCCACCGCCGTCTTCACGGCCAGATCGACCTTCTCCTTTGTAGGCCGGAGATTCTCCAGAGCGGCGCGGACCTTTTCGGCGGTCAGCATGGTTGCCTCATGGATAGTGTAGCCCGATTCGGTCCAAATCGACACGAATTGCCGGCCCCATCCTCCACCCGAGGCCCAATTCACGCCTACCGCGAGCCCGGCGTGCGCTCCAGAATGCCCAGGTTGCCGGCCATGCGCTCGGAGATGCGCATGGGGATTCGCTCCTCGTTGCCGAGGGTGAGGACCACGTACCTTCGCCACAGGAACTTCGTCCTGCCGATCCGGATTTCGTTCCAGGGAATGCGCAGCGGAGGGTGGCCGATGTGGATGGGAAACGCGGAAAGATAGAGGGCGTCGCCGGCGGCGGTGAGGCGGATGGCATTGCTATACTGCTGCCAAAACCGCATATATACCGCGTAGAGAAGCGGCCCCGCGCTCTTGGTGTGGCCGTAAGGCTCCGACGGGGCGCGGAAACGTTCCGACTGCTTGTGCCATCCGCCGATGAAGCTGCTCACGAAGGACATCAAGCACAGGAACGCTACGAACAGGGTCAGCAGGAAGAGAAACGGATAGTAATGCGACAGAGTGTTCGGGGCGGCCTGCATAATGTACCTTTTAGGATTCCGTCTCTCAGGCCGCCTTCGACACCTTCTTCGCGGCTTTGAGCAGCACGCGCAGCGCCTCGTTCACCGCATCCGCGTCGGGAAAGGCGGCGGCAACATCGGGATCAATGGGCACCATCACAACATCGCCCCTGAATCGGCCGGCATACTTTCCCCGGACGCCGCCGCTCATATCGTACTCGGGCCGCATTGTATCCTTGAACTTCTTGGATTCAGTCGCTCTCGTAGGCATCTCGTTCACTCCGCGCGGGCACTCTCGCGCTGATGATGCGAATCTCGTTCGGGTCTTCGGTGTGGGCCACCAGAATAAGCCGATGTCTGCATGGTAGCCCAAGAGTAAGGAATCTGCATTCCGCAATGGAGTGATCGGGGTCGGGTTTCGTCACCGACAGACGGTCGTCAAGGACCGTTGCGGCCTCCTCAAATGAGACCTTGTGCTGGCGGACGTTCGCCCACGCCTTGCGAGCATCCCATCGAACCTCTGGTTCCTGACCGGGCTCACGCACAGGGTTGCCCTCACACCCCCACCGGGAACGGCTTGGGGCTGGATTCGCCGGTGCACATTCTGTCGCCCATCAGGCCGCCTTCGACACCTTTTTCGCGGCTTTGAGCAGCACGCGCAGCGCCTCGTTCACCGCATCCGCGTCGGGGAAGGCCGCTGCCACATCGGGCGCCAGCGTCACCATCACCACATCCTCAGGGAAGCGCTCCACATATTTCCCACGGACGGCATGGGTAAAATCGTATTCTTTGCGCATTCCGTCTTCCATCTCAACGGGTCTAGGATTGCTGCTCATACCGTCTCCTTTCCCTGGGCTCAGCCTTTCGGGCGCTGATAAGCCGAATTGTCCGTTCATCTTCAGTATGCACCACAACCAGCGGCAGTTGCCGAAATGACTTTCCGAGGGCGAGCCTGCGCTCCTCTTCTTGAGAATGCTCCTCATCAGGGCGAATCAGCAAGAGTGGATCGCGAAAGACCGTTGCCGCCTCTTCAAAATCAACGCCATGCTTCCCCGAATTGAGCAGGGCCTTCGCCGGATCCCAGACAACCGACTGGGGCTGCATCTCACACCCCCACCGGGAACGGCTTGGGGCTGGATTCGTCGGTGTTGGCGGCCGCGCCCGTGCGCCAGCGCTCGAAGCGGCCCTGCAGCAGGCTCATCAGCCCCGTGTACCAGTAGCCGATGACGAACAGAATCAGGAACGGCGCGGTGAAGTAGTTGTGGTTCGAGAAGGTGTAGAGGATGGCGGCCATGAAGTAGAAGCCGAAGAGGATTTCGATCCAGGGGGCCAGCAGCAGGCGCTTGCGGTACTTGGCGGCCTGGGACTTTTCGCCCTTCTTGGCCACGCGGTACTTCGGTGTGCGCACAAAGGCGCTCTTGATGCCGAACAGAGCCTCCATCACCGCCACGGTGTTGGTGACCGTCAGCCCGATGCCCAGGGCCATCAGGAAGGGCAGATAGAGGAGGGTCTTCATCCAGGTCTTGGGGAAGAGTTCGCGCTCGCTCATGAGGTAAAAGACGGCGATGGAAAAGCTGGAGGCGGTGAACAAGGGCACGTCGATGAGCAGCATCTGGAACCAGCCCTGGTAGAAGCGGCAGATCATGGCCGGAATCAGCGCGGCGGACATGACAACCATGAGCGGATAACTCATGTTGGCCGTGAGGTGGTAGACGGCCTCGACCTTGATGCGCCGCGGCACGCTGGAGTGGAACATCAGGGGCAGCACCTTGATGCTGGTCTGGATGAGGCCCTTGGCCCAGCGCGCCTGCTGGGTCTTGAAGGCCGTCATCTCGATGGGCAGCTCGGAGGGGCACTCGACCTCCGGCAGGTACTTGAACTTCCAGCCCGCCAGTTGCGAGCGGTAGCTGAGGTCGGTGTCCTCGGTGAGGGTGTCGTGCTGCCAGCCGCCGCCGTCGGCGATGGCCTGGATGCGCCACATGCCGGCGGTGCCGTTGAAGTTGAAGTAGTCGCCGGAGCGCACCCGCGCGCCGTGCTCCAGCACAAAGTGGCCGTCGAGCAGGATGGCTTCGATCTGGGTCAACATGCTGTAGTCGCGGTTCATGTGCGTCCAGCGGGTCTGCACCATGCCGATCTCCGGCTCGGCAAAGTGGTGGATGACCTTCATGAGCCAGTCGGGCGGGGGCACAAAGTCGGCGTCGAAGATGGCCACGAACTCGCCCTTGGCGATCTTCAGCCCGGCGTCCAGCGCCCCGGCCTTGTATCCGTAACGATTGGTGCGGTGAATGTAGACGATGGGGTAGCCCAGCGCCGCATAGCGCTCGACAATGGCGGAGGCTACCTGCCGGGTCTCGTCGGTCGAGTCGTCCAGCACCTGAATCTCCAGCTTCTCGCGCGGGTACTCCATGGCGCAGACGGCCTCGATCAGCCGGTCGATGACGAACTGCTCGTTGAAGATGGGCAGTTGCACGGTCACCCGCGGCAGCTCGGCGAAGTGGCGGGGAGGATCGGGATGGTAGTTCTTCCGGTACTTGAAGTACAGGTAGCACATGGTGTAGCGGTGCAGGCCGTAGATGGACAGAACGATCATCACCGCGAAGTAGGGCAGGAGCACAGCCGCGTCAAAGAGATTCCAGTGGTAGAGTCCCTTGAAGGTCTGGTCGGTGGTCTGCATCGCCTTCCAGTAGTGGCGCAGGCCGCCCTGGGGCGCAAACGCCAGATGCGCGGCCGCCCGCCACGCCAGCTCCCCAAGCCGCGCCTGGAGCAGATGGGCGGCGGGATTCAGACGGGTCAAAAGCGCGGCAAACAGGGCGAGCCTCCACGACCGGGATACCGGCAATTGTAGTCGATGGCGGGCTAGGGAAGACGCAGCCGGAGAACCGCGAGCAACTCCGTTGGCGCCGTGATCCTCACGCCGCAAACAGTCGTCCCATACAAATGGCCAAAGTGCCTCTTGTCTCCTGAAACTAGATACTCAGCTTGCGCCTGCACCGCCCCAGCGAGAACTGGACGGTCCTTTTCCGGCAGCGCAGTCGCTTCGCCAACCGCGGGCAGTGCTTCGAAAGTGACGATTTGAACCGATCGCATCAGGGCTCGCAACCGCTCAATCTGGCTCACCTGGTGCAGGTTGCGCTGAACCTCGCCCATCACATAATTCGAAGTGATGAGCCGGACGCCCTCCATCTGCCAGATCAATGCGATCTCGCTACCGTCTTTCCATGCGGCGGAGATCAGCACGTTGGCATCCAGGAACAAAGTCGTGGCTGGGCCGCGCGGAAGCGTCATTCAGGCCACCGGATATGATCGATCGAATCCGGGTCGATGCCCATCCGCTCCACATCCCCGCGAGCTTCCATATAGCCGGCTTTGGTCAGTACATTGTTCAGAAAGAACTCGGCCAGCCGCTCCGGAGTGTAGATCTCCACTTCAACTGGCGTGGTGACCGCGGGACGCATGAGAATCCCGTCCTCGCGCTCTTCTATCAGCATGGGGCTTCCCTCGTCGAGCCGGTAGCGCTTGCGCAGCCTGGCTGGAATCACAATCGTTCCGCGCTTGCCGATCAGAACTGTCTGCATTGCAGAATCTCCGATATTCAGAATATCGGAAGTTCCTGCCGCTGTAAATGCCTGGCGCAAGATGCGTGAGAATTGGGATCGTTGAACAAGAATCGGCAGGCAGCCCGAAACTGGCGGGAAATGCACAGGCAAGAGGCGTACATTAGGCGAAGTAGGGATGAGGAACAAACGATGCAGTTGTTGATTGTTGGAGCCGTTGCGGTTCTTGTCGGCGTCTTGCTCGGCTACTGGTTGGGGAAATCCGCAGCACGGGCCGAGAGCCGGCTTTTGCGGGAGGTTATCGCAGGTCTGGAGAAGGAAAAGGATGAGCAGGAGACCGAATCGAAAGGGCTGCAAGAGCGTGTTACGCAACTGACGGGCGACCTCCGCGCCGTAGAGGCGAACGTCAAAGCAGAGAAAGACAAATATGCCCAGATGCAATCCGACATTGAGAGGGCATTCGGGGATCTGGCGGCAAAGGCATTGAGCGCCAACAATCAGAGCTTCCTGACTCTTGCCAAACAGGAACTAGGCGGGCAATCCAACGAGGCAAGGCAGACCCTCGAAGCCAAGGAACTGGCGATCAAGAACCTCTTGGATCCGCTTGGAGCCGCGCTCAGGAGTCTCAATGAACAGGCTCGGGATATGGAGACCAAACGCTCCGGGGCTTATTCCGAAGTGAGAACGCTGGTCGAGAGCATACAGAAGTCGATCCCTGCTTCCCTCGATGCATTGAAGAACGAGACCGCGCAGCTGATTACGGCGCTGCGTGCTCCAAAAACTCGCGGCAACTGGGGCGAGCTGCAACTGAAGCGCTGCGTGGAGTACGCGGGAATGGTGCAGTACTGTTCCTTCTCCGAGCAGGTTACCGCCCGCGACGCGGACGATAAGATTCTGCGGCCGGATATGACCATTCAACTGCCGAACGGCCGCGAAATCGTGGTGGATGCCAAAACGCCTTTGGACGCCTTCCTGGATGCTAGCGAAAACACCGATCCGGGGGCTCAAAGGATGCGCTTTGACGCCCATGCGCAACGCGTGAAGGCGCATCTGAAGGAACTATCAGGCAAGGCATATTGGAGACAATTTGAAAAGGCTCCGGATTTTGTTGTTTGCTTCTTACCTAGCGAGGCGTTATTCAGCGCGGCGCTTGAGGCCGATCCATCGCTGATTGAATTCAGCGCGCAGAACCACGTAGTGATGGCAACGCCGACGACCTTGATTGCTCTTCTGCGGGCTGTCGAATTTGGATGGCAGCAAACTGAGATTACGAAAAATGCAAAGGCTATTCACGAGATGGGCCGGACGATTTATGACAAGCTGGTAGTAGCGCAGGGGCATGTTACAAAGCTCGGGAATGCGCTCGGCAACAGCGTCGATTACTACAACAAGTTTCTCGGCACGATCGAAGGCAAGGGCGGCGTGTTTTCTTTCGGGCGGCAGCTCGGCGAAATGGCTCACGGCGATGTGGAGTTAGAGGAGGTTGCGAAACTGCAACCCGAAGTCCGGGAGATGGAGTCGCAGGAGTGGTCCCGGCCGCTGCTAACAGTTGCCGGTGGCGATTCCGATCCGACTGCGCCGAACGGTTAGCCCGATAAGTGAACGCCGCCCTAACCGCAGCCGCGACCTATTTGCTGCCAACCTGCTCGAGTATCCAGCGAACCAGTTCCTTGGCACCGCCGTAATTGTCGTACCGGGCGGGCAGTTTGCGCCCATCGGTGTATTCGTTGTAAAGCCAAGGATCGACGGTGGCGAAGACGGTTCCCTTGCCGTACTTCGCCGTGGCCATCAGGATTCCTTCGTCGTCCTGGAACAATGAAACGGCTGGAGACTTGACCGAGATGTTACATACATCCTTCATAAACAAAGTGTGCGGATTGCGGAAGATGGGACCGCCGCCGGGAACCGCGAGCTTGCCCATCTCATACGCGTCCCCCAGCACGTGCTTGCGCAGAACGCTGTTGAATTGAATGCCGAATGGATCGGAGATCAAATTGAGGCGCTCCAGGTCGGTATTCGCCGGATCGTTGGCCAGAATCATCAGCACGCCTCCGCCTTTGACCCATTCGCCAATCCGCGCCGCGTCTTCCGGCCGCACATAATTGGGGTTGGGATTCTTGATTGGAATATCGGGCGAGACGACGATGTAAACCTCCGCCCGGCTTAGCGCCGCAACCGTGGGCGCCGCATAGAGAGTTTCGGTCTCCGCGCCGAAGTTGCGGAAGATATGACCGAACAGAGAATAGCCGCTGTTGCTCCAGTCGTCCCATTTGTAGTGGAAGTAAACCTGTTGGCCGGATGCGCCGGGCCGCTTCTGGCTGCTGAACCAGCCGTCCAGCAGTACGGTCTTGCCGCGCCCAAGTCTTGCATTCGCGGCGTTCTCCATCTCCGCGCTGGCCAGCAGAAACGCGCCCACGCCCTTGGGATCGTCGGTAACTGTTTTCTCGCCGATGTAATAGGCATAGCTTCCGTCGCGGTAGGGATCGCCGCCCAGACCCGCGCTCTTCACCGTTCCGGTAAGCGAGAATGAATCGCCGGCGCCGGTCTCGATGAAATGGCTGAGAATGCCCTTGTACCCACGCTCGGCATTGGCAAGATAACTCTGAGGAAGGTAACCAAGGCGCACTCCCCTGGCCAGCGCGTAGACAAACATGCACGATGCCGATGACTCAAGATAATTCCCCTTGGCTCCGGCCTTGTCGAGCACCTGGTACCACAGGCCCGTCGCCCCATCCTGGTAGCGCGCCACAGCGGCCGCATCCCGGTTGAGTTGCTCGATCAATTGCTTCCGTCCCGCATCCTCCCGGGGATAATAGGAGAGCGTGTCCACCAGCGCCATCATGTACCAGCCCATGCCCCGCGCCCAGAATTGAGAAGATAGGCCAGTCTGCTTGTCGGCCCAGCGCTCCTGCCTCGACTCATCCCATCCGTGATACAGCAGGCCCGTCTTGGCATCGCGCGCGTGGGCGTCCATCAGCGCGAACTGGTGAGTTATATCCTCAAATGCCTCGGGATGATGAAACGTGGCGGCATATTCGGCATAGAACGGCTCAGCCATGTAAAGCCCATCCAGCCACATCTGATTCGGGTATCTCTGCTTGTGCCAGAATCCGCCGGAGGGGGTGCGCGGCTGATGGACAAGCTGCTGGTAGAGCAGCGTGGCGGCCTTTGCGTAGCGCGGGTCCTGCGTCACGCCGTATAACGACAGAAGCTGACGCCCGAGCAGGATGCTGTCAAGCTGATTCTCTTCCGGCTTGAAGGTGGGAATCGCGCCATCGGAAGTTACAAACTGATCGACCGAGCTCTCGATGTAGTTGTAGTAGCGCGGATCGGCGCTGTTCAACCAAACGGCGTCCATGCCCTCAAGAAGCGTGCCCAGCTCGTAGTTCCACACCCAGCGCGCGCCGGCGGGCGCAAAACGGCCATCCGGCCAGCGCTCGATGGCGGCGTTCGCCGCGCGCGCCGACCAGGGCCGCTCTTCGGCCTGCGCGGCGGCAAGCGTGCCGCCCGCCAATCCGGCAAACACCATCAGCGCAACCAGGATGCGATAACTCTTCATGGAAAACTCCGGGGACCTTGGCTCCGCCTTTCGGCGCGGTCCAGCGCGCGCCGTGAATCGGCGCTGCATCCACTGTAACAACTCCGGCGGGACTTGCGACTGCTTCCGTCCTGAATGCGCGAAGACTTACAAGCCTTTTTCCCAGCGCTTGGGCCGGCGGTTCTGCTGCAATATCTTCTTGCGCAGGCGCAGCGATTTGGGAGTTACCTCGACCATCTCGTCGTCGGCGATGAACTCGATGGCCTGCTCCAGGTTGAGCGTCTTATAGGGCACCAGGCGGATCGCCTCGTCGGCGGTCGAGGCGCGCATGTTAGTCATCTTCTTCTCGCGGACCACGTTCACGTCGATGTCCTTGTCGCGCGAGTGCTCGCCCACGATCATGCCTTCGTAGACCTCGACGCCCGGTCCCACGAAGAGGATGCCGCGCTCCTGCAGGCCGTTCAGCGAATAGGTGGTGGTCAGCCCCTGGCGATCGGCGATCAGCGCGCCGGTGGGCCGCTGCGGAATCTCGCCCTGGTAGGGAATGTAGCCGTCGAAGAGCGAATTCATAACAATCGTCCCGCGGGTCTCGGTGAGCATCTCGCTGCGCAGGCCGATCAGGCCGCGGCTGGGCACACGAAACTCCATGCGCACGCGGCCCGAACCGTGATTGTGCATCTTCGTCATCTCGCCCTTGCGTGGCCCCAGCTTTTCGATCACCACGCCGGTGAAGGCCTCGGGCACGTCGATGGTGAGATGTTCGACCGGCTCCAGTCGCACGCCGTCCACCGTCTTGGTCACAATCTCCGGGCGGCCGGCCATCAGCTCGAAGCTCTCGCGGCGCATCATCTCGATCAGAATCGCCAGTTGCAGCTCGCCGCGGCCCAGCACCTTGAAGCTGTCCGGCGTGCCGGTCTCCTCCACGCGAATGCCGACGTTGGTGAGCAGCTCCTTCTCCAGGCGCTCGCGCAAGTTGCGGCTGGTCACGTACTGGCCTTCGCGCCCGGCGAACGGCGAGTTGTTGACGCTGAATTGAATGGCGATGGTCGGCTCGTCGATCACGATCAGCGGCAGCGGCGACGGGTTCTCCACGCTGGTGATGGTCTCGCCGATGGTGATGCCCTCGACGCCGGCCACGGCCACAATGTCGCCCATGGTGGTTTCGGCGATCTCCGTGCGCTTGAGCCCCGAGAAGGTGAAGAGCTTGGTGATGCGCGTCTTCTGGAGCGAGCCGTCGCGCTTGGAGATGGCCACGTCGTCGCCGGCGCTGAGCGTGCCCTGGAAGACGCGGCAGATGGCGATGCGGCCAAAGTAATCGGAGTAATCGAGGTTGGTGACCAGAATCTGCAGCG
>Ga0326728_10021086_pt1 | contig 12310 bp, 10 predicted proteins | sample MB3enrmetagenome_FD_207602 | JGI IMG/M metagenome (GOLD analysis project Ga0326728, IMG submission 207602) | Lab enriched peat soil microbial communities from McLean, Ithaca, NY, United States - MB31MN | ecosystem: Environmental > Terrestrial > Soil > Wetlands > Peat | place: USA: New York...
TAGCCGCCAATGACAACGTATTTAACGCGGTTCGCGTTGAAGGCGGACAGCAACTGTTTTAAGTTCTCGTCCATCGGCGGAATGGCCATGTGCACGATACCCCTCGACGCTCATCTGATGACCGGCAGCGATGCGCTCGCTGGCGGAGAGGCCCTGCCAGTAGCGGTACTCCTCGTCTTTGATCTCTTGAAAAGACTCGAATTTTTGCGCGACCATTTCCATAGAGGTGTCTCTATTTTATCAGGAAAGAGCCAGCGCGGCTGGTGGTCTTGCGTGAGGCAGAAGCGAGGAATGGGGCATCCGGGCGCGCGCTGGCGAAGTCGCCCAAGAGCCTGATGCGGATGCTGAGCGCGGAGGGAAACCCGCAGGCACGCAACCTCTGCGAGATGCTCGCCTGCCTGCAAAAGATTGAAGGTGCCGTCCTCGAAGTCCACGCCGCCACCGCCGCGTGAGACAGAGGAGGCTGGATTGGGCCTTGGTCCGACTATTCCCAAGTTGCTACTTTTAGCACTTCAGCCAGTTGTTTAGTTGTGTAGTCTTGGCGAGGATCATAGTTAGGAACGATTTTCGAAAGATCCAAATACCTCATACCCCAAATGCCCCGCGGTGAGGTTTTTCTGGCGTTAGTTGCAACAAATGAATCCACAAGATAGAAGCGATGAGGATTGGCCTTAAGGTCATAATAGTGTGTATCCTCGACTGCACGAGTAATTCGTTGTTTGTGATTGTCTGTTAACTTGCCAGCCTCCTCGGTGAAACAGAGCTTGTCGTTCTGGTACGATGCCACTGCGATTGCCTCGATGGTACCAACATATGCAACCGCCATCATGTTATAGACGCCGATGAATCGGTAGTTGCGTTTGCACGGTCGGGATGGGGGCTCATAGTAGAGACCGAACCGCACATTGTCGGCAATGGATGTCCCACAGGGAAAGACAACGAGCCACTGGTTCCGTTCCTCTGATAGTCCCTCTTCTGCTAAATAGTCCTCATAATCCTCGACCATGGAAAGAAGCTCCCGCTCGAAATCAGCACATTGAGTGCGAAGCGCATCCACAATTTGAGTGAAGGTCACTGCAGCAAAAGTAATACCTTGATCGGCCGCCTCAGCAGCTAGCGTCTGGCGTTCTGCGTTTGCGATTGGTTCTTTTGTCAGTCCGATAAGAATTGGATTGCCACTTCGACTTGACTCCGATGTCTGAGCGATGCTTTTCAGGTGTCGGTGGATTTGATCAGAGTCCAAAGCTCCTCCCCGCTTTGTCTCAATAAAGATACGCATCGGCTCCTGAGTAATTAGAGCGTCTGGAATGCTGGCATCGCCTTTGATCTGCTGCTGGAACGTTAGACCGATGGAAAGTTCGGTTTCAAGTAATGATGTAAGCACGTTCTGAAGTTTGAACGGAGAAGATTGATAAAAATAGCGCAACAGCAGTAATGTATTGTTTGTAGCGTGGTTTTCCCTCTGGGAGAATCTCTGAAAATGGGATATACGAGACAAGGCTCACCTTCCTTTAAATATCGGCAATATCCAAGCACACATCAACAGCATTGATTATGTTCCTATTTCCTACGGAATGACAAACAAAAAGATTTGATACGGTATTGCAACGAGGGAGTTTTAACTGGCGAAGCGAAGAATTTTGCCGCATTGGATCGAATGCGGGGATTCTTCGCTTCGCTCAGAATGACAAACGTTCTGGGTTGATCTTCGTGGGTTACAGGCCCTTCTTGACGAGGAAGAGGATGAGGTCGCGGACGCGGCAGGAGTAGCCCCACTCGTTGTCGTACCAGGCGATGATCTTGGCGGTGTTGGCGACGACCTTGGTGAGCTTGGCGTCGAAGGTGCTGGACATGGGGTCGCCCTTGAAGTCGGAGCTGACCAGCTCCTCCTCGGTGTAGGCGAGGATGCCCTTGAGCGGGCCGGCGGCGGCGGCGGCCTTGACGGCGGCGTTGATGCTCTCGATGGAGATGGGCTTCTCGGCGACGAAGGTGAGATCGACGACCGAGACGTTGGGTGTGGGGACGCGGATGGCGAAGCCGTCCAGCTTGCCGGCCATGGCGGGGATGACCAGCTTGAGCGCCTTGGCCGCGCCGGTGCTGGTGGGGATCATGGAGAGAGCGGCGGCGCGGGCGCGGCGGAGGTCCTTGTGCGGCGCGTCGAGGACGACCTGGTCGTTGGTGTAGCTGTGGATGGTGGTCATGATGCCGCTGACGATGCCGAAGGAGTCGTTGAGCACCTTGACCACGGGCGCCAGGCAGTTGGTGGTGCAACTGGCGTTGGAGAGGATGTTGTGCCTGGCGGGGTCGTACTTGTCGTCGTTGACGCCGAGGACGATGGTGAGGTCCTCGTTGGATGCGGGGGCGGAGATGATGACTTTCTTGACGGTGGCGCCGAGATGCGCCTTGGCCTTGTTGGCGTCGGTGAAGAGGCCGGTGGATTCGACGACGACCTGCGCGCCGACGGAGGCCCAGTCGAGCTTGGCCGGGTCGCGCTCGGCGAAGACCTTGAACTGCTTGCCGTCGACGGAGATGAAGTCGGCGCCGTGGGCGATCTCGTTCTTGAGGTTGCCCAGGATGGAGTCGTACTTGAGCAGGTGCGCGAGCGTGGCCGGCGTGGTGATGTCGTTGACGGCGACGATTTCGAGCTCGGGGTTGCCAATTGCAGTGCGGAAGATGTTGCGTCCGATGCGGCCGAAGCCGTTAATGCCAACTTTTACAGCCATGTTCGCTTGCTCCTGTGGAATTCTCTGTGAGGATTTGAAGGCCCATTCGTGCAGTAGATTCGAGCGCTTCAACTCCTGTGGAAGATGAAATTCGTGTTTTGGTCGTCAATTCGATGCTAGCACCTGGGTTGGGGCGGCGCAACGAAATGGCCTGCAAACCGGCGTGATGTGTGATTGAAATCACACGCGGCTGAGAAGTGCGCCGGCGTTGCCGACTTTTTCGCGCAGGCTGGTTCGCCGCTGCCTGGGCTGGTCCTGACTGGGGCCGGGGGTGGGGTGTCCGGCTTGGTGCGGAGCATTTCCTTTGCACGCCCGATCTGTGTTACAAGCGACCTATGCGCGACGTGCGCGATTGGATGCGCGAGATCATGAGAAGACGTTCCAGGCGTGGCCCGAACGAGTCGGAATCCACGGGGAAGAGCGGGCAGGAGTTGCCCTCGAACCAACAGGCCCCGCTGCGGCCCGACTATCCGGAGCCGTTGCCGGTCGCCTCGCCCGAGCCGGCTGAAGCCGTGGGCAAGGCTGCACTCGCGGACCAAGCAGACCAGCCGGTGAGGCAGCTTCGCCCGGCCCGTCCGCCGCGGGCGCAGGCTGCGGCGGTTGACCCATCCGCGCCGCAGAAGACGATGGTGGTGGAGACGCAGCCGGAGTCGCTGGCCACGCCGCCGGAGGAGCCGACGACAGTCTCGCCCAAAGAGCCGCGCGGCTACGTGGTGCTGGCCATCGGGTTGCCCGGATCGGGCAAGACGACTTGGTACAAGCGCCGCGGCGTCACGCCGCTGTCGAGCGACCTGCTGCGCAGCCTGTTGTTCGACGACATCAGCGAGCAGCGCTACCAGGGGCTTGTCTTCTCCACGCTGCGGAGCCTGCTGCGTGCGCGGCTGATCGCCAAGATGCCGTGGAACTACGTGGACGCGACGAACCTGAGCACGCACGAGCGCAAGCAGTGGATCAAGATGGCCAAGAGCTTCGGCTACGAGGTGCAGGCGGTCTTCTTCGACGTGCCGCTGGCGGTGTGCCTGGAGCGCAACGCCAAGCGCGACCGCCAGGTGAGCGACGAGGTGATGCACAAGATGGCCGAGCGCCTGAAGCCGCCCACCTTCAAGGAAGGCTTCGAGAAGATCACGGTGGTGCGGGTCAAGGGCCATCCCGGCACTCTGCCGGTAACCACCAACGGCGGCGAAGAGTCTTCCGCGGAGACGGAGCCGGCGGAGTAGAGACGCGGAGAGCGCGGGATTGAGCGAGGTGTCGTGCGCTTCCAATGGCTGCAAAGCGTGCTTGATTCATCGCTGGATGCGGCGCTTTTTGCGCTGCTGACCATGAGCTATGTGGTGCCACTTGGCCTGATTGCAATCCTGGTGTGGAAGCGCAGAAGCTGGCGGCCGGATGTGGCTGCCTGGCGTTGGTGGGTCTGGCACGCTGGGCTCGTTCTGGGCGCAGTGGCCGCGGTCGCAGTGCCGATTTTTCTGCTTGGGATTCAGTTTCTTCCCAGTGCAACGAAGCAGCGATGGTTCATCGACGCGGGGACCAGGGGGATGTTCTACGCGTTCGTACTCTCTCCGGTCGCGATGCTTCTCTTCGGCTTCGGCGGCGGCAGGCAGCGCTGGGTGGGAATGGTCTCCGTATCCATCTCCTTTGTTGCGCTCTTCCTCTCGCTGCTCGCAATGAGCACCTGAAGCGGTTTGCGCAATACTATTTCGCGGAAGTAAATTCGCCGGCGCGCAACGTGCCACGGGCTGCGACGAGCGCCCGGTTGCATCTGCGGGTTCCCATCGGGGGCAAAACAACATATTCTGTGTGTATGCCCAAGCTCTCCATCCGCGACCTCGAACTTGCCGACAAGCGCGTGCTCATCCGCGTCGACTTCAACGTTCCGCTGAAGGACGGCGCCATCACCGACGACACACGCATCCGCGAGACGCTGCCCACGCTGGAGTACGCGCTGCGCCACAAGGCCAAGGTCATTCTGGCCTCGCACCTGGGACGTCCCAAGGGCAAGCCGGTGGAGTCGATGAGCCTGCGCCCCGTGGCCAGGCGGCTGCGCGTGCTGCTGGACCAGGTGTTCAACGAGTCGGAGAACGTGGCCTTCTCGCCCGACTGCGTCGGCGAGATTGCCAAGGAGATGGCGCGCGAACTGGAGTCGGGCCAGACGCTGCTGCTGGAAAACCTGCGCTTCCACGCCGAGGAAGAGGCCAACGATCCGCGCTTCGCCGCCCAGCTCGCCGCGCTCTGCGACCTCTACGTGGACGACGCCTTCGGCAGCGCGCACCGCGCCCACGCCTCCACCGAGGGCATCACCCACTTCGTGGCGCAATCCGCCGCCGGTCTGCTGATGGAGAGGGAGTTGAACTTCCTGGGCAAGGTGCTCACCGAGCCGGACCGGCCGTTTGTGGCCATCATCGGGGGATCGAAGATTTCAGGAAAGATTGACGTGATCGACAACCTGCTGGACAAGGCCGACACGCTGCTGATCGGCGGCGGCATGGCCTACACCTTTCTCAACGCGCTGGGCCAGAGCACCGGCAAGTCGCTGATCGAGGCCGACAAGATCGACGTCGCCCGCGCCGCGCTGGAGAAGGCCAAGGCCAGGGGCGTCAAGCTGCTGCTTCCCATCGACCATGTGCTGGCCGATAAGTTCGCCGCCAACGCCAAGACGCAGATATTCAGTGGCAAGGGAGCATTCCCCGCCGACTGGATGGCGCTGGACATCGGCCCAGCGACGATCGATCTCTTCTCCCAGGAGATCGCCGACGCGCGCACCATTCTGTGGAACGGGCCGATGGGCGTCTTCGAGCTTGCGCCGTTTGCGCACGGGACGAATGCGATTGCCGAACTGGTGGCGGCCAACCGCGACGCCACCAGCATCGTGGGCGGCGGAGATTCGGTCGCAGCGGTCAAGCAGGCCGGGGTCGCCGACAAGATCACCCACATCTCCACCGGCGGCGGCGCCACGCTGGAGTTTCTGGAAGGTAAGACATTGCCGGGAGTGGCCGCGCTCACCGACAAGTAACTTCGGAGCTGGCACCAATGCAAGCCACGTTCGCCTTTGGCAAGACAGGACTGACGGTCTCTCTTCCCGACGGGCCACAGTACTGCGTTGTCGAGGGCCGTTCAGCCGTCGCGCTGGCGGACGCCGCGGCGGCGATTGGCGCGGCGCTGGACAACCCCATTGGATCGAAGCCGCTGGTTGAACTTGCGGCAGGCAAGAAAACGGCTGCCATCTCCGTCTGCGACATCACGCGGCCCGCGCCGAATTCGTTGACGCTGCCGCCGCTGCTGGAACGGCTGCACGCGGCCGGAATTCCCGTGGACGGCGTCACAATCCTGATTGCGACCGGCCTGCATCGCTGCGCGACCGGCGACGAGATCGACGCGATCCTCGGCCCGGAGATCGCCGGGCGCTATCGCGTCGTCGACCACGACGCGCGCGCGCTGGGGGACCATCGCTCGCTGGGCGCGACCGCCAGCGGAACGCCGGTGTATATCGACCGCCGCTTCCTGGATGCGGACCTGCACATCACGCTCGGCTTCATCGAGCCGCATTGGATGCTCGGCTTCTCCGGCGGACGCAAGCTGATCGCGCCCGGCCTGGCCGCGCAGCAGACGATCATGGTGCTGCACTCTCCGCGCTTTATGCGCGATCCGCTGGCCATCGAGGGATCGATCGAGCGCAATCCACTGCACGCCGAGCTGCTGGAGATCGCACGCATGGCGCGCCACGACTTCCTGCTCGACGTCACGCTCACCCAGCAGCGCGCGATTTGCGGCGTCTTTGCCGGCTCGCCGGAGTTGGCCCACCCCGCTGGGGTTGACTTCGTTCGTTCCACCACACTGACACGGGTGCCGCACTACGCCGACGCGGCCATCACCAGCGCCGCCGGACATCCGCTCGACCTCACCTTCTACCAATCGCTCAAGGGCATCCACGGCGCGCACCACATCGTCAAGCCCGGCGGCAAGATTCTGGTCCTGTGCGAGTGCGCTGAGGGGATCGGCTCGCCGGAGTTCGCCGCGATGCTGCACAGCTACGCGGGACCCAAGCAGTTCCTGCGCCAGATCGAGAATGCCCCAGTCATGATCGACCAGTGGCAGTTGGAGAAGGGCGCGCTGACCGGTGTCAAGAACAAGATTCTCATCTACACCCCCGGCGTCTCGCCGGACCAACTCGGCGCGCTGGGCGAGCGTTGCTACAGCGATGTGGACCAGGCGGTCGCCGCGCTGCTGGATGGCCTGCCCACAGGCGCGCGCGTCGCGCTCATCCCCGAAGGGCCGTACGCCTTCGCCCAAGTGGGCGAATGAGCGCGGGCGCGGCAAATCTCAAAGACATTGCGCGAACGCTCTTCGAACAGGCGCTGGATGAATGCAGCATCGAGCGCGCCTTCGAGCGCAAGCTGCGCGTAGTCGCCGATGAGGCGGGCGTGCGGCTGTCGGTGGAGGGCGGCGAAGCGATTGCGCTCGACCGTTTGCGGCGGGTGCGCGTCGTCGCGGCGGGGAAGGCCGCGGCTGCGATGCTGAATGCGCTGTTGGCGCGGCTGCGGATGCCGAGCATGTGCGAGCTGCAGGGAGTGCTGATCGCGGCGGAGCGCCCGGCGAATCTGCCCGCGACGATTCAGTATTATTGCGGAGGACATCCCGTCCCCAATGAAGCATCGTTCGCCGGAGCGAAGGCCGCGCTTGCGATGCTGCACGCGCTGGGGGGGTGTACAGCTCATAGCAAATCAATGCGGGACGTCTCAACGCAGAACTTCACGCCGGACGAAACGCTCTGCATCTTTCTGCTCAGCGGCGGGGCTTCGGCGATGATGGAACTGCCGCTGGATGAAGCCATCTCGCTTGACGATACGGTTGCGTTTCATCGCGCGTTGGTGCAGTGCGGCGCGTCGATCGTCGAGATGAACTGCGTGCGCAAACACTTCTCGGCGGTAAAGGGAGGGCGGCTGGCGCTGGCCGCGGGCGCGGCGCAGACGCTCTCGCTTCTGGTCTCCGACGTGCCTCCGGCGCATCTCGACGCGCTCGGCTCCGGGCCTACGGTGGGCGATTCGAGCACGGTTGCTGAATGCCGCAAGATTCTTGCGCGCTATGGATTGATGGAGCGATTTCCTGCATCGGTGCGGCGATTCTTCGCGTCGGTGGAGTTGCCGGAGACGCCCAAGCCAGGGGAATTGAATGCGCGCTGCTGCAAGCTGGTAGACAGTGACGATCTCGCCGAGGCCGCACGCCGCCACGCAGAGCGGCTCGGCTTCCACGCGGTCATCGACAACGCGTGCGACGATTGGAGCTATGACGCGGCCGCGAATCATTTGCTCAAACGGCTGCGTGAACTTCGCCGCCAGCATTCGCGCGTCTGCCTCATCTCGGCGGGCGAGGTTACGGTCCGCGTGGCCGATTCAGCCGCGAGCGCGCGTGGAGGGCGGAATCAACACTTCGCGCTGTACATGGCCACGCGGCTTCTTGCTGAGGATGGGCCGATTGCTGTGCTCTCGGCTGGGTCGGATGGCATCGACGGCAACAGCGACGCGGCGGGCGCGGTTGTGGATGAGCACACGCTGGATGGGGACTCTCTTCGCGAATCTGCGCTGCGCGCGCTGGCTCAGTTCGATTCGTCTTCGTGGTTGAGCGTGAGGGGAGCTGCTGTTGTCACCGGATCAACGGGGCACAACCTGCGCGACCTGCGGTTACTGCTGGCGGACGATGGTCTGTGAGGACTTCGTTCAGCTATGAGCTATGGGCTGTGTGCTATGAGCGGCGGCGGGGTAAACTTGAAGGATGATCGACGATCTGGAATATCGATACTCCCCGGTGCGCGAGCGGGTTCGCGAGCTGCGGGAGTATCTTTGACTCGGCGCGGCTGAAGCGCGAACTGGCTGCGATTGAAGAGAAGATCGCCGACCCCACGGTGTGGGCGGACGGGGCGCGTTCGCAGCCGTTGATGCGCGAGCGCAAGCGGCTGGAGACGCTGCTGGCCGATGACGCCGAGCTGCTGCGCCGCACAGACGACATCGAGGCGTACTTCGAACTGGCGAAGGAGGGCGAGGCGACGGAGCCTGATCTCGAACGCGAGATTCCCGCGCTGGTGGAGTTTTCGGAGCGGCTGGAATCGAAGACCATGCTCTCCGGCGAGACCGATCCGCTGAACGCCATCGTTACGGTGCATCCCGGCGCGGGCGGGACGGAGAGCCAGGATTGGGCCGAGATGCTGATGCGCATGTACCTGCGCTGGGCGGAGCGGCAGGGCTTTCGCACCGAGATCAACGAGATTCAGGACGGCGACGAGGCGGGCATCAAGTCGGCCACCTTCACCATCACCGGCGACTTCGCCTACGGCATGTTGACCGGCGAGACCGGCGTGCATCGGCTGGTGCGCATCTCGCCGTTCGACTCGGCCAAGCGGCGGCATACCAGCTTCGCCAGCGTCTTCGTCTCGCCGGAGATTGACGACACGATTGTGATCGACATCAAGCCGGAGGACCTGCGCATCGACACCTACCGCTCCGGCGGCAAGGGCGGGCAGCATGTGAACACCACCGACTCCGCGGTGCGCATCACGCACATCCCCACCGGCCTCGTCACCGGCTGCCAGAACGAGCGCTCGCAGCACAAGAACAAGGACCGCGCGATGAAGATGATGCGGTCGAAGCTCTACGAGTACGAGCTGGACAAGAAGAAGGCCGCGACGCGCAAGATCGAGGACTCCAAGCTGGAGATTGGATTCGGCTCGCAGATTCGCAGCTACGTGTTGCAGCCCTACCGCATGGCCAAGGACCTGCGCACGCGCGTGGAGGTGGGCGACGTGGACCGCGTGCTCGACGGCGATCTGGAGCCGTTCATTCGCGGCTATCTGCGTATGAGGCGCGAAGGAAATTTCCCCGCGTTGGTTGAAGATGATGATGTGGTTTAGTTGCGAAGGGACGACGAGATGCAGTGGAGGGGCGTGAGAGTTCGGCGAGCAATGCTTGCACTGCTGCTGGCGATCTTTGCGTTCGCCGCCGCAGTGAACGCGCGCACGCAGATTGCGGTGGTTGGCGACGGAGGCCCCGGCCCGGTGAAGGCGCAGCACCTGACCGCGGAGCTGGTCGCGCTCGGCCCCGCGATTGCGCCGGGCGGAACGCAGCAGGTGGGCCTCGTACTCACACTGGACAAAGGTTGGCACGTCTACTGGACCAACCCCGGCGACTCGGGCGAGCCGCCGCGCATCGCGTGGAAGCTGCCCGCGGGCGTCACCGCCGGGCCGGTGCAGTTCCCCATTCCGAAACGGCTGCCACTGGGCCCGCTGATGGACTTCGGCTACGAGGACGAGGTCGCGTTTCCCGTGACGATCGCTGCCGCCCCGACGCTGAAGCCGGGGCCGGTGCATCTGGACGCGCAGGTGAGTTGGCTGGTGTGCGCGCAGGTCTGCATTCCCGGCAAGGCGCATCTGGGAATCGGACTCACAGTGCAGCTTGGAGCGCCGCAGACGCCGCTCGCTGGCGCGCTGGGCGAGGCTTTGAGTTCGATTCCGAAGCCGCTGCCCGTGGGGGCGAAGTTCACCGTCACCGGCGGCGCGCAGCAGTTTGTGCTGACGCTGACGGATGGCAAGCGCGAGACCAACGCGGAGTTCTATCCCTATCCCAGCGAAGTCGCTGTCAACGAAAGCCAGCCGCCCGATGCAATCGTCAACGCGGCGGAGCAGAAGATCGAACCGCTGCGCGATGGCGTGCGGCTCACTGTGCAACGCTCGCCCGATCTCGCAGTCCTGCCCGCAGCGCTGCGTGGAGTCCTCAAGCTATCCGACACAGTGGCCTACGACGTGAGCGCGCCGGTGGTGCCGGGCGAAGTAGCGTCGCCTACAGGCGGCGGCCCGGCGGCAAGCACGACTGCGATTGGCGCAATTGGCCTGGCGTTTCTCGGCGGCATCCTGCTGAACCTGATGCCGTGCGTCTTTCCGGTCCTCTTTCTGAAGGGGCTTGCGCTGGTGCAGAGTTCGAGTCAGAGCCGCGCGCATCTGCGTCGGCACGGTCTGGTCTACGCGCTGGGAATCCTGCTCTCCTTCTGGGGGATTGTGGCCGTGCTGCTGGTGTTGCGCGCCACGGGAAGCCACGCGGGCTGGGGGTTCCAGTTGCAGTCGCCGGTCTTCATCGCGCTGTTGGCGTCGCTGATCTTCCTTCTCTCGCTCTCACTGGCGGGGCAGTTTGAGATCGGCCTCTCGCTCACCTCCGCCGGCAACTCGTTGGTCGATCGTGTGGGGGAAGGGAAGCAAAGCTACGCGGGCAGCTTCTTCACCGGCGTGCTGGCGACCGTGGTGGCGACTCCATGCACCGCTCCGCTGATGGGCGCGGCGATTGGCTTTGCGCTGACACAGTCGGCGGTGGTCGTCTTCGCCGTTTTCACCGCGCTCGCGCTGGGACTGGCCGCTCCGTATCTGCTGCTCAGTTGGCAGCCGGCGTGGGTGCGCGTGTTGCCGCGGCCCGGCGCGTGGATGGAGCTGCTGAAGCAGTTCACCGCGGTGCCGCTGTTCGCAACCGCGATCTGGCTGGCGTGGGTCTACGGGCAGTTGCACGCGAGCGGCGGCGTAGACCAGATGGCCTTGCTGCTGGCCTGCTTCCTGCTGCTGGCGATTGCGGGGTGGGTGCTGGGCCGATGGCCGGCGAGGTGGGCGAGCCGGATCGCTGCGCTCGCGCTCATCGCGCTGGGGCTGGCGATTCCGCTCTCGCAGACACGCAACGCGGCACGGGCCGTAACTTCGGATCAGTCAAATGCAATGCAGCAGAACGCGGCGCAAACAAGCGCGTCTGCTTCAAATACAACCAAGAACGCGGGCCTGATCTGGCAGCCGTACTCACAGCAGGCGCTGGACGCAGCGCGCGCGTCGGGCCGTCCGGTCTTTCTCGACTTCACCGCCGCGTGGTGCCTCAGTTGTCAGTTCAACGAGCGGGCGGTGCTGCGCTCGGCGGATGTTGAGAACGCGCTGCGCGCGCACAATTTCACGCTGCTCAAGGCGGACTGGACCAACGGCGATCCCGAGATCACGAAGAAGCTCGCCTCGCTGGGCCGCGTCGGCGTGCCGACGTATGTGCTGTATCCGGCAGGGGCAAACAGCGCGCCGGATGTTCTGCCGGAGCTGCTGACCAAGGGGCTGGTGCTGGCGGCCATCGAGCGCGACGCGAAGTAAAGAAGTGAGTCTGCGTAGGTCTGTGGCGCAGCTTCCCACTCATCGCGATAGGACCGCGATGAATGGGGCACCCGGCACCTGTCTATTATTTTGGTTTGCGCTTGCTGCTGCGGATGCGCGCAACCTCGTCCATGCGCTGGGCGAGGAGTTTCTCGCGGCCCTCCTGGGTGGGGTGGAAGTAGCGGCGGCCGGCGAGCGAGGGCGGAAGGCACTCCATGTCTGCCACGCGGCCCTCCACATTGTGCGCGTACTGGTAGCCCTTGCCGTAGTCCAGCGACTGCATCAGCTTGGTGGGCGCGTTGCGCAGGTGCAGCGGGACGGGCTCGGCGGCGGTCTCTTCGATGTCGCCGAGGACGGCCCCGTAGGCGGTGTAGACGGAGTTCGACTTGGGCGCGAGCGCGAGGTAGACGATGGCCTGCGCCAGCGCGAGATCGCCTTC
>Ga0326728_10021091_pt1 | contig 12309 bp, 5 predicted proteins | sample MB3enrmetagenome_FD_207602 | JGI IMG/M metagenome (GOLD analysis project Ga0326728, IMG submission 207602) | Lab enriched peat soil microbial communities from McLean, Ithaca, NY, United States - MB31MN | ecosystem: Environmental > Terrestrial > Soil > Wetlands > Peat | place: USA: New York...
GTGCTGTTGCTGATCTTGATCTTCGTCCGCGCGATGTACCAGCGCGACGCCGCCGAGCTGCCGGCCTGGCTGAGCTGGCTGTTGACGCTCCTCAGGACGGCGACGTTCGTGGGCCTGCTGTTCCTCTATTTGCAGCCGCAATGGCGGTGCTCGAAAGAAATCGTGCACAACAGCCGGGTGCTGCTGCTGGTGGACACGAGCATGAGCATGAACCGCGTGGACGGCCGGGAGGCCGGGGGTGGAGGGGGGAGCGAGCCCCGGGCGTCAGCCCGGGGATTGGCGGAAGGCGGCCTGACCCGCTTACAGCAGGTGGCCGCCGCGCTGGAGCAGACCGACTTTCTCGCCCGGCTCCGCAAGACGCACGACGTGGTCGTCCAGCAGTTCAACAACGCCCTGGAGCGCGACCGGGCCGTGGTGCTGGACAAGATCGACGAGGAAGGCGAGGGCGGCCATTGGTCTCTGGTTGATGGGCATTGGTCGCGCGGCAAGACGGACGAGCAGGGAGAGAAAGCCCCGGGATTGCATCCCGGGGACAGCGGGGCCGGCGCCCCCACGGCCCCGGCTCGGCCGCCGGTCTGGCGAGAAGTCCTCCAGCCCCGCGGCACCGAGACACGGATGGGCGAGGCCCTCGAGCAGCTCATCCGCGACGAGCGGAATTCGCCGATCGCGGGTATCGTGGTCATCAGCGACGGGGGGCAGAATGCGGGCGTGTCCCCTGAGCTGGCCGTGGAGATGGCCCGGCAGGCCCGGCCCCCGCTGAACATTCACACCATCGGCGTGGGCTCGGAGCGGCGGCCGGCCACGGTGCGGGTCTACGATTTCAAGGCCCCGGCCCGCGCCTACCCCGGCGACCGCTACACCGTGACCGGGTTCGTGCAAGGCCAGGGACTGGCCGGGCGGACGGTCCAGGTCGAGTTGTTGTCCCGGGAGGGGCCGGCCGGCAAGGATCCCCGCGAGCGCGGCAAGGGGCAGCGGATCGACGGCCGGCCGGTCACACTGGCCGGCGACGGCGAGATCCTGCCGGTCAAGTTCGAGCTGAGCTCGGAGAAGACGGGCCGCCGCACGCTCTGCTTCCGCGTCCAGGCCCCGCCCGGCGACACCAGCCCGCTGGGCAAGTTCCTCGAGGCCGAGGTGGAAGTGGTCGACCGCAAGAACCACGTGTTGCTGCTGGCCGGTGGGCCGATGCGCGACTACCAGTACCTCCGCCCGCTGCTCTACCGCGACCGCACGACCACGGTGGACATCCTGCTGCAGTCCGGCCAGGAAGGGATCTCCCAGGAAGCCAACAAGATCCTGGACGAGTTTCCCGCCCAGCGCGACGAGTTGTACGCCTACGATTGCATCGTGGGCTTCGATCCGGACTGGAAGGCCCTGGGTCCCGGGCAGGTGGATCTGCTGGAAAGCTGGGTGGGCGACCAGGGGGGCGGACTGATCGTGGTGGCGGGGCCGGTCTACACGGGCCGGGCGGTGGAGGGTTGGGTCCAGGACCCCGAGAAGGTCAAGATCCGCAACCTCTACCCGGTCGAGTTCCACCGCTACCTGTCTGCGCGCAGCAGCATGACTTACGCGGCGAGCGAGCCGTGGCCGTTGGAATTCACCCGGGAGGGCGCGGAGGCGGAGTATCTCTGGCTGGGCGAGACGGCGGCGGCGTCCGCGCGGGCTTGGGCGGACTTTCCCGGGGTGTTCGGCTTCTGCCCGGTCCGCGGCCCGAAACCCGGCGCCACCGTGCTGGCCCGGTTCTCCGACCCGCGCACCGCCCAGGCGGGCAAGCAGCCGGTGTATTTTGCCGAGCAGTTCTACGGCTCGGGTCGCGTGTTCTACATGGGCAGCGGCGAGCTGTGGCGGCTCCGCCGCGTCGAGACGACCGCCTTCGAGCAGCTTTACACGAAGCTCATCCGGCACGTCTCGCAAGGGCGGTTGCTGCGGCAGTCCACCCGCGGCGTGCTGCTGGTCGGCCAGGACCACTACCTGGTGGGCAGCACGGTCGAGGTCCGCGCGCAACTGACCAACTCCCGGCTCGATCCGCTCGGCCTGCCGGGCGTGTCGCTGCAGGTGTCGCGCAACGGGGGCGTGCCGGCCGGCGTCAAGCTGCTGGCCGACCCCAGCCGCGCCGGCACCTACCTCGGCCAGTTCCCCGTCCTCAAAGAGGGCGAGTACCGCCTGGAGCTGGCCATCCCCGAAAGCCGGGAAGAAGTGCTGACGCGCTCCGTACACGTCGTGATGCCCAAGCTCGAAGAAGAGAACCCGCAGCGCAACACCGCGCTCTTGCGGCAGATCGCGGCCAAGACCGACGGGACCTATTACCCGGAGCTGACCGCGGCCCTGGCCGCCTCGACGCCCGATTCGCTGGTGGCGAAACTGGAAGGCCGCAGCCTCACCGAAGTGGTGCCGGTCGCCCCGGACCCCAAGTGGGAAGAAGATTGGCTGCGGTGGATGATGATTGCCCTGTGCGGGGCGCTGTGTCTGGAGTGGTTGCTTCGCCGTTTAGCAAAGTTGGCGTGACATGTCCGTGCTTGAAACCTACGACCGGCCGCGCGTTTCCGCCGCCGCCCAGGCCAGGCTGGACGGGCTGCGGCGGGCGATCCGCCGCTACGTCTGGCTGGAAGGGCTGGCCGCCTCGGCCGCCTGGCTGGGCATGGCCTTCTGGGCGAGCCTGGCCATCGACTGGTTTTTCGAGCCGCCCGCGATTGTCCGCGCGCTGCTGCTGGCCGCCGCCGCGGGGGTCCTGCTGGCCGTGCTGCTGCGCCTCGTCGTCAGCCGCCTGCTGGCGCCGTTGCCCGCCAGCAGCATGGCCATGCTGCTGGAACGCCGCTTCCCCCAACTCGAGGACAGCCTGCTCACCTCGGTGCTGCTGGTGCCCAGGCCGCCGGAGGAGGCGGGCTACAATCCGCAAATGCTCGCCCGCACTTGCCGCGAGGCCGACCGGCGGCTGACCGACCTCCGCCTGCGGCAGGTCTTCGATCCGATGCCCTTGGGGCGGAAGGCGACGGTCGCCGCCTGCCTGGCGGCGATCATCGCGGGCTTCGCCCTGCTGACCCCCGAGTCCCTGGACGTGTGGGTCCAGCGAAACCTGCTCTTGGCCGATCGGCTCTGGCCGCGGAAGATCCGGCTCGAGGCGGTGGGCTTCGATGCCAACGGCGAGGCCAAGGTGGCCAGCGGGGCCGATTTCGACCTGGTTGTGCAGGCCTTCCACGGCGATACGCCGGTGGCCATCCTGCCCCAGGAGGTCGAGCTGCGCTACCGCATCGAAGGCGGGCCGCGGAAACGGCAATTCATGAAGCGGCTCGGCGTTGGGGCCGCTGCCGCCGAAGTCCTCCAAGAATACGGCTACGCGTTCAAAGGCATCCTGGCCCCGATCCGTTTCGACATCAAAGGGGGCGATTTCTCCCTCCACGGCCTGAAGATCCTGGTCGTGCCCAACCCCACGTTCGTCGAGCTCGAGCTGGAACACCATTACCCGGACTACATGGGCCGCCAACCGCGCACGCTGCCGGTAGCCGGCGCGATGCCGGTGCCGCTGGGCACGCGACTGGTGGTGCACGGCCGGGCCAACAAGCCGCTGCGCTTGGTGGCCATCGACTATCCGGGTCAGAAGGCCCCGCCCGGCCCGCGCTCCTTGGAGGCCGGCGCCCTGGGCGGCGAGGCCATCCAGGTCGACCTCCCGCTCGAGCCGCTCAAGCAAGATACCACGCTGCTGTTCACGTTACACGACGCGGACGGGATCAAGAGCCGCGAGCCGATCCCGCTGGTGCTGTCGGCCGTGCCGGACGATCCCCCGCAACTGGCCGTCCGCCTGGCGGGGATCGGCCCGGCGATCACGCCGCAGGCCCGGTTGCCGTTGGCCGGAAAGATCACCGACGACTACGGGATCGACCGGGTGTGGTTCGAGTGTACGGTGGACCAGGGGAAGCCGGTGACGGTTCCATTGGCCGCGCTGGCGAAGCGTCCGACCGAATACTCGCCGCCGCCGGAGGCGGCTTTGGAGGCGCGGGACCTGAAGGTCCTCCGCGGCCAGAAGCTGTCGCTGGTGGTGAAGGCGGCCGACGCCTGCACCCTGGGCCAGGGGCCGAACATTGGCAGCACCGAGACGTGGGGGCTGGACGTGGTCTCGCCCGATGAGCTGCGGACCCTGCTGGAGGCCCGCGAGCTGGTCTTGCGGCAGCGGTTCGAGGTGATCATCCAGGAAGTGGCCCAGACTCGGGACTTGCTGTTGCGGATGGACTTTGCGCCGGCCAGCGCTGCGAAACCCGCCGCCAAACAGGTGGGCGGAGCGGCCGCCAAACAGGTCTCCCCTCTCCCTCCGGGAGAGGCGCCCGCAAGCGGGCACCCGGGGGTGAGGGCGGCGGAAAAGAGGCCGGCCGCCGAACCGGGCGCCGAGCCGGGCGACAAGCCACCCGTGGTCCCCGACTTGTCGCCCGCCGAGTTGGCCGCCCGCCGCACCGAACGCGTGCTGCAAGCCCTGCAGGGCTGCCGCAAGAACGCCCAGGAAACGCTGGAAGTGGCCGAAGCCTTCGACGACATCCGCCAGCAGCTCGCCAACAACCGCATCGATACGGAGGAGCTCAAGGAACGGCTCGGCACGGGCATCGCCGAACCGCTGCACCGTATCGTTACGGACATGTTCTCCGCGTTGGAGCGGCGGCTGGAGACGTTGCAGGCCGCGGTGGCAGACCTGGCGGCCGGCCCCAAGCGCCGCGACGCCGCCGCCCAACAGGCCGACGAGATTCTCCTGGCCATGCACCGCGTCCTCAAACGCATGGCCGAGTTGGAGGACTTCGACCAGGTGGTCCAAGACCTCCGCGCCCTGATCGAGAAGCAGGAACAGATCATCAAGCGGACCAAGGAACGCCAGAAACAATCGGTCCGCGACTTAATGGAGGAATAGTCATGGCTGGACGACCTGCTGTGGATTGCGGAACCGCCGAAAACGTGTCCGGTCGCAAGGGCTTGCTCGCACTGGCGGCCGTGGCGGGTGTGCTCGGGCTGTTGCTGGCGTCGGTCGTTGCGCTGGGGGTGGACCCCAAGCCGAAGGCCGACCCCGCCGGGCCCGCAAAACCCGACGCCAAGAACGCCGGCAACCTCGCCCAGGATGAGCAACTCCTGGAGGGGCAGTTCCAGGAGCTGGAAAAGGTGCTGGTGCGGATGCGCGACCTGACCAAGTCCAGCGACCCCCGCCGCGCGGTCCTGATCGAAAAGACCCTCAAGGAAAGCGGCCAGCGGCAGATCCATCAGAACCTCGAGGAAATTATCCAACGGCTGCAGAAAGACCAGTTCTCCACCGCCTTGGACGGCCAAGCCCGGGTTGACGAGGACCTCAAGGCCTTGTTGGAGCTGCTGCTGAGCGAGAATCGCGCCAAGCGGATCGAATCGGAAAAGGCCCGCTACCGAAAGTACCTCGAGCGCCTCAACCGCATCATCCAGGAACAAAAGGACGTCCAGGGCCGCACCGCCGGTGGCGACGATGCCAAGAACCTCTCCACCCAGCAGGGCGGGCTTGCCGGCAAGACCGGCAAACTGGCCAAGGACATCCAGGCCAACGAGGAAAACGGTGGCAAGGCAGGCACTGGCAAACCCGATGGAAGCAAGGGCGAGGGAAAGACCCAGGCAAAAGACAACCCTAGCGGCGAAGGCAAAGGCGAAGGCAAGGGCAAAGGTGAGGGCAAGGGGGAAGGCAAGGGCAAAGGTGAGGGCAAGGGCGAAGGGAAGGGCGAAGGGAAGGGCAAGGGCGAGGGGAAGGGCGAAGGCAAAGGCGAAGGCAAGGGCAAAGGCGAAGGCAAGGGCAAGGGCGAAGGGAAGGGCGAAGGCAAAGGCGAAGGCAAGGGCAAAGGCCAAGGAAAAGGCCAGGGCAGCGGACAGGGGCAAGGTCAAGCTCAACCGGGCGACCAACCGGACGACAGCCAGGCCCAGAATCCGAGCCCGCAGGACGAGAACCCGGTCCGCAAGCGGCTCGAGGCCGCCCGAGAGCGGATGGAGGAAGCCAAGAAGCGGCTGGACGAGGCCAAGCGGAACGGGGCCGTCGAGGAGCAGGAAAAGGCCCTCCGCGAGCTGGAGCAAGCCAAGGCCGAGCTCGAAGCCATCCTCCGCCAGCTCCGCGAGGAGGAGATCAGACGCTTCCTGGCCATGCTGGAAGCCCGCTTCCGCGAGATGCTCCGCATGCAGCGCGAGGTCTACGACGGCACCGTCCGGCTCGACCAGGTCCCCGTGCCGCGGCGCGACCACAACCACGAGATCGAATCGGGCAAGCTCAGCAACAAGGAAAGCTTGATCGTCGTCGAGGTGGACAAGGCCCTGACGCTCTTGCGCGAGGAGGGCAGCGCGGTGGCCCTGCCCGAGGCCGTCCAGCAAGTCCGCGAGGACATGCAGCAGGTGGTCTACCGGCTGGCGCGGGGCATGGTGGAGAACAGCAAGGAGGGGATCAGCACGCAAGGCATCGAGCGGGACATCATCGCGGCCCTGGAAGAGATCATCGAGGCCCTGAAGAAGGCGCAGCAGGACCAGGACAAGAAGAACAAGCCGCAGCCGTCGCCGCCCAGCCCGCCCCAGGACCCGCCGCTGATCGACCTGTTGGCCGAATTGAAGATGATCCGTGCGCTGCAGATGCGGGTCAATCGCCGCACCGAGCGCTACTCGAAGCTGATCCAGGGCGAGGACGCGCGGCAGGACGAGCTGCTGGACGCCCTGCGGCGGCTGGCCGAGCAAGAGCAACGTATCCATCGTGTGACCCGAGACCTGGAGCTCGGGAAGAACCAATGAACGTGAAGCAGGAGGAAGTAGCCATGGAGCGAGCTTTCCGATTTCGGATTTCGGATTTCAGATTTCCATTGGCGGTGGCCTGTGTGCCGCTCCTGGCCGTCGCCGCTGCGTGTTTGGCCGCGCTGCCGTCGCCCGAGGCAATCCCGAAGACGCCGGCGTGGCAGTTGCCGCGGGCCGAAGACGTGCGGGCCCGGGCCGTCGCGTGGCTGGCCGGCGCGGGCGCGGACGCCGGCGCCCGGGTCAAGGCCGAAGCCGTTTGGGCGGGCATCTCCGAAAAGACCAGCGGTCTGGAGCTGCTCGATCGGCTGGCGGCCACATTCGCCCTGACCGATCCACGGGCGGCGCGCCTGGTCGAGATGTGCGCCAAGCCGCCTGCCCGGGGCGTGTTGCCCGCCCAGGCGTGGCTGACCGACCCCAAGACGCCGCCTTTGGAGGCCGCCAATCTCCGCCTGCTCTACGGGCGGTGGCTGGTGCAGGGCTCGTGGTTCGACGAGGCCCTGGAGCAGTTGGCCGGCCTGAAGCCCGAGGACGTGGCCGCCCCCGCCGAGTTGCTCTTCTACCAGGGCGTGGCGTATCATCGACTGTTGCAGAAGGAGCAGGGCCTGCAGGCGGTCGACCGCCTGCTGGACGGCGCCGAGGGCAGCCCGCGGCGCTATATCGCCGTGGCCCTGCTGATGCAAGCCGACTTGAAGGGGCTGGAGGCCGACACGCTGGACCACATCGCGCGGCGCATGGACGACATCGAGCGGCGGCTGGACCTGGGCCGCGCCGGCCCCAAGGTCCGCAAGGTCGAGGACGGCGTGATCGAATCGCTGGACAAGATGATCAAGAAGATCGAGGACCAACAGAAGCAGCAGCAGGGGTCCGGCAGCGGCGGCGGGTCCCAGTCCACGCGTCCGGCGCCCAACAGTTTCCTGCCGGCCGCCCGCGGCGCCGGCGACGTCGCCCGCAAGAATATCGGCAGCAAGAGCGGTTGGGGCGACCTGCCGCCCAAGGAGCGCGAGGAAGCCGTGCAACACCTGGGCCGCGAGTTCCCCGCCCACTACCGCGACATCGTCGAGCAATACTTTCGCAAACTCGCTACGGAAGAAGGAAGTGAGAACAAGTGAGAGTTGGCACTTCGCAACGTCCCCTCTCCCGCCGGGAGAGGGTTAGGGTGAGGGCTCTACCATGTTCCCCATGATCCTGGCCCTGTTGCTGTCCGCCCCGCCGGACTTCGAGGTGCAGCCGCTGGAAGGCCCGCGGCTGGCCGGCCGGCTCATCGGGCTGGACGCCAAGCAGGTGACCGTCGAGACCTCGTCGGGCCGCGTGTCGCTGGACCTAGCCAAGGTGGCCTCGCTCTCCGCGCGGTCCAAGCCGCTGCCGCCGCCAGCCAAGGTCTGGATCGACCTGGTCGAGGGCTCGGCGCTGGCGGCCGAGGAATACACGGTCCACGAGGGCCGCGCGCGGATCGCACTGGCCGGCGGCGACGTGCTCGAGCTGCCGGTCCACGAAGTCGCCGCGGTCCGTTTCCTGGCGGGCCCCGAGGCCCTGGCCGCCCAGTGGGCCCGCATCCTCGCCCTGAAGGCCCAAAGCGACATGCTCGTCGTGGCCAAGGCCGACAGCTTGGACTACCACAAGGGCGTGTTGGGCGACGTGACCGCCGTGCAGGCCCACTTCGAGCTGGACGGCGAGCCGCTGGAAGTCAAGCGCAGCAAGGTCTACGGCCTGATTTACTACCACGCCGCCGCCGGCGGGCCGACGCCCGAGGGTGCGTATACCGTGCTGGATGCCGGGGGTTCGCGCTGGTCGGTCCGCGGGCTGGCGTTTTCCGACCATTGGGAGTGGATCACCGCGGGCGGCCGGACCGTCCGCCGCGGCCCGGAGCAGCTCGCTGCCGCCGACCTGTCGCGCGGCAAGATCGTCTTTCTCAGCGACCTCGTGCCCGACTCGGCCGTATACACCCCGCTCTGGGGCATGGAGAAAGAACTGCCTTCCCGGCTGGAACTCTTCCGGCCGCGGCAGGACCAGAACATGGAATCCAAGCCGCTGCGGATCGGCGGCAAGACCTACGCCAAGGGACTGTGGCTGCACAGCCGCACCGAGATGATCTATCGCCTGCCGGGCCGGTTCAGCCGCTTCGAGGCGGTGGCCGGCATCGACGACGACGTCCGCCCTCGCGGCCACGTCCGCCTGGTGATCCGCGGCGACGACAAGGTCCTGCTGGACACCACGGTGAGCGGCAACGACAAGGACGCGGTTCATCCGATCAGCCTGGACCTGTCGGGCGTCCGCCGCCTGGTGATCCTCGTGGACTACGGCGACGACCTCGACGTGGCCGACCACCTCGACCTTGGCGACGCGAGATTGATCAAATGAGCATGAACTTGCGTCTTGCAAAGCTTGCGGTGGGGTTCGCAACTGGCTCCCCTCTCCCTTCGGGAGAGGGGCAGGGGGTGAGGGCGCGCCTGGCCCCGCCCCTGTCGCGAACACGCCCTCGCCCAGGCCCTCTCCCCGAGGGAGAGGGGGACCTCTTGCGCGCTCATCGGCCGGGTGGCAGGGCCGCCTGCTTGGCCGCAGCGGTGATTCTGACGTGCGTCCGGCCGGCGTGGGCCCAAGGCGGCCCCGACCCGGCCGTGCTGGAGGCGGAGGCCCAGCGGATCGCGGTGATGGCCAAGGTGAAGCCGGCGGCGGTGGCCATTTTCGACGCGGCGGGCATGGGCGGCGGCTCCGGCGTCTTGATCTCGCCCGACGGCTGGGCCCTGAGCAACTTCCACGTCGCCCGTCCCTGCGGCAACGCCATGAAGTGCGGCACGGCCGACGGCCGCGTTTCCGACGCGGTCGTGGTCGGCCTGGATCCCACCGGCGACATCGCCCTGCTCAAGCTGCTGGGCCGCAGCGATTTCCCCCACGCCGAGCTGGGCGACAGCGACCAACTGCACCCCGGCGACGCGGTCTTTGCCATGGGCAACCCCTTCCTGCTGGCCACGGATTTCCAGCCCACGGTCACCTGGGGCATCGCCTCGGGGGTCCGCCGCTACCAGCCGCCCGAGGGCACGCTGCTGGAATACGCCGACTGCATTCAGACGGACGCGTCGATCAACCCGGGCAACTCGGGCGGGCCGCTTTTCGACGCCCAGGGCCGCCTGGTGGGCATCAACGGCCGCTGCTCGTTCGAGAAGCGCGGCCGGGTGAACGTGGGCGTCGGCTACGCCGTCTCGATCAATCAGATCAAGAACTTCCTCGGCTCGCTCCACAGCGGCCGCATCGTCGACCACGCCACCCTGGGCGCCCGCGTCTCCACCGAGGACCAGGGCCGCGTAGTCGTGACCGACGTGCTGGAGCAGTCCGACGCCTACCGCCGCGGCCTGCGGATCGACGACGAAATCGTGAGCTTCGGCGGCCGGCCGATCACCACCGCCAACGGCTTCAAGAACGTGCTGGGCACCTTCCCCAAGGGCTGGCGCGTGCCGCTGAGTTTCCGCCGCGAGGGCGAGCGCCACGACGTGCTGGTCCGCTTGGCCGGCGTGCACGCCCAGGAAGACCTGCTGAAGAAGGCCACGGCCAAGCCGCCGCAGATCATGCCCCTGCCCAAGCCGCCGGAGAACCCGGACGAGGAGGAGGAGAAGACGCCCGGCAAGTCGAAGAAGTCCAAGGGCAAGAAGCCCGACGGCGCCCCGCCGAAGATCATACCCGGCCTGCCCGTGCCGCTTCCGTTCGGCCTGCCCCCGCCCCCGGCGCCCATGCCGGAGGCCGTGAAGAAGGTCTTCCAGGAGAAGCACGGTTACGCCAATTACTACTTCAACCAGGTCGAGCAAGACCGCGTGTGCAAGGCCTGGCGGGGCCGCGGCGACTTCACGGGCCTCGCCGGGGCGTGGAAGGTCGAGGGCAAGCTCGAATCGGGCTCCGACTTCCGCCTGCGGCTGACGGCGGCCGCGGCGGTCTTGGAGGCCCCCGCCGGCGACTTCAAGTGGGCCGTCGGCGCGGACATGACAACCACGCTGCCCCCGCCCGGCAGCGGCGGGCTCCTGCCCGCACTGCATTTCTGGCGCCGCCTGGCCGTGGAAGGCCCCAAGGGATTCAACGATTTCTACTACCTCGGCACGGCGCCTCGACCAGGCCGCAACGGCCCGGCGTCGCGCGAGGCACTCGTGGACGTGCTGGTGGGCGAGTTCCGCGGGATCGAGTGCCGCTTCTATTTCGATCCGCTCTCCGGCGACCTCGTGGCGCTGGAGATGTACCCCGCCCAAGACTGCGATCCCTGCGAGCTGTGGTTCTCCGAGTATCGCGACGTGGACGGCCGTTTTCTGCCCGGGCGCATCGAAGTCCGCGTGGGCGAGCAGCAATACGGCGTGCTGAAGCCCGCCGAGTACGATCTGGCAAAAAAATAAGCTGAGCGGTCGAGGAAAGCACCAAATCCCGAATTCCAAATCTCAAACAAATCCAAAATCTCAAGCTACAATGTTCCAAACCAGGCATTTGCGCTGCCACGGCACTCCGCTGGGCCAAAAGCTCGGCGCCGATGTTTCCGTCATTGGAGCTTTTGGCCGTTTGAATTTGCTTGCGATTTGGGATTTGCGATTTGGGATTTGCGGGCTTGTATTCCTGCTAACGCTGCTGGCCGCCGCGGCCCGCGCCGGCGATCCCGGCAGCCGCCCGGCCGCCGACGCCATCCAGCAGGCGCAGCGGCGGGTCGTCAAGATCTACGGGGCGGGCGGGTTCCGCGGCATGGAGCACTACCAAAGCGGCATCCTCATCTCGCCCGAAGGCCACGTGCTGACCGTGCTGAGCTACGTGCTCGATTCGGACCGCGTGAGCGTCACGCTCGACGACGGGCGGAGCTACGAGGCCAAGCTGGTGGGCGCCGATCCCCGCCTGGAAGCGGCCGTCTTGAAGATCGAGGCCGCCGACCTGCCCTGCTTCGACCTGGCCAAGGCCACCCAGCTTGCGGGCGGCGCGGGCGTGCTGGCCGTCAGCAACTTGTTCAACGTGGCCGCGGGCAACGAGCCCGCCAGCGTGCAGCACGGCACGGTCTCGGTCGTCACGCGGCTGGAGGCGCGGCGCGGCACCTTCGAGACGCCCTACCACGGGCCGGTCTACGTGCTGGACATGACCACCAACAATCCCGGCGCCGCCGGCGGGGCCCTGGTGAACCGCCGCGGCGAGCTGGCCGCCATGCTCGGCAAGGAGCTGCGCAACACGCTGAACAACACCTGGCTGAACTACGCCATCCCGATCAACGAGTTGCGGCCGTCGGTGGAGGCGATCCGCGCGGGGAAATTCGTCGCCACGCCGGAGCCGGCGGCGAAGAAACCGGCCCGGCCCGCCTCGCCCGCCGCCCTCGGCATCGTGCTGGTGCCGGACGTGCTCGAGCGGACGCCCGCCTTCGTGGACCAGGTCCGTCCCGGCTCGCCGGCCGCCCGCGCCGGCCTGCTGCCCGACGACCTCGTGTTGCTCGTGGGCAACCGCCTGACACAGTCCTGCAAAGCCCTGCAGCAGGAGTTGGAAGCGATCGATCGCGGCGACCCGATCAAGCTCACCGTGCTCCGCGGGCAGGAGTTGGTCGATCTGACCCTG
>Ga0326728_10021092_pt1 | contig 12309 bp, 7 predicted proteins | sample MB3enrmetagenome_FD_207602 | JGI IMG/M metagenome (GOLD analysis project Ga0326728, IMG submission 207602) | Lab enriched peat soil microbial communities from McLean, Ithaca, NY, United States - MB31MN | ecosystem: Environmental > Terrestrial > Soil > Wetlands > Peat | place: USA: New York...
ATAGAGTCGTGCCCGCGGTTGGACCCATATAGAAACTTCCCCGAAGGGTGCACTTCCACTTCGGCGGCGTTACTGTCCCCTTTGAAATCCTGAGGCAGGGTCGAGATAGTCTGGATCACGTCCAGAGCTCCGTTGGCGGCGTTGTATGAAAACGCGGTGATGGTGGACTGCATTTCGTCGATCACATAACCATATTTGCCGCTGGGATGAAAGGCAAAGTGCCGCGGCCCAGCGCCGGAGCTGACTATGGCGAAGGCGGGAACGTTTGGAGTGAGTGTCCCTTTCGCCGCATCGAAACGATAAATCAACACCTCATCCAGTCCCAAGTCTGCGCTGATGGCAAAACGGTTGTCCGGCGACATGTAAATCGAGTGCGCGTGTGGTCCCTCCTGGCGTTGAGGGTCGACGCTGGCGCCCTTGTGCTGTACAAAGGCCGTGGCCTTCCCAAGACGGCCGTCGTTCAGAATAGGGAACACAGCCAAGCTTCCGCCGCCGTAGTTGGCGACCAGGACGTATCTCCCCGTCTTATCCACCGTCAGGTGGCAGGGCCCTGCGCCGCCGGACGGCACCTCGTTCAGAAAGGTGAGCTTGCCGGTCCCGGGAGCGATGGCGAAGGCGCTGACTCCGCCGCTGCTATGCCCCTCGTACTGAGATATCTCATTCACGGCGTAAAGGAATCGCCGGCTGGGATCTACCGCCAGAAACGATGGGTCGACAGTTTCAGCCGCCAGTCCCAGCGAGGTCAAGTGGCCTGTGGCTGCATCGAAGCGGTAAGCGTAAATGCCCTTGCTCCCCTTTCCGGTGTAAGTGCCGACGTATACTAAATAGTTCTTCTTGGTGGCACCCTTTTCAGCGGCCCCAGCGTAAACGGTTACTAAGAACGGCGCGAACAGCGCCGCAAGGATCAAGGCGATGCATGGATTAGTTTTCATGCTCCTATGAAACCTCATTCGACCCCCTGGGCGCAAGTGCTAAACAGTGTATAATTTGCAGTGGGTAGTGGTGATCACTCATGACCACCTTGATGGGGGAGATTGCTCAGCAGCCGGCGGCCCTTTCGGGCTTACGGAAGTTCTATACAAGCCCCGGAGCGATCCCCTCCAAGGCGCTGCGAGCGATGGTGAGGCGCTGGCCACCCACCGTGGTGATCACCGGAATGGGATCGTCGATGTATGCGGCCTACCCGGCCCAGGCTTACTTGAATTCACTGGGTATCCGCACACTGCTATGGGAGACGGGGGAACTGGTGGACCACCACCGCAGGTTCATCGGCGCGGACATCCTCTTGGTGGTGGTCTCACAATCGGGCGAGACGGAGGAGGTCCTGCGGTTGCTCGGAGCCTTGCCGAGGAAGGCGGGTCTGGTGGCCGTCTGCAATATCGAGACGAGCTCGCTGGCCCGGCGCGCCAACCTATTGCTGCCTATGATGGCCGGCCGCCCTGCACCGGTGGGCACCAAGACTTACACCTGCGCCGTGGCGGTTCTGATGTACTTGGCGGTGGCGATTGCCCGAAAGCCGCCGCACCAACTCACCCAGGCGTTGATGCATGCCATCGAGTCCCAGGAGAAAATCATCGAGCGCCACGACGAGCTGACCCCACCTACCGCAGAGTTCTTTAACAACCCCCGCTACGTTGCCTTGCTGGGCCGTGGAGCGGAACTAGCCTCGGTCTACCAGGGTGCGCTCTTGTTCAAAGAGGTGGCGAAAATGGGCGCGGAACCGATGAGTGCCGCTCAGTTCCGTCATGGTCCCATGGAGATTATCAACCCCGCCCATCGCTACATTATCTTCGCCCGGCAAAGCGAACCCACCCCGAAACACAAACCCGACCATGATCTGCTCAAGCTAGCGGGGGATATCCGCAAGCACGGCGGGCGCGTGCTGCTTTACGCCGACCGGCCCTTCGCTGACCTCACCAACGTCCGGCTCGTCCCGGTTGAACCGGTTCGGCTGGGGCTGGGAACGCTGATTGATTCCGTCCATATCCAGTTGCTGGTGCACGAGCTCGCTCTGCGCGCCGGCCTCGAGCCCGGCAGTTTCCGGTTTGCAGAGTAGTTGAACTCTCTCGGCGCGCCGGCCCCCGAAGGCATGGATGGTTCGGGTACCGCCGATGGGCTCACCCCCATGCCAGGTCCCCTTGGGAATGAAATACTCTTCTCCGGCTCTCACTGGTATGCGCTTGTCATCAATTATGAGCGTGTAGCAGCCCTGAATGACGACCATGTATTCGTCATAATCATGCGCGTGCGGAGCTGACACCGCAGACTCGCGACAGGTCCAGAACGCCATCTGACTTCCATCGACTCCATCGAAAACGTATCCTTCCACGCCGGGGGTAGCCTGGCTGCTGGTGGCAATCTTGTTCGCTGGGCTCTTCATGAAATCTGGGAAATTATCCACGGGTCCTCCTTTGGCTTGGGCGTCAGTTAACTGGCTCGGGTATCGCCATGATACACCGCCATGCCAAACGTTTTGTAGCTGTCTGGTCGCCACCTCAACCCTGAAGGGGTTGAGATTGAGTAGTCCGTCAATTGGCGGACAAGGCCACGATTTCTGTGCCCGTCGCCCACGGGTGCCGTCGCGGTGAAAGCGTAGAAAGCCGAAAGGCCTTATCTCTTGAAGGGATTCGCGCTGACGATCCTTCCGCCTTCTTCGATGGTGTAAGTTGCGTTTGCTTTGAGGTTCTTGAAGGTGTCCTTCTGCCCGCTGGGCCAGGTGATTTCGACGCCGTCAGCTTGAATGGCTTTGCCCAAGCCAAAAGTCAAGATGAGCTCACTCTGTGAGCAGTAGCTCGAGCCGGAGTGGACGGTCTGCCAGTTGGTGATGCCGCCCAAGGAGACGCGGACTTGCGCGCCGATGCCGTCGCGGTTCGAGCGCGTTCCCACGGTCTTAATCCGGATGGCGTTGTTGCGGCTGCCGCCGACGTTGCGGAAGAGGTGAGCGGGCCCGCCGTTACTCGTCATCAGGATATCCGGCGCGCCGTCGTTGTCGATATCTGCGAAGGCAGCGCCCCGCGCTACCAGGTGGCGCGTGAACCCGAGTGGCTTTCCGACTTCCTGAAACTTGTCGTGGCCCTCGTTGTGGAACACCAGAGGTAGCTGGGCGTAAGTCACCTGCTGCTGGATGCGCCCAATGTCCGGTTCGATGTGGCCGTTGGCAACGAACATATCTTCCAGGCCGTCCAGGTCGTAATCGAAAAAGAAAAGGCCGAAAGAAAGCGAGAGCAGGCTGGCGCGGCCCACGGATGAGGAAGGCGCAATGTCGATGAAGAAGCGGTTGCCTTCGTTGTGATACAGCCCGAGCATCTGGTTGGAGAAGTTGCCGATGGCCAGGCTGGGATAGCCGGAATGGTCGAAGTCATCCTCGTCAATTCCCATGGCCCCGCGCGCCACTCCATCCTCGCTGAAAGCGATTCCCGCTTGCACGGCCTGTTCGGTGAATGTGCCGTTGTGGTTGTTGCGATAGAGCTTGTTGCGTTCCGTGTCGTTCGAGACGGCGAGGTCCGGCCAGCCATCCATATCGTAATCAATCACCGCCACACCGAGCGATTTGCTCGTGGGATCGTAGACGCCTGCCTTCTCGGTGACGTCCTCGAAGCGGCCGTTACCGAGGTTATGAAAGAGCCGGGGAGTGTCGCCCTTATAAGCCTCCGGGGTGCAATAGGATTTGTGCCGGCCGTCGAGTGTGCAATATAGATCCTCCTTTTCAGACCACTTTACATAGTTGGTCACGAATAGATCGAGCTTGCCGTCCTTATCGTAATCGACCCAGGCGGCGCTGGCACCGAAGCCGGTGTTATTCACCCCTGCGGTTTTGGTGACGTCCTTGAACGTTCCGTTGTGCTCGTTGTGGAAAAGGTGCGCTTCGCCCAAGCCGGTGATGTAGATGTCGTCCCAGCCGTCGTTGTCGTAGTCGCCCACCGCCACGCCCATGCCGTACATCTCGAGGTCCAGGCCCGCCTTGGCCGTGACGTCGGTGAACGTGCCGTCGCCGTTGTTGTGGTAGAGCTTTGGAGTCGCGCGCCGCGTCTTGTGGCCGGGAAAATCTTTTCCGTTGATCAGCAGGACGTCGGGATATCCATCATTGTCGTAGTCAATGAACGCGCAGCCCGGTCCCATGGTTTCCGGCAGGTATTTCTTGCCGAACGCTCCGGTGTAATGAGTGAAGTTGATTCCGGCCTTTTGGGTGATGTCCTCGAAACGAATCGGCCCGGCGCCGTCATTCGCCGGGACCTTAACAGCGTCTGCGGACGTCGCGGCGGGTTTCAAACCCGCCAAGAAAGCCACACTGGCCAAGAGAGTGACGGCAACTGCGATTTTGGATTTTAGATTTTGGATTTTGGATTGACTCCTGACCATTGTCCCTTGCCGGTTGTCCCTGTTACTTCCTTCCACCCACCCTCCTGCTGTCATTCCGAGCCCTTCGCTTGTCATTCTGAGCGAAGCGAAGAATCTCGCTCTGCCCGCTCAGGATAATCTGCGCGAAGAATCTCCGCAGTTCGCTCAGGCTAAACTCCGCGAGGAATCTCGTTCTGATTCTTTCTTCCTTCTGATTCCTGCTTTCCGACTTCTGACTGCAGGCTCGCGACCCCCTCACCCGGTCCGCGCCGGCTGGTGAAAGCGCCGGTCGCGGTCCACCCTCTCCCCCAAGGGGGAGAGGGCTACTCATTCAGCCATTCCGCCCCAACCTGTGTCATTCCGATCCGTCAGCCGACGGAGAGGAATCTCGCCCTGATTCTTCTTCCTTCTGCTTTCTAATTTCTGCTTTCTGAATTCTGCCGAATGCCTTCCGCCTACTGCCTACTTCCTGCCGCAGCGCCACCGAAACGTGCTCGTGTATAGGCTGGGCCTCGTTATTGTCTTCGGCATGAGCGAGCTTGTAGGGGCCGGTGATGGCGCGTGAGGATTCGTCCGCCTTGAAGCGCAGGTAGAGCTTCTCTTCCCGCGCGGCCTGCGCATCGTCTCGCAAGCCGCGATAACAGAGCATCAGGTTGTAATGGGCTTCGAGGTCTTCCGGGTCGACAGCCAGGGTCTGCGCGAATTCCGCAACCGCTTCCTTGTATCTGCGCTCGAGGAAAAGCATGCGGCCCATCTGGTTCCTCACCACGCGGTCGCGCGGATACAATGCGGAAGCTTTGGAGAACTCATCCAAGGCCCCGGGATAGTCGCCATCGGCCTTGAGCGCCAGTCCCATGAAGTAATGCGCGCTACCGAGCCGGGGATTGAGTTCGAGGGCCTTCGCGAGCATGGGCTTCGCCGCATCGGTATTGCCCTCCTGGACGCGCGAGCGAGCTACGTTGACCCAGCCATCGGCATACTGAGGGTCGAGCTTGGTCACCGTTTCAAAGGCTCGCTCCGCTCCTTTCAAATCACCTTCCAGCAACAGCCCGATGCCATAATCGTTCCAGCGCTCGCGGTCCCTGGAATCCAGGCTCAAAAATTCCGCGAAGGGTGGAAAGTTCTTGGCGGCCACCGGAATCGTCGCAGCGTCTTCCGCGATCACCACGGTGGGCACGTCCGGAATTGCCTTGAACCTTGCGGAAACCTTGGAAAGGTCGCCCTGAAAAACCCATTGCCCATCGTCGTAATTCTTGGTCACATCGGGATGGGCTTGTGAGGGATCACGGACACCGGCAAAAGCCCACTGGGTGTGCCACCAGGAAAATTTCCGGTAGTTGAGCTTCGCGGTGAGGGTAATGGAATCTCCGGCATCCTCGGGAACTTTCATGCGGAAATGGACAGTGTCGGCGGCGCCCGGAGGTATCAAGTGGGCGTACATGGTGGCGCGCGTGGACCAGGCGTTGCGCTTGTTAATGGGGTTGCCGTGCGCATCAAGCTGGAGCGAGCGATAGAAGTGCGCGCCGGTCTCGACGGGGCCGTGGCCGTCGTCGGCTGCTTCCCCGCTCCAGAAGATAATCCTCCCTTTGCTGTCGCGCGCCTGAAGCTCCAGCCAGCAATCGAAAGCATCCACCGTACCGCCCGGAAAGAAGTGGCCAAGCTTGCGGGTGCGGACCACCACTTCCACGCGCACCGTATCGCCGCGTCGCACCTGAGCCGCCGCCCGCCCCAGCGGTGCCATCAGCTTGACGGGAGCGGCTGCGCTAGCACCCGCTGCCGCCAAGCCTGCCGAGGATTCTTCGCCCACGGCAAACGTGCTGGCGAGCTGCGGCGCCTCTCCCGCCCCACGCATCATCCTCGCCGGGCCGGCGGCTTCGGCAGGTTCTTGCGCCAGGGCAAAGATATCCACGCTGAGCGCGCCCTTCAGGAAGCTCTCCACCTGCCGGATTTGTTCCTGGTCGCCGTAAGAGGTTGGGACTGCCGTGTTCGCCGCCGCAAAGCGGTGCGAATGCACGAAGCCCTTGAGGTTGCCAAAGTCCTTCGAGGGCACGAGCGGCATGTGGCAATCCGCGCACTGCGAGGGCTGCGCTGGGTAATAGAACGACCTCGCGCCCTGCCCCGAAACACCGCTGGCCTGCCAGTTGTCGTAATCGTTGAAGCCGCGAATCCAGCGGTAGTTATTGACGGGCACATCCAGGTGAACTTTGTGGCAGGTCGAGCAGAACTCCGGGACCAACTGCGGGTCCTTGTGGAAAGGCTTTAGAAAGGCGTTGCGGTGCGGCTTGGGATCGAGCTTCACCGCGTAGTCATGCAGGAAATGGAGCAGGGGATTCTTGCTCAAGGCCAGCCGATCGAGCGGCGGATAATCCATGACGAACCCGCCCTGGCCCATGGTATCCTTCACCCGCGCGATCGAGTGGCACGACATGCACCCGAGGCCGTTTTGGCCCTCGCGTGTGTCCTCAATCTCCCGGATGGGACGCGTCTGCATCTTGTTGGCGAAGACCAGGGCATGGTCGTGACAGCCGCCGCACCAGAGCGAGGGCTTGATGCCCACCGTGTCCTGCATGTACTCGATGGCTTTCCGGTACCACTGGTTATTGAACGACGCCATGTGGTGCATGGAGCTTTGCCACTGATTGTAAATGTCCGTGTGACAGGGGCGGCAGGATTCGGAATCCATGAAGAATTGCGAGGTGATGGTCTTGCCATCCGTGGTTGTCGCGGAACTGGGGAAGAGCAGGCTCGTTGCGCCGCCGCCTTCACTATCCATGCTCAGAGGAGCGGTGAAAGGGTTCTGAATCCTGTAGCGCGGAGCGGAGTCGACATAATGATAAGTTGCCACGGCTGCGTAAAATGTGCCCGCAGCCAGCATCACTCCCAGGCTCCAGCGCCATGCGGATTGCAGGCCTTCGTCATCCGGTCGGACGCCGCCCCCCATTAGCCGGCCTCGCCAACGCATCAGCAGGAAAAACAGGCCCACGATCGCCAACCCCACGTGCGCATAAAGCGCCATGCTGTGGGGCCGAGTCATGCCCGCGAATGCCAGGTAGACCCCGAAAGCCGCTGCCAGCCCTAACAACAAGAGCGTTCCCGTTCCCCAAATGCCGGCGAAGGCCTCTCGATGTTGAATGATGAAGGCGACGAAGAGAATGCCCACGCCTATTCCCAGCAGCGGATGCAGCAGGGCGTTCGCTACATAAAACAGCGTGGGAGTGCCAAAGGCGGCGACGTAGGCACTGTTGCAAATGAGCACAGCCGCAGACGCGGGGAGGAGCCAGCCTCCCCGCCAGCGGCTGGGGCTTTGGTTTTCCATTCTCTTTTGATCTTGCCCCGTTCTTGCTCAAGACCCGACGCAGCCACGAGCTTAGCGAATATCGACTAAAAGTCGCAATCACTTTGGCGCACGGATGGGGCATTTATCTGTACTAAATGTCCACTTTCTTTGCATTACAGGCAGTCGAGAAGTCGAGAGTCGAAAGTCGAGGAGTTTAGAACTCCTCGACACCTCGACATGTAAACAGGGCAAGACCCTCGATGCCAGAATGCCACGGGGAGACGTTGCAGAACCCGTTTTCGGCCGAATTTTTGAGTTCGTTTTGTGTTTTTGGCGCTCAAAATACAGTTCGTTTTTGAGCCTTAAAATTGCTAACTCCTTTATTTCCAATACATCCTTCAGTTCATTCCGTATAAATAGTATCTTTTTCGCGTTTTGGGGCAATTTCCAGCCTCCGGCGGGCTGATTCTGAACCCTACCCGCCCGATTTGCCGGAGCGTGTCTCATGCGTCGATCCTGATAGCCTATCACGAGGCTAGGCTGCAGTCAAGCGCCAAGTCGGATTCAGGATTCGGGATTCAGGTGGCGACAGGGGTAAGCCGGGTTTTGGCCCGGCACGTGCCGATCTAAAGGTCGGCGCTGTCCAAACTAACAACTAACGTCCTTGCTGAGTGCGGCTCTGCCATGCGGTGTCCCAAATATATTGGGAAGTGAGCAAAATTGACCTGACAGAATGTCCGTAAGGTCTCTACACTCTTGCCATGATTCCAAGCTGCGAGCTTTGCGTAGCCTGTACGTGTTCTAGGGGCGCACAGTTCATAGCGCTTCATTCCGGTGCGCCCCTAGGTTTTTCCCCAAGCACAGGCTTCCTTGACTTCAGACTCCTGCCAACTTAACCCTAGAACATAGGGCCCCGTTTCCGTATGGGGCCCTCTCTCCACGGGAGGATGATCAGGACGGATGTACTTTGGAGAGGCAGAGGCTTTCCGCAAGTCGGGCGGCGGAGCCGCAAGTCATCTCTCAGCAGATTGATCGTATTTTGGACAGGCACGCCCTAAAGGGCGGCCTAACAACGCCAGGAGTCCAGGGATACCACCACACTAACAATTAGCTTGACATCCTGAAAGCCAATATACAGGATTCATATATATGGAAGACGACCGCGTCAATATCGGTACTCAAATCAAACGAGGCAGCGCCGAGCTGGCCATACTCTCGGTGCTGACGGACGAGCCGTTGCACGGCTACCAAATCGCCAAACGCATCGAGCGCCAGACTCGAGGCTTGCTGAGCTTCAATCTTGCTTCGCTGTATCCGCTGCTCTATCGCATGGAGAAGCGCGGCTGGCTGAAGGGGGCGTGGGAAGAGCCCGCGGGAGGCCGGCGGCGGCGTTATTACCGCTTGGGGCCGGCGGGGAAACGCCGCCTGGTTCCCCTTCGTGAGGAGTGGGCACAATTGTTTCGCGCTTTGAATCGCCTGACAGGGGTGACCCATGCCTGATTGGCGAGAGATTGCAAGGCAGAAGGGGTCATTATGAATTACCGTTTGGGGCCCGCAGGGAAACGCCGCTTTAGGACCCTGTGGTCACCTGGAGCTTGCACGATTGTGCTTTCCGGCATTCTTCTTCGATTACTCCAGATCCCGTCGGCGCCTTCACCACACGTTTTCTGGCCACAGCACGGCATGCCTTTTATCATTTACTGGCAGTGGTTCGTGTGCCTGCCATTGGTTGGCGGCATCGGCGCGTACTGGTCGCGACATGCGGGAGGAAAGCTTCTCGAGCGCGCGTTGGCAGCTTCGTTCCCTGCCTTGGCACTGATGTGTTTCCCAGGCCTCCTCCTTCCCTTTGTGTTGGTTTTTCAAGGGATAGCCTACCACGACCCCCCACTTGTGCCCGCTGCACTCTTCTTGCTGGGCTGGGTTGTTCTTCCGGAGGCTGCGCTGCTGCTGGGAGCCTTACCCTTCCTCTGGGGAGATGCCGGGGAATCTCGCCCGGTCGAAGCCTCGCAATGAACCGCAACGAGGCTCCGCGCTGCCCGGTCGGGAAGTGACCCCTCACCCGGCTCGCGACGGCTGGTGAAAGCGCCGAAGCGTGACACCCTCTCCCCAAGGGAGAGGGCCTGGAGTTTCTACGTTTGTGCGCGCGCTACAATCGGCGGGCGATAGCTTGCTGGGCGAGGTCGAGCGCCGCGCGGATGGCGCCGAATGTCTGGGCTTTGTCCTCGAGTGAGCTCAGTTTGATGGGCGGTGCATTCTCCTTATAGAGGTGTTGAACGACCTTGCCTACGGTGGAAAGCATAAACTCCGGCGCGCCCTTGGCGATGCCTCCTCCCAGAACAATCAAGTCGGGATCGAGGATGGAAATAATATTCGAAACTCCGACGCCCAGCATGGTAAAGATCTTCTCCAAAACAGAGCGGGCGTTGGGATCGCCCTGTCGGAAAGCCTCAAACACGAAGTAAGCATCGCGTTCCGCGGCGAGATCGGAAGTTGCGGAGCCAGCCGGCGGCGCGAGGGCCTTTCGCCCCTCGGCGGCGATCCCGATCCCGGACACATAGCTTTCAAAGTGGCCCGAATCGCCGAAGTCCTCGGCCCAACGGGGCCAATCGATGTTCATGTGGTAGACTTCGCCGGCGGAACCAGTGCGGCCGCGATAAAGCTTGCCGTCCACAAACACTCCGGAGCCGGTTCCGGTCCCGATGGCAATCATCACGAAATTGTCGACGTCCTTAGCGACCCCGCGCCAATGCTCGCCGATGGCCGCCATATTGCAGTCGTTTTCGAGGAAAACGGGCACGCGCAATTTCTCCTCGAGCTCGCGCCCCAAATGGATGTTCTTCCACCCTGGCAGGTTGTAGGCAAAAGCCACCACGCCGCGCTCTGCGTCCACGGGGCTCGGGACGCCGATGGCGAGCGCGCGAAGGCGACCGCCGGCCTGTGCGGCCAGCGCGCGCGCGCCCTCGACGATCTCGCCAATCAGCTTGCGTGGGCCATCCTCGGGCCGAATCTTTATATTGGAGTCCTGGAGGATCTTTCCGCGGAAATCCGCCAAGGCGAAGTGGAGGTGGCTGCCACCCAAGTCGATCCCGACTACTTGACCAAAATCCGGGTTGATCTCGATCTTCGCCCGCCCATCGCTTAAGACCAGGACCCCTTTCTTGACCAGCGGCCGCAGCTTGCCTAGCAGGGACTGGGGCTGTATGCCCATTCCCCGCGCCAGCCGGCTGATGGAAGCCGTCTCGCATTTTGCGATTTCCTGAAAAACTCGCTGCTCAGTGCTTTCTGGTTTGACCATTGGGAACCCTCTTTGCAAGGATCAAGTCGGAATACGATTCCGCAACTATATCGTTTGCGGCGACGCCGAACAACGCTTGAAACTGGCGCGCCTGGGACCGTATCCTTTTCACATCGCCGTTGTGCGAAATGGCCTCCACTTCGAGGAACTTGCCCAACCGACGCACGCGGTCCAGGTGAATTTTCACATTCTTGACGAAGTAGATCTCGCGCCGCTTGTCCACGACGACCAGCGTCCCCAACACGCGCGCCAGGATCGCCCGCAGGGAGTTCCACCGCGGAAGAAGCATCATCTCAACCGCCGACCGGCGCGCGCGGCGCACGTTGCTGCGCCGGTAGAAAATCAGGGCATTCTCGATTCGGCCTTCCCGAACCTTCAGCCGTCCGCCGGGGACGCGAAAATAGGTGTCGATCTGGTGGTCGGTGCCGATAAAGCGGGCGTGCAATCTCTTGAGCGTCTCGCGAACGTGCGCCTCGTTGGCCAAGTGTGCTTTAAACTCGAAGTTGAGACGTTTCATGTCTACGCTTGCTTTTCCACTTCTAGCTGGCCATGCTCGATCAGCCACGTGAGCGACTCGCAGACCCCTTCCAGCGAGCTGTAGCGTGGTTGATAGCCAAGCACCTTTTGGGCCTTGGCGATGCTGTAATTCGAGCAATGAGCCAAGTGGACCCAGGTACTCTGCGCGTCTTCATCAGAGACCGTGCCTCGGTACTCCTCCCAAGGGACAAATCTCAGCCGCGGCGGCTGCCCAAACCACCCGGCCAGGGATTCCGCGTAACCCCGCATCGTCATCGCCGCCGGCGAGACCACATGAAAGCTTTCGCCCACGGAGGCATTCCGGTTGGCAATCGCCTTCATGAAGGCTTGCGCCACATCGTCGGCGTGAACGTGATGCAGCGTCTCCAGGCCTTGGTGCGGCATTAACAATTCTTCTCCCCGGGCAAGTTTGCTGTACACCTCCAGGCTCCGCGTGCCCAGAGGGTCGAGCGGCACCCAGCCCCGTCCCACGATGTGGCCGGGTAGGATCGAGTTTGCAGGAAAGCCGCGAACCTGGGCTTCTTCTATGAGGTAGGCTTCGAGTTGCGCTTTCTTGATGCCATAGTCGCCGAAAGGACGGCGCGGCAAGTCTTCCGTTATAGGAGCGGTCACGGGGTAGCCGTGTACCCAAGTGGTTCCGCAACTGAGGAAATGGCGCACCTTGCCGCGCAGGGCCTCGACCAACTGCCGGGCGGACTCCGCGTCAAAACAGATCATGTCAATGACGATGTCAGGGTTGAGCCTGGCCACACTCGATCCGAACGTCCCGGCCGCGTCTTCCGCCTCGCGGTCCATGGTAACGTGCTGCACTTTCTTCCATGCGGGATCGGGCAGGTAGGGTTTGCTTCCTCCTCGGTGGATG
>Ga0326728_10021095_pt1 | contig 12306 bp, 7 predicted proteins | sample MB3enrmetagenome_FD_207602 | JGI IMG/M metagenome (GOLD analysis project Ga0326728, IMG submission 207602) | Lab enriched peat soil microbial communities from McLean, Ithaca, NY, United States - MB31MN | ecosystem: Environmental > Terrestrial > Soil > Wetlands > Peat | place: USA: New York...
GCCTACTGTAGCGCCTAAGATTGAAGTAGATAGGAAAGTTCGGCGATTCATAATCTGCATGCCCTCCTGTTGCTAAAGTCTGACCCTCAGGTTCTCTGAGTTTGGCGGGCGCCCAGCGGAGGTCAGCACGTTGTAATATACTATATATTTAACTCACATCCCACGTTAACATACTGTAGTCCGCAATAATCCCGTACGCCCCGATTCACACCTTTAGGTGACGGCACAGTCCGGGGTGTGCGATCCTGTCGTTGATTCTGAAACTCGATTCTCTGTCCAAGGGGCTGGGGACATTGCTCGGTCTATTGCTAGATACCCTGAGGTTCATGAGGGTTAGCCTGCGGCCGCGGTGTGCTTTGGTCGCTGAGAACCTCTTCCTTCGCAAGCAATTGCCTTTGTACCTTGCGCGCGAGGTTAAACCACGTCGAGCGAAGGCGGCTGCCAAGTTGACCCGGGTGTTGCTTTCCAGACTGTTTGGGTGGCGAGAAGCTCTAACCGTTGTGAAGCCCGACACCTTAATCCGCTGGCATCGGAAAGGATTTCGACTGTTTTGGGGGTGGAGGTCGAAGGCCCGAGGCCGGCCACGAATTCCCGCCGACCTCCAGAAGTTGATCGCGGACATGGCAATAAACAATGTGACGTGGGGCGAGGAGCGATTCGCAGCGGAACTCTTGCTCAAGTTGGGCCTTCGGGTCTCACCTCGGACGATCAGACGCTATATGGCATCTCCTCCCGCCGGGCCACAACGCGGGCCCTCGTCCCAGCGCTGGATGACGTTTGTCCGCAACCACGCTCAAGCCTTGCTGCCTGTGATTTCTTCGTCGCAGTGACCGCCCGGTTTCGGGTGTGGTACGTCTTCGTGATCATGGAAGGGGGATGCCGCCGGATCATTCAGGCCAATGTCACTGCCCATCCCACGGCAGAATGGACGCTGCAGCAGTTCCGGGAGGCGATCCCCGGAGAGGACCCGTATCGTTATGTGATCCACGACCGCGACAGCATTTACTCGCCGGAGTTGGACTCAGCCCTGAAAGCAATGGGCCTGAGGACTTTGAAAACGCCGTTCCGCGCGCCCCAAGCGAATGCCTACCGTGAAAGGTTGGCGGGTAGCATCCGGCGCGAGTGCCTTGACTTTTTGATTCCGCTGAATGAAAAGCACCTGCGGCGAACTCTCAAACATTGGGTAGACCATTACAATAGGGGCCGTCCTCACTCGAGCTCGGGGCCGGGGATCCCGGATCTTCCCAAGCATTTTCCACAAAAGGCATCCCCCCGGTATCGAATTCCCCAAGATCACAGTGTTGCTGACAAGCCGATCTTGGGTGGGTTGCATCACGAATATGGACTCGAAAGGTTCGCAGCTTGAAAGCGGTACACGAAAAGGGCAACGCGGACTTTTTGCGGATCACAGCCATCTTATCCCCACTCTGGAATCTAACCATAAGGCCAGTATCCCTCGCTTGCTGAGGTCGAAAATGCGCCGTAATGCACCCGAGGAAAGAGCCTACGTCTAAGTACAAGATCGGTACAACTTGAGCGTTTCAAACGTGCTTTTGCGTGCTTTTCGGTTGCCAACCGTGCCGCAAAATCAATGAGATACCCTAATTCATACATATTCGTAAACCGAGGGTCACCAGTTCAAGTCTGGTCGTCGGCTCCAGCCTCTCAAAGAGTTAGCCAGAAGCATTGAAATTTGGTGAGTTAAAGCCCAGGGCTTCGCCGCTTCAGGTGCTGCGGTGATAGCCCTCGGCGTAATCCGCGCGGCAGCGCTTTTCGGTTTTCTCAGGATCTTCCCCGATTTCTTTGATGAGCAGGGCGTGGTACTCCCGGATGCGCTTTTGCTGCTCGGGGATGGCCGCCAGGTTGATGAACTCACCGGGGTCCTCGGCCAGATTGTAGAGTTCGCGCTGGGCGGGAAAGTCCGGGCTGGGTTGGGTATGATAAACGTACTTGTAATTCTCATGCCGCAGCATGACAGAGCCGGAAGAAATCATCTCGCCGTAATACTCACTGACGGCAAAATCCTTCCAGGCATAGTTGCGGTCGTTGAGCCACGGGACCAGGGAGTTGCCGTTCCAATCCCCAGGGGGTTGGGCGCCCGCGATCTCGGCCACAGTTTGGACCAAGTCCACCAGGCTGCACACCTGCTGTCTCCGATCCGGCCCCGGCCAGCGGTCCGGCCAGCTCACAATCAGGGGAACGCGGCTGGCGGTGTCATACAGGCAGTGCTTCCACCAAAGGCCGTGTTCTCCCATGTTTTCGCCGTGGTCGGAAGTGTAGATGATCACCGTATGGCGAGCGACATCGCTTTTGGCGAGCGCGTCTAGCACTTTCCCGATGTTGTAGTCGCACCACTGGGTAAGCCCGTATTTATACTCTCTTCCCTTGATGACATCCTCGGGTCGGGTGTTGAGGTAGCCAAAGCCGTGGCGCAATTGTTGGTAATTCAGCGGTTGCATCTCCAGGTGCCCCAGCGGCAGGCTGGGAAGGCCGATGCGTCCGCGGTAAGGAGCGTGGAACTCCTCGGGAACGGTCAAGGGCGGGTGGGGCGCCAGGAAACCAACCAGGAAGAAGAAAGGTGGTGCGGTGCTGTTCCGCTTGGCGAGGAAGTCGCAGGCATGGGAGACGACGTCGCGGTCATGGTCGAGCAATTCTGAGTTATCACTCGAGCGAAACTCGCTGCAGCGGGTCCACCAGGTCTGCCAATTAACGTTCGTGGCATCGAAGGGGCGGCGATGGCCTTTCCCGTTCATGAAGCCTTGATTGGTAATCGCCTGGCCGAGTTCGGTGAAACCGTAGCGGCAGGTTTTGTCGTAGTGCATCTTTCCCGTCAGAAACGCTTCATAACCGCGACTCTTCACCAACCGCGCGATGGAGGGATAGTCCGGGCTGGGCAGCCAGCAACTGTTGGTCCACGCGCCCACGCGGCTGGCGTATTTCCCGGAAGTGATGGAAAGCCGCGACGGCACGCAGAGCGGTGAGTTGGTGTAGCAGTTCTCGAACAACACGCCGCGCGAGGCCAGTTCGTCCAGGCTTGGCGTCTGGATGATGTCGTTCCCGTAGCAACCGGTCATGGAGGCGTTGTGCTGGTCGGAAATGATCAGGAGGATGTTGGGCGGGCGGGAAGGCGCGTCCTTGGCTTCCCCCGCCGCCGAGTTGAGCGCCGTCCCCAGAGCTGCCATGGACGCAGTTTCCATAAATTGCCGCCGCGAGATGTTGGAATCTCCGGGCCGCTGGGGTTCTAGGATGGCCATGAAATTTTTCTCCTGATGGCGAACGCTTACCACACACATTTTCGGTCTGGCAGCGGATCGATGGTATCGACCATGCGGGCGACCATGACGTGCATCATTTCTTCCCGCGCGGGCCGGGCGCCGGCCGAATCCCAAAGATTGTAAGTCTCCGTGGGGTCCTTCTCCAGGTCGTAGAGCTCACCCGTTTTCAGCGAGTGGTAGTAAACGAGCTTGTGGCGCTCGCTTCTTACGCAAAGGGCCATGGGGGGCGGATCATACACTCCCAATGAATCGAAAAACTCGCAATAGATGGAATCGCGGTGCTCGGTCGCCCGGCCGGTAAGCAGCGGCGTGAGGGAGCGTCCTTGCATGCCAACGGGGATGGGAAGGCCTGCGGCTTCCATCAAGGTCGGCGTGAGATCCAGCATCTCGACCAGCGCATCGCTCCGCAAACCGGCTTTGTACTTTCCCGGCCAGCGAATGATCAGGGGAACGCGAATGGCTCCCTCGTAAAAATATGGACCCTTCAGGAAAATGCCGTGGTCGCCCAGCATCTCGCCGTGGTCGCTCATAAAGATCACGATGGTGTTGTCAGCCTGTCCGGTCTCCTCAAGCAGCTTCAACATCCGCCCGACTTCGGTGTCAACCTGCTCAATCATGGCGTAATACGCCGCCTTCATTTTGCGATGCTGGAGGTCGTCCGTATGCGCAAACGAAACTTCGTGCCCGCCGGACGCTGCCTGGTGATCAAGCTGCTGGTAAATTGCCTTGTTGTCCAATTCGCCCATGCGATAGTTCGGGCTGGGCATCTGGGCGGGGTCATAGCGATGGAGATATTCCGCGGTTGGCCAATAGGGGGCATGGGGTTGAAAGATATTTACCGACATAAGCCACGGACTGAAAGGTTTGTGCCCGCGCATGAACTGTATCGCCATGTCGGAACACCAGGCAGTTTGCGTGTATCGGGGATCGATGGGCACGCCCCAAGCCAGGGATTCAGGCCCCGGCGGCGCCTCCGGCCACTTGATGCCTTGATCATTCAACCAGACGCGCCACATATTCCTGCCGGGCCAGGTATTGGTAAGGTCGTGGCTCCAATGGAAGACGCTGTAGCCGTCGTCAATGCGGTCCTCGTCGCGCCCGCCATAGCATGGGGAGAGGTGCAGCTTCCCGGAAAGCCCGCAGACGTAACCTTCGTCGGCAAGAATGCGCGTGATCAACTGTTCATCCGCGCGGATACGCTGCCCGAGGGCGCGCAGCCCGGTGGTATGAGGGTAACGGCCCGTCAGAAAGCTGGCGCGTGAGGGGGAACACACCGGGCTCTGCACATAGGCCTTGGTGAATGTCACCGACTCGGCCATTAATTTGCGCAGATTCGGAGTATGAATCACATCATTGTTCAGCCCTTCGATGGTGTCGAAGCGCTGCATGTCCGCGCAGATCCAGAGGATGTTCGGCATCTTTTCGCCGTTAAGCTCGCGGGGAGCACCGGGCCAGCCATGCGCTCCGGGCGGAGGTACCTGGACATTCTCCTTGGCAGGCGCCGAATGTCCCGCCAGCGCGCCGGCGGTCATCAGGGACGATTTGATCAGGTCGCGTCGATTCATGTTGAAACACCCTCCCGATGAGCTGCTTATCTCCTCAAATATTTTGGTATACCCGGAACGTCCGATTCTACGCCGGGCAATGGCCAGGGCTGTGCTCCGACTTTTTTCGCCCATTCTCCATACAGAGATGCCATCTCGCTTACACGCTGCGTGTCCTGGTCAGCAAGGTCGTGCAATTCCGTGCGATCGGCTTCCATATCGTGGAGTTCCCAGTAGTCAGGGTACTTGGAAACCAGCTTCCACTTCCCCATGCGTACCGCGCTGTTCCCCTCGTGCTCCCAGAAGAGCGCCTCATGCCCTTCCCGGTGTCTGCCTTGAAAGATGGGCAAAAGGGTTTTCCCTTCCAAGGGAATAATCTCCCGTCCCTGATAGGTTTTGGGGTAATCCACGCCTGCCACGTCGATGCACGTAGCCATGATATCCATTTCGTGGCCGATTTGTTGGGTTATCGTGTTCCCTTGCCGGATCATGGCGGGCCAATAAGCGACCAGGGGGGTGGAAATCCCTCCCTCGTGGGCATAGTGCTTGAACAACCGGAACGGGGTATTGCTCACGTTGCCCCACGGGATCCCGTAACTCTGATAAGTGTCATCCGTCCCCGGCATCACGGAGGGGTCGTTCCCCACGCGTACCAGGCGGCCGTCAAATGTTTCATGGGGGATGTGGATGGGGACCTCGACATTGGCGCCGCGCGCCCCGCTCAATTCCTCAAAGTTTCCTCCGTTGTCGGACATGAACATGATCAAGGTGTCCTTCTCAATCCCCAGTTCCTGGAGTTTGGCGAGGATTTTGCCAATGCCCTGGTCCATGCGATCGATCTGGGCGGCGTACACCGCCATCCGGCGCGCCTCCCAGTCCTTGTACCGCGCCAAGTCCCACGGCGGCACGCGGGGATCTCGAGAACTGATCCCCCATTTTTCCTCCACCATCCCCATTTTGAGCATGCGCTGGTGGCGTTCGGCGCGGAGTTCATCCCATCCGGTGTGATAGCGATCCTGGTATTTGGCAATGTCTTCCGCCAGCGCATGTAATGGCCAGTGCGGAGATGTGAAGGCAACGTAAAGAAAAAAGGGCGAACCGGTGCGGCCGAATTCATCGATATACTGCACGGCATTTTGGGCAATGGCGTCGGTATAATAAAAATTGCCGCTGGCGCGGATGCGGGAGTTGTCCCGGGTAAGGGTGGCGGGATCAAAGTAGCTGCTGGCGCCCGCGATGGTTCCGAAATATTTTTCGAACCCGCGCTGCAGCGGCCAGTTGTGTTGAGATTCGAGCGCGGGGGGTGTCAGGTGCCACTTTCCACACACCGCGGTGCGGTAGCCACTTGGCCGTAGAGCCTCGGCGATGGTTACGCATCGATCGCTCAGGTCACCCTTGTAGGCGGGGAAGGGAGATTCACCGTATTCGGCCGTCATCAGCCCGAACCCCACCTGGTGGGGGTAGAGGCCCGTTAGAAGGCACGCTCGCGAAGGGCAGCAGCGTGGATTGTTGTAAAACTGGCTGAACCGCAAACCTCCTGCCGCCATCCGGTCGAGATGGGGAGTGTGGATTTCGGATCCATAGCAGCCGATGTCTGAGAACCCCATATCATCGGCCAAAATCATAATAATATTGGGCCGCGCGCCTTCCACTTTACCCATAGGGCTCGATGGATCCCGCGCGGAATTCATGGCGGGAAGCAGCGTACCGGCGGTTGCGCCCATACCCGCTCGCATGAAATCCCTTCGCGTTATTAACGCCATCCCATCACCTCCTGCGGAGCGTTCATGCCATTATGCCCTCCCTTCCATCGAGTTTAGTTACCCGCGCTGGAGAGGGTGGAAGCAAAGACTTCGGGCTTCACAAAGTCGCCTTCGTGGATTTTCGTCAGGGCGGCCATGGCGCGGAATTCGTCAAGGTCGAACTCCTTATATAAATCCAGGCAGAACAGTTCCGGCGCCGAACGTAAAGGAACCTCCGCCTCCAGGAGAAACCCCAGACTGTGCATACCGCCGGCAATGGCGACTTCTGAAAACAACTTGGGCTCAAGCGCGGCAGCCACGAGCGCCACCACCTGGCTGCGCAACCCCGCCGCCTCCAACCGGAGGTGCGTTTGCCCGGAGGTTTGCGCCAGCCACTTTGCAGCCCCGATCAGTTGACCCACTTCGAGACCCAAAGGGCGATCGCCCATGCTGGCCACAAGCAACTCGTAATCCGTGGGGTCGGGACTCTGCGGCACCATCTCCCCATTGAAGACGACATCCAGAGCGAGCACTTGTTCGCCCCGGTTCACGCGGTCGGATACCGCTTCGCCCGCGGCTTTGCGGCCTTTGTCATTGAGGACCAGAGTTGCCGGAGCACTCGCGGGCGCCGCGATAGCTTTCAGCCACACGCCTGTAGCGCTAAGCTCATTGGAGAAATCCAGCCGGTAAGATAGCGTTTCCAGGCCCTTGTTCTTGGTGTTCCACACCCGCCAGGCGTTGGCGACGGTCAACGGCTTGTAGCGAATGACGGACTGGAGCATTGATCTCTGGGATGCTGCCCAGGTTTCCCGCGCTGTGGAGTCGGCGGGGATCGCCGGGCGGGTAATTCCCTCGGCAAGTTTCTTCGCCAGTCCCGTGATCGTCAGGTTTCCAGCCGGCAAACCCGCGCTAAGCTCATCGAAAGTCTTGAGCTCTGCCGCGCAGGGAATCTCCTCAGCGACCTCAGGCAAATGAAAATGCTGACTGAAAAACCTGTAGGCCTGAAGGCGGTTGACGATCTGGTAGTTGTGCGTCCCCGGATCGCGGTTTTCATAGTAGGCCAGGTATTGTTCCTTCCCGAAGATTTGGAAAAAGGGCTTGAGGGCGTCAAAAATGTAAGGCTTCACCAGCATGGAGCGGAAGCAGCAGTCGTCCTCACCGTTGTGAATCAAAAGTGTCGGGCGGGGGGCGCGCAGGGCGACCAGATTCGTGTAGTCCTCGCCCGCCAGGAAATCTGCCGGTGTTTCCTCGACTTCGTCCGTATCAATCGGATGGGTGATGTTCGATTGCAGGGAGCCAAAGCCGGCTACTTCCACCATTACGGCAACTCGCGGATCAAGAGCGCTGAGCACAATGGTTTGCCACCCGCCGCCGGAGAGGCCCGTAACCCCTAGGCGGGTCGCGTCAACCTGCGGAAGCCCGGCAAGAAAGTCGAGCCCCCGGCGCATCGCCAAATAAAAGAGACCCAGCGCGTTCGTGCCCACTAGGTCCAAGTGGGCGGCGTAATCGTGCTGATTTTGTTTCTGGGCAAGCTCCCCCATCCCGATCCACTCGGGGTCGAGCGTCGCGATTCCGCGTTTCGCGAAATTGATGCACGCCTTCTGCGCATATTCCGCAGCTTTGCCCACGTGCTCATGCCCCTCGACGTACAGGATGGCCGGAGTCTTTCCAGTGGGATTTTCCGGCGCGTAGAGCGTTGCGGTTGACCAGTAACCGGGAACGATTTCAAAGCGCAGCTTCCTCCAACGGTAGCCCTGATCATTAACCAGCGGGCCCACTTCCTCGAACCGCGGCGGCGAGGTCACCCACTCGCGCGGCCAACCGTGGAACGCGATGTCATTCAGCATGTGCTGGCGCAGCTTGGTTTCCTCCCGCGTCCACTGCTCGGGACTCCCGGGCTCCGGGAGTTTGGGAATGCGTTCCATCATGTAGCGTTGCACCTGGTAGGCTGTAACGGCGACAGGCTGAATGGGCGCCGCGAGCACTCGCGTGACCGATTGGGGATTTGTCTGGGCTTGGGCAAATGCCACGCTTACCAGTGTGGCGAGAATGAACCTTTGCATGGGATGCATAATTCCGCCTCCTTGACAGCTTCCTCGGCCATGTTCAGCCGCACGCGTTAAAGGCCGACTTTACCTATAGTTGAAGCACCGAACGGAATGCAAATGAAAAACAGTGAAACATATGATAAAGATTAGGAAGAGGCATGGGAATCCTTTGACTGCGGTTAGAAAATATTGGATTTTAGGGGCTCTCGCGGTTGCGCTCAACGGCGTGGCAGCGCCCAAAACCGTGATGGTTCAATACCGTTTCTTCACAGGGCTGGCACAAATGGACGGGAATTGGGCGGCCTTGGAGGCGGCGAGCGACGGGAAGGTTTACGTGGGCCTCGCCTGCCACGGCTGCAACGGACATTTGGTCTTCTATGACTCGAATACAGACAAAATGGTTGACGTGGGCGGCCTCACCGGGCTTTCCGGCGAGAGCGGATTGAATCTGGGACCGCAGTCGAAGATCCATGCCAAGTTTGGGGAAGGAAAGGACGGACGGATTTACTTCGCCACCCACGGAGGCTGGTGGTTTAGCTACGGCCGCTTCGCCACGCAGGAGGGTTACCCCGGCGCGCATTATATGGCCTATGATCCCAAGACGGGGCGGGTGCAGGACTTTGGGATCGGGCCCCGCTATGAAGGCGTCAACACGGGGGCCTACGATCCGAAATTCAACCGCATTTACGGCCTGACACATCCGCGCGGCCATTTTGTTTATTATGATGTGGCCACCGGCGCCAAGGTGGACATGGGCAGGATGAATAATTGGGATTCCGTCTGCCGCACGCTGGGAATTGACGACGAGGGCAACGTCTACGGAAGCTTCGGCCGGGGAGGGATTTACAAATACGATCCGAGGACGGACAGCATCCGGGAGCTTTCCGTGCGCGTGCCCATCACGGAGAAGGGAATCTCGCTGGGGCGTGACTATAACAAGTCGGAAACGCATTGGCGCACGGTGGTGTGGGACAAGCAGACGAGGAAGTTCTATGGAGTGGACGAGAGCGCGACCATCCTCTTCTCCTTCGATCCCTACGCCGGGCCCGACGGTGAGGTTCGGCGCCTGGGGCAGATGTGCAACCCCGATTTTGCCAACCGCCGAGACGTGCCCTATGCGACGCTCAGCCTGACGCTGGGGCACAACCGAAAGCTTTACTACGCGGCGGCAGGAAAGGAATTTGACTATGGCGCCAGCGCCGGTCTGGCGGCTTCACACCTGATCACCTATGACCTGCGCACCGGCAAGACCGAGGACCTGGGCGAAATGCGCGTGCCGGATGGGGGCCTGGTGATCGGGACCAACTCGGCGGATACGGGGCCGGACGGGACCATTTACTTCGTCGGAGCCATCAGCGTCACGCCCGACCCAGACAAACAAAACTACGGCGGTCGAATCGGGGGCGGCGCTTACCGCCTGGCCCTGTTTATTTATCATCCTCAAGCGGATTAACACTTCATGAAATTCCAAGTGCTTGCGCTCCTTGCTGTGGCCCTTCTCAGGGGCGCCCCGGCATACGGCCAAAGGCCTCCTGGTTACGATAAGGTCGTTGTATTGCAGACAAGGATCGACGCCCGCGATTTGGGCTATGCGCCGGTGGACGTCATTCCGGACGGAGAGTCCGGCATCACTTCACTGACGGTCGCGCCGAATGGAAATCTCTACGGAGCGACGAGCGGAAAGCGCTCCCACCTGTTTGTGCTCATTCCCCGTCACGGCTACGTTCAACCCCTGGGCGTCATCCCCGGAGCTACGGCCGTCACCCATGCCGTGGCCGTCTCCGCCTCCGGTGACGTTTATATTGGGACATCGCCGGAAGGCCACCTTCTGAAGTACACGCCCCAGGATGAAGATCATCAGGCGATTCAGATTGGAAAGCCTTTGCCCGTTACGGACCTAGGTCAGGCGGTTGCCGGGGAAAGAATTTGTGCCCTGACCATTAGCGGAAATGCCGTCTATGGGCTGACCGCTCCCAACGCCCACTTTTTCGAATATTCCCTCCACGCGGGGAAGTTCACAGACCTGGGTGTGGTGGCGAGTGAAATCCCGTTAGGGGAAAAGTTTGAAAAAGACAAAATGATGTCGCGAATGCTGGTGGCGGACGGGCAGGGGAGCGTATTTGCTTCGGGGGAAAATGGCGCGTTCTTCCGGGTCAGGGTCGGCTTTGAAAAGCTGGAAGAGCTGGAAATCCACGCACCGGCGGTTCCGGGGCGCGAGCCATGGACGCGGGTAGATGCCTTCCTTCTGGACCCCTCGGGCGTTATTTACGGCGGCACGTCGGACGGGTATCTATTCCGACTGGATCCGGAGAAGCTCACAGTGACCAACCTGGGAAAACCGCTCAATCAATACCGCATTGTCGGGCTGGTCCATGGACCCGGTGGGAAATTATACGGAGTAGGTGGTGACGAGCAAGAAATGGCGCGCCTGTTCAGCTATGATCCCTCCACCGGCGCCTATGACGTGCTGGGTTTTGTGGATGTGAACCGGCGGCCGTATTACACCTGGCAAGCGTACGTGATCGGGGCCATGGCCTCTGATGCCTCGGGCACGGTCTATATTGGCGAGGACGAGCGGATTTCCAAGCTCTATCTTTTTTACCCCTGGCCGTGAAAAGGGGGGAATGAAAATTATCATGAACCGCAGAGACTTTATGGGCGTCATAGGGGCGGGGGTTGCCGCGGCCAATCCGGCGAGCGCAGCTCCCGGCAGTTCCGGCCCGCCAGCGGCTGCGGGAGCCCAACCGCAGGGAGCATGGCTCAAGAATGGGTTGATTGATGCCGGCGGCATGCACGAGCCTTACCTCTTTGTGGTGCGCCGTGGCGGGCAGAGCCTGGCCGCACGAGAGATCTACAAGCGCCATCAAAGTGAAGAAGAAATCCGTACCCTCAAGAGCCAGGGAGTGGAAGTTTTTCACACGCACTTATACAAAGGCTTCGGCATGGAGGCTGAGAAGCCGGAGATGGAAGACACCAAGCGGGTGGCGGCGATCGTCCACGGTTATGGGATGAAGGTGGATACCTACATTCAGTGGAACGCGATGATGTATGAGACCTTTTTCGCGGAAGAGCCGCGCGCCAAGGAATGGATCCAGTGTGACGCGCTCGGCCAACCCATCATGCTCACCTATGGGTATCAGCAGTCCTACCGCTACCGGCCCTGCTTCTCGAATCAGGAATATTTGAATTACTTGAAGAGAATCGTGCGCTTTGCCGTGGAAGAAGTGAAAACTGATTTTATTCATTTCGACAACTTTGATTTGAATCCGGAGCCCGAATCGTGCCACTGCCACGGCTGCACCGAAGGATTTCGGAAGCGCCTGCAAGTCAAATATTCACCGGAACAACGCAAGAGCCGGTTTGGATTCGCGAACGTCGATTATGTGAACCCGCCGCTGTGGAACAAGTGGAATCCGCCGGAGAACATGCAGATCATCTTCGATCCCGCCTTTCAGGAATGGATCGATTACCGGTGCGATGTGATGTCCAGCGCCTTGCAACAAATGGCGGCTTATATTGCGTCACTGAATCCGGAAGTCGCGATAGAAATCAATCCGGGTGGAATCACGGGCGAAAATCGCGCCTGGACAAACGGAATCGACCACAGCCGTCTATTGAAATCCACCAATGTCTTCTGGTCCGAGGAACACCACGAGTCGGACTACCTGCCGGACGGAAGACTGATTTCCACCGTTCG
>Ga0326728_10021096_pt1 | contig 12306 bp, 6 predicted proteins | sample MB3enrmetagenome_FD_207602 | JGI IMG/M metagenome (GOLD analysis project Ga0326728, IMG submission 207602) | Lab enriched peat soil microbial communities from McLean, Ithaca, NY, United States - MB31MN | ecosystem: Environmental > Terrestrial > Soil > Wetlands > Peat | place: USA: New York...
GCCGGCCAGCCATTTCCTTCGATGTTCTGGCTGTTGGCCAGTTCCACCAGCATCAGAGTGCCGCTGGGATGGAGGACCACATTGTCCGGATAGCCCGGCGGCTCAAGATTAGGTCCTGTATCCCCGCTATCAACCCAGGTAATCCCCACACCCATGAAACCTGAAGCGCTGGTGCTTGTTAATCCGCTCGCAACCGGCACATCCCACCCGCCCCCGCTTCCATAAGCCTGACTGGCCACAACCATGGCATAACTTCTTATGGCAAGGCCGTTGGCCCACGTACACTTCCCAAACGTGTCAAGCGGGCAGGTTATGATTTTGAGTCCGGGAGCAAGACCAAGGGCCGCGGCAGCGGCTGGATCGCTTGCATAAGCACCGACGACCGTGGAAGACTGCGAAATTGCGCCGCCTCCGCCAACGTAGGGGTAGATCAATGTGTCCCATGTGACGGTCGTTTTGGAATTATTCCCATACCAGGACGCTGGAGTGTACTTATTGTTATGGTCGCCGGGAAAGGTGAGCATGCCGAGAGCCTGTTGTTTCATGTTGTTCATGCACTGGACGCGCTTCGCCGTGGCCTTGGCCGCGGTCAGCGCCGGAAGAAGCAGCGCCGCCAGAATCGCAATGATGGCGATGACCACCAAAAGTTCAATCAGGGTAAAACCTTTGGCCGTTCGGATATTCGACTTTGGCTCAAGATTTGACGGCAAATATTTCCGTATTTTCATAGTCGTTTAGTTTGAGTTTACGAGAACAATGTATCCGTTTTGATCCAAGGCATATTTTTTTCCCGCTGGCGGGTCTGCGATTTGAAATCCTGCCGTGCTGGCGAATTCCTCAAAGGTCCGCGGGCGCCGGTGATTCTGCATCTCCCATCCCAACATTGCCCGGTTGAGCAACTGGAGCTGGGTCGGGGCATTGGTGATCAGGGTTGAAGCCGATCCTATCCGAGCCTGTGGGGGCGTGATTGCCGGCCCGGCGGTGGAAGCCGCATCGGGCGCCGCTGGCGGCGCAACCGCGGACGGCGCGCTGGGTGACTTCCGACATCCTGCGCCAATAACCAAAGCGAGGACGATACAGAGATTTCCCATCCTGGGCTTCCAACCGTCGAGCCGGGCCAAATTAAGAAAACGTTTCATTCGGTTTTTGTATGGACTTGACAAACTGTAGCCCGAAATGATGTGGAATCAAAGTAGTGAAAATTGATGATGACCCGGGGGGGAGGATTGTTTCAGAGCAACCCACGCGCGGCCGGGCGAAAACCGTGGATTGGGCGGTGAAGGCGGACAACGGCCAACGCCAAATGCGGAAGCAAAAAACACCCTCGTCTTATCGTCAAACTGAGATCGCCGGCCCAACCGCGCGGCGATGAGATACCCCGAGCCTGGCGGAACCACCAAGGTTATGCATTGCCTAAACGACTTGCGTCCAAGCGCTTGCAAAACACTGATTTCGGCCGCATGTTATCGTTAATTTTGATGACATGACGCCAGGGAACCTGTGGCGTATTGTCATTTCGATCCACGACCCACAGAATATTAAATTAAATCTATGAGAAAAATTGTCCTCGCCTTAGGAATGTTTACGTGCGCGTTTCTAAACGCCCATGCGCAAAACACAATATTATTCACCACCGAGAATGACTGGACTGGTTGGAGCGGGGGGTGGTTTGGTTACACGATGACACCTGTAACCACCTTTGACTACGATGGTGTAACGGTCAACGGACTTGGCAACACATCAGCCCCGGGCGCCACAGGCACTGGCGGATCACTTCAGATCAGTCCGGAGTCTGGAGGATGGGGTGCTGTTGCTTATGGTCCAGGTTTAACTTGGGCGGCGATGTCCGCTCTGGATGGGCCTGGCGCAGTTGCACCTTATTCTCAACCGCCCAGCTATGGTCCTGGTTCGTTGGTAGCCCGGACGGGCACGCTGGTAATGGATTACACCATTCCGCAAACCTCCTCCTATTTCCAGCCGGGCTTTTACTTTCAGACTGACAGTCAAGGTTGGAGCACCTGGTTTGCGTCGTCCCAAATTGATTTGGGACCTGTGACGACTCCCAATGGAACAATGGAAATGTATCGGGCTTTCATCCCGTACAGTATCAGCGCGTGCAGTAGTTATACTTACAACAATTTCGGAATCATGCAAAACAGCGGAGCAGCCGGGACAACAACCTGGTATATAGATAACATTTCAGCGGTTCCCCTCATCACTCCACCACCCATCACTTCGCTGTTCACCACTGCCGATGACTTTTCCACCTGGTCCGCGGAAGGCGGCGATATGGTGCTGTCAGACAGCAGTTGGAGCGCGGACAGCAGCACCGTCAACGGCCTCGGCAACACCACCGCCGCCGGTGCCACCGGCACCTCCGGCTCGCTGCTGATTAATTGGAGCAGTCTGGAAACAGGCTATGGTTTTATAGCATACTCGCCGAACGAGGATGGCAACGCGGCATTCATGCAGGCGATTGACCCCGGATGCAATACGGGAAGTCAAACTTCCGTCCCCGCTTACGGAAACATTTATGTGGATTATTCGCAGCCGGATAATAGCGGTGGCGGAAGCTATTTCGGTTTTGCCATGGCACTTTCATACGCTGGCAATGGCTATAACACCTGGGGTTCAATCATTTGGCCGACGACAAAAGATCTGAATATGAAGGATGACAACGGGGATGAAGTTTATCAGGCCACCTTTCCCTATACCATCAACGCCGGGAATTACTATGGATTTTCGCTTAACTTCTTTGCCAACTCCGATTTCCAGCCGGCGAATGGATTCCATGTTGACAACATCAGCGTGAGCGCCGCCTCGGCGCCGCTCATCACCGCCGCCAGTTTGAACGTGACCAATATGGTCATACAGGGCACAAACGGTCTGGGGGGGTTAAAGTATGCCGTGCTTACATCGACGAATCTGGCGATCCCGATGTCGCAGTGGACGGCAGTCTCGACCAACACATTTTACGGACCGACCTTCAACGTTACGAACCCCGTTGATCCAGCCAGTCCGTCGGGCTTCTATGGCATCAGGGCGCCGCAACAATAATTGCCGGTTACATCATTAAACAGCCTTCACTTTACCCTGCGGCACCCGCAGGGTAATTTTTTATCCCGGGCTGGAAGACGCGTTATAAGGTGCGTGCCTTGAGGCATGATTCCCACCCTGTCGTCAATTTTGATGACACGCTTGAACGTGACTTCGCGCGAATATTAGCATAAGTTTGGACTTTCATTTTATTTCATGGCTTTTGAGAAACATCCTGTCGTTTTGCAACTGTGGATGAAGTGAATATTTACCTTTATGGACAAATTGAGAAACATATTTTTGTGTCACGCTTATTTTATGGGCGCATGCGCTTCGTTATTGGCCGCGCAGCTTGCCGTTGCCGGTTCGCCGCGCGAACACCTTTCACTCGACGCGAACTGGAAATTCCATCTCGGGGACGAATGGCCCGATGCGTTGAGCTTGGTAAACGCCGGCACCGGCTCCGGGCCGGCTGCGGAAAAATTCTCCGACGCCTACTGGCGCGTCGTCAATGTGCCGCACGATTGGGCGGTGGAACTGCCGCTTGACCCGGCGGCCGACGGTGGCCACGGTTTCAAGGCGCTGGGCGCAAAGTATCCGACCAACAGCATCGCCTGGTATCGCCGCACGTTTGATTTGCCGGCTGCCGATTCGGGCAAACGAATCTGGCTGACCTTCGATGGCGTGATGCATGACGCGACAGTGTGGGTCAACGGCTGGCTGGTGCGCCAGCATGAGGGCGGCTACTATCCGTTCCGCGAGGACATCACGGATATGGTGCATTTTGGCCGCGGGAACACCGTCGCCGTCCGCGTGGATGCGACCGAATCTGAAGGCTGGTTCTATGAAGGCGCCGGCATTTATCGCCACGTCTGGCTGGATGAGACCGCGCCGGTGGCCATCGTGCCGGATGGGGTTTTTGTCTATTCCACTTTCAAAAACAACGTGCCGTCGGACCCCGCGGAAATCCATGTCGAAGCCAGTCTCCTCGACACGTTGACCAACGCCGCGAAGGCGATGGTGCAATTTGAAATCATCTCGCCGGATGGCGACTTGATCAGGCACTTTTCCGCGCCGGCTGAAGCAAGGCGCGGGTCGCCGTGTACAGTGAAATTGGAATCTAAAGTTTCCGCGCCGATTCTCTGGTCGCCCGAATCGCCAAAACTCTACACGCTGATCACCACAGTTTCAGTGGAAGGAAAAGTGGTTGACCAAGTGACAACTCCCTTCGGCATCCGCACCGTGACCTTTGACCCGATCCAGGGATTTCTCCTCAACGGCAGGCATTATGAGATTTACGGCACCTGCAACCACCAGGACGCGGCCGGCGTGGGCGAGGCCATCCCGGATGCGCTGCAGGATTTCCGTGTGAAAAAACTGAAGGAGCTGGGCTGCAACGCCATTCGCACCTCGCATAATCCCCCGACACCGGAATTGCTGGACGCCTGCGACCGTTTGGGCCTGTTGGTCCTGGACGAAAGCCGGTTGATGGGCAGCGATTCGGGGAACCTGAAAAAATGGGACGACCAGATCCGCCGCGACCGCAGTCATCCGAGCGTCGTTGTCTGGTGCGTGGCCAACGAGCAATTCATGGTGCAGGACACGCCGGAGGCGGGAAACGTCGCGCGCGCGATGCAGGATTACGCGAACCAGCTTGACCCGACACGCCTGGTGACCTACGCCGCGCCGGAAGGCGACGTGTTCCGCGGCATCAATTCCGTCATCGAGGTGCGCGGGTGGAATTATCACTACGGCTCCGACATGGACCAATACCACGCCGCGCATCCGAGCCAGCCCAATGTCGGCACCGAACAGGCCAGCGTGGTCAGTACGCGCGGCATTTACGAGAACGACCCGCAGCGCGGCTACGTTACCGCCTACGACGTTCTCAGGCAGGGCTGGGATGCGACCGCCGAAAGTTGGTGGAGCTACTTTGCGCCCCGCCCCTGGCTGTCCGGAGCGTTTATCTGGACCGGCTTTGATTATCGCGGCGAGCCGACGCCGTATTGGTGGCCGTGCATCAACTCGCATTTCGGCGTGCTCGACACCTGCGGATTTCCGAAGGACGCATTTTACTACTACCAATCGTGGTGGACGACAAACACGGTGCTGCACCTGCTGCCGCACTGGAACTGGCCGGGCAAGGAGGGCCAGGAAGTTCGCGTGGACGCCTACAGCAACTGCAAACAGGTGGAACTCTTTTTAAACGGCGCGTCACTGGGAAAGCAAACAATGAAACCCAATTCAAAATTGACCTGGCAGGTGAAATACGCGCCGGGAACTTTGAGTGCCAAAGGTTTTGACGATGCCGGCAATGTCCTCGCCGAAACGAAAGTGGAAACCACCGGCGAGGCCACGCAAATTCAACTCACGCCGGATCGAAAGACCATCAATGCCGACGGCCAGGATGTTTCAGTCTTCACCGTTGCCGCGCTGGACGCGCAGGGTCGCGTGGTGCCGGTGGCGCAGAACAAAATTGATTTCGCCCTCACCGGGGCGGGTAAAATTCTGGGCGTCGGCAACGGGGACCCCAGCTGTCACGAGCCGGACGTGTATGTTCCCACCGCGCCATCGCACCAGGTTCCGGTGGCAAATTGGCGCTGGAAGCTCGGGAAGATTCCGAAGAGCCGCGACGTCATTCCTGAGTACGCGAATGATTTTGACGACTCCGCCTGAAAAACCGTCAACGGCGTCGCGCTGACCATCGAAACCCCGGACACCCCGGCGATTTATCGCGCCCACGTCAAGCTCACGGAACAGGACCTGCAAGGCGCGGACGCGCTCATTTGCTTCGGCGGCGCCGACGACGAGGGATGGTATTTCGTAAACAACCAGTTCGTGGGCGAATCGCATGACTGGCAGGCGCAGCCGGTTTTCGAAGCGAAAAAATTTCTCCATGCCGGTGACAACGTCATTGCCGTGGGGGTGAACAACATCAGTTGGCAAGGCGGTTTGAATCCAAACGTGAATGTCTTGATCGTCGGCCATGCCACCACTCCGCCCTGGGCGCGCAGCCTGTTTAACGGCCTGGCGCAAATCATTGTGCAATCCACGCCCGACGCCGGCGAAATCAAATTGACGGCCACCGCCGACGGTCTCCAGCCGGCGACGGCCACCGTGCAAACGGAGCCTTGTTTAATGAGTAAAACTATTTCTTCCGGCGCATTGACTGCTCCGCATCGTGAGAAATGACGACAATCCAACCCGGCAAACCTATGCTAACTTCAAGCGATGAAGTCACCGTTCCGCCTGACAGCGGTTGTATTGTTGTTTTGGTCCGCGCTGGCGGTTCTAGCCTCGGATGACATGCGGATTTATTCCGGCCGGTTTGACAACGGCTGGGGTGACAGTTGGTCCTGGATGCCGCGTTATGCCACAAATAATCCGGTCTATACGAATAATCCCGTTTATACCCAGAGCAATTCGATGGCGCTAGTGCCCGGCGGCAACTATCAGGGTTGGTGGCTGAAAAGCGGTGCCAATCTGGACACCACTATCTACACGAATGTGAGCTTCTGGCTCAATGGCGGCGGAGTCGGCGGACAATCCATCGTCGTCAGCAGCGAGACCAACGGAACGGGATTGCCCGGGATTTGGGTGACCGCCCCGACAAACCAGTGGCAACAAGTTATCATTTCCCTGTCTTCGCTGGGCGTCAACAATGTGACCAACATGACCGGACTTCAGTTCGGGAATGGAACTTCCACCCAGCCGTTTTTCATTGATGATTTGCGGCTGGTGGCCGCGCCGGCACCGGCGACAGTTCATGTGGGCGTCAATGCCGGTCATATCCTGCAAACGGTCAGCGGCAATGTTTTCGGGATCAACCAGGTCGGCTGGGATGGCGGCATTCAGACGCCGGCTTCGGTGACGCTCCTGACCAACATGGGAAGCCCCTGTTTGCGCTGGCCGGGCGGAAGCTGGGGTGATGGTTATCACTGGACCAATGAAGCGTGGAGCTACGGAAACACCAGCGCCCGATTTTGGGGATCCTTCTCCCCCAACTTTATCTGGCTGGCCACCAACACGCACGCGCAGGCTTTTATCATTGTCAACTACGGAACCAGCGATGCGGATGAGGCGGCTTTTGGCGTGCGGATGTTCAATGTCACCAACCATTGCAATTTCAAATACTGGGAGGTGGGCAATGAAGTCGGCGGCAGTTGGGAGGTGGACGACAGCACCAATCCGCCCTGGCAGCCCCATGACCCGTGGACCTATGCGATGCGCTTCACCAATTACTACACCATGATGAAGGCGGTTGACCCGACCATTAAGATTGGCGCCGTGGCGGACACCACCGAGGACGGCACCGTGAACAACTACAATCATCCGGTGGTCAATCCGAGAACCGGCGTGACGCACTATGGCTGGACGCCGGTGATGCTGACCTACATGCGCAGCAATAATATCATTCCCGACTTCCTGATTGAGCATAATTACGGCCCGACGGCGGGGGACACCCAGGATTTGCTTTACTCCACAAAGTGGGCCACCGACGCGGCCAGCTTGCGGCAGATGCTCAACGATTATCTGGGCAGCGCCGCCACCAATGTGACCTTGGAAGCCACCGAAAACGGCGTGGGCGCCGACAAGCAATGCGTAAGCCTGACGGGCGGCCTTTTCTACGCCGACACCATCGGACAGATTTTGCAAACGGAGTTCAAATCCCGCCTGTGGTGGGATTTTCGCAACGGCCAGGGAGACCTTGCCGATCCCGACCCGGCCTTTTACGGCTGGCGCACCAATAGCGACGGCAGCTTCCTGACGGACGGGGGCGTGGTCTATGGTTCCGGCGGGATAGACGGGGTGGACTACGCCTATCCGACTTACTATGTAGCCAAGCTGATGCCCTACTTCGCCGCAGGCGGCGACGCGGTGGTTTCAGCCACGAGCGATTACCACTTGCTGTCCGTGTATCCGGTTTTACGGACCAACGGCGCGCTGACCCTGTTGGTGATCAATAAAAGTTCTTCTTCCAATCTCACCGCCAACATCAATCTGTCCGGATATGTTCCTTACACCAATGCGACGGTGTACAGCTACGGCATTCCGCAGGACACGGCCGCCGAAACCGGCGTGGGTTCATTTGATATTCAGACCAACTCCGCCAGCGTCCCGGGCAGCAGCTTTTCTGCGACGTTCGCTCCCTTCTCCGTCTCGGTGATGGTTTTGAGCCCGGCCAGCTCGCCGCCCTTGACGTCCGCGGGCCTGACTGCAACCTCCTCCAACGCGGCGGTTGCCCTGGCATGGTCTCCGGCCTTCGCCGCGAACAGCTACACTGTCCAGCGCGGAACCACCGGCGGCGGTCCTTACACCAATGTCGCCGGCGGTGTGACGGCGACAAATTATCTGGATACTGGTTTGGTCAACGGCGCGACTTATTATTATGTCGTCGCCGCGACCAACAACTACGGCCCCAGTTTGAACTCCGGCGAGGCCGGCGCCACTGCTTGGACGTGGCAGACGCTTGATCTTGGCGCGGCGGGCCTTTCCGGGAGCGCGACGCTTAGCAACGGATTATTTGCCGCGACGGGAGCCGGTGCGGACATCCAAGGCACGACGGACGCATTCCACTTTGTCTATTTGCCCCAAACCGGAGACGGAACGATTGTTGCCCGGGTCGTATCCGTGCAGGACATTGATCCGTGGTCCAAAGCCGGAGTGATGATTCGCCAGAGTCTGGATCCCGCCGCGGCCAACGCCTTTGTGGGCCTGACACCCGGCAACGGTGTGACCTGGCAATACCGTTCAAGCAGCGGCGGCGACACCAGTTGGAACCAGACCACCGGCCTGAGCGTGCCCTATTGGGTCAAGCTGGCGCGCAGCGGCAATACCTTCACGGGATATTATTCGGCGAACGGCACGACCTGGACCCAGCAGGGTGCCACGACCATCACCATGTCGAACAGCGTGCTGGCCGGTTTGGCCCTTACCAGTCACAACAATTCGAGCCTCTGTGCCGCCACATTTGACAACGTGACTGCGCCCGGCTGGCCAATTTCATATCCGCCGGCCATGCCGGCGAATTTGACTGCAACCGCCGGTGATGCGCAAGTGGCGTTGAACTGGTACGCCTCGGCCACGGCCACGAATTATTTCGTCAAACGCTCGACCACGAGCGGCGGCAGCTATGCCACTGTGGCCACCAATGCCGGCGTTGCCTTCACCAACACCGGCCTGGTCAATGGAACGCTCTACTACTATGTCGTCAGCGCCGTGAACGCCTCCGGCGAAAGCACTAATTCCACGCAGGCCGGCGCGCGTCCGACGTCTTCCGCCTTTGTCGCCATGAATGCGACCAACGCCTCCGGTCAATTGCGGATTTTTTGGCCCGCCGATCATACGGGCTGGCAGTTGCAATCGCAGACAAATGGTCTTTTCGGCGGCCTCGGCACGAACTGGGTCAACGTCCCAAGTTCGATGCAGACAAACCAGACCGCGGTTCCGCTGAACTTGACAAACGGCTCAACATTCTTTCGACTGGTGCGACCTTATTAGCCAATGGCAGCCACTCTGGGTGCCGTTTGCCTGATTTCCAATTGAAAAAATAAAAATGAATCGAATCCTATTGACCACCTGGGCGCTGGGCTGTTCGCTCGCAGGGGCGCTGGCGCAAAACAATTCACTGCAACTGCCGCCGATTGCCTCCGGCCCGTTCAAGCCGGAGTGGAATTCGCTCACGAACTATGTGACGCCGGAGTGGTTCCGCGATGCGAAGTTCGGCATCTGGGCGCATTGGGGGCCGCAATGCCAGCCGGAGCACGGCGACTGGTATGCGCGCAGCATGTATCAAGAGGGCAGTGACGACTACAAATCGCACCTCGTGGAATATGGCCATCCTTCCACGAATGGTTTCAAAGACGTGATTCATGTCTGGCAGGCGGAGCATTTTGATCCCGACCATTTGTTGAAGTTTTACAAGGACAACGGCGCAAAAATTTTCATGGCGCTCGCCAACCACCACGACAACTTCGACCTCTTCAACTCCAAATACCAGCCGTGGAATTCCGTCGCGGTCGGGCCGCACAAGGATTTGATCGGCGGCTGGGCGGCGGCGGCGCGCAAGAACGGCCTGCGCTTTGCCGTGAGCGTGCATGCCTCGCGGGCCTGGTCCTGGTATGAAGTCGCGCAAGGCGCGGATAAATCCGGCCCGTTTGCCGGCGTGCCCTACGACGGCAGGCTGACAAAGGCGGACGGCAAAGGGCTTTGGTGGGACGGCCTCGACCCGCAGGATCTTTACGCGCAAAACCACAAGCCCGGCTCCGCGCTGCAATGGGAATGGGACGGCACGAGAGGCAGCAGCATTCCGGACGCGGCCTACATGGAAAAGTTTTTCAAGCGCACACAACAATTATGGGATGATTATCACCCCGACCAGATTTACTTCGATGACACGGTGCTCCCATTTGTCGGCGTCACCGACCAGGTGGGACTGGACCTCGCCGCGCATTTCTACAACACGCGTCTCAACCGCCACGGCGCCACCGAGGCCGTGGTAAACGGGAAAATTCTCAACGAAATGCAACGCCGCGCGCTGGTCTATGACATCGAGCGCGGCAAGGCGGACGGCATTTTACCGCAGCCGTGGCAGACGGACACCTGCCTCGGTTCGTGGCACTACGACCAGAACATCTTCAAATATCACTATTACAAGTCCGCCCCCAGCGTCGTGCGGATGCTCGCGGACATTGTCAGCAAAAACGGCAACCTCATGTTGAGCGTGCCGCTCCAGCGCGACGGCCAGCCGGACTCGGATGAAATCAAAATCGTCAGCGAAATTGGCGCCTGGCTGAAAGTCAACGGCGAGGCGATTTACGCCACCCGCCCCTGGAAGGTTTACGGCGAAGGCCCGTCCACAGCGGCCGCGGATAAAGGCCAGTTTGGCGGCCAGCGCGACGTTTCAGACAAGCCGTTCACCTCCGAAGACATTCGCTTCACGCAGTCGAAGGATGGCAAAACACTTTACGCCATCGTGCTGGAACTGCCGAAAGACGGCAAGGTGACTGTCAAATCGCTGGGGACCGGTTCCGACAAGTGGCCGGGCAAAATCAGCAGCGTGCGGCTCGTCGGCGGCGGGAAACTGAAATTCACACGCGATGAAAACGGCCTGCACGTTTCCTTGCCGGAGAAGTTTGACGGCAAGATTGCCTTCGCGCTGAAGATTCGTTCTTGATGCTTTGATTATTACGAAAGGCAAATCCCGTTTCGCGAAAATTGTCCTGTTCACCGCCGCAGTCGCGTGGCAGTTCGGCGCTGTGGCCGCGCCTGCCGCCAACCGCGACCACTCCTTCGATTCCGATTGGCGTTTCCTCCGCGCGGACGCGCCCGGTGCGGAAGCGCTGGCGTTCGATGATTCGCATTGGCGCACGCTCGACGTGCCGCACGATTGGAGCATTGAAGATTTGCCGCCGCGCGAAAGCTCGGCGCCGGAATTGTCCGTCGTGCCCGGCGAATGGCGGTTTCAAAAAGGCGATGACGCCGCGTGGAAAGCGCGTGAACTCGACGACAGCGGCTGGCAGAAAGTTACGCTGCCGGACATCTGGGAACATCATTCCAATTACACCAACGACAATGTCTACGGCTGGTTCCGCCGCCACATCGAAATTCCCGCAGAGTTCAAAGGCAGGAATTTGGAACTGTTGCTCGGGTGCGTTGACGACGTGGATGAAACGTTCCTGAACGGCGAACGCATTGGCGGTCAGGGATCGTTTCCGCCCGACTACCACACGGCCTGGGACGTTCAGCGACGCTACCGCGTTCCGGCGTCGCTCGTGCGCGGCGACGGTTCGGACGTGCTCGCCGTGCGCGTTTTCAATGGCACGGGCAACGGCGGCATTTATCAAGAAGGCGTGAAGTCCATCCGTGCAGGCCCGTTCGATACCGCCGAAAGCAAGGGCGGAGCGTCCACTGGCCACGTTTTGGGTGGCACGGGTTGGTATCGCAAACATTTCACGCGTTTACATGAACGCGGATTTCTGGATTAACGGGCATTCGCTCGGTAATCATCCTTACGGCTACACGGGTTTTGAATTCGACCTGACGCCGTGGCTCAAACCGGCGGGCGGGGAAAATATCATCGCCGTCCGCGTCCGCAATGAAGGTAAGAACAGCCGCTGGTATTCCGGCTCGGGAATTTATCGCCATACCTGGCTCACCGTCACCGATCCGGTTCATGTGCCGACGTGGGGAGTTTTTGTCACAACGCCGGAGGTTTCCAAGGAAAAGGCCGTTGTGAACATCGCAACGGAAGTTTGCAATGACGGCGGT